>ERZ1673722.3818-NODE-3818-length-10399-cov-29.929138_pt1 | contig 10399 bp, 7 predicted proteins | sample MGYA00580222_ERZ1673722 | MGnify/ENA primary metagenome ERZ1673722 (study PRJEB41218, sample SAMN15661750) | gut metagenome | host: Homo sapiens | place: Canada: London | collected 2015-08-20/2019-03-30 | study: EMG produced TPA metagenomics assembly of...
GCATTTTGGCAACGCAGATGCCGTGCCGCAGCCGCCGAAGCGGTGCTTAAGCCGTTAGGCGGGAATTGTGCGGTGTTGCCTAAGATTTATGCCCGTCCGGGGCGTCGGAGACGCCGCCCCTACAACAAATTTGTTGGTTCGTTATACATTCTTAATGAAAAATCGGATTGGGCCCCGGCGGGGTCGGGTGACCCCGCCCTACCGAGAGTTTACAGGTTTGTAACGCGATTTAAAACGATTTGTAGGGAACGGTCTTGACCGTTCCGGGTGTTTTTCTTATTTCCCTTTTGTTGGAATATTGTCCATGGGTTTCGGAACGGTCAAGACCGTTCCCTACAGAGCAAAAATACATAGAAAGCAACACATGACAACAGGCAGCAGCCCACAAAATAGGGCCGCTGCCTGATTTTTTATTTATTTTGTTATATTACGATTAAAGTTTCTTCGGTTCCTTCTTTTCAAAGAAGGAACCAAAACTCCCGTAAAACAACTCACGCACCCGGCAGCAGGGCAACGGCATCGCGCAGGATGGTGAGAGGGTCCTCGCCGCGCAGGACATGCAGGCTGATGTAGGGGCGACCTACGGCGTTGTAGATCACGCGGTGCGGCATGGCATCCATCATGGCCCCCATCTGCGCCGGGGTCACAACATCGGTGTACAAAATCAGATTGTCGTTGCGCTGCACGATCTCCACAATGCCTGCGCGGGCGGCTGTCACGCGCACCAGGCTGATGTCCACCAACCCCTGCACACTGCGCGGCGGGTCGCCGTAACGGTCAATCAACTCATCCAGTACATCCGTGGCATCGTCACGGGTGGTGATGGCCGCAATCTTCTTGTAGGCTTCGATCCGCCCGGCGGCATCGGGAATGTAGCTTTCCGGCAGATAGGCATCCACCGTAATGTCAACAAGGCAATCACTCTTGTCCGGCGCAGCAGGCTCGCCGCGGGCGGCTGCAATGGCCTGGTTCAGCATTTTTACATACAGCTCGTAACCAACCGCTTCCATGTGGCCGTGCTGGCTGTGGCCCAGCAGGTTGCCCGCGCCGCGGATCTGTAAATCGCGCATTGCAATGCGGAACCCGGAACCAAAAGAGGTAAACTCCCGGATGGCTGAAAGCCGCTTGGAGGCAATTTCTGTCAACACTTTGTCGCGCTGGAAGGTGAAATAGGCATACGCCTTGCGGTTGGAGCGCCCCACACGGCCGCGAATCTGGTACAGCTGTGAAAGCCCCATGCGGTCCGCATTCTCAATAATCAGGGTGTTGCAGTTGCGCACATCCACGCCGGTTTCAATCAGGGTGGTGCAGACCAGCACGTCGATCTCGTTGTCCAACAGCTGCTGCCAGACCGAGGAAATCTGCTCCTCCGTCATTTTGCCGTGGGCGATGCCGACCCGCGCACCCGGCACCAGCTTTTGCACCTTGGCGGCGCACTGCTCAATGGTTTCGACTCGATTGTACAGGTAATACACCTGCCCGCCGCGGGCCAGCTCACGCCGGATGGCTTCGGCAATAATGGCATCGTCATATTCCAGCACATAGGTCTCAATGGGCTGGCGCTCAAAGGGCGGCTGTTCAATGGTGCTCATGTCCCGGATGCCGGACAGTGCCATGTTCAGCGTGCGGGGGATCGGCGTGGCCGAAAGGGTCAGCATGTCCACCCCGATAAAGTTCTCTTTCAGCTTTTCCTTGTGTTTTACGCCAAAGCGCTGCTCCTCGTCAATGATGACAAGGCCCAGGTCTTTGAACTTTACATCGTCCGAAAGCAGGCGGTGGGTGCCCACCACAATGTCCACTGTGCCGTCTTTCAGGCCGCGGATGGTCTCTTTCTGCTCTTTGGCGCTGCGGTAACGGCTGAGCAGCCCGATGCGGATGGGAAAGGCCTCCATGCGGGCGATGGCCGTGTTGAAATGCTGCCACGCCAGAATGGTGGTGGGGGCCAGGATGGCGCACTGCTTGCCGCCCATCACGCATTTGAACGCGGCGCGCAGGGCAACCTCAGTCTTACCCACGCCGACATCGCCGCACAGCAGGCGGTCCATCGGCCAGGGCTGCTCCATATCATGTTTGATCTCCGCCGCGCTGGAAAGCTGGTCCGGCGTTTCATCATAGGCAAAGCGCTGCTCAAAATCTCCCTGCCAGGTATCATCTGGCGGGAAGGCATGACCGTGCGCCTTTTTGCGGCGGGCGTACAGCTCAATCAGTTCCTTGGCCATCTGCTCGGTAGCGGCGCGCACCTTCTTGCGGGTCTTGGTCCACTCGGCCCCGCCCAGGCGGCTGAGCTTGACATTCTCCGAATCCCCCGGCGCGGTGTAGCGGGAAAGCAGGTCCAGCTGGGTGACGGGAACATACAGCACATCTTTTTTATCGTACTCAATGCGCAGGTAGTCTTTGGTAACGCCCTGAACCGCCATGCGCTGGATGCCCGCATACCGGCCAATACCGTGGTTCTGGTGCACCACCAGATCGCCCGGCGTGATCTCGGTCAGGCTGTTCAGGGCATCTTTGGCCTTTTTACGCTTTTTCTTCTGGGAGCTGGTTTCGCCAAAGGCACGGCCTGTCAGCAAAGCATACTTGGCAAACGGAAATTCGCACCCAGCGGAAAGGTGCCCCGCCAGAACCTGCACCAGCCCGGCAGCGGGGGCTGCTGCAGCGTCGGTGGTAACCAGAATGCCTTTATCGCGCAGGTCGCGTGCCAGACCGGCTGCGGCACGGTCGGTGCCGGCCAGCAGGGTAACGGTATAACCGGCATCGCACAGCGGTTTCAAATCCTCCAGCAGCCCGGCGACTTCGCCATTCCAGGCAGGCAGGGTGTGAGCCGGGGCGTTGATGATATCTTTCAGCGGCTGATCCGGCATGCTGCGGGCAAAGTTCTCGGCACAGATGGTGCGGTAGTGTCCGGTTTTGGACCACAGGTAGCTTGGGTCCGCGTACAGATTATCCAGCCCAGCGCAAAGAACGCCGTCCAGGATCAGGGATTTCAGTTCCTCGCCCCGGCGGTAGGCGGTCGCGCGGTCGGCTTCCCGGATGGAAGCAGGCTCTTCGGCCACAAGGATCGGGTCGTCAAAATAATCCAGCACGGTGGCGGGATGGGGGTAGCGCACGGCCAGGTATTTGTCCATGTTGACCGGCACGGCACCGCCATCCAGCAGGTCCAGATCGGCGGCCATACAGTCTGCCATGGCGGTTTTCTTTTTGCCGCGCTGCTTGGCCAAAAAGGCCCGAAGCTGCTCGGCGGCATCGGCAGGCTTGCCGAACAGAACTTCCCGCGCGGGGCTCAGGTAAAACTTATCAATGGCATCCTCGCGGCGCTGGGTGGTCAGGTCAAAGGTGTGCAGGGTATCGATCTCATCACCCCAAAATTCCATACGAACCGGCATTTTCTGGTCGGGAGCAAAAATATCCACAATATCGCCGCGCACAGAGAACTGGCCGGGGCCATCCACCTGGGCCCGGCGGGTGTAGCCGGCACCAAACAAAGCGGCCAGCAGGTCATCCCGCAGCAGAGTATCCCCCGCATGGAGGGTGCGGGTGTTGGCGCAGAAATCCTCTTTTGGGGTGGTGAACTGGGTTAATGCTTCCGCGGGCACAGCCACGGCGCGCAGCCGCCCGCCCACCAGCTCGCCCAGCACAGCCAGGCGGCGGTACTCGTATTCGCGGGCGGTGCCCTCAATGGGGCGCAGCACATAGTCCCACGCCGGGAACACGGCGGCGGGAATGCCCAGCGTGTTCAGGTCAGCAGCAAAGCGGGTGGCTTCGGCCTCGCCGGGGGTCACGATGCATAGCGGCTTATCCAACTGGCGGCACAGTGCGGCATACACCTGTGCGCGGCCTGATGCGGGCAGCCCAAACAGGGCGCATGCACCTTTGCCGGAAAGCGCGTGGCTCAGTTTTTGGTATTCGGTTGTGGTGGTAAACAATGCGTCAAACATGGTGCCTCCTGCGCTTGCGCATGATAGGGCGGGTGATGTATAATTTTGAGGATACGAGTAATGCGAGAGTTTTTGCCCCTTCTTTGAAAAGAAGGAATCGAAAAAGTTCGGCAGAATAAAGAAATCAAATAATGCTGCAATAAGGAGCAGAATATAGAAAGATGACAAAACATAAAAATGTAGCGCTGGATGAGCTGCGTATTCTGGCGGCGCTGATGGTGCTGGGCGTGCATACCGGGCAGAAAGTTGGCCTGGGGGATGCCGCCGCGGTTGGCGCGCAGGGGGTGCAACTGTTTTTTGTGCTCAGCGGGTACCTGGCCGCGGCCAGCCTGAGCCGCCACCCGGAGCCGCTGCCGTATTACCAGCGCCGCATCCGGCGGATCCTGCCGCTGTACTGGCTGGTGCTGGTGCTGCGCTGGCTGTTCGATGCGGTACGCTATCTGGCGGCGGGCGCCAGTGCAGCCCAGCTGTTTGGCCCCGGCGGGCCGTGCGGGCCGGGTTACCTGCGGTACTTTGTATTTTTGCAGATGTGGCTGCCCAGTGATAACTGGATGCTGTGGAACAACCGCAACGTGCTGTGGACGATGAGCGCCTTTGCGTTCTTTTATCTGCTGGCCCCGTGGCTGTACCGGCTGTGCAAACGCTTTTGGGGTGCGCTGGCGTTGCTGGTGGTCTGCCTTGCGGTGAAGGGCAGGATCGGCGGCTTAATTGAAAGCAGTCTGGCGGCTTTCCCGGCAGAAGCCAACATCAGCGAGTTCAGCGCAAAAACGCCGGTCATGACGCTGTACTGCTTTATCCTTGGCATGGCGGCGTTTGCGGCAGTGCGGGAGAACAAGCAGTTTTTATACGGGGCATTCTGCATTCTGCTGGCAGTGCTCACCAACTTCCAGCGGGCGGGGTTCGAGTGCGTGTTTACGGTGCTTGTTCTATTGGCCGTGCAGAACCCGCAGGGCGTTGGCCTGGCGGAAAATCAGAAGTTCGCCCAGGCCGTGGAATTTGTGGGGGCGGGCAGCTTTTGGCTGTACCTGGCCCACCCGCTGGTGCTGGAGCTGCTGCCCAACACCGCGATGGGCGGCGCAGCCGCGTGGCTGTGCTTCGCCGGGGTATATGCCGTCTGCCTGATGGTGTGCTATGCGCTGTATACGCTTTTTGTGCGCCGGTATGAGCAGCGCTTTGCGTAACCATTGTACTATATTTGCAGCAAAACGGCAAAGTGAATTTTGAGAGAAGCGTTGCATGGAACGACAAATGGCGGGCGGCCCAGATGGGCCGCCCGCTTTGGCATTTGTATGATTGGAAAAGCTGTGCTCTTATCTTGTAGAGAATGTGAGAACGAACATTGTTCGCCCGCGGACGTTGGCCGTATGCAGGGTGGAATATGTGGCAAGACCCGTCATGCGGGACGATGACGAGCATCGTCCCCTACAAATCATGTGCAGCGTTTATCACCATCGGCAAAGTTTTCCACAGTGCGCACACCCCTGCAGGTGTTCCATTAAACCACATCCCGTGTAATGATGGATTGCAAATTTGAAGTGAGAACACTTCCTTTGCGGGCATCTTACACAGAAAACAGGAATGGGCGCACACTGTGCGTCCCTACGGAACGCCTATCCGCGCTCAGTGGTTGAATTTATTCTGCGCTTCGCCCAGCTTGCCGGCCATCAACAGGCGGCAGGCGGCTTCCACGTCGGTGTGGCGGCCGGTCACAAGCTTGGCGTCATCGGGCGGGAACTTGCCCAGCACCCAGTCAGCCAGATCATAATCCGGGCGCGGCTTGGCGCCAACGCCAATGCGGATGCGGTAAAAATCCTCGCCGCCGGTGGAAGCGATAATGCTCTTTAGCCCGTTGTGCCCGCCAGCAGAACCGGAGGGCCGGATGCGGATGTGCCCCGGCTCCTGTGCAATGTCATCGCACAACACAATAATGTGGTTGCGCGGGATCTTGTAAAATGCCGCGGCGGGGGCGATGCTCTGGCCGCTCAGGTTCATGTAGGTCAGCGGCTTTAGCAGCATCACTTTGCGGCCGTCCACCTGGGCAATGCCGTAAAGGCCCTGCCATTTGCTTTTGTTGATCTCGCACCCCCAGGCTTCGGCCAACGCATCCAGCGCGGCAAAACCGGTGTTGTGGCGGGTGCCGTCATATTTCGGCTCAGGGTTGCCCAGACCGGCAATCAGCCAGTCTGCCCCGGAACCACCTCCAAATAGTCCCATAGTAAAAATCCTTATAGTAATTTTGTGATTTTAGTGTGCGCCAAGGGCAAAGCGTTCCACTGTGTCCCGGATGGTATCCAGGAAGGATTCTGCACCTAAGGTGTTGACCTTGAAAAACACAGCTTGGCTGCCGCCGGATGTGATGGCGGAAAGCCGGATCTGCCCGTCAGCTTCCAGCAGGGTCAGGTTCATGGTAACACGGCCATTGCCAATGGCGCTGTAGCGTTCGTATACCCGCACGGCACAGCGGCCGGTGCTGAAGTTGAAATCACTGGAACCTTCCAGCGTGGCCGAAATACTTTGTTTTACAACAGCGTCCAGCTCGGTCAGGATGGTGGTAAAATCCCCGGTCAGGGTGCGTTCCAAAATGGCCATGGCAGCAATCCTCCTTGCAGCAGGTCAGGGGGCATCAGTCGTTTTTCTTTTCGGCTTCCAGCTTCTGTTTTTTGGCAACGTATTTTTCCAGCTTCTTGGCGCCCCAGGCGGCAACTTCGGCCTGCTTGGCGCGCTCAATGCCCAGGGCACCGTCCGGCACATCGTGGCCGATGGTGGAACCGGCAGCGGTAAAGGCGCGGCTGCCCACCTTGACCGGCGCCACCAGGTTGGTGTTGCAGCCGATGAACGCATAATCGCCGATGGTGGTGCGGTACTTGCCCTCGCCGTCATAGTTGCAGGTTACGGTGCCGCAGCCAAAGTTGCAGTACTTGCCCACATCGGCATCGCCAATGTAAGTCAGGTGGCTGACAGTGTTGCCCTCGGCAAAGTTGGCATTCTTGGTTTCCACATAAGCGCCCAGGTGCACGCCCTCATCCGTCACGGTGCCGGTGCGTACATGGGTAAAGGGGCCAATCTTGTTGTTGGGACCCAGATGGCTGTCATAACACTGGCTGGCGTTCACGGTGGAACCGGCCTCAACAATGGTGTTCTCCAATAAGGTATTGGGGCCGATGACGCAGTTTGCCCCGATGACGGTTTTGCCGCGCAGGATGCAGCCCGGCAGGATCACTGCGCCGGGTGCAATCTCAACTTCGGGGTCAATAAAAACCTGGTCGCTGATGAACTCCACACCGTTCTGCAGGTGCTTTTCAAAAGTTTCTTCAAAGGCCGCTTTGGCGGCAAGGTATTTGGCTTTCGCTTCGGACATAAAAATACCCCTTTCTGTTTTGGGCCAAAAGAGTATACGGCCCTACAAAAAAGCCCCGGAACAGGGCTGAAGCCTGCCGGGGCGGGATGAATTGAAAAAAGTGTTGCAGAATGTAATAAAATAATATTTCCCAACTTCTCACCCATTATAATTTACCGCATTTTTGGTCAAATTGCAAGAGCCTGACCCCAAAACTTTGTAAGATTTTCGGCGAAAATATTCGCCATTTATTTAACAATGTACTGGAAATTCCGGGCTGAGTCTGTTATAATGGACTTTGCAAGAGAGAAAATTCTTATTTTGCGGGTGTGCGCGGCACACCGGGAAGAAACCGTAATTTTGTTGGAGGTAACCTATGAGCAAGAAGTTTTTGTATTTGTTCAAAGAGGGCCATGACGCATTTGGCGGCGACCAGACGACCATGAAGAACATTCTGGGCGGCAAGGGCGCTGGTCTGGCAGAAATGACCCATGCCGGCATGCCGGTTCCTCAGGGCTTCACCATCACCACCGAAGCCTGCACCCAGTACTATGCTGACAACCGTGAGATCAACGATGAGATCAAGGCTGACATCTTCAAGTACATGGGAATCCTGGAAGAGCAGACTGGCAAGAAGTTCGGCGATATCGAGAACCCGCTGCTGGTTTCCGTTCGTTCCGGTGCACGTCAGTCTATGCCCGGCATGATGGATACCATCCTGAACCTGGGCCTGAACGACCAGGCTGTTGAAGGTCTGGCAAAGAAGACTTCTAACCCCCGTTTTGCATATGACTGCTACCGCCGCTTCATCCAGATGTACTCTGACGTCGTCATGGAGCTGGGCAAGAGCTTCTTTGAAGAGCGTATCGACGCTATGAAGGAGCGCAAGGGCGTTAAGCAGGATATCGAGCTGGACGCTGAGGACCTGAAGGAACTCGTCAAGGAGTTCAAGGCCATCTACCTGGAGAAGCAGGGCGAAGAGTTCCCGCAGGATCCGAAAGAACAGCTGATCGGCGCTGTCAAGGCTGTCTTCCGTTCTTGGGATAACCCGCGCGCCAACGTTTACCGCAAGATGAACGAAATCCCCTACGAGTGGGGCACTGCTGTCAACGTTCAGCAGATGGCTTTCGGTAACTCCGGCATGCGTTCCGGCACCGGTGTTGCTTTCACCCGTAACCCCGCTACCGGCGAAAAGAAGCTGATGGGCGAGTACCTGATCAATGCTCAGGGCGAAGATGTCGTTGCCGGCATCCGTACTCCTTCCCCGATCAGCAAGCTGCACGAGGAAATGCCTGAGGTTTACGATCAGTTCGTTGAGATCGCAACCCGCCTGGAAAACTACTACAAGGATATGCAGGACATGGAGTTCACCATCGAAGATGGCAAGCTCTTTATGCTGCAGACCCGTAACGGCAAGCGCACCGCACAGGCTGCTCTGCAGATCGCCTGCGACCTCGTTGATGAGGGCGTTATTGATCAGCGCACCGCTGTACTGCGCGTTGAGCCTAAGCAGCTGGATACCCTGCTGCACCCGCAGTTTGACGCTGCTGCCCTGAAGGCTGCTGAAGCAATCGGCAAGGGCCTGGCCGCTTCTCCGGGATCTGCCTGCGGTCGCGTTGTCTTCAGCGCTGAAGATGCTGAAGAGAAGGTCAAGGACGAAGCTTGGAAGAAGGTCGTTCTGGTCCGTCTGGAAACCAGCCCCGAAGATATCGTCGGCATGCAGGTTTCTCAGGGCATCCTGACCGTCCGCGGCGGCATGACCAGCCACGCAGCTGTTGTTGCACGTGGCATGGGTACCTGCTGTGTTTCCGGCTGCGGCAATGATAACGATGTTGCTATCGATTACGATGCAAAGGTTATCACCATTAACGGCCACACCTTCCATGAGGGTGACTGGATGAGCATTGATGGCTCTACCGGCAACATCTACGAAGGCCAGATCGCTACCGTCGCTTCCACCGAGAACGCTAACTTCAAGCGCTTTATGAGCTGGGCTGACGAAGCACGCCAGATGAAGGTTATGACCAACGCCGATAACCCGCGCGATGCACAGAACGCTGTCGATATGGGCGCTGAAGGCATTGGCCTGTGCCGTACCGAGCATATGTTCTTCGCTGAGGATCGTATTGCTGCTGTGCGTGAGATGATCTGCGCACGTACCGTTGAAGAGCGCAAGGTTGCCTTGGCTAAGGTTGAGCCGTTCCAGGAAGCTGACTTTACCGCTATGTACCGCATCATGGGCGATCGTCCGATGACCATCCGTTATCTGGACCCGCCTCTGCATGAGTTCCTGCCCACCAAGGCTGAGGATATCGAAGCCCTGGCAAAGGATATGGGCATGACCACCGAAGAGCTGAACAACGTTGTTGTCAGCCTGCATGAGTTCAACCCCATGATGGGCCATCGTGGCTGCCGTCTGGCCGTTACCTATCCGGAAATTGCCGAGATGCAGACCAATGCTGTGATCAAGGCTGCCATCAAGGTTTCTGCTGAGACCGGCAAGATGATCACCCCGCACATCATGGTGCCCCTGGTTGGCGAAGTGAAGGAGCTGAAGTACGTCAAGGACGTCATCGTCAAGACTGCTGACAAGCTGATCGCTGACGCTGGCGTTGACATGAAGTACCAAGTTGGCACCATGATCGAGATCCCGCGTGCCGCCCTGACCGCAGGTGAGATCGCTAAGGAAGCTGACTTCTTCAGCTTCGGTACCAACGACCTGACCCAGATGACCTTCGGCTTCAGCCGTGACGATGCTGCTAAGTTCCTGACCGCTTACTATGATACCAAGATCTACGAGAGCGATCCGTTCCAGCATCTGGACCAGATCGGCGTTGGCAAGCTGATTAAGATGGCTGCCCATGACGGCCGCGCAACCAACCCCAACTTGGGTCTGGGCATCTGCGGCGAGCACGGCGGCGACCCCTCCAGCGTTGAGTTCTGCCACAACGTTGGCCTGGATTACGTTTCCTGCTCTCCGTACCGCGTTCCCATCGCACGTCTGGCCGCTGCTCAGGCTGCTATCAAAAATCCGAGAGCATAAGGCTTTTATAGCGAGCTATCGTTAAAAAACGAGCATAAAATAAGGCTCACCGTCAATTTTGGCGGTGGGCCTTATTTGTTTGCT
>ERZ1673722.3820-NODE-3820-length-10394-cov-9.067608_pt1 | contig 10394 bp, 9 predicted proteins | sample MGYA00580222_ERZ1673722 | MGnify/ENA primary metagenome ERZ1673722 (study PRJEB41218, sample SAMN15661750) | gut metagenome | host: Homo sapiens | place: Canada: London | collected 2015-08-20/2019-03-30 | study: EMG produced TPA metagenomics assembly of...
TCGGCTTTTCATTCCAACTTTTTTTCTCTTCATCTGTCACAAAACGATGGTTAGCATCCTGGGTAATCATGCTGGCCGGATGGCTATCTGGGTGCGTATACTTTGTAAAGTCAGCATCTTCCGGAACATCACAGCCTACTGTATGTCCTCCTACCGTATCGGCATTACCTCCATTTGCAGGAAGGGAAACCGGCTTATTTTTAATAAAAGCATCAGACCCTGTATTAGACTCGTTCCAGTCAGACTGCACGTTTGCTTCAGCATTTGCCGGTGCATGGGCTGCCTGGCTGTGTTCATATGCCTTCTTACCTTTGTCTCCGGCAAAAGCCGTGGATGCAGTTTCGCCAAGCGCAAGGGATGCAGAAATCTCTGCATATGCACTGCCAGACCAGCGGTAAGTTTTGTTGGTATCCTTGGCAACATAGATTTTGCCGGATTCGCCGTTTTTTGGAAATGACGTCTGGTTATCAAATTCCAGTACATCGTCCACGTAAGACGGCAGCTGCGCCGCTGGAACCTTGCCAGTCTCATCCAGGCTTGCAACTCCATTTGCGCTTCCTTTTTCCGTTGCCGGAATCGCGCCAACATCACTTGCACTTAATTTTCCCCATTCCGCTTCGCCATCTGCCTTATTCTTCAGAATCTGGCCCTTTGTTCCCCCTGCAGGGATATGCTTATATCCAGGTGTTGTTGGATGGGTATAGCCGGCTCCTTTTGCCAGATCATCCCATCCAGTACCGTTATAGACATACATTGTCTTTGTGTCTGTTACGTACACAGTAAGGCCAGGATATGCCGCCTTAATGGTTACCAGTTCATCTCTTTCTTCAATTGTCTTCACTTGGAATCTGGCATCAATCGGCGCCTGTGCCTGTAGCTTAAATCCGCTTGCTACGGAAATACCTTTTTTATCTGAAAAGCTCATACTTTTACCTCTCTTCCTTCAAATCAGTAATTAAATGTCATTTTAAAGTTAGATACTGTAGATGCTGTATTGGCATAAGCATAGTAGACTACACCATCAACAGTAACCTCAGTTCGCGTAAAGGTATCTGTCACATCGAAATTATTTGGATCCAGAATCTTTTTCAGAACTCCATATTCCTTCGGGTAAGCAAGCAGCATCTTCTGGTCAGTACAATTATAAGTAAACGTTTTGGTTCCCTTGGTGGTTACGGATTTTGTTGCTGCCTTAATTAATTCTTCAGTTGGCGTTGCACCGGCCGCAATGGAACCATAGTAATATGGACGTACAAAAGTAAACGATCCGGTCTTAACTGTAATGCTCTTGTCCTCATTATCAGTAATTTTTACAGATAACTGCTTGTTGGCATTTACCGTTAGTGTCTTGGACAGGGTAATAGTATTAACCCCTCCAGCAATTCCGCTGTCTTTGCTGCCTAAGACAGAACTGCTGTCAAGTACTTCAATTTTCTTGATTCCAGTGCTTCCCAGGGTAATATTAACATCTACAGAAGTTACGGTTTGGCTAGTGCCTAACTCGAAAACACCTCCATTAATAGGCTTAGCAGCTGCAGTTGCGGAAGGAGACACGTAAGCGTGTAACAGTTTATCCAGCATATCAATGGCTTCTACACCAGAGACTGGTGGAACATATCCTTTAGGGATACCGCCTACTGCCACTGTAGATGGGGTCTGGTTTTTGTATTTGGTGTCATTCGCTGTTGCTCCATCAGCAACCCCATCAAGCTTCTTTTTATCCTTAGGATCCATCATACCGGCTGTGCTCTGGTTTGCGACCGGATGTGTATGATTTTTCTCTGCTTTGTTCGTAATCGCTTCATTAAGAGCCTTGGCTACATTTTCATGTTTTGCAATATAGTCAGCAATTTCTTTCAATGTGTCAAAGGTTCCTGGCGCTCCACCAATCAGATCGGCAATCTTTTCTTCCATCAAGGTTACAATGTTCTTATCTGTAGGTTCTCCGCGCTCATCTGTAACATACACTGCATCCGCTACCGTTTTCTGAAACCATTTTTCCCATACAGGAGTTTCTGGCGTTCCCGTATTTCGATAAGTCCATGCTCTTTCATTTGCCATTTCTTTGTTCCTCTCTTTCTTTTCCTAAAATTTATTTATTTTTGCAAAAAAAGTGGTGTCCGAAGGTTCTTCCTCCGACACCACTAATTTTCCATCTATAATGCCTGTTTCGCTTCCCGCCCTAACCTCTCCCTCTACACCAATTGCGGCCCAGTTTTCTCCACTTTCTGGCGGTGTTTCGCCAAAAGTCAGATTAGAAAAGGATGCTCCCTCAAAACTTATCTCCTGAGGCTCTTCTTCAATGATAAACAATATATCGTTTGGTTCCATCGGCGTATCGGCTGGCCCGAATAACGTCCGGCCAAACCGATTCAAGCAGTCCTGCTGCCACTTTTTTATGATTCCAAACAGTTTTCCCAAGCTACTACCTGCTTTGATTTCCGGAAATGTTTCCTGTACTTCTGGAATCGTTTCAACAGTCATAGATGAAGAATCCGTATCCATGTCCTGCCATTCTCCATTATTCAGATACTGTAGTTTCTTTTGATAGACGCGGAGACCGCTTGCTCCCTCCTGGCTGTTGACAGTTTCTCCGGATTTTACAACAATTTCCACATCATCGGCATTGGCTACCTTAATATGGAAATAGTTGGTAATTGTGGACGGAATTGTTCCATCATAGGCAGGCAGATAATCCATCATTAGATCATCCGTCCCCACCATGATGCAGTAGCAGATTTCCCCTCCGTCAGGATTTTCCGCAAAAAATGCCATTTCACGAATTTTATATCCAGTTTCTAATGTTTCTTCATCCTCTGGATGGTTCGTTATCTCCACTTCCAAAACAATAGAATCATCTGTCTCTATCGTCTTAGAAGTTATTGGAAATTTCTGTTTTGGTTCTTTTAAATTTTCTCTCTGGCTGTAATCCTCATCCGGTACATAGATTCCGCTTCCAGTCTCAAACCGGATTATTTTAATATTGCCAACACCTGACTGCACTTTTGCAAGCAGCAGCTTTCCCTGTGTGGTTAGCTTCATCGGAAGATACTTGCTCATCCCGCTTCTCCTTTCATTACGTTTTTAATCCGGCAGCTCATATGCATCAATATTTGTAGCTCCATATGATTATCCCGCACCTCTTCACTGGCACTAAAAAATTCATTCTGTATTCTGGATATAACAACTGCGCCAAATTCTATGCTGTCGTGATAATTTCGCCTAATATCCAATCTCCGCAAATGAGCGGAGGCCTTCTTCACTCTTTTTAGGATTTCCGTCATTCGTTCCATCAGATCTGGAGTCAGAGTTGCGTCCGTATAGATATCGAATGTTCCAGGTTTTCCAGGCCCATCCTCGAAGTCATACCATTCTACTGTACCTCCATTTCCGAAAATAATCTGCATCATTTCTTCTACCGCAGCCACCGTACCAGCCTGCATATACCATCCTAGCGTAGCTCGTACTATGTTGCGTTTCTGCTCTAATGACAGTGTCTGGTCATAGTAATGGGAATTCAGCTCCAAGGCTATCAAATCCAGCAGTTCCTCCGGCAAGGAATCAATATTTGATAATAGTTTTATTCTCTCGCAATATTGTAATAGCTTATCCTTTCCACGCTTCAATGCATAGCTGATAGCTCGGACATCCGGATCATATTTCATATTCGCCGGCAACAGATCAATCAGTTCTCCCGCATCATAATTAATCATATTCCAACCCTCCATAATTGACGGTCTGTTTTACACATTTTGGCACCTGATTATCCGATACTACCGTAAACACAGGCGAAACAATCTCTACTCTCTTAGCACCTGCCGACTTAATCCGGCAGATTAATTCATCCGGATTAATATCTCTTCCAATTTTTCCGGACTGCCACAAAAGATAATCATTTACTGCCTTCTCTACTCTTTTTTGGATTCCGGCCGCCTGATTGTTCTCGCTTCGGTTGATATAATATTTTAATTCTAGTTCATATTCTCTTTGAGTCGGAGCCGATATCACTACCCTGTCCGTAATTGGCTTTCTGGTCTCCTCTTCCAGGTATGCTTTTAACGCTTTTAAGGATTCATTTCCTGGAATTCTTCCATCTTCCAACAGATAACAGATATGTACTTCACACTCCTTTGGAGATGTAATCCGGATGTCGGAAATGTCCGGATTGAACGAAAGCACGAAGAAACGGTACCCATCTTCCGAGCCTGCATTGGAATACCCTGCCGGAGCCAGGTAAATCCGCAGTCGATATGATTCATCATCTTCCTCATCTTGTCCGTTTTCCGGTACGGTTACATTTCTTACAGCGCTCACAAAAGGTACAGAATCTACCATCTGGTTGATTTCTCCAATTCCAAAATAATTTCCAATTTTTCCCGTCTGCGTGCATACCGCTGTTATTTCCACATACGTGTCTCCAGGAACAATTTCCCCGTATTCGGCCGTAGCAAAATACAGATTATTGCCTGCCGTCGCCCTGGTTCCTTTCGGAATTCCAGTCGCAAAATCCCTGCTCTCCGTAATATCAAATCTCAGCGTTGTAGTAGCTCCCCTTGCCGGATTTCTCGGAACTTTCTTCATAACACCCAGATTATCCAGATAATCTCCTCTGGCATACTTTAACAAACCCATTTTTCCGGCGTCGTCCACGAACATATACCCTTGGTATAGATAGTAGGCGCAGGCAGTCAGAAGCAGCCTTCTTTCATCTCCGGCGGGCAAAGAAATGTCTTTTCCTGTCTCTTCCTTTTTCTTCTCTCTGTACCAGAGCAGCATATCTTCGTTTAACTGGGACAACGTATAATTTTCGATGAATGAGACATCCGGATAATTTTCAATCGCCTTCAAATCATCCATTTCCAATGCCCCCTTTCGGTTTAATTTCCACAAGCACCTCTACTGTACCGTCATCTTGATGTAAAAAATCAAATCCAACTACCTTGACTCTCGGCTCGTATTTGTCTGTCTTTTCCATCAGTTCCAGGCCGTACAAAGTTTCCATATCCGGAGAAATGGTATCCAGTCCCGCCCAGGAAAGTCCAAATTCCCGATCACACGGAATGCTGCCTGCAGGTATTGAGTATAAATTTTTCAGGCATCTACCAATGGATTCCACTTCATCAAAATCTGTAATTCCAACTAGAGAAAATTTCAACATCCGTCATTCCCCCGTAAAATATTCAACAAATTTGCAGGAAACTTCTATCCTAGAAATTGCCCCTTTACTGATAATTCTCGAAAAATTCCCATCAATCTTTTGCAGCAGCCATACATGGTATCCAATTCGCTTCCGGCCAATAATCAGGGGAGACGTCTGCCCTTCCAGTTCCTTCAGCTTCATATACTGGTCAAATGGTTTCCTGCAAACCGTAGAATCAAAAATAAGAGTCAGGGATAATTCTTCAGCTTCATAGTTAATCCACTGGTATTTGGTCTTTCCTGCCATGATCTCATGTTTTGCAAGGTTGGAGCTACTGCTTTCCTTCAAGTCCTTTAACATGACTGTTTTATTCTTCTGGACGCAGAATGTAATTCCGCCCCATGCCCCAATGACCATAGACTAGCCTCCTAATTTTTCAATGCGCGTTTCGTGGTTTTTCAGCTTTTCAATCAATTCTTTTACAGAAATTTTCCCGCCGGAATCCTCCAGGGTTAATTCTCCGGCTTTTTGATAGATAGCGGTTCCGTTTCCAGTATCTTTATGAAAATCGTAATCAGATGGGGGAAGATTTCCCTCCGACCACCAGCTTCCCAGCGCCATCCCATCCGAAGAACCGGTTCCCCAGAAGATTACCGCAACCGGATCTCCTACATCCGGCATCTTATATTCTCCACAATGAGAAAAAAATGGGATGCTTCCGGTAATATTCCGGTTCCTGTCCGGCTGTATTACCGTTATAGTCCCATTCTGTTTGTTTACCGTATTGACATAACCATATATGATTTTTTCCATTTCATAACCTCTGAGTAATTTTGTAAGCAGATACCCGCATTTTAAGCCCCGACTGTGACATAGATACCCGAACCTGTGAAACAAAATACCTGCCTTCTACATGAGGGAGGTTGGTTACTTCGATTACAGAGCTTGCCACCAGATTTGGATCAAACATAGTTGTAAACGATAGAGTTTCAATCTTTTCATTTTCCTTATTGACTCTTGCCTTGGCGGTTTCAATCGCTTCTGCCTCTGTATCCACTGTTTCATTTAGGTACAGAATTCTTCCTTCTGTCCCCACCAGAACCTCAATGTCCGGAAGCGGTTCTTCCCCTTTCTTCCGTCTTTTCGGTTTGTTGGGATTCGTATAAGAAATTTTGGCTCCTGTATACGTTCCGGAAAGTGTCCGGTTCCAGGTCCATCCAGGTTCCCATTCCAGATCCCTGTTATAGATCTTTAACGGCTCCCTTCCCTCATAACCACTTTTTTGAAAGATAACCAGCGCTAACTTATAAATTTTTAGGCAAAATCCGTATTTTTCACAGATACGGCTTAAAAAAGCAAGGTCGCTTTCCTCTTCCTGCTTTATTTCTTTAATGGCTGGATCTGCCCCATGAAAATATAGAGTTCCAGTCATCTGGTAAAGCTGCATATATTCTGCTGCTATGGTTTTTAATGTAGTTTCCTGCCAAGTTTTCGTTCTTGGTGTAGACTTAAACTCCGAATTAGCCGGCTGGGATACTCCTTTAATTACCAGTTCACGCGGACCTGCCTTTATAGTAATATCATCAATTGTGAAATCGCCACAATGGTAAGTTTCCTTTGTCTCCGGCTTGTACCAGTGGTAGTAATCCAGATATACGTCCAGATTTTTTCCAGTTTCAGGGAAGAATCCATTCAGAAAATCCGACTTCTGATCGCTAATCGTAATGGAAATTTCATCCGAATTTCCTTCTGCAAAATCTGTATATTCTAAAGAGTCAACGCTGGTATACAGTTCCTTTCTATCTTTTCCATCATACTTTATGATTGGATTGGCGTGTCTGGGCCTGTGCGTCATCCGGTACGTTTCTTCTGCTAATCCCATTATGTCCTCCATTCTGGCCAGCCAGATGGATGTTCGGCCGTTTGCGTCGGAAGTTCCGGACAGGAAACCTCCACACCTTCTGAGAAGATAAACTGGTTTAGCAGATCACGGTTGACATCCATCAATTTATCCGCACAAAACTCATTTCCATAGACTTTTTTTGCAATAATGTCCCAGGTATCTCCCAGGACTGTCCGGTATGTCATCTTACCACTCCTATCTGTAGGACAACCGTCTCCGTTTTTTAATCATTTCATCAAAGTGCTGTTCGAACTCGTCAAAACTGCTTCTGGCAGCACGTTCTAGTTCTGCCTGTGATGCTCCCTGTAATACCGGCGCATAGGTAATATTATAAGTATCGCCTCCACCGCTTTCTGTGATTGTACCTGCCGCCGCAGACAGTTCTCTGACCGGCTCAGGAGAAGTAATTCCTAACAGCTCCCCTGCCTCCTGCCAGATACTTTTTGCTCGCGTGCTTCCGTCTAATGGAATAATGGCCTCTGGGCCATCCTCTGCCACCAGACCAATATGTGGTCGGCTTAGAATTCCACCCTCTGCATAAGCCGGAATCCCCTTTTTAGCATTTTGCTGTGTACGGGATACTTCCGTCGCCTTATTGCTTATTATCGGATTCAAGTTCAGATACATATCTAGATCTGTCTGGATTCCTTTCGAAAATACGCGATCTACCTGTCTCTGCAAATCCTCATAAGAACGATTAACTGCGTCATTAATCGCTTTCTGATTCGAACCAATCCCTGTGCTTACCGCCTCTGGGAGTTTCAATCCGTTTTCTTCTGCGTCTTTCAGCGCTTTCTCATATTCTTCGTTTCCTTCTGTTGCATCTGCCATAATCTGCCAGATAGCTTCTGTATCTCCTGCAATCGCACCAATAACAGCTGCATCTGACAATCCTTTGGAAACCGCCTCTGGAACTTCCTGCCCTTTCTCCCTGGCCTGGTTTACCAGTTCCTGCAAAGCACTAAACTGTTCCTGCATAGCGCCTTCCCAGAGTTCGGTAATGGCATCTTTTGTCGTACTATCGATTTCCGCTAAACCGAGTTGCTTTTGAATCCAATCTCCTTCCCAGACTACAGGACTGTAAGTTCCTACTTGAATCATATTCAAAATCTCGTTTATGGCAGTTTGAGTATTTTCACCCATCGTTGCGGTTAGTTCATCTATTGTATTTTTGTAAGCGCTGGTAATGGAATCCGTTGAAAACTGTAACGCCGGCAAGCTTATTTCCATCTGTTGACTATTGAACTGGTTTTCCAACGCTACCCTGGCATCCGCATAAGATGACGGGCTAAGATAAGCCTCACTGTCCGGCGCATATTCTCCGCTCAGGCTCTTTTCCCTCTGCAGGTTCAGTTGTCCGAGAGCATACTCAAGGCTCTGCCTTTGGTTTGCCATCTGCTCATTTGTTACCTCATTGATTTCTGCCTGGACATTTTGCAAGGATTCTGCCGTCAGTGCCATTCCACCATGTTCCATGGTAATTCTGTCCATCTTGGCTTCAAACTGCGACTGGGAGACTTCCGCCGTTATCCTTGCTAATTTTCCCTGCAATTCACTAATAATCTTAGCTTCATCCATGTCAATTACGCCGTCTTCTAACGCTGTACTGTAAGCATCTCCCAACTGTCTTCCCAGTGTCTCCACTTCTCCGTTAATTTGAGCGTACATAGCATTAAAACCAGTGATTAATTCCCTGCCAGCCTCACTGTCTGTACCAAATAACGCCTGGACACTGACCGTTGCCGTATAATTGGATTGTTCCACCAGACTAATGGATTCCTGTGCCATGGATTCGATGGATTCTTTTAAGGTATCCTTATCTGTTTCACTTAGTTCAAATCCTGTCCCGACTTTCCAGGTAATTTTATTAATCTCTTCCGACAGGTTGTGGATATTTCTGGCCGCATCCTGGGTCTTTCCCATCTCAGTTATGAACTGATTCAGATGGTCTAAGTTGCCGTTATCCACAATTTTTTCTGCAATCTCTTCCACTTCTCCCATGGAAAGGGCAATCTCTCCAAAATGCCGTTCCAGATTGGCTTTTTTTGCGTCTTCCCTGGCAAGTTTAAGCTTCGTCCGAACCGCCGAAATCACACCTACTAATGCCGCCATACCGCCCACTGCAAGTGTCCATGGATTTCCCATCATGGCAACTTTCATGTTCCCGAAAGCCTTTGACATATCATTTACTTTTTTAATAACATTTAACGTAACGATTGCGGCGCCGATTCCAACAATTCCAGATCCAATCAGATCCAGGTTGTTGATGGCAGTCCCCATCACCGGACCCGCAAAATCTGTTAGGACATTAGCTCCTTCCTTAATTTCCCTGACAGCAGTCGGGATGTGTTCTCTGGCTGATTCCGATAATGCCTGAATAGTCTCTTCGTCAAAAATCGCTAGGCTGTCGGTAACGTCCAGAGTCAATCCCAAAACGTCGTTTAACGGGTCTCTGAAGTTCTGATACAGGGATATCCCCACATCATTGACCCTGTTTTTTGTCATCTCTAATCGGCTCTCAAACGTGGCGTACCTCTGACTGGCCTCCTTACTTAAGGCAGTATTTTCTTCAAAGGCTTCATTGGCCAGTTCGATTGAGTTATCAAACAGATCGCTGGCGCCGGCGGCTCTCAACAGAGTATCCCGCAAGCGCACCTCGCTGATTTCCATTTCATCCAGAACTGCGATTGCAGACATTCCCAACCGTTCTGTATCATTCAGACCGGATAGAAATGCTATCAAAGCATTGGCAGCATCCTCTTTATAGGCTCTGGCAAATTCATCCGCAGACATTCCAGCTACATGAGCAAATGATTTTAAACTTTCGTTTCCTGTTTCTACCGCCAACTGCATATTGATCATTACTTTTGACATGGCAGAGCCGCCCATTTCCGCTTCAATTCCAACAGATGACAAAGCGGCAGACAATCCCATAATATCCGCTTCATTCATGCCTACCTGTTCCCCTGCTCCAGCAAGACGCATTCCCATGGAAACGATATCTGCCTCTGTGGTAGCCATGTTATTTCCCAGCGCAACTACGGTACTTCCCAGCTCGTCAAATTTGTCCTGAGGCATTTTTACGATATTTGCAAACTTTGCAAACTCCGCCGCCCCTTCCTCACTTGTGAGGTTTGTTGCCACTGACAAATCCGCCATAGTCTGAATAAACTCTTCCAGATTTTCCGTCTGGACACCTAACTGTCCGGCCGCCTCTCCGATTCCAGCCAGCTCCGTAGCTGCCATAGGCATATTTTTGGACATACTCCGGATGGAGTCTTCCAGAGCATCATATTGCTGCTCAGTCGCATCTACAGTCTTACGGATTCCAGCAAAAGCAGATTCAAAATC
>ERZ1673722.3823-NODE-3823-length-10383-cov-8.126452_pt1 | contig 10383 bp, 14 predicted proteins | sample MGYA00580222_ERZ1673722 | MGnify/ENA primary metagenome ERZ1673722 (study PRJEB41218, sample SAMN15661750) | gut metagenome | host: Homo sapiens | place: Canada: London | collected 2015-08-20/2019-03-30 | study: EMG produced TPA metagenomics assembly of...
ATTTCCAAGCTGTCCATTAATACGCCTTTGGCCACGTAGACCGCCTGTCTGTCCTTTACCTCTATCTGGGTTTCCTCATTAATTTTCTGATGCTTTTTCGGATCAAGAACATTCACATAGATAACTGGAGAAATATTGAAAGCCTTAAATGATGCGTACATATTGGCGCACATCGGATAGGTTTCCCAGTCATCGCTGTATCCCAGAAGCCTGGATGCTTCCTCAAAGCTGTTTACCTTGATAGGATTATTTACGGTTGCTGCCGGATCTTCCGACAAATGGATCGGCGCTGCGCCAAACACTACCTGCAAACCTGCCGTTCCTTCTAACGGCGCAGATAATGGGGTCTGAAGTTCTTCCACTTCGATTCCATGTTTATATCCCATTGCTTCATTCTCCCTTCTTATAAGACTTCGCCTTATTGTAGAAAATGCCAAGAGAAGAGCCAGGTATTGAAAGCTTTTTTCTTGCTTCTACTACCTGGCTCAGCGGGATTAATAATTCTCCGATTTCCGGCATTTTCTTTACTGCCTGCTTCAAATGTTCAGGCAATCCATTGGTGAATACAGTTCCTGCATTCACTACTTCCTTAATATGCGGCCCTAAATAGACAACCGGCTCTTTCCTTCTTGGAATCGTCGCTTTTGCCTGTTCCGCTGGTTTCTGTTTTTTCTCATGCAAATCCATATCTGTCCTCCCGTTGAAATCCTGGTGTGTAAAACGCCATTTCTAATGCTCCGTAAAAATAGGGATAGGTATCCTCGTCCTGCATCGACCAATTAAACATATGGTTGTTATCAATTGGTACTGCCATTATCTGTCCTGACAGTAATGGATCTTTTGCAAAACGTTCCATAACCCGCTCAATCATAATCAATACCGCTTCATGACCTTGATTTTCTTTCCCATCGTCAAAAATTCCAAATACAATCACAACATAAACAATCTGAGGCTCTCCAATACCTGTTACAATTCCTCTATCTAACTTGATTAACGCCCATGGAAACGGAAATGCTTTTTGAATATCAGCTTCTTCTTCCGGCAAATCCTCATTGCTGTAGTTCTCGGCATTCGTCAACCGCTCTGGTATCGGAAGAGCCTGCCCATATGCTTTAATTGGTATTAATTCCGGAGAAGATGGCTGTTTTAACATCATATCTTCCAAAATATTTTCAATTTCTTTTGAAAGCTCTTTCTGCAGATCCAATAGTGCCATTCTTCTTGTGCTATCCATATATTGCTTTCTCCATTACTTTTCTTACCTGCTTTTCCAGAATGTTCTGGTATTTTTCCTCCAGGTGACCATACACCTCTTCACTTTTTACCATGCTTGGAATGGCAGGCGAAGAAATGAGCCTTAGCGGAGCTATATGCTGATTATACCGGTATGGATGTTTCGCTGTTCCACGATAACGGTCACCTTTTGCTCTGGACAGATTCACTTCTCTTTCCGTCGCTCGATATACTATTGCTATATGTCCACTTTTAAATTTTACCTGAAATGCTTTTCCAGTCTCTTTCTTTAGAATGACCGGAGTTGTTTTCTTTTTTACTGCACCATATACTCCATTACCTTCTGTATCCACTTCTGCATGAAACTTTTCAATTCCAATGGTCGGACCGGTAAAAAGAATATCTACAGCCGGATCTTTTACAGTAGCTTTATGAATAGCAGATGAGTTTAATACCGCTTCCTTTCCGCCTTGATAACGGTACACCGTCTGTGTTCTTCTTGCCAGTTCTCTGCGCAATCTGTCTCCTGTATAATTAATCGCTGATTTCACTACAGCATCCGGATTTTTAATCCCATCCAGTTTTTCTTCCAGTTCCCGCAGCAAAGCTTCTGGTATTCCAAGTCTAATATTCATCTACGCTTGATTCCTTCCTACCGTAATAGAATAGATTCCTCCCTCAGAATTAGCATCTACTACCCGATAGCTGCCATTATCTATCTTTATCTGTCTTCCGATTGCTGGAAGCGGCCCAAAATCTTCCTGGGCCACGTAAAAAAGTAATTGTCTCTTATAGACACCCTCCGCTCTTTCCAATTGCTTCTTTGACCGTTCTGTGATCTCGGATTCATCAATCTGGATTACCATCGGTCTTCCGTCTACGGTATGCAGACCGCCAAATTCTTTCGGGTTTAGAAATACGTCCTTACAGTCCTTTTTTACCATTTCTTTGAAACTAAGCTTCATCTTCCACATCCTCAGCCGAAAGTTCTGGGGGAGCTTCGTTATCTCCAAAATCTTCTTCCAGCTCTGCTTCCTGAATCGCATCCAAGATTTCTGCCTTAGTCATTCCCTCAGTTTCAATCCCATACGCCTCTGCCGCCTTTTTAAGCTCCGACAATTTCATTCCGGCATTATAGGCGGGTAAAGAAACATCCTCTTTCGGGTGCATATCAGCAGAAACTGGTGCATTCCCCACATACTCCGCAATTCCCTCATTTACCAGCCGTTTTTCCAACTCTTCTTCCAGCTGAACAGGGCCGTACTCTTTTGTAATCGGAATAACCTGCTTTCCTTTTACCATTCCAAATGTTCCGCTAATAATCCGTATCATCCCGACTCCTCCTTACTGTGTCAATGCGTCAATCACGATAAATGGATTTTTGTTCTTGGGCAGCATGATTGGCCGGCTGGTAAGCATAATGCTTCTGGTATCATTTTCTGCATTAGCTAAATATTTGGGTACTCTTCTGCCTGCATAAGTATGATAGTGATTATCTGTCTGCTCTAACTGTGTAACAGCACCATAGATCGCCTTACCAGCTCCAGGAGCCGTTAAAATCCCCTTACCAGATGGAATGTACAGTTTATCCTTGCCATCATCATCTGTATAAGATTCATCATAGCTGATAATGGAAATCAACCTTCCATTAATGTTCAGAACCGCTACCACTGTGGCAGAATCCGTAAGTGTTTCCGGTTTTACCGCTCCTAATTCATAACGTCTGTTATCCAGGAGTTTTTGAATATTAGAATCATTAATAATCACATCAGCAAGATCTGGTGAACACACAAAATCCGCTACAGGAAGCCCTCTGGTTGTCAGCATACGGCTCATAGCTGCAAGGTCTTTCAGCATCAGATTACCTTCCTGATCCCATTTTACAGTAGGAGTATACTGAGCCGGATTCTTGCCTTCTTCGTAAAAACGAATTTCTTTGTCGTCTCCTTCTTGCTTATCATCTGCAATATGTCTCATAACACAGCCATTAGTCAGCATTGTTTCTGCACACATTACCTCTTCTCTTCTGCTGATTGCTTCGCTCAGTTCTGAAACATCTCTAATAATAAGCAGACGCTCTCTTTCTTCCGGTGTTTTATTCGTAAAAAGTGCTTCTCCAAACCCTCTGGTTTCCAAATCATCCACCGTCAGACCTCTTTTAGGAGCAATTCTCGGCGGGGTAAAGCGTTCCAGTTTGGAACCCTGCCGCATCATAGTAACGCCACCTTTTCGCGGTGCAACAAATGGTGCAAGCTTCTTGCTTCCATCCCGATACTCGATCAGGACATCTTCTGTTTTAAATATGTCTGTTGCCTCGTTTGTTGGAAAGTACCGTTTCTTTAAAAAATTACTGGGCGGAGTTAATAACTGTACCGCCATTAATAAGGTGTGAGTTGAATAAATATTAAATGCCATGCTCTTTTCCTCCTAAACCGCATCTTCTACCTGAATGTTTGCCAGGCGTAAGAACTCTTCATCTGCTGCCGTCAGCTCATAGCTTCCATCCGTATGTAATTTCATACGGTTAAACTTTCCGCTCTTATATGCAGTTACCATCTGTACTTCATCCATATTCTCTGCATCATCTGCCAAAATATATAGCGCTACATTTGCAGAAGCAGCCTCAGAAATCGGTTTGAATTCCCCTCCTGGCGCTCCTGCCAGAACAGTTCCTCTTTTTACCAGACCACTACTTGCAGAAAGTTTGACCATCGTAACATCTGCAACTGGAAAGTTTCCTATGATTAATTCATCATATTCCATGTTTCCTACTGTTTCATTTAAAAATCGTCCCATTTTTATTCCCCTTTCATCAGTGTGTTGTACTCATTGACCAGAGCTTTTACTTTTTCTCCTTCATCTGTTCCTTGGCCTTCCCGTCCGCTTGGAATGCCAGAAACATTTGCTACACCAGAAGTCCGATTATCCTGCATCATATTTTGCAGGAAATTTTCTCCCAGCTTTGCCTGCTTCTGCATTGCCCGAAAAGCAAGCGTCTCGGCATTACACAGCTCCTTGCCGTATTTTGCCTCTTCAATCAGAGCACTGTCCCCAATGACAGACTGGATTGCTTCAATATCCTGGATTCTCTTTCTCTCTCTTTCGGCAGCGCTGCTCTCTGCGTCTGCTACAATCTGTGCAATTAATTCCGGATATCGATTCTTTAACTCTTCCTTTGTCAAATTTTTTTCCTCCTTTGATACTTTTTCTGTTTTATGTCCTGTCTGGTTTGCCAGTGGAACATCTGTTTTGGTCTTAAAATTTGTGGGGACATTATGGAATCCTTCAATATTGTGCTTGGCTCCAGCTACCAGAAGGAACTTATGATCTGCACTTACTTCTGTTTCTACTGCTTTCTCTTCCAGAAGCGTTTCCGCAAATCCCTGATCAACTATTTCCTGGCCAATATACCAGGACTCTTCCCTCATAAGCTGGCGAAGCTCGTCCACCTCTTTTCCCGTCTTGACGCGATAGATTTCTGCGATCGCCTTTTCTCCCGCCTCCATCACATCATACACCTTCTCCAAATCCTCTCTGGAATACTGGTCAAATAATGTAGCTGATACTCCATGAATCATCCAGATGCTTCCTGGGTATACCTGTACTTCGTCTCCTGCACAGGCAATTACGCTGGCCGCACTTGCGGCGATTCCCTCAACAATGACTGTCTTATGTCCTGGAAGCCCTTTAATGATGTTATGGATTGCAATTCCGCTGTACAAATCTCCGCCGCAGCTATTGATTTTGATTGTAATGTTTCTTTTTCCTCTTACGGTTTCCAAATCTTCCATAAATCCTTCTGGGGTAATATAAAGTCCCTTCTTTTCTTCCCCAGTCCACCAACTTCTCGGTTTTTGCGGAAGCACGTCCCCATACAGAACTATTTCTCCAGAATCTTCTCCGGTACTGGCGATGTTCCAAAAACGTCCGGCTGCGGCTGATTCCGGTCCCGCACATAAGCTAATTTTTTTCATGCAATACCTCCATTACTGAATTTTTTAAACTTCTTGTTACCACATTTTCAATTTTATCCGGCTTTAAAGCAATTGCTCCATTAGCATCTGAAAGTCTTTCATTTTCCAGCTTCAGACGTTCCACATTTGCATCCCACTGGCCTCCGTTCTGCCGGACTGTGGCCTGCTCCCTGGTAGTAATTCCTTCTCCGATTGCAAGAATTTCCGCCGTAATTTCCTTGACCGGATCAAGCTGTCCCTGAGACGGGCCAATCCACTCGCATCCCAGATAAGCCATCCTGATAATTGGATCCGTAAAAAAGCCAGGGGCCTGTATTCTGCCCCTGGCAACTGCTTCCTGCATCCATATTTCATAGACTGGTTTGCAAAAATCAGATACAAACCAATTCCGTCTCATTTTAAATCCCTTCCACGCTTCCAACAAGGCAGCTCTGCTGGCACTATAAGAAGAATTGAAAGATTTTAACAGCAAATCACTTGGAATTTCTAATGCAGCCCCCATCTGTTCACAAATTGCCTTTGTGAAACTTTCAAACCCGCTATTTGGGCGTTTGGGGTCTCCAAATTTCACATCTTCGCCGGTTTTTAAGTGGTTAATCTGCCCTGGCCCCATCTCATACTCATTTTCATCCCTACTGATTTCTCCCCCATCTCCACCAACTTCATTGAAAGGATTCTCATCCTCGCCATTTTCCGTCAAGATGAACGCCGTAAAGAAGCTTTCCACTATGGAAGCAATCAACTCGCTTTCTGTGTATCTCCTTATCTGCAAAAGAGGCTCTATAACCTGTGCTAGATATGTAACGCCTCTGTACTGTTCCGGACGTTCACTTTCCATAATCTGCAAAATATTGGGAATCTCTGTCTTCTTCCCATAAGCCTCCACCCTTGTCCATTTTGTAGGCTCTGTTGTCCATTCATACGGATAAGTATTACGAATATGGTACGCCAGTATCTTACCATTTCGGTCTACCTCCACACCGTCAAATATCCGATTCCCGTCTTTCGTTTTTCCAGTCGTACATGATGCTGGATAACTGGCGCCGTCTTCTGGTGGTGTCGCAACCCGATCCGCTTCAATCAGATGCAGCCGCAGGCTGTAAGGGCAAAATCTAGTCGGCTCCGCCCTTTTGATGAGCACGAAAGCATCTCCGCTTACCAGCCAGGAAACCAGAGCCAACTGCTGAATCCCGTAAAAATCGTTGACGCCAGTTGCATCACATGACTGTTTTTTTGATGCCCACAGCGAAAACTCCCTGTTCGCCCGCTCCTGCCATGCGTCCGCCTGTTCCTGGGTCATCCCCAACACCTTTCGGTCAATTTTGCTTTTCGGCAGCAAACCAATCCCAATCACATTGGTTCGGTTGGTTTTAATTGCTGATGTCGCAATAGGAGCCGCCATATACAAGGCTCTGCTTCTTTGCCGCAGAATATGATTGTTTTCGTCAATATCTTCATATGCTGCACCACTGGAAGCCAGGAAACCCTTTAAAGCTTTTCTGGTAACGCTGGCTCCTGACTGGCTATACCCCTTGTTTCTTAGAGCAATCGCTTTGCCAGCCAATCCTGTGCTTACATGAGTCTCTGGCTGTTTTTTCTTTTTTCTGCTTTTTCCCATAACGGCAACTCCTTACTACCAATCTCGTATTACCACTCCAACAGCCTTTCGTTTGCTTTTTCCATTCAAAACGTTTTCCAGACTGTTTATTTCTTCTTCCAGTTCCTTTATGGCCTTTTGAATGTTAGCCAGATCTGTATTATACCTGGCCAGGTTCCTGGTTCCCTGACCATAACTCTGTACGCCTCCGTCCAACATCTCTTCTTCTCGGTTATAGTACAATTCCAGACGCCGTTTTTTTCTTTCAAGCAGCTCTGTGAGTTTCTTTTTCTTCATGTTATCCATCACCAATCATCCCGCAAAAGCTCTGTTCTTTTCTTCTGTTTAGGCTGAACCTGCATGACTATCTTTTTTCTTTTGCCCTTATCTCTTCTCCGGCTTTCCAATGCATCCAAATCCGGATTTAAAATCCGGAATCCTGCCAAAGCATAGTTTCTGCAGTCCAGCGGTTCATTTCTGATATGCCCTGGAAGCGGTACCCACTTCCATACATTTCCTCTGTTGGTCCAGGTAAGGGTCATTTTCTCCGATAATAAACCATTAAAATAATTGGAATCATATCCGGCTCCTTCCCTGCGGTTGAAATGACAATAATTTGCCCCTGGCTCCTGCACGTTTAAGTTACCCATAATTATCTCCTTTCCTGCGTCAACCCCTAGTACATAAAGCCAGCAACGGTTTTTCTTATTGTCCCTAATCGGTACTTTTGTTGGAGGCCCCACAAAGGGGACGCCTGCACCACCACGTCCTTTAATGGCAAATACCTTTTTAGCCTGTCGTTTTTTACATTGTTCATACACTTCCTGGGTAAAAGAACCGCCGGAGTCTACACAGGTAATAGACGTTTTCAGCCCCGTCCTGTCCCTGTACCGGTAAACATGGGAAACCAGATCGTCCAACCTTTCCCATGCTTCCTCTGTATCGGCACGTCCTGGAATGATTCCTTTTTCAATTCCCCAGGTCTCTCCAAAATGTCCATGCCCTACAACTTCGTACTCGAAGCGGTCCCCCTGCGTATCTACTCCGGTTGTAATAACCAGTACGTCATCCGGCAATTCCACATAGCTCCCATCCGGCCTCGTACCATAATCCTCCCTTCGGTTCATAACCGTGTCCTCATCTATCAGGTCACCTCGGTCTTCCCAAAGCTTTCCCAACAGAGTATTAAACACTACTTTTAACCGCTGGAGGTCGCCAGCTGCATCTGCATCAATGAACTGCTTGGCAATTTTGCTCCAGGAAGTCCATGGGGAGCTGAACGCATTCAGCCAGAAGGAGCGCACCCCATCGGCCGCTGCATCCGGATTATCTGCAATCCACTTTGCCGGCTGCTTTCTCATGGTCTCTTCCGGTATCAGGCAGCCACATTCCGGACAAATCCAGTAAACTGTCCCGATTATCTGAAAGGTTTTTTTATTTTTGACAAGCTTGCACTTTTTGTCGAATTTAATGTGATCGAACTCGATCTCACTGTATTCCCCACACTCCGGACACTGATGACACCATCGTTCCTGCGTCCCCTGATAAAAAGCAGTTTCAATTTTACTGGCTCCTTTGATGGTAGGTGTTGACACCTCTACCGCTTTCGCATTGTAAAAGGTCGCCTGCCTTGCCTCTGCCAGCGCCCACGGATCGCCCTCTGTTCCAGCGCTGTCCGCCCATCGGTCCAACTCGTCACCGATTATATATCTTGCTGGTGTAGATGCCAGGGCCGAAGGAGCATTGGAGCCTGCCATCAGAAGCATACCGCCAGGAAACGACTTTTGCAGGATTGTATTACCGCTGTCTCTGCTTTTTACATCATGCACTTTTTTTCTGAGGGTGCTGCAGTCCCGAATCATGGGGGCAATTCTCAGTTTTGAGAATTTCTTTGCATCATCTACCGTTGGATGGACATATAGGACTGTACCAGGGTCCTGATCCATGATATAGCCTAGAATATTGGCTTCCAGCTCAGACTTTCCAACCTGTGAAGCCGCTACCATGACAATTTTCTTAATTTTAGGATCCGTAAATGCCCGCATAGGTTCTCGCAAATAAGGCGTTCTGCTGGTTCTCCAAGGGCCGGATTCCGCCGAACTTTCCGGAGATAACCGTCTGTGCTTATCCGCCCACTCATCAACCGTAAGATTTTCAGGCGGTTTAAAATGAGCTAGTGCCTTTCCAAGTACACGGTTAATCTTTTTTAGCTCTTTTTTATTCATCTTCCGGTTCTACATCCATCCACCTCTCTCTTTCCCTTACCATTCTTGCAAATTCTTCCGGATCATATTGGAACTTGGATAATTCCTCCAATATTTTATAAACCTCATTCCGGATAATTACAGATGCTTCTGCCGCTGTCTGCACAGGTGCTACATCTACGGCCAGTCTTCCAGGCAGGGCAATCAGCATGGAACGAATCAGATACACCAGATTTGTGATTACAAGCTCAACATCCTCACTTCTGTGCATCTTTCCTTCCAATTCTTTCAGTTTCAACGCCTCTATGTCGGCTTTGCTCCTTTTTAAATCTGCTTCTGCCTCTTCCTTTCTGCCTGCTGCGGTTTCTTTTTTCGCAGCTTCACGGCCATTGGCTTTATCAGACAGATAGCGGATATAGGTTTTTATTGTGTCATCCAAGTCAAATTTATAATGGCCATTGATTTTTTCCGAAGGTATGATGCCCTTTTGAGCCAATAACTGGACGTTTTTCGTTGTCATTCCGAAGTAATAGGAAATCATGGTTGAACCCACAAGACTTTTCTCATTTTTTACCGCCATACTTCCCATTCCACCTGCCTTTCACCGGAAACGAACTACCTGTTTTTTTTGTTCAAAAACTAGCTGTTTTTCGGGCTCGTCAGCCCCGCATGAAAATTGTATACACAGAAGAACCTATTCAGCAAATAGTCTGATAACTCAACCATCTGAATACACCTCCTTATGCCTCTGCCTGGTTAATGAGTATAGAAAAAGAGATAGCCGAAGCTATCCCTCTTTCTGATTTGTTTCGTCAATAAAGTTTTTCATCATCTTTGTAAGCTGTGCCGCCTGGCTGACCCCTGCTGTCTCACAGGCCTCTGCAAACTGTTCAACCAGTTCGCGTTTTAACTTGTAAGATTTGCTGATAAGTCCGGCCTTAGCGTTCCACTTGTCCTGCGGCCTAATCTTCTTTTCTTCCATGGTGTTCCCTCCATTTCCGATAAGTAGATAATCCAATAAAACCAGCAGCAACAGCTATAATAATAATTGTCGCAATGTTCATGTTGTCTGAAATGGCCTCGTGTGTTATACTTAAAGCGGGGAGGAGGTCTACTCCCCTCCCCGCTCGCTGTGTTACTTCCACAGCTTGTCGATTATCAGAAGGATAATCCCTGTGAAAAGCCCTGTTAGGAATTGAATCGCAACTTCAATCCAATTAATAGGGTTTTTCTTTTTCTTTCGACTCTCACCACGAGCCATTTCTTATCACCTCCTTACATTATTTATTATAGCATACGGTGTACCGTATGTCAATAGTTTTGTAAGGATTTTATTTTTTTAAAAAAGCCCCTACCGTTCCGGTAAGGACTTTTT
>ERZ1673722.3827-NODE-3827-length-10366-cov-5.816895_pt1 | contig 10366 bp, 10 predicted proteins | sample MGYA00580222_ERZ1673722 | MGnify/ENA primary metagenome ERZ1673722 (study PRJEB41218, sample SAMN15661750) | gut metagenome | host: Homo sapiens | place: Canada: London | collected 2015-08-20/2019-03-30 | study: EMG produced TPA metagenomics assembly of...
GTTGTCAGCAGCCCGTTTCACGGTCTGCGTGTAGTTCCTTGTAAACTGACCTAAACTTCATGCAAAAATACAGGGGGATCGTCTCCAAAAACACCTGCATGAAGTGAAAACAGCATAGAAAAATGCACGAAAAATCGAAAGTGTGTTAAGGTACGCCAAATCCCAGCCAGAATACTTCGCTGAAGTATCCAGCTGGGATTTTAACTTGAAAAATGAAAGGGAGCACCACTCCCTAGCTGCTAATCAGCTATTTTGCGACACTCCCTCTTGCAATCATTAGAATTTAGACATTGCAGCTTCGTCAGCAATCAGGATAACATCCGGATGGAACTGAAGAATTGAGGCAGGAACCTGAGGGGTAACTGGGCCGTTTACAACCTGATATAAAATATCCGCCTTGTCAGCGCCGGAAACCAGAATCAGGATTTTTTTTGCTTTCATAATGGTTCCGCAGCCCATGGTATAAGCCTGTCTCGGAACGTCATCAATGGAAGCGAAGAAACGTTTATTTGCTTCGATGGTCATTTCGGTTAAATCTACGCAGTGAGTAGTCTGATCGAAGTGGTCGCAAGGCTCGTTAAAGCCGATATGTCCGTCATGTCCCAGTCCTAAAAGCTGTAAATCTACTCCGCCTAAATCTTCAATGACTTTCTCATAACGGGCGCATTCTGCATCCGCATCGCTGTTGGTGCCATCCGGAATATTGGTGTTGGCAGGATCGATGTTTACGTGCTGGAACAGATTGTGGTTCATAAAGTAGTAATAACTCTGGTCATTGTCCTTTGTAAGACCGCGATACTCGTCCAGGTTAGCAGATTTAATCTGAGAAAAGTCCAGATCGCCGGCATTGTAGGCGGCAACCAGATTTTTGTAAGTACCAATAGGCGTAGAACCGGTAGCAAGACCAAGAACGCTGTCTGGTTTTGCAATGATCTGTGCAGCAATGACAGCGGCTGCCTTACGGCTCATTTCTTCGTAGTCTCTTACTTTGTAGATCTTCATTTCAAGAAACCTCCATTTTCCATAAAGTGCATTGCAATAATTACAATGTATTCCAATATCACTTATAGAATATCATTTTCATAGCATAGTTTCAATGGGTATTTGCATAAACATAGACTAGAGGTGATGGTATGTCTAATTATAGGAGACTCATTTCATATATTTATGAATATGAAGGGAAAACAAAAGGGAGAAATGTGGGATTTGCAAAGCTGGAAGCAAGAAGCGGACAGTGCAAGATCAGCGTGAATGTAAAACGGATTTTTACAAATGGAGATGCAGGAGTTTATCTGCTTTCCCCTACAGGAGAGATTTTGCTGGGAAAATTGTTCCTGAGAGGAGGAAACGGGGAATTTAGGACAACGGTGCAGGTGGAAAACGTAGAAAGGAGCAGCTGCGGAATGGATGGCTGTTATGGCCTTTCGATTCACGATCCAAACGATGACTGGCGTACTTACCGGACAATCTGGGAAGATGAAGTTACCTGTGCGGCAGAGATTGAATTGTCCAAGGCGGCTCCGGAAGAGAAACCGGAAGTGATGGAAACTGCAGAGAAAGCAGTAGCAGAGATGGAAGAAGAACTTGCCAGGGAAGAAGGGGCAGACAGAACGCTTTCTGCCGATACCCAAGATCTTCCAAAAGCTCAGACGATTTCTACAGGAATGGGAGAATGGAAAGGGACTGGGATCGGCAAAGAGGAAGAGCAGCAGCCCTATATCCCCCAGGCAGGGGATCAGAAGGAACTGGAACGGCTGGATTTAACAGAAGAACCGGAGGAAGATCCAGAACAAATCTGGGATCGCCTTGAAAAAATGTATCCTAAAATTCCGGCGTTTGACAGCGAACATGGATGCGTCATTCTGTCAATTAAACCTCAGGATATTGGACTTCTTCCAAGAGAAGTGTGGGTATATGGAAATAATAGTTTCCTTCTTCATGGATATTATAATTACCGGTATCTGATTCTGGCCCGTTTGGAAAATCCCAGGGGAAATCCAAGATACCTCCTTGGCATCCCAGGTCATTATTACAGCAATGAAAAGTATATGGCCGATATGTTTGGCTTCCCTCATTTTGTGCTGTCAAAAAAACAGCCGTCCGGAGACGGCCGTTTTGGGTATTGGTATACAGATATCCGGTTTTCTGCATCCCATTAGAACGGCGAATGGAAACGCTGCCTTAATAGTCGATTCCCCTGATCGAAACGCTGCCCACAAATGGTTTGACAATATCTGCAAATTCCTGCAGTTCGCCTGGTGAAAAGCCGGTAAATCCTGGCTGGAGGACGAACTCTGAGTCTTTAAAATTCTGCAGAAAATATTGGGGGCAGCCTTTTATCCAGGGGCCAATCTGCTCAAAATCCCTGGAAGTGTGAATTCCGTTTACCACTGTGGTGCGGAATTCATAGGGAATGATTCCGGACAAAAGAAAGGAGATGCTTTCCTTTACCGGATCCAGATTCATAGATGGAAGGCCAGCTGCGGCGGCATAGTGGTCGGGGCCGGCCTTGATGTCCATTGCAACATAATCTAACAACCCGTCTTTTACCAGACGCTTCAGCACGTCGGTCTGATAGCCATTGGTATCCAGTTTTACTAACAATCCCAGTTCTTTTACCTTACGGATAAATCCGGCCAAATCTGGCTGCAGAGCCGGCTCGCCGCCGGTAATGCAGATTCCTTCCAGAATGCCGGCTCTTTTTTTGAGAAAAGACAATACCTCTTCGTCTGTATAATCCGCTTCTGCATCGAAAGAGATGATTTCGCTATTCTGGCAGAAGGGACAGCAAAAATTACACCCTCCGGTAAATACAGTGGCTGCTACATGGCCAGGAAAGTCTAATAGAGTTGTTTTCTGCAATCCGCAAATTTTCATAATTATCATTTCCAATCTGATTTATTTCGTAGTATAATAGAGTATAACACACCCGAATTTGCGGGTCTAGCAGAAACAACAGGAGAGAGTCATGACTCAGGATGAGAAATATATGAGACAGGCCATCCGCCAGGCAAAAAAGGCGGAAGCGCTGGGGGAAGTCCCCATCGGCTGCGTGATTGAACATGAAGGGAAGATTATTGCCAGAGGCTACAACCGCCGTATGACGGATCACAGCGCGCTGGCCCATGCAGAGATTATCGCCATTAAAAAGGCCTGCAAAAAAATAGGCGACTGGCGGCTGGAAGACTGTACGCTGTATGTGACATTAGAGCCATGTCCCATGTGTGCCGGAGCGATTGTCCAGGCCAGAATCCCCAGAGTGGTAATGGGCTGTATGAATCCAAAAGCCGGCTGCGCCGGTTCAGTTCTGGATATGCTTCACGAGGAAGGCTTCAATCATCAGGCAGAAACAGAAAGCGGCGTATTAGGAGAAGAGTGTTCCACGATGATGAAAAATTTTTTTAAAAAGCTTCGGGAAAATAAAAATGAAAAGCGGGAGGGAACAACATGAAGAAAATTTTATTAGTATGCAATGCAGGGATTTCAACCAGCATTCTGGTGTCCAAAATGAAACGGGCTGCTGCAGACGAGGGAATGGACGTATCGATTGAAGTAAGATCCATGGCAGGGGCAAAAGAAGTGATAGGAGAAATGGACATCGTACTGTTAGCGCCTCAGATTGGCTATGAGCAGAAGAATTTAAAAGCAATTTCCGGCGGAATTCCGGTAGAAAAAATCGATATTACAGATTTTGGATTGAAAAATGGAGAAAAAGTATTGAGAGCTGCCTTGAAAGCGCTGGAAAAAGAGGACTGACCTTGACATTTTTTTAAACTCCATGTATACTAAATGAGCTATCCAAACATAAATAAGTCACAAAGTTTCCACGCAGCCGGGGAGATAGCGGTGCCCTGTACCTGCAATCCGCTCTAGCAGGGGTGATATCTTGCCTCGCGCATTTTTCTGCAGAGCTGCCTTTGGCAAGTGGCGTTGATGTCTGGGTCTTGCGCAACAGAAATCTGTGAACCGTGTCAGGGCAGGAATGCAGCAGCACTAAGCAGAACCTTTTGTGTGCCGCAAGGCAGCCTGGGCTGAGTTAACTGCCAGAGTAACGTCTGTGGTTGATGTGCAAAGCAAGATGCGTGGATTTTATATTATAATTTCTTATGTACAAAAGCAAAGCTGTATCAGATGCCGGAAAAGAACCGGAGCTGATACAGCTTTTTTGCTTGCCCACAGCAGGGGTTTGCTGTATAATTACAAAATGGGTATACTGTACACTGATGTGAATCATCTTAGGAAAGAGAGGCCACGTATGAGAAGAATCGGAATGCTGACCAGCGGCGGAGACTGCCAAAGCCTCAATGCTACGATGCGGGGAGTTGCAAAATCTCTGTATAATATGTTTGACGATGTAGAGATTGTAGGATTTGAAGAAGGTTATAAAGGCTTGATGTATGCAGATTATCAGATATTAAAGCCCAGTGATTTTTCGGGGATTCTGACAAGAGGTGGCACGATTCTGGGAACGTCCAGACAGCCTTTTAAACTGATGCGGGAACCGGATGAAAACGGCCTGGATAAAGTAGAAGCCATGAAACACACATACCGGAAACTCCGGCTGGAGTGCCTGGTAATTTTAGGTGGAAACGGCAGCCAGAAGACGGCAAATCTGCTTCGGGAAGAAGGACTTAATATAGTATCCCTGCCAAAGACCATAGATAATGATCTGTGGGGAACCGATATGACATTTGGATTTGAGAGCGCAGTAAATGTCGCAACCAATGCGATTGACTGCATTCATACGACGGCGGCATCCCACGGCCGTGTTTTCATTGTGGAAATCATGGGCCATAAAGTAGGATGGCTGACGCTTCATGCCGGAATTGCGGGCGGAGCAGACATTATTTTGCTTCCGGAGATTCCATATGACTTAAACGTAGTCTGCGATGCGTTGAAAAAACGTTCTGCAGCAGGCAAAAAGTTTTCGATTCTGGCAGTTGCAGAAGGCGCGATTTCAAAAGAAGATGCGGCGCTTTCGAAAAAAGAACTGAAAGAGAAAAAGAAAAATTCCATATATCCATCCATTGCTTATGAAATCGGGGCAAAGATTTCTGAAAAAACAGGTCAGGAAGTCCGCGTAACGGTTCCAGGCCATATGCAGAGAGGCGGAGAACCCTGCCCGTACGATCGGGTACTGTCCACCAGGCTGGGGGCAGAGGCTGCAAAGCTTATCCGAGACGGAGAATATGGCAATATGGTAGTAGTAAGAGATGGAGAAATCACAAAGATTCCGCTGTCTGAGACAGCAGGAAAATTAAAATACGTAGATCCGAAGAGTTCTATTATTGAAGAAGCAAAGCTTGTAGGCATCAGTTTCGGAGACGAATAGGCGCTGCAGGCACACTATAGAAGGAAAGGCAGCAAAAGATGTCTTATACTGCATTATATCGAAAATGGCGTCCCATGGCCTTTGGGGAAGTAAGGGGCCAGGATCACATAGTAACAACATTAAAAAACCAGATACTTTCTGAGCGGATAGGCCATGCATATCTGTTTTGCGGTACCAGAGGAACGGGTAAAACCAGTATTGCCAAGATCTTTGCCAGAGCGGTCAACTGTGAACATCCCCAGGATGGCAGCCCCTGTAATGAATGTCCGTCCTGTAAAAGCATTCTGGAAGGATCTTCCATGAATGTAGTGGAAATCGACGCAGCTTCCAACAATGGCGTGGAAAATATCCGTGAAATCAGAGAACAGGTGCAGTATCCGCCGACAGACGGCCGGTACCGAGTTTATATCATCGACGAGGTGCATATGCTGTCTATCGGAGCTTTTAATGCGCTGTTAAAGACATTAGAAGAACCGCCGTCCTATGTTATTTTTATTCTGGCTACAACAGAAGTACACAAAATACCGATTACTATTTTGTCCCGCTGCCAGAGGTACGACTTTAAGAGAATTTCTCTGGAAACCATTGCAGGGAGACTAAAGGAGCTGACCCAGGCAGAACAGATCGAGGCAGAGGAAAAAGCCCTGCGTTATGTGGCAAAGGCTGCGGATGGTTCTATGAGGGATGCATTAAGTCTTCTGGATCAATGCGTAGCATTTCACTATGGGAAGCTCCTTACCTATGAAAACGTGCTGGATGTGCTGGGGGCAGTGGACACTACGGTATTCAGCAAAATGTTTCGTGCAGTCTGCATGGGAAATACCAGGGAATGCATGGAAGAACTGGAAGAACTAGTGGTTCAGGGACGGGAGCTGGGACAATTTGTAACGGACTTTATCTGGTATATGAGAAATCTTCTTTTGACACAGAGTACAGAGGATGCAGAAGGTCTTCTGGATATGTCGGAAGAAAATTTAAAACAGTTAAAAGAAGATTCCAGCCTGGCAGACGGCAATACGCTGATGCGCTACATCCGGATTTTCTCAGATCTGTCAAACCAGATTCGGTTTGCGGCCCAAAAGAGAGTTCTGGTAGAAGTGGCATTTATTAAGCTGACAAAGCCAGCCATGGAAGCCAATCTGGATTCTATTTTGCAGAGACTTGCCGATTTAGAGGATCAAGTAGCCTCCGGCGTTATAAGCGTTTGCCAGAACGAATCCGGATATACGCCGGTTTCCCAGCAAACAGCCAGACCAGCAGAACAAACGGCCCCTGTCCAGACGCAGCCGGCTGTGCCGCCGGAGACGGTTTCCCTGCCTGCCGCACAGTTGGAAGATTTAAACCTGATTCGGAATGAATGGGGGAAGATTGTCCGTGAGATGGGAATGTCTATCCGGCCCAGTTTTCGGGATACGGTAGTGGAGCCAAGCGGAGAAAGCTGTCTGTGCATTGTGTTTTCCAATGCAGGAAACTATGCCATTGGCAGCCGCCCAAGCGTATTGGGAGATTTGGAACGCCGCATTGAAGAGGTATACGGCAAAAAACTTTATTTAAAATCCAGGCTGGCAGGAGCTGGAGAGCGGCTGGATACCATATATGTAAGCGATGAAGAATTAAGACAAAATATCCACATGGATATTACCATAGAAGATTAACAGAGTTTATACTAGGAGGATTTGTAAAATGGCAAAACGTGGAGGTTTTCCAGGCGGAATGCCTGGTAATATGAATAATTTAATGAAACAGGCGCAGCGTATGCAGCGTCAGATGGAAGAGACAGCAAAGGAACTGGAGGAAAAAGAGTATACAGCGGCAGCCGGAGGCGGAGCTGTTACCGTTACGGTTTCTGGAAAAAAGGAAGTGACTTCTGTAAAATTATCAGAAGAAGTAGTGGATCCAGATGATATTGAGATGCTGGAAGATTTGATTGTGGCAGCTGTTAATGAAGCGTTCCGCCAGATGGAGGAAGATTCCGCCAGCGCGATGTCCAAGCTGACCGGAGGCATTGGCGGATTAGGCGGAGGTTTCCCGTTCTAATGGACTATTATAGTAATCAGATTACAAAATTAATAGAAGAATTATCCAAGCTTCCTGGAGTCGGGGCTAAGTCGGCGCAGCGCCTGGCATTTCACATTATTAATATGCCAAAAGAGCAGGTGGAACGCCTGGCAGGCGCAATGACCAGCGCCCGCAATAATATTCGATATTGTAAAGACTGCTTCACTCTTACCGATCAGGAACGATGCCCGATATGCAGCAACAAAAACAGGGATCACAGCGTGATTATGGTAGTGGAAAATCCGCGGGATTTGGCTGCTTATGAGAAGACGGGAAAATACGACGGGGTTTACCACGTACTTCACGGCGCAATTTCTCCCATGCTGGGAATTGGACCTAACGACATTAAGCTAAAAGAATTGATGCAGCGGTTGCAGTCTGATGTAAAAGAAGTCATTATTGCTACTAATTCCAGCTTGGAAGGGGAGACAACGGCGATGTACATCAGTAAACTGGTCAAGCCGACAGGCATAAAAGTAAGCAGAATTGCCAGCGGCGTGCCGGTTGGGGGAGATCTGGAGTATATTGATGAGGTTACCTTACTGCGGGCGTTAGAAGGCAGAGTAGAACTGTAGTGGGGGAGAAGAACGCGTTAGGAGATGCAAAAAATGGATAAATACGAGTTTAATATAAAGGTTGAACAGCTGAAAAAGCTTGTCAACAAAGGGGACTATGATACGGCAATGAAAATTGCAGACACGATTGACTGGAGAAGGGTGCGCAATGCCAATCTTCTTTCTCTGGTGTCTTCCGTATATGAAAAAAACCGCGAATATCACGAGGCGAAAGAGATTTTACTGATTGCGTTTGAGCGTGCGCCGATTGGAAAACGTCTTTTGTATAAATTAACCCAGCTGGCATTAAAAGACGGGGATATTCAGGAAGCAGAGGCTTATTATCGGGAATTTTGTTCGCTGGCAGAAGATGATTCCAGACAGTATATTCTGCGGTATCTGATTTTAAAGGCAAAAAATGCGCCTCCGGAACAGCTGGTCAATACCCTGGAAGCTTATACGAGCATGGAATTAGATGAAAAATGGCTGTATGAACTGGCAGAGCAGTATAGTCTGGCAGGAATGGAACAGGAGTGTATCGAGACCTGCGATAAGATTATGCTGATGTTTGGTCTGGGTAAATATGTAGACAAGGCCATGGAATTAAAGGTTCAGTATGCGCCTTTAAATAATTATCAGATGGATTTGGTAGAAAACCGAGATGTATACGAGGAAAAATTAAAGGCGGTAGAACAGGGAAATTATCGCGTAGAGGATCCGGTTTTTGACAATTCCGGATATGGAAGAGCGCCGGAAGAGGAAGAACCGGATCAGGGATATTATCAGGAGCCTTCTTATGAACCGGAAGCGCCTGTTTATGAGCAGGAAGAATATCCGCAGCAGTCTTATTATGAGGAAGAGGACGATTACAGAGAGCAGGCCTATGCAGAAACTGCCGCAGCAACAGAAGACGATCGTTCCTATTACCAGACAACCCCTGTTTACCGGAATGATGCTCCGGTAATGCCTGTAAAACGGATTCGCCCAGAGGAAGAACTGCAGGCCCAGATGAAAGAAGCAGAGGTGGAAGAGGAACTGGCCCAGGAAATGTCCCGTCTTTCTGTAGATGAGTATACTCAGGAAGAGACAGAAGATGCTGATTTAAGCCATACCCGAGTGTTAAATGATGTAAGGGAGCTAAAGCAGGATGGCGAAGATATGGAAAAGACCAGAGTGATCCGGAATATCAGGGAGATCCAGGAAGCCAGGGCTGCTTATCAGAAAGAGATGGCTGACAGCGCAGTTCCTTCCAGAAGCAGGGTGGATCAGCTGACCCAGCCGAATCATTTGATGATTGAGGCGGATTCTCCAGAAGCAGGCCTTGAAATCGCTAAAAAAGCATTAAAGAAAATCCATTTGGAGCTGGGAACCAAAAATCCGGCAGCAAAGATTTCTGGTGAAAAGCTTAACCGGAAGGGGCTTTTTGCAGTAGCAGATAAACTGGCAGGAAAAGATTTGATTATTGAGAATGCGGCAGATCTAAGCAGCGGTCTTTTGGAAGAGTTAAATCGTCTGATGGCTTATGATGAAACAGGAATTATCGTAGTCCTGATTGATACGCCGGAACGTCTGGAAAACCTTCACAATCAGTATCCGGCGCTGGCAGCTTATTTCGAGTGCATTGGCAGTCGGGAAGAACCGGAAGAAACAGAGACTGCAGAGGCAGAAGAGCCAGAGGAGGATACCAGACCAGTACGCAGAGTGATTCCGATCCGTGAAACAGATACCGCTTATCCAGATGAAATCCAGGAAGATTTGCCTGATTCGGAAGAAGATTACGAAGACAACCGCGAAGAAGGATACAGAGACGAGCCTTACGAACCGGAGGAAACCGAAGAGAGCGAGCCTTACGAAGAAGAATTATATGAAGATTCCTATGAGGAAGACTCTTATGGGGAAGACGCCGATACATATGAAGAAGACCCATATGAAGACGATACATATGAAGACGAGGCGTATGAAGAGGAAGCGTATGCAGAGGAATCCTATGGAGACGAGGCATATGAAACGGATTCTTATGAGGAAGATGCTTACGAAGAAATGACCATAGACGAGTTCGCTCAGTATGCAACCCAGTATGCTAGTCAGATTGACTGCAGCATCAGCGGAAAAAGTATGCTGGCTCTTTATGAGAGAATTGAAATTATGGAGGAGGATAATATCCCTCTGACCAGAGAAAATGCAGAGAATCTGATAGAAGAGGCGGCAGATAAGGCAGAAAAGCCTTCCTTGGGCAAAATGATTAAGGGAGTATTTTCTTCTAAATATGACAAAGACGGTCTTTTGATCTTAAAAGAAGAACATTTTATATAAGAAGCGGGAAAGAGCAATGAGTGATATAAAATTAATCTCTTTAGATTTAGACGGAACTCTTTTAAACAGCAAAAAGCAGCTTTCCCAGGGAAATCTGCAGGCATTAAAG
>ERZ1673722.3836-NODE-3836-length-10336-cov-5.346367_pt1 | contig 10336 bp, 10 predicted proteins | sample MGYA00580222_ERZ1673722 | MGnify/ENA primary metagenome ERZ1673722 (study PRJEB41218, sample SAMN15661750) | gut metagenome | host: Homo sapiens | place: Canada: London | collected 2015-08-20/2019-03-30 | study: EMG produced TPA metagenomics assembly of...
TGCTGTGTTTTTATTTTAATTCGAAGTACAATCGTGCAAGGTCGGTCAGCCGGTCGAGTGCCCGCGATAATGTTCGGGAAATGGTGGACTTGTTTACGCACATCTGTTTGGCAATTTCGGTCAGAGTAAGCCCGTCAAAGAAGTGCATCATAACGACCTGCTTCTGCCGCTGGGTCAACTGCGTTTTGATGGCTCGGTATAAAAACCGGCGATATTCCTCCCGCTGCCGTTGGTTGCTTCCGCCGCGAAAGCAGCTGAGCAGATCAGGATAGTGGTCGATTTTGTCGCTGGGAATCTGGTTGCGCATAAAAAGCCTCCTTAATATCAAATAAATTGTGTGTTTTTAAATAGTATATCAGATGATTGTGTGGAATTCAACTTGTAAAAATACACAAAATATGTTATAATAAGGCTGGCAAAAAACCGATCATACTCGATGGAAGGGGATGGATGGAAGCAGAAGATGTTTGCAGAAAATTTAAGTGCCATCCGGCGCCAGAAAGGCTATACACAACGACAGCTGGCAGAGCTGTCCCAGTTATCGGTCAGCAGCATTGAGGCGTATGAAGAGGGCAAAAGGCTGCCGTTGTTTGGACCGATGCAGCGGCTGTGTCAGGCGCTCAAGGTCAGTCCTCAGGAGCTGGAACAAAACTGGCAGCAGGAAATCGACCCCCTCGAGCGCATATCCGAACAGATTAAGCAGAGGCTGTTTGCGCAATAAAAAGGGCGTTCTGTGTTTTTATAACACAGAACGCCGGAGAGACGGGTGTTATTCGGCAGCAGCCTGCTCCTTGGAACGCTGTTTGCTGCGGGATTCGTGCTTTTCGTAAGCATGCACCCATTTTCCTTTGCGGTAGCAGTGCAGATACAGGAAGAAACGAACGACGTTGTCCAAGCACATGGCGGCACACATCCAGGGGAGGTCCTTGTGCAGCAGCCGAATCAGAATGAAGGAACCCAGAATACGCACACCCCACATCGAACAGAGGGTGATGAGGAAGGGACTGCGGGTGTCACCGGCACCTTTGAGCGCACCGGAGTAGACCATTGCATACATCTGCGGAACCTGGATGAACGCCAAGATCTTCAGCAGCTTGCCGCCCAGTTCGATGACGGCAGGGTCGGGAGTGAACAGCGAGATGATGCGGTCGGACAGAAAGAAAAGCACACAGCTCATAAAGAACATGACGCCAGCGCCCATCAGACCGGTGATGCGGACATAGCGGCGCGCCTGCTCCTCATTGCCGGCGCCCAGCGATTGACCGACCAGGGTGGTCGCTGCCGTACCAAAGGCAAATCCGGGCATAAAGCTCAGCGATTCTGCCTGACCTGCCAGAGAGTTGGCAGCCAGCGAAACGGTACCCAGAGTGGCAATGATACTGGAGGTGACAACAAAGGCGCTGGACATGGTGAAACGCTCAAACATGACCGGCAGGCTGACATGGAAAACCTCCCGCAATGTATCACGGCTGGGACGGAAGCTCTCTTTCAGGGAGATGCGCATTGGACCGGAACGCTGGGTAAAACAGATGGCAAGCAGTGCCAGAGAGCCCATCACCTGAGAGAAGGTGGTTGCAAGTGCAGCACCGGCGACGCCCATACCGGCTCCCCACATCGGGAAGGTGGTACCGAACAGGGTGATTTGCCGCGGAGAATAAATCAACAGGAAGTTGCCGACAACGTTGGTCAGGTTGATGGCGATGTTAATGATCATTGGGGTCTGGGTATCCCCGAACCCTCGGTAGATTGCTGTCAGGACCATCATCAGCCCGCGGAACAGCATGGAGAAGGCGATGATGCGGATGTAGCTCTGTGCGTCATCCAGGATTTCGGGAGCAGCGCCCATCCAAATAGGAATCTTACGGGACAGGGCAAAGCAAAGCGCCGAAAGCGGGATGCCCAGAGAAAATACAACAACAATCGATTGCCGAATGAGCAGCCGTGCATAGTCATATTCCTTCGCACCCACAGCACGGGCAATCATGGTGGTAAATCCGACGCCCAAAGCCAGAATGACCGAGTTAATCAGGTTGATTGGGTTTTGGCTGATGGCGACCGAAGCGGTAGCATTTGCTCCCAGAGAGCCGACCATCGCGGTATCAATCGATTGAACCAGCGATACCAGAATTTGCTCGATAAAAATCGGCCACGCCAGCGTGACGATGACGGAGACGGGATTACTGGTTGGGTCGGTGACAGAAACGATGCGATGCTTCATAAAATCCCTCCTTAAACTGTATGAAAATACTATAAAAAAATGGCTGTTTCGTACATTCTGCGGTTGCAGGATGGAAACAACACTCTTTATAAAGTAAATATTATCATATTTTAAATTTGAATACAATCCGCCCATTTTCCATAAGATTGCGCGATATTTTGTGCAACTCTGATAAAATATACTGCAAATAGGGAATTTGTTCTTGTAAAATAGGTCGAGTTGTGGTATGAATTTAAGAGGTAAGAAATTTTAGTTTTACACATACCACGCAAAAGACATCCTGTAAAAGGAACATAGAAAAGGAAAGACTTTATTTTCTTTACGAAATAGAACAAAAAGCGGGAAATGGGAAGCGATTGAAAAGAGGTGGACTGCATGAATAAAACTGCAATCGTATTGGCAGGAGGAGGCTCCAGAGGAGCCTATCAGATCGGCGTCTGGAAGGCGCTGCGGGAAATGGGAATCGACTATCAGCTGGTGACCGGCACTTCGGTGGGTGCGCTCAATGGTGTGCTGATGGTGCAGCAAGAGTACGACAAGGCACTGGCTGTGTGGGAAAACATCTCCTCACAGCAGGTGCTGGGGGATATGCTGGAAGGAAAAGAGGATTTGGACGACCGCGGACTGCGCAAGGCGTTTGCAAAGGAAGCACTGACCAAGGGCGGAGCGGATATTTCCCCGTTGGAGAGCTTCGTTGCCTCCTTGCTGGATGAGGAAAAATTTTGGCAGTCACCGGTCGATTTTGCGCTGGTAACGGTGGAATATCCAATCTTAAAGCCGCTGGAGCTGCACAAGCAGGACATCCCGAAGGGAAAGCTGCGGGAATATCTGCTGGCTTCTGCCGCCTGCTTTCCGGCATTTCAGGCAAAGGAAATCGACGGAAAAAAATATATCGATGGCGGTTACCACGACAATATGCCGGTGAATCTGGCACTGGAGATGGGTGCGCAGCGGGTCATTGCGGTCGACTTGGAGTCGATTGGCATTATGCACCGCATCCGCGCCAAACAGCAGCAGGTCATCCAGATTTACAGCTTGTGGCCGCTGGGCTCCTTTTTAAAATTCGATGGGGAGCTTGCCCGCAAAAATATTCAGCTGGGCTATCTGGATACCCGAAAAGCGTTTGGGGAAGCAGATGGTCAGCTGTATGCCTTTGTCAAGGACAGCGCCTTCTTTTATACCGCACGCCTGCGTGAAGAGGCAGAAAAGCTGTTTGAGCAGGCAAGGCAGCGGGATGAGCGGGTGTTCACTGCCATCCATGGAGGACTGCTGCGTCGGATGCTGCGGGAGTTCCGCAAGCGGGCAATCCGCACCGGTCAGCCGACCGCCTTTACTATGTCTCGCCAGATGATGATGGCAGCGGAATATCTGGGTCAGGCGATGGGACTGCTGCCGGACGAGGAGTATGAGTTTGGTGACTTTTTGATGCGGGCAGTGGGTGCAGCAAAGCAGGCTGCACAGCGTCCCATCCATTTGGAGGCAGGTGCAGACCTGCGCCGGATGGGAGAAGAGCTGCAAAAGCTGGACAAAGCCTTTCTGGTGCTTCTGATTTGCGAGCGCATCAAGAGCTTTTTGCAGGGCGGTGGCAATCTGGGAGAGCTGGCGTTTGTTTCCGCTTTTTGGCGGGAGTTTGCCGCAGCGGTCATTTTGTATCTGCTTGAGCAGACCGACCCGCACCATCTGTATCAATAGACCATTATTTTGGGTGTTGACGAAAGGGAAAAAATCATTCAAAATAGAGATAGAAAAAGCGTGTATCAAAGGGCGATCCGCCAACCGGATGCCCAAACAATATAATGGAGGGTTTAACCTATGAGAAAACCAATCATTGCAATTACACCGAAAACAGGTACCGGCAATCAGGAAGAGCAGAAGTACTGCTATGTTTTTCCAAATTTTATCCACTGTGTCAGCGCGTGCGGCGGTATCCCAATCCAGTTGAACAATCTGGAGGGTACCGTCAGTGCAGCAGACGTTGAAGAAATCCTCAACCATGTGGACGGCGTTATCTTCAGCGGCGGACCGGACATCCACCCGGGTCTGTTCGGAGAAGAGCTGATGGACTGCTGCGGCGCACTGGCTCCTGAGCGCGATGCGCTGGAGATTCCACTGATGCAGAAGGCAATCGAGATGAACAAACCGGTTTTGGGTGTTTGCAGAGGTTTTCAGGTACTGAATGTGGCAACCGGCGGAACCCTGTACCAGGACATTAACACCCAGCTCAAGAGCAGTGTCAAAATTGAGCACAGACGTTTCTCAGTAGAGGACCGTGACAGGGAAGTACACAAGGTCAATGTCATCCGGGACACCCCTCTGCACACCTTCAGCGAGGGTTTGCTGCAAATCGGTGTCAACACCCTGCACCATCAGGCAATTAAAAAACTGGGTGAACCACTGCGCAGCATGGCAGTAGCAGATGACGGTATCATCGAAGCAGTTTACCACCCGGACAAAAAGTTTGTGATGGGCGTTCAGTGGCACCCTGAGATTCTGGGACTTTCCAACAGCGTTTCTTCCCGTATTTTTGAAGCATTTATTGACGCTTGCAGCAAACAGGACTAAAAAGAAAAAGGTATTATTGTCAAAGACAATAATACCTTTTTTGTATGCTTTGTGGCAAATTCCAGTAAGAGCCGAGCCTGTCACCGGCAAAATTTATTCACAGTGCTGTTTTGTCGAAATAGCGGTTGAAATTATTGGAGGCTTATAGTATCATAATTAGAAATATAAGCTGTGTTGTCAGGAACAAATTTTAAATTGATGTGAGGAGCGTTAAGATTATGGCATACTATTTTAATGAGCCGTCCCATACCTTTGGTGAGTACCTGCTGGTACCAGGATATTCTTCTTCGGAGTGCATTCCGGCGAACGTCAGCCTGAAAACCCCACTGGTAAAATTTAAAAAAGGTCAGGAAGAGTGCCCACTGACCATGAACATTCCGCTGGTTTCCGCGATTATGCAGTCGGTATCCGACGATAAAATGGCAATCGCGCTGGCAAAAGAGGGCGGTATTTCCTTTATTTATGGTTCTCAGTCGGTAGCTGACGAGGCAGCAATGGTTGCAAGAGTAAAAAGCTACAAAGCAGGCTTTGTTACCAGCGATTCCAACATCAGCCCGGATAAGACCCTCAAGGACATCCTGGCGCTGAAAGAAAAAACCGGTCACTCCACCGTTGCTGTTACCGAGGACGGCACTGCTACCGGCAAACTGGTCGGTATCGTAACCAGCCGTGACTACCGTGTCAGCAGAATGAGCCTGGATACTCCGGTCAGCGAGTTTATGACCAAGTTCGAAAACCTCATCATGGCAGATGCTAACACCTCCCTGAAGGAAGCAAATGACATCATCTGGGAGCACAAGCTCAACTCTCTGCCACTGGTGGATGAAAACCAGAGACTCAAATACTTTGTATTCCGCAAGGACTACTCCTCTCATAAAGAAAATGCAAACGAGCTGCTGGATGCACACAAACGCTATGTAGTCGGCGCCGGTATCAACACCCGCGACTATGAAGAGCGTGTACCTGCTCTGGTAGAAGCCGGTGCAGACGTACTGTGCATCGACTCCTCCGAGGGCTTCTCCGAGTGGCAGAAACGCACCATCGACTTCATCCGTGCAAAATACGGCGACACCGTTAAGGTCGGCGCAGGTAACGTAGTAGACCGCGAAGGCTTCCTCTTCCTGGCAAAAGCAGGCGCAGACTTTGTTAAGGTCGGCATCGGCGGCGGCTCTATCTGCATCACCCGTGAGCAGAAGGGTATCGGTCGTGGACAGGCAACCGCAGTAATTGAGGTAGCCAAAGCCCGTGACGAATACTTCAAAGAGACCGGCATCTATATTCCAATCTGCTCGGACGGCGGTATCGTACAGGACTACCACATGACCCTGGCTCTGGCAATGGGCTCCGACTTCATCATGCTGGGTCGTTACTTTGCACGCTTTGATGAAAGCCCAACAAACAAGGTCAACATCAACGGCAACTACATGAAGGAATACTGGGGCGAAGGCTCTGCCCGCGCAAGAAACTGGCAGAGATACGACCTGGGCGGCGACAAAAAGCTGTCCTTCGAGGAGGGCGTTGACTCCTATGTTCCATACGCAGGTTCGCTCAAGGATAACGTGGGTCTGTCGCTGAGCAAGGTTCGCTCCACCATGTGCAACTGCGGCGCGCTGACCATTCCAGAGCTGCAGGAAAAAGCAAAACTGACCCTGGTTTCCTCCGTTTCCATCGTCGAGGGCGGCAGCCACGACGTTGTTCTCAAGGACAGAAGCAACCAGATTATCTAATGTGCCATCCCCGACACAGGCAAATCGAATCGACAAAAAGCCAGCCCAAACGGGCTGGCTTTTTTGTGTATTGTTTTCTTATGAAATCAAACACCACTTTATTTCAAAAACCACTTGCTTTTTAGAATCGAATCGTGTATGATGAAGACAAGAAACTCCGAAAGGAGTAAAATAACGAACCAAGCGGACAGAAAGGGGATTTTCCATGAAAAAACAAAAACTTTGCGCCCTCCTTTGCGCAGCGATGATGCTGGCTTTTTCCCTCCCTGCCTTTGCGGCAAATACGACCCTGGAGGAAGCTCCGGTTGAGGCACCTGTACAGTCGGAAAGCGATCTCTTTACGGAAAAACTTTTGACCGCAACGATTCGGGTGATTGATCAAAAAGGCAATCCAGTTCCGGGACTTGTTTCTGATTCTGACCTCGTGCTTTTTCCAACAACAGATAGATATGGAAAATCACAAGTAGAGTTTGCAACGGTATCGCTCCCAAGTTATAAGATTCTTGAGCAAGTCAATACCTTTGTTTTGAAAAACCCAATCAGTGGAGAAAGTATGACTTGTAGCGCACGCTCTTTTAAAGAAGGTGGAGAATACACTTTTATATGGAAGAAAGAAACTCCGGCGCAGAGTATCGAAAAAGTGGAAGATAAGGTAACTTTTTGCGCAGTGGATCAAAATGGAAATCCTATTAAAAATGTAAAATTTTCTTTTTCTGACCAGAGATATATTCTTCCAACAAATGAAGATGGAAAAACTTACTGCCTGCATGGTCCTCTGAAACAGTATTATGTCAATGTCGAATATATTAATAAAGAAGGAAAAGAAGTGTCGCAAAAATTTTTTCCGAAATTTTCGGAGGATGATTTAAAAAATCATAAGCAGTACACGTTTAAGTTAACGGTATAATTAGATTCACCCACAAGAGAAGACAGCTGTTTGGCTGTCTTCTCTGCTATCAAAAGATACGGCAAAGGACAAATCAAAAGAAAGGACGATTTCCATGAAAAGATGGAAGAATCTATCGGCAGCTGTTCTGGCTGTCGGGATGTTGGCAGCGATGGGTATTTCTGCCTTCGCCGGTGCAGCGACTGAAAATCAGGCACAAGCGCAGGTACAGCCGACCGGAATGAAGTGTACAAAATGTGAAGCAGGGGAACTGTATTTGACAGATTCTGTGGACACAGGTTGGTATACGCTTGAATATGTACTGTGTCAACACGGCTATCCCAACAAGATGGATGGAAAAGAGGAAAAGCAAATCATAAATATTTATACCTGCATAAATTGTAAAATTTCCCAGCCATCTAAAACCAAACAGACCCGATTGGTTCATCAGCAGTAGATTCACCCACAAGAGAAGACAGCTGTTTGGCTGTCTTCTCTACTATCAAAAGAAAAGGACGATTTCCATGAGAAAATGCAGCGGAATCATCGCAGAGGTTGCAACGGTACTTTTTCTGCTGTTGAATGGACTGGATATTCAGCTCAGGCATAACACAAGGCAATGGGTCAAAGAGGTAGTTGCTCATCCGGCTTATGAACCTATCTGCCGTGTGCTGTTTGCAGTTGCTTTGGCAGCATGGAGTGTATATTGGGTTTTGGTTTATCAGAGAAAAAGAAGATAAAAAAAGGACATCCAAACGGATGTCCTTTTTGTGTTACAGGATGATGCTCTCACCGGTCATCGCTTCCGGTTTTGGCAGACTCAAAATCTTGAGCATGGTCGGCGCAATGTCTGCCAGTCTGCCTTCGTGCAGCTTGCAGTCGGCGTACTGTTTGCTGATGACCAAAAATGGCACCGGATTGGTGGTGTGTGCGGTGAACGGCGAGCCGTCCTCCTCATACATCTGGTCGGCGTTGCCATGGTCGGCGGTCAGCAGAACGGTGCCGTCCATCGACAGGACCTTTTCCACCACCTTGCCTACGCAGCTGTCCACCGCCTCTACCGCCTTGACTGCCGCATCGAATACACCGGTGTGTCCGACCATGTCGCAGTTAGCAAAGTTGAGGATGACAACGTCGTATTTTCCGCTGTCCAGACGGGCAAGCAGCTCGTCGGTCACCTCATAGGCGCTCATCTCAGGCTTCAAATCGTAGGTGGCAACCTTCGGGGAGTTGATGAGTGCGCGGTCCTCCCCTTCCGAAACGGTTTCTACACCGCCGTTGAAGAAGAAGGTGACGTGCGCATACTTTTCGGTTTCGGCAATGCGCAGCTGATGCAGTCCCTTTTTGGAGATATATTCTCCAAAGGTGTCATGTAAGCTCTGCGGCTTGAAAGCGACCTGTACATTCGGCATGGTCGCATCATACTGGGTCATGCAGACATAGTACAACGGGAACAGGCTGCGGGCAAAGCCGGAAAATTCCGGGTCCACCAGTGTGCGGGTGATTTCACGTGCGCGGTCGGGACGGAAGTTGAAGAAAACGACCGAATCCTCCGCCGCAATCCTTCCCTGTGCAGGGTCGCCGACCACAACCGGAACGATGAATTCGTCGGTGACCTCCTGGGCGTAGGAATTCTCCACCGCTTTGGCGGCATCCTCACACAGAACGCCCTTGCCCAAAACCAGCGCGTCGTAGGCTTTTTCCACCCGCTCCCAGCGGTTGTCGCGGTCCATCGCATAGTAACGTCCCATCACCGAAGCGATTTTGCCGATGCCAAGCTCATCGAGCTTATTTTGCAGCTGCAAGATAAAGTCCTTGCCGGAGGAAGGCGGAACATCCCTGCCGTCCATAAAGCAGTGGACATATACCTTGGTCAGCCCGCTCTTTTTGGCAAGCTCCAGCAGACCGAACAGATGTTCGATGTGGCTGTGAACGCCGCCGTCCGACAGCAATCCCATCAGATGCAGGGCAGAGTTGTGTTTGCGGCAGTTTTCAATCGCACCGGTCAGCGCCTCGTTGGTAAAGAAGTCGCCGTCCTGGATGGATTTGGTGATGCGGGTCAGCTCCTGATAAACAATTCTGCCCGCGCCGATGTTGGTGTGTCCAACCTCGGAGTTGCCCATCTGCCCATCGGGAAGTCCGACGTCCAGACCGGAAGCACCCAGTTGGGTGTGTGGGTAGGAGGCAAAATATCGGTCCAGATTCGGCTTTTTAGCAGCATGAATGGCGTTGCCGTAGTCTGCCGGGTTGATGCCGAATCCGTCTAAAATCATTAAAACGAGTGGTTGTTTCATGGTCATACACCTTCTTTTTGGTACTGGAGATGATAAGAATGTAGTGAATACAGGGTTGATTTTGCAGCCTCAAAAATCATTTGCCCTCTGCAAAAGGAATCCAAAGGCGTTGCCTCTGGAAACCACCACCTTTTGAAAAAGGTGGACGAAAACTTTTGCCTGCTGCCGAAAAGATACCGCGAATCGAATCCTTTTCTTTTAGTCTAGCTTTTCTTTTAGGAAAGGAAGAGCTGCGAGTAGTATCAATAATGACAGTAAAATCGCTTACTGCCGAAAGATGGCACGAAGCGAACCCTTTTCTTTTGGTTTAGCCTTTCTTTTAGGAAAGGAAGAGCTGCGAGTAGTATCAATAATGACAGTAAAATCGCTTACTATCGAAAGATGGCGCGAAGCGAACCCTTTTCTTTTGGTCTAACCTTTTCTTTTAGTAAAGAAAAGAAATTAGAGGAACAGTTCCGATAAAGGCGGCAAAGACGATTGTTAATGCCTGCTGCCGAAAGATGGCGCGAAGCGAGCACTTTTCTTTTGGTCTAACCTTTTCTTTTAGTAAAGAAAAGGTTAGAGGGCAGCGTCGATGATGGCAGCAAAATCCTTTGCAACCAGAGCAGCTCCGCCGATGAGTCCGCCGTCTACGTCCTCTTTGCCCAGA
>ERZ1673722.3842-NODE-3842-length-10305-cov-5.368683_pt1 | contig 10305 bp, 7 predicted proteins | sample MGYA00580222_ERZ1673722 | MGnify/ENA primary metagenome ERZ1673722 (study PRJEB41218, sample SAMN15661750) | gut metagenome | host: Homo sapiens | place: Canada: London | collected 2015-08-20/2019-03-30 | study: EMG produced TPA metagenomics assembly of...
ACAATCAGCCGGATCACAGACAAAATCCTGCCGATTGTAAAAGAATGGCAGGAAGGGCTTTTGGACGGTCTTTCATGGAAATATGAAGAGAAAACTCTTCTTCCCGTACATTTGCTCCTGCTTTTCTCAAAAGTTCAAGAGGAAGTTTCAGCTGTTTTGTGTTTACTTCTTTTAAAGAAATATTTCCCCCGGCTGCCATAACTGCCGTACTGTAAGTCCCGGCCACGATCCGGTCCCCTTCTATTTTCCATACACTGTCGTGAAGTCTTTTTACTCCCTGGACCATCAGATGCTCGGTTTCCATCCCACAGATCACAGCACCCATGCCATTTAAGAAATGACATAACTGGCTGATCTCCGGTTCTTTTGCCGCATTGTGGATCACTGTCACCCCATCTGCCAGAACAGCTGCCAACACGGCCTGTTCCGTAGCGCCTACACTGGGATAGGAAAGTTCTATTTCACAGCCCTTAAGACCGTTAAAGGCTTCTGCCTTATACTGTCCGTCCTCTTCTTCTATTATAGCTCCCAGTTTTTCAAGGACCATCAGATGCAGATCTACCGGTCTTGCACCGATCAGACAGCCGCCGGGAAAGCTGCACCTTCCCTCTTTCATCCTTCCAAGGAGAGCTCCCAAAAGGATAATGGAAGAACGCATTGCTTTTACATACTTTCCCGGAACCTCTGTACGGTCCACAAAAGCAGCATCGATCACCAGACGGGAACCCGTTTTCTCGCAGCGGCACCCTATCTCCCTTAAAATATCTGTCATACACCGGGTATCTTCAATATCCGGCACATTATAAAGCACTGTAGTCCCTTTGTGGAGCAGAGCCCCGGCCATAATGGGGAGTGCACCGTTTTTTGAGCCCTGTACAGAAATCTCCCCTTCCAGTGGATTCATCCCATAAACCTGAATTGCAGCCAAAAAGGCACCTCCGCAGAAAATGTGTATCTACTTTGATCATATGCCCTGATGGCTGCTTATGTGCATGGCCAGCTGATTTCTGACCCTTATTTTTCCAGCCGGATCCGGTTGGATACGCTTAAAACAATTCCCATTTCCATCATGATAAACAACACCGATGTACCTCCATAACTGATAAAAGGAAGGGTGATACCTGTATTGGGAATGGTATTGGTTACTACGGCAATATTTAAAACTACCTGAATGGCAATGTGCCCCATAACACCCACTACTAAAAGAGCTCCAAACAGATCCGGTGCATTATTTGCAATGACCATAAAACGGAAGATCATAAATAAGAACACCAGAATAATGGATATGGCGCCAAACAGCCCCAGTTCCTCACAGATGATAGCAAAGATCATATCATTCTGTGACTCAGGAAGGAAACCTAACTTCTGGATACTCTGTCCTAAGCCCTGTCCGAAAAGGCCGCCGGAACCAATGGCATATAATCCCTGAAGCACCTGGAAACTTTTTCCTTCCGGGTCAAGCTCCGGATTTAGCCATGCCTCAATACGGCGGTACTGGTAAGGCTGCAGCAATTTGATCTGCATCAGCGCTTTACCGATGGGTCCGGCACCTGCTAAAATGCCCATTGCTAATGCTGCCAGACTGTAAAACGGCCACTTGATCTTACATGCCACAAACAGCATGACAAAGCCAATACCTACCAGGATGATACCGGAACTCAAGTTGTTGGCAGCAACCAGTCCGGCAATCGGGAGCGTCATAAAAGTCACGTTCCTCATATACTTCCACTGGTTGATCTTATCACCTTTCACGGTGATATAGGACGCCAGCATAATGATCAGGGCGATCTTTGCAAACTCTGTAGGCTGGAAACTGAAAGGTCCCACACCCAGCCATCTTCTCTTTCCGTTTACAGCTCTTCCCACCAGTGAAACTGCTATCATCAAAGCATATGACAGTGCATAGGAAGGAACTGCTACCTTTGCCAGCAAATGATAATCCAGTTTTGAGATCACCAGCATAATGAAAAATCCGATTGCTGCGATCATCGCCTGTCTCTGCATAAAATAGGCACTGTTTCCATTGTATTTGGAGCTTAACTGCGCAGTATAAGAACTGGCACTGTAGATCATGACCAGCCCAAATACAGTAAGGAAAATAATGATGAAAAGAAGACTGTAATCATAAAAATGACGGGGTTTTCTTTTCTTTCCCTCCTGGGCAACCGGCTGCTCATAAGCCTGCCCGGCTCCCGGATAAGAAGCAGGCCGTCCCGGCTGTACATAACGCACCTGCTCATTGCCCCTCCTTACAGGAACTGCCTGCTGCGCAGGGGCGGGGCGGTTCTTTCGCCGTTTCTTTCCCGCCATTGTCTTTTACCTCCTAAAGCGCCATGACGCATTCTTTAAAGACGCGCCCGCGTTCTTCATAATTTTTAAACATATCCCAGCTTGCGCAGGCCGGACTTAACAGCACATAATCTCCTGCATCTGCATACACAGCGCATACCTGCACCGCTTCTTTTAAGTCCTCTGCATACATGATCTCTGTGAAACCATATTTTTTCGCGCAGGCTGCGATCTTATCCCTGGTCTTTCCGATCAGGACTAAATACTTCACCCTGCCGGCAAACTCTTTTGCCCACTCATCATAGGTGCTGTTTTTGTCATAGCCACCTGCGATCAGAAGAACAGGCCCCGGCATAGCTCTAAGTGCCTGGATCGCCGCATCCGGATTGGTTCCCTTGGAGTCATTGTAATAGCGCACACCTGTACGCTCCCTTACAAATTCGATCCTGTGCTCAACCGGTTTGAATTTCCGGACTGTTTCCCGGATCTTTTCAAAAGGTACTCCCATTAACAGGCCGATGTAGGCAGCTGCCATTACATTTTCATAATTGTGGCGTCCTAAAAGCTGCAGTTCCTTTACATTTACAAGGATCTGCTCTTTTGTTCCGTCTGCATAGACAATATTGTCTCCATCTAAGAAAAATCCCTCTTTCAGACGCTCACGGCTGGAAAACCAGAATACCCGGGCCTTAAGACCGGAAAGAACTTCCTCCGGATCCGTTTCTTCAGCTTCTGACTCAGAAACAGTTTCTGTAACTTCTGTCTCTGACTGCTCTGGCTCTTCACCTGCAGTCTCATCTGGCTCCCTAAGATCTTCTGCACCATCTAGTCCGTCTTCCCGGGCCACAGCTTCTGTTTCTGTATCCGCTGCATCCTCTGCAGGTTCCGGCTCTTCGATCCGGCTTTCTCCAAATTCCCTTAAAACAGGATCATCATAATTTAAGACCACTGCGTCTTTTGCAGTCTGGTTCATGGTGATACATTCTTTGATGCGGATATAATTTTCCATAGATCCGTGACGGTCCAGATGATCCGGGGTGATATTTAAGATCGCGCTTACATCCGGGTGGAAATCCATAATAGTCTCCAACTGGAAGCTGCTCACTTCCGCTACAGTCACAGACTGGTCTGTCATCTCTGAAACTTTGGATGTATAAGGCTCGCCGATATTTCCTACTACAAAGGTTTCCTCATACTGGGATCTTAAGATCGCGCCTGTAAGAGCTGTTGTAGTGGTCTTTCCATTGGTTCCTGTAATAGCAGCCAGTTTTCCCAGACCACACTGATATGCTAACTCGATCTCTCCCAAAACAGGGATCCCTGCTTCATCTACCACTGCCACAAACCCACTGTTTAAAGGAATTCCCGGACTGATGATACAAAGTTCCACCCCTAAAAGATCCGAGCGCTTGATCTCACCAAGGACGATCCCCACTTTCGCATCTTTTCCGAACTTTGCCCGGATCTCATCTGTATTTAACGCTGTGTTGCCGTCATAAAGCACCACTTCGCCGCCTCTTTCAAGAACCAGCTTTGCAGCCGCAATGCCGCTGATGCCGGTTCCTGCAACCAATACCTTGCTCTGGTTCATGTTGCTTTTAACCTCCTGTTCTTTTGATGTTCTCTCGGAGTTTTTGCTACGCCTCTTTTATCTTACAGCCCCAGGTAAGCGATCATGCACAGAAGCGCTGTTACGATAGAAAATACAGCTACTACCCGTGTTTCAGACCAGCCGCACAGTTCAAAATGATGATGGATCGGAGCCATTTTAAAGATACGCTTTCCCCCTGTTTTCTTAAAATAAGTAACCTGGATGATAACGGAAAGCACTTCTACCAGGTAGATCAGTCCAATGATCGGGATAAACAGAGGCAGACGCATCATATAAGCTGCGGAAGCCACAAAACCGCCAAGAGCCAGGGAACCTGTATCTCCCATAAATACCTTTGCCGGATAAACATTAAAAAGCAGAAAGCCCAGTAAGCTTCCTACCACTGCTCCTGTAATAGGACTGATCCCCATATTTTCCCCGATGGCTACGATCGTCAGGAAAGTAGCTACCAGAATGGTAACGCTGGTACAGAGGCCATCCAGTCCGTCTGTAAAATTTACACCATTATCTGTACCAAGAGTGATAAAAAACAGAGCTGGTACAAATAAAATACCAAGGGATAAGAATTTACCATTTTCAAAACCGCCTGTAAAGGGGATCAGCATATCAATGCCCACTTCTCCGCTGTGCAGCAGATACCAGGCAAAAATACCGGTAATGATAAACTGACCGATCAGTTTCTGGATCGGATTTAAGCCTTCGGACCGTTTCATGATGATCTTGATATAATCATCTAAAAATCCGATGATACCAAATCCAACGGTCATAAACAGCACCGGAATGATCCTTGGATATGACGGGATGTAAAAAACAGATGTAATGATAATGCTGGTCAGGATGATCAGGCCACCCATTGTAGGAGTTCCCTGCTTCTTTAAATGGCTCTGTGGACCGTCATCTCTTACCTGCTGGCCAAATTTCAGTTTGTGAAGAAACGGTATGATAACCGGGCACAGCAGCGCGCTGACAGCAAATGCGATAATAATAGCTAATATTGTTTCACGAATCATAAAGCACCTCAATCTCATATGTATGTCTTATTTGGTAAATAGTATACGTCTTTTTTGCAGAATAATCAACTTAAAGGTTTGGAAGTATCCATGCAGGGAAGAATATTTTCAAAAAGTGTTCCGATCACCGGAGCTGCTATGGTACCTCCATAATAGATCCCTTCCGGCTCATCAATAGTGATCAGAGCGATCACTTTTGGATCATTTGCAGGGGCAAAACCTAAAAAAGAAGAAATATATTTTTTCCTGCTTCTTGGCAGTTTTTCGGAAGTTGCGGTCTTCCCGCCAATGGAAAATCCTTCCACTGCTGCCTTTCTCCCACTTCCTTCTGCTACTACCTGCTCTAACACATAGCGCATGGTAGCACTGGTCTCTTCTGACAGGATCCTTTTTCCCAATGGCCAGGAAAATTCCCGGTAATTTTTCCCATCAGGACTGACTGTCCCCAGAGCGAAATGAGGCGTGATCCGTCTTCCTCCATTGACGATAGAGGCGGCTGTCGTGATCAGCTGGATGGGGGTGATCTGAAAAGACTGTCCAAAGGAAATAGTCGCCAGTTCTACAGGGCCTATATTTTCTTTCTTGTGCATGATCGTAGCTGCCTCTCCCGGAAGATCAATGCCTGTTTTTTGTTTTAACCCGAACTGCACAAAATATTTATAATAATTATCACTGCCAAGTCTCTGTCCCACATCAATAAATACGGGATTACAGGAATTCATGACTCCCTGTAAAAAAGTTTCTGCTCCATGTCCTCCTGCTTTATGACAACGGATCCGCCGATCTTCCACTACCCTGAAACCAGGACAGCTGAATGGATCCGTCAGCTTAACTACTCCTTCTTCCAGTCCTGCAGCCGCTGTTATGATCTTAAAAGTAGAACCTGGTTCATAGGTATCATTGATACAGGTATTGCGCCACATGGCATTTAAAAGCTCCTGCTGTTTTACAGTTTTATCCCTTTCTGCCGCCTGATTGCGCAGGCTCTCGCTTCGCAGGTTCTGGTCCGGGGTAAAAGGATCATTCAGATCAAACTCCGGCACATTGACCATGGCATAGATCTCCCCATTTTGCGGGTTCATCACGATGATGGATACTTTTTTCGCGTTTTTCTTCTCTAATGTCTGGTATGCCAGCTGCTCTGCATACTGCTGGATTTCCATATCCAGACTGATCCTTAGATCATTTCCAGCCACAGGTTCGATCCGGTCCTCTGCCCCGTTTTCCATTTCCACACCTCTGGCATCTGTCATTGTAAGGATCTTTCCATTGGTTCCTTTTAAATAGGCATCATACTGTACTTCCAGCCCGATCACTCCCTGGTTATCGCCCCCGGTGAAACCTAAAACTTTAGAAGCAAGACTTCCATAAGGATAATACCGTTTGTAATCTTCATCCACCTTTACGCCAGGCAGTTCCAATTTACGCACTGCATCCCCTGTTTCCTTATCTACATTGGTTTTAATGATCTCCCTGGAACTTCGTTTCTCCACCTTTTTTTGCACTGTTTCCCGGTCGATCCCAAGAATTTCACTTAATTCGTCTGTGACTTTTTCCCTGTCTTTTACCTGGTTATAGATCACAGAAACAGTACATACTGTCCGGTTATCAGCGATCACCTTTCCTTTTGCGTCTAAGATCCTTCCTCTGGCCGCCTTAATGGACCGTTCCCTCTGATGCAGTTCAAGGGCCATCTGGCTGTAATGCTCCGACCGGAAGATCATAAGAAAAACAAGCCGTCCCAAAAGCCCCAACACTGCGATCGCAATGAGAAGCCACAGGACGGCTATATTTTTTCTGTGTTTCGTTAAATTTCCACCGCTATGATCCATAACAGCCTCTTTCCTGCTGTTTTCCTAAATATATACGGTGTAATTTCTCTTTTTATTCATTTTGGAACCTTTATTCACTTTGTGACTGGGAAGTTTCTTCTTCTGTACTGTTTTCTGTACTGTTTTCCGAAGATCCTTCCTGAGAGTTTCCTGCCTCACTGCTGCTTTCATTTGCTGAAGGCAGCTGGGCCCCGGCCTCTGTATCACCACCCGGATCAGCCGCCGGCAGTTCCGGCGCATTAGGATCTTCCGGCACTGCATCCGGTATACCGCTTCCGCCATCTGTATCTACATATTCATCGGTTTCATATACCTTCTGGCTTTCCTCCGGCTGGGACTCTCCGTTTTCTTCTGAACCTGTTTCAGATGGAGCTGGTGTATTAATTCCCTCAGATGGTGTCTGTCCATTTGCATCCTGGCTCTCTTCCGGAAGATCTCCAGTTGGAAATACATTCAGATAAGGCAGGGCTTCTGACATGATCTTTGAGAAGATATTGCTTGCAAAGGAGCTGTGTGCCTGCTGGTCGCCTGGCGGGAAACCAGGTACGTCCACTACTACATATACAAACAGCTGAGGATCATCTGCAGGTGCAAAACCTGCGAAAGATACCAGATAGTTCTTTGCGGAACGTGGCTGCTTCTCTGCTGTACCTGTCTTACCGCCTACCTGATAGCCAGCTACCTTTGCTGCGCCGCCGGTACCATTTTCTACTGTCTGGAACATGGCTTCTTTTAAGAAATCAGAGGTAGACTGGGATACAGTTTCACGTACCAGAACAGGATCTTTTCGCTCTACTACAGACCCCTGCTCATTTAAGATCTGGCGTACTACATGAGGCTCATAGTAGGACCCGCCGTTGATCACAGAACAAAGAGCTGCTGCCATCTGGATCATGGTACAGTTGTAGTTCTGTCCGAACGCATTGGTAGCAAGTTCTGTAGGGCCCATTTTGTCAGCAGAATAAACCAGTCCTGCTGCATCTGCTTCACCAGGCAGGTCTACTCCTGTTTTCTGTCCCATACCAAAGATAGTCTGATATTTGGTAAAAATATCACGGCCCATCATAGCACCGATCCGCATCATAGCCACGTTACAGGACTGCATAATGGACTCTGTCAGGCTTAAGGAACCGTGACCGCCTCTTCTGTAGGCCGTACACTTAATGTCCCAGTCACCTACGTGAAGATATCCGCCGCAGTCAAAGTACTCATTTCCCTTTAAAATCCCTTCTTCAAGTCCCGCAGCAACTGTCAGGATCTTGGATGGGGAACCTGGCTCAAAGGTATCGCTGACACAGAAGTTTCGCCACAGCTGGTTCCAGGCAACCTGTTTACCATAGGAGATAACTTCTTCTCTGGAATAGTGGTCTAAAACCTGATCTTCTGTAATGGTCTGGTCCGGATTTTCACGGCGATATACACCAACTGCCTCTTTCTTTCCAAGAGCCAGCAGTTCATCTTCTGTATATCCGTCTGTATTTCTTGGATTATTTAAGTCAAATGTATTGCTGGTTGCCATTCCCAGGATCTCACCGTTATTAGGGTTCATGGCAATGGCTGCCGTTACATGGCTTCCCACACTGGTCTGCCATTCATCAATGTATTTCTGAAGGATATTCTGTACATTTACGTCAATGGTGGATACAACGGTCCGTCCATTTACTGCAGACTTTACCACACCTTCCAGATTGGCATCTTCATCCAGATAGCCATACTCTCTTCCGTTTACACCGATCAGGCTGTCATTATAATACTGCTCAATGCCGCCGGTACCATTGCTGCCGTCCCCGCTTGCAAAACCGATCACATTGCAGGCAGTGGAACCATATGGATAGATCCTTCGGTATTCATCCTCAAACCATACGCCGGTAACGCGAAATCTTGACTGATTGTCATCATCGCTTTTTCTGTAAGCAGCATTTCTCTCTTTCTCAGTCTGTTCAAATTCCGTTTTCTGGTCATAAGAAAGCTGACGGCCATTTTTATAGCGCAGATACGCCTGTTTTGGACGTTCCTGGATCAGCCCGCGCAGTTCATTCCCATCAAAGCCAAACACATCTACTAATGCCTGGATGGTAGGCTCTAAATAATAATCCGGTTTATCCATGATCTGGCTTGGGTCCAGGATCAGATTGTATACCTTTTCACTGGTTGCCAGATAGGTGCCGTTTCTGTCAACGATGTCACCGCGCCTGTAAGGAATAGTCCTGCTTGCATACTCCTGCTGTCTCTGGGACAGAACGATCTTGTTGTACCGCTCGCTGTTTTCATTTACGATCCTGTATAAAACAAAAATAAGAGCAAACAAAGCCAGCGAGATCAATATGATCGTGATCGCCAGCTTTTCCTGCATGTATTTAACGAATGTCCTTCGTCGAAATAAATTTTCTTTTTTATTATGAGCACCGTTTTTAGTGTTCCGGGATGTCTTCATATTGCCTTACGTACTCACTTTCCGTCTTGTCATATAAAAGAACCTGGTCCTTTTTTGCGTAAACCATACCCAGTTCCTTGGTCGCGATCTCATAGATCTCGTTTAAATCAATGCTGGTATTGATGCTTGTTTCCAATGCGTCATTTTCTGTACGCATTTTTTCCAGCTTTTCTTCCATCGCCTCGATGTTGTGCATTCTGGCTGTGATGGCAGACTGAAGATGAAGATAATTAACGCAAAGGTATAAGGTACAGATCGACGCCAGGGTCAGCATGATAACATATGGCAGGTCCATGTACATGGCACGTTCCTGATTTCTGCGGATCCTGTGCTGCCGTTTTACACTTCTTCCAACATCCTGCCTTCTCTTTCTTTGCAGTCTTTCTTCTCTTTCGGAAGGCGCCAGCTTTTTTGCTCCGGTTCCATGAATGTAAGAAGCCATAACCTTATTCCTCCTTTCCCGCACGCTCAAATACCCGAAGTTTTGCGCTCTTTGAACGGCTGTTCTCCTCCAGTTCTTCTTTTGATGGAAGGATCGGCTTTCGTGTGATCACTTTGCCCATACTCTTCCTTCCGCATACGCACACCGGGAAATCCGGTGGACAGATGCATGGATTTTCATTGGTACGAAATCTTGTTTTTACGATCCTGTCCTCCAAGGAGTGGAAGGTGATGATACTTAATCTTCCCTCCGGATTTAAAAGACGGATCATTGTATCGATTGAATTTTCCAGTACATCCAGCTCATGATTTAATTCAATACGGATAGCCTGGAAGGTACGTTTTGCAGGATGTCCTCCTGTAGCACGTACTTTTGCCGGGATGGCTGCTTTTATGATCTCAGACAGTTCACCGGTGGTCTCGATGGGCTTTTCTGCTCTCGCCTTTACAATGTGCTTTGCAATGTTTTTTGCAAAATTGTCTTCCCCGTAATCCCTGATAATGTGGAACAGTTCCATTTCACTGTATCCATTTACAATATCAGCTGCTGTGGTAGGATTTCTCTGATCCATACGCATATCAAGAGGAGCATCTTCCCTGTAGGTAAATCCTCTGGACGCTGTATCTAACTGATAGGAGGACACTCCCAGATCCAGATAAATACCGTCTACTTTTTCTATATTTAAC
>ERZ1673722.3843-NODE-3843-length-10303-cov-4.455113_pt1 | contig 10303 bp, 9 predicted proteins | sample MGYA00580222_ERZ1673722 | MGnify/ENA primary metagenome ERZ1673722 (study PRJEB41218, sample SAMN15661750) | gut metagenome | host: Homo sapiens | place: Canada: London | collected 2015-08-20/2019-03-30 | study: EMG produced TPA metagenomics assembly of...
CCGATACGTTGGATGTGACAAGGTACCGGCAGCTCGCTCGTATCGCGCCGGCAAGAACCGGAGCGTCGTCCGGGTCCGACACGAAACGGTTCGCCACACGCAGGAATCTCCTCCATTCCGTCGTACAGGCGTCAGGAAACGCAAGATTCATGGTTCTAATACGATTTTCGGCCCGCATGCTCGCTTCGGCTGAGGATAAACCCGGCTTCAACTGCTTCAACCGTTCGGTTAGGTGTGTGCGCAGTTCCATAAGCACAAAATCCGACCAATGGACGGATATCGGAAGATATCCCGATTCGGCAATGCCGAGAAACAGATCACACTCAAAGGCCCCGTAGAGAACATTGGTGTCAAGAAACAGTCCGGTTTCCCGCCCCATACTCCTCCTCAAGCCTGTCGAGCTCCTCGCTGTCCTCATACAGGCGGAGCATATGCGCGTGCCTTTCCTCACGTCTGACCTTAAACGATTCGACGTCCGATCTGTCAAAAAGAAGCGGATCCTCACAGACCGCAGGTAGCAGTCCATTACGATGGAACGTTCTGACGGCGTACTCATCCTCGCCCAGCAGGGAACATGCGCGCTGCAGGTCGATGACATCGCCGCCCATAATCAGATTCACGAACCTTCTCAAGACGTTCATCGTCATCCTTCCGTTCCCTGCGTGGTGCGATACCATCATGCGTCCCCGTGCATGTCGCCGTCAACCACGGTCCGATAGAACTCATCCGCGTCGTCGACGACATGCACGGGGAAGCCCAGCCGCTCCAGGCGCGCGTGCATCGCCTCCTGGATGGGGCGCGGCCGGCCTCCGGGACGCTTCAGCTCGACCAGGAACATGCGGCCGCCGGGAAGGAGCAGGATCCGGTCGGGCACGCCCGCCACGCCGGGACTCTCCCACTTGAACGCCATGCCCCCGCGCCTGGCGGCCAGCTCCCGGAACCGGCGTTCGACCGTACGCTCTCGGGTCATTTGAACCACCTCTTCCTCGCCGGTTTCGGCCGTTCGGGCATGCTCTGGATGAGCAGCGCGCGATCCCATTCGCCCAACGCGGCGAGCACCCGTTCGTCCATGTCCCCGCGCAGCCGCGCGCGTACGCCGTCCGACAGGTCGGGGCGGGCGGCGACCGCGGCGCGCACGAGCGGACTGTCGTCCCACGACAGGTCCTCCGCGAGCCGCGCGTCCAGGTCGGGGCGGGCGGCGACCGCGGCGCGCACGCTCGCGCTCGGATCACGGACGAGACTCCGGACCAGACGCGCGTCCAGGCCGGGCGTGCGCGCGCACTCCCAGCGCACCGGCTCCGCATCGTCGAACGCCGCATCCGCCGGGGACAGTCGTCCGTCGCGCAGCGCCGTGATCCTCTCAAACCAGTCCATACGCGCCTCGTATGCGTCCGCCGCCCGCCGGCGCATAGGCGGAAACCGTCGGACAACCGTGAAACGGAGGAACAAGCATCGTGAACGAACGAACAGTGAAAACCATGGCCGCCGTCATGGCCGCGGCCACGCTCATGGGCACGGCCCCGGCCGCCATGGCCGCCGAACCCCAGGAGCCGCCGGCCACCGGCGAAACGCAGGACGCGGTCAGCGAGGCGCGCGACCTGCTCCTGGGCGACGTCAAGGACGCGCAGACCCTATTGGACAACGGGCGCGACTGGACCCAAGACACGCGCGACGCGGTCAACGGCGCGATCAGCGCGGCCAACGGCGTGCTCGGCAACCAGGACGCCGACCTGGACGCGGTCAACGGCGCACGCTCCACGCTGAAGACCGCCGTGGATGCGCTGACCAGCACCGCCGAAGCCACGCTCGCCGCATCCATCGCCAGGGTCGCCGACCTCAGGGAGGACACGTACACGACCGACACGTGGAGCGTGTTCAAGACCGCACTGGACACGGCGCAGGGCTCGTTCGCCGACACCGTGGAGGGCGACGAGGCGCGGCGGGCCGCCGCCGACGCGCTGGACAAGGCGGCGGCCGCGCTCGTCACCCGCAGCCGTGACGCGTACGACAGGGCGGTCGCCCGCGCCCGGGCGATCCTCGACCGGAACCTCACCTACGACGACACGACCGCGATCGACGCCTTGCGCGCCAAACTCGAGGACGCGCAGGCCGACACCGGCGCGGACGACGGCATGCTCGCCGCCTACGCGAAGGAGCTGGACACGCTGGCCGGCAAAATCGGACTGAGCCGCGAGGAGACCGCGTTCACCGACACGCTCGCCCACGCGAACACGCTCGACCAGGCGAAATACTCCGCGGAATCGTGGGGCACGCTCCAGGCCGCCCTGGACGACGCGAAGGACGTGGATTCGTCCACCGCGGACGCGGACACGCTCACCCGCATCACCAACGCCCTCCAGGCGGGCATCGACGGGCTGCGCGCCGCCACGTGGACGATCGGCGGCATCACCCTGACCGAAACCGACGGACGGCTGACCGGCATGCTCGACCATATGCCCGACAGTCTGACGCTCACCGGCAGCGACGGGACGCGCGTCACCCTGACCGCAACCGTCACCGACGAATTCACGCAGGGCATGGACACGCTGGGCGTCGGCACCACGACCAGCATCCTGTCCGGCGACGCGCAGGGCACGCCCGTCACCGTCACCGTCACCCAGGCCGTCGGCGAGGAGACCTCCGGCCGGATCGACGACACGGCCACGACCGCGTTCACGCGCGGCGAGGACGGCGTGTGGACCGCGGCCGCCAGCATGACGCTCGGCTCGACGCGCACCGACCAGGGCGTCGAGGACGTGACCGCATGGGCCGGCGGCCCGCTCACGCTGAGCGACGGGACCACGCTCGCCGACCCGCAGCCGGGCGAGATCACGGAAAGCGCCAACGACGGGGCGCGCACGTGGACGCGCGACATCACCTACACCGGCCGGGACGTGCACGGCACGCCCGTGGCCGTGACCGTCACCGCGTCCCGCACGTACGATCCGCGCATCAGCGTGCACGTGACCCGCACGCCCGCCGAAGGCGAGCCCGGCACGATCGGCGTGTTGGACGCCGTGGACGCGAGCGGCCTGACGGGCGACGTGACCCTGGCCGCGCTCCCGCATGACGCGGCCGCCGACGACTACACGCTCGACGTGGGCGAGCTGACCGGCGACAACGTGCGCGACGTGCGCGTGGCCAACGGCCTGGGCGCGAACGGGCAGCGCGTGTTCGTCCTCACCCTCACCGCCGACGCGCTGGACGGCACGCGCCTGACGGCGCGCACCGTCACCCTGCGCGTCATCCAGCCGTTCGACGAGGCGCCGACCGTGACCGCGAACCCGCAGGCCGCCCTGGAGTCCATCAAGGTCAACGGGCAGACCATCGCCGGTTGGGATCCGGACCGGCTCGACTACACGATCACCGCGGGCGCGACCGAACCGGTGACCGTCAGCCCGGTCGCCCCCGAGGGCGTGACCGTCGTCGCCGGCGACATCACGCAGACCGCGTACACGACCCGCCAGTCGTGGACGTCGACCGCGGCCGACGGCGCGTCCCGCACGTACACGGTCACCCTGGTGCGCGAGCACACGGAGCCGACCGCCGTCGAGAAGTTCACCCCGCCCCAGGCGGAGGGGCTCGTGTCCGACGCGGAGAACCCGTCGCCCGACAACACGCGGCTCGAGTCGGTCGGCTGGATCGCGGACGGCGAATACCATGCGGCCGACTCGGACGAGTACGCGATCCCGGAGGGCGGCGCGGTCGCCTGGCGCTCCTACGCGGGCCAGACCGTCACCCCGACCGTCAGCCGCCTGGACGGCATGACCTACCGGTACGACCTGGGCGTGCTCAGCGCCGACCGGGAGCATTACGCGACCCGCACGATCACCGTCACCTACCTGACCGCGGACACGAACCGCGCCGAACTGACCGGCATCGACGTGGACGGCAAGGCGGTGGACGGGTTCGCGGCCGACCGGCTCGAGTACACGGTCGGCGTCGACAACCCCGACCGGTACACGGTCGTCCCCCGGTTCGACCGGCTGACCGGCATGAGCGTGACCATGCACAAGGACGGGCGCGACAGCACGATCCGCGTGGTCAGCGCCGACGGTTTGAACGAGCGCACGTACACGGTGCATGCGACCGACATCGTGTCGGGCGCGCTGGCGAACACGGGCGTCGCCGTCCTCGGCGGCGTGATCGCCGTGATCCTGCTCGCCCTGGCGGGCGGCGTCGCGCTCCTGCTCCGCCGTCGCGGGCACGCGGACGCGACCGACCCGGGCCTGGAGGCCGACGTGCGCGACGTCGCCGACGGGGAGCCCGGGGAGGACGAGTAAGACTCTAGCCCAGCCAGCGTCCGCGCAATCGCTCCGGTAGCCGCCAGGAGCCGGCATCGTCGAATCCGACGAGCCGGCCCAGGCGGCCCATCTCATCTCGCATCCAATCATCCGGCTCCCCCACGTGGCCCGGTTCGGGCGCGAACCCGTCGTCGAACACGACTCCCCGGTCGGGCCAGGCGCGCGCGTCCGCGTAGTGCATGCGCGGCTCGCCGGCCACGCGGGCGCGCAACGCGCCGGCGACCGGGTCGCCGGGCCGGCCGGCGGACAGCCAGGCGACGTGCGTCCGCTCCATGCCCGGATACTGGAGGATGCGACGCCATCGGGCGACCTTCTCATCGAAGGACTCGTTCATGCTCGCCGTCAGCTCGACGCACACGAGCACATGTTCGCCAATCAGCTCCAGGTCGGGGCCGCCCTGCCCCGCGTCCGGGCTGCCGGTCATCCGGTCGAACCTGCCCCACGCCTCGCCCACGGTCCGCCACCCGTCCCGGCGCGCGACGACCGCCAGCTCCGCGGCGATCAGATTGTGCCGGTCGTACTGGCGGCGGCCGCGCAGCGGACCGGGGCCGACGGAGGCGATCTCGACGGGCGTGAACCCCAACGCGTCCAGGCGCCGTTCGATCCGTTCGTGGGCGGGAAGCCGGACGGCCATGAACCGGGCGGTCGCCGGATGGAAGCGGGCGCGCCCGTCCGCGTCGATGGGGAACCCCACGTCGATCAGCCCGCATGCGGCCATGTCCAGCCACAGCCGGCTGCGCGCGCGTGCGGGAAGAAGCGGGTCCAAACGGTGCAGTTGGCCGGTCTCCACGGTGCGATGCGAGTGGATGAGGCCGAGCGCGCGCAGCACCCGGGGGAGGCGGCACGCCAGGCGCCGCTCCGCCTCCCCCGGGTCGGGCAGCCATGCGGGCGGGCGTACGGACAGGGCGCTGTCATGCCAGGCGAGCATCGTGCCCGCCCTCCAGTTGTCGTCGTCGAACGGGTCGAACATGCCCGTCGGCTATGCGGCGTGTCGCCTTACGCGAGTAGGTGCGGGCATGGTATCGAGGGGTATGCGTCCCCTTGGGACGCATACCCCCATGCGTGACTATTACGAAGCAACGAGTCGAAAGCATCCCGTGGCCGAAGGACGCGGAGACGCATCTCAAAATCAGCAGGGCCGACATGGCCGACATCCTGGAACGCTACTCGAACCCCTCGTACGGGGGCCGGCCCGCCGGCCGGTTGGACGCGGTGCTGCACGATCCGGCGCGCAGCCGCGACCTGGTCGTCAACTGGATCTTCACGCAGACGAAGCTGTCGATCATGCGCGGCAACGTGATCACCCCGCAACTGTTCCTCCTCATCTGCAAGAGGGTGAGCATCGAGGCGCTATTGCATGATTCGCTCGGCCTGCCGGCCAGCCTGCACCGTGCCGGATGCCTGTTCGAGAAGGAGCGGCTCCAATGGGAGCAGGAGCACGGGCGCGCCCCGTCCAGGCGGATCTGGCCCCGATTGTGGGATGCGGCGGTCCGCCGCCACATGGCCGGCAGCATCCGCAAGCTCATGGACGGGCGGACGAAATCGATCCGCTGGCTGCCGTTGGCGGACGGACGCTGCTCGAACCCGGACAAGCCGTATCCGATGAGCTGCGGCGGCCTGGACGCGTGGATGAGCGTCATCCACCGTCCCCGTGCGCGCGAACTGGACGCGATGGACGTGCCGCCCGCCGACCCCAGGCGCACGGTCGAACCGTTCCGCCCCGACACGGAGTGGGTTCAGCGGCATGGCGTCGACCCGTCGCGCATCACCGGCATGGACGCGCGCGAACTGGAGGACATGAACGTGGACGCGTCCGCCCTAGAGCCGACCCCCGCCCCGTCCGCCCGGTTCGCCGCACTGGACCTGATCGTGCAGGACCGGGACGTGGCCGCCGGGCTCGAAGCGGAGGAGGGGTGCGCGGTCGACATCCTCGCCCGCCACGGCATGTGCGAACGGTGCGCGCGCACCGGCATCGTATACGAGCGGCTGCTGCGCGACGATCCGCGTATCACCCGCGAGGCGGCGTGGCGGCGCGCCTGCCGCATGCTGGAGGCGTTCCGTCCCGGATCCGCGGCGCGCGGCGACGGCCTGGGCGAGTATCTGCATGAGGTCGCGGGCCTGCTGGCCGAATACCATCCGCCGCTGGCCGTCGACGACGGGACGGTCGTGGCCGGCTAGCATCCCTTCAGCGCGCCCATGACCGCGTCGTGGAGGCTCATGCGACGGTTCAGGGCGAGCATCTTCATCCTGTCGACCGTGTCCTCCTCCATGAGCAGATGCACGTTCACCGGCCGCGTCTGCCCCTGACGGTGCAGGCGTCCGCACGCCTGTCGGAAGTCGTCGAACGACCACGGCAGGCACGTCCATGCGATCTCGTGGCCGCCCGCCTGGATGTTCAGCCCGTATTTCGCGGCGGCCGGCTGCGCGGCCAGGACCGGCACGCGGCCGGCCCGCCAATCATCCAATACGTGATCCTCGTGGATCTCCCTCAACCCGGGGATGCGGGCGCGCATCCGGTCCAGTTCGTCCCGGTACCCGTAGAACACGAGCAGCGGCCCGTCCGCGTCGCGGACGATCCCGTCCAGCCGGTCGAGCTTGGCGTCGTCGTAATGCGCGATCCGCCCGTCGGGATGGTCGGAATCCGGGTAGAGGCATCCGCTGGTCAATTGGCTGAGCTTGCCGGTGAGCACGCCCGCGTTCGCCGCGGTCACCGTCACGCCCTCCGGGGTTTCGGCGAGCATGTCGCGACGCAACCGCTCGTACGCGTCGCGCGTATCACGCGGCATGTCCAGCCATTCGCGCACGTCCAATCGCTCCGGCAGGCCGGGGAGATTGTCCCGGGCGCTCATGCTCAGGCAGAACGGCTCCAATCGTTCGAGGATGAGCCGGCGGCTGCCGGGCTTCTCCCTCCAGCCGATGATCCGCCGGTTCATCCACCGGTCGGGCTGGAACCATTCCTCCCGGTAGCGGACGATGCTGGAGCCCAGGGCGAGCCCGTTGTCGATGAGCAGCGTCTCGGCCCACAGGTCGAGCATGTCGTGCACGGCGGGCGTGCCGGTCAGCCCCAGACAGCCGCGCATGCGGCGCCGGCGGCGGCGGAGGATGCGGAAGCGCTGCGAGTTCGGGTTCTTGTATCCGCCGAGCTCGTCGATGATCAGATGCGTGTACGGCCATTCCCTCAGGGTGCGGTCGAGCCAGGCGATGTTCTCCTGGTTGATGACCGTGACGGTCGCGTCCGCCTCCAGGGCGGCCATGCGCTGTTTCGGCGTGCCGCAGGCGACCGCCCAGTCGAGCCGGTGCATGCCCCTCCACTGCTCGAGCTCGTCGGGCCAGCTGTTGCGGGCGACGAGGCTCGGGGCGACAACGAGGAACCGCGTCGTCGGGTCCGCGGCGTGGAGGATGTCCATGACGGCGATGCTGACGAGCGTCTTGCCCAGTCCGGGCTCCAGGAACAGGCCGGTCCCATGGTGCGGGCCGTTGAGCCGGTCGAGCGCGTAGGCGACGGCGTGCCTCTGGTATTCGTGCAGTGTCATGATGCCGGGAGGCATGCGTCACATGGTCACGTCCGCGCTCCCCGACGGCTCCGGGGCCGGCTCGGGTTGCGGGGCGGGCGTCTGAGGCTGGGGCTGCGGCGTGTACTGGGGCGTGTATGAGGGCGTGTACTGGGGCGGCGTGTATTGGGGGGTCTGCGCCTGCTGTTCGGCCTGCCGTTGCGCCTCCTGGGCCGCACGCCGCTCCTCCTCGGCCCGCTGCGCCTCCTCGGCGGCCTTCCGCTCCTCGGCGGCCTTCGCCTGCTGTTCGGCCGCCTGCCCGGCGAGCGTGTCCGCCTTTTCGCGCAGCGCGTCCAGATCATCCGCCGATTCGGGCGCATCCGACCCGAGCAGCGACTCGATCGCGGTCCTCGTATCCCCGTCCATGTCCGGGTTCGCGTCCAGGGCCTTGGACAGGGCGTCCCCGATCGCGGCCCACTGGTCGCCGATCGCGTCGGACACCAGCGTTTCCAGCGCGTCGGACGCCTTGTCGTACGATTCCGCGGCACGGGTCGCCTTCCCCGTGTCCGTCGGGCATTCACGGCCCGCGGGCCGCCCGTCATGCGTGACGCCCAGCGAATCCGCCTGCGCGACGAGCCCGTCCCACCGGTAGACCGCATCCGCGAGCGTCGCGCACGCCGACTCGCGCGCATCCCGTTGCGCGCGCACGTCCACCAGCCGCCGCACGCCCAGCACGCCGGCGACGACCAGTGCGACCGCCGCGATGACGGCCGCGACCGTCAGGACGATGCGCACGGGGAAAGCGCGCCCATGCTCCGGCCCGTCATCCCCGTCGCCGGCCATGACCGTATCCCACGGGTCGTCGGACGCGCCGTCGTGACCGCCGTCGGACAAGCCCCACAGGTCGCCCGCATCCGTCTCGTCGACGGCGGCGTCCGGGGCCTCCACCCGTGCGGGCGTGCCCGGCATGGCGTCCGTGCCGTCGGGCATGCCCCAGTCGAACGCGGCCGCATCCACCGTGATGCCACGCCGCGCGGACGACTCCCCCGCCGGTGAGGATGCCGCCGGACCGGCCCCCTCGTATTCGCGTGCCGCATCCACCCACGCCGGCGCCCCCGGTTCGGGATCGGGCTCGGGTTCCGGCGTCGGGTCGGCGACGCTCTCATCCCACAACGCGGCCGCATCCGGCTCGTCGAATCCGCGGGCCGCGCTCATCCACTCCGGCTCCGGGTCGGAGGGCGAATCGTCCGCCCGCGTCCCGGCATCCGGCTCCGACGCGACCGTCTCCGCAACGGGCTCCCCCGCGTCGGCGGGCGGTTCCGGCATCGGCTCCGGTTCCGGCTCCGGGACGACGGCCGGCGGAGCGGGTTCCGGCTCCGCCGCGGGGAACGCCCATGCGGCCGCCCAGTCATCCGCCGGATCGGGCGCCGGCGCCGGACCCGGTTCCGACGCGGCGGGCGCCTCCGGCTCGGGCTCCGGGGCGGACGATGCGGGACTGGCGGGCGGCCTGTCGGACGATGCGAAGGGATTGAACGGCATGCCCACGGCTATGCGATTCCGGCCGCGTATTCATGTATTCACGCCCTAAAAGGAGAGAAAAGCGAAAAACGAAGGGGGTCGGAATACGCTGAATACACTGAATACATTTTCGGAATCCCTTACGGCAGTAGGGCTGAGGGGCCGAAATTGTATGCATTCGGCATCTGAATACATCTGAATACAATGCATACATTCAGGGCGTGTCGCGGCCGATTCGGGGCGGATTCCGCCGATACGCGCCCGTTCGGCGCGGGCTGCGACGCGTATTCGCCGACCCCGCTGAATACAAATGCGCTGGTCACGCGGCCCGTCGGACGTGGCGGAAGCGTGCCGTGCGATCGTCCTCCGGGCCCGGCACGGCATGCTTTCCGAAAACGACGGATAATCGCCCCTTAAGAGCGCGATGCCATCCGGGTCGGTAGGCAATGTAGGATACGGCATGTTCGTACGTGAGAGGCCCGTTTTCTCGATGATTCACGCCTTTGGTGACCGGTGGGGGCGTACGGTGCATCCGCGGCTCAGCATGCCGATGGGAAGGCATCGCCAACGGGCATGTATGCGTGTATTCACGCCCTAAAAGGAGAGAAAAGCGAAAAACGAAGGGGGTCGGAATACGCTGAATACACTGAATACATAATTGAAAACCCTTACGACAGTAGGGCTTTCGGGCCGAATTTGTATGCATTCGGCGTCTGAATACATCTGAATACAATGCATACAACCGGGGCGTGTCGCGCCCGATTCGCCCCGTTTCCGGCGTTCGGAGCATCGACCGGGCCACCCGTTCGCATGTATTCACGAAGGCCGCTGAATACAATTCGCCCCCTGTATCGGCCGGATACGCCGCGCGCCGACCCCTTACCGTCGAGTTTCGTCCATGCCCGAACACCCGGAGGCGGGCCGATCGCATTCGCCGTATTCATGTATTCACGCCCTAAAAGGAGAGAAAAGGCAAAAACGAAGGGGGTC
>ERZ1673722.3847-NODE-3847-length-10289-cov-90.330956_pt1 | contig 10289 bp, 11 predicted proteins | sample MGYA00580222_ERZ1673722 | MGnify/ENA primary metagenome ERZ1673722 (study PRJEB41218, sample SAMN15661750) | gut metagenome | host: Homo sapiens | place: Canada: London | collected 2015-08-20/2019-03-30 | study: EMG produced TPA metagenomics assembly of...
TTCCAAAAAAGTGGCGGACGGAAGTGAGAGAAAGTTTGCAGTCACGGAGAGCAAGTTTCTACCACGGTGCCAAAATCCGCAATTCTGCGGTTTTGCCCCTCGCGGGAAACTTGTTGGGGAGTGCCTTCCCCAAACCCTGCTATGCGGCTTGCGCCGCTTATCCCCGCCGCGCTCATGCGGCAAGAAAGGAGGTCACGACCATGCGAAAGAAATACAACACACCCCACCGCAGCCGCGTTGTGAAAACCCGGCTGTCCGAAGATGAATACGCCGACTTCACAGCGCGGCTTGCGCCCTATGGTATCAGCCAGTCCGAATTTCTCCGGCAGGCGATACGGCGCACCACCATACGCCCCGTTATCCATGTGTCGGCGGTCAATGACGAACTGCTCTCCGCTGTCGGGAAGCTGACCGCCGAGTACGGCAGGATTGGCGGCAACCTCAACCAGATTGCCCGGTATCTGAACGAGTACGGCGCACCCTACAATGCGCTGTCCGGCGAGGTACGCGCCGCCATAGCCGACCTTGCCGCCCTCAAGTATGAAGTCCTCAAGAAAGTAGGTGACGCGGTTGGCAACACTCAAGCATATCAACTCTAAAAACGCCGACTACGGAGCCGCCGAACAATACCTGCTTTTTGAGCATGACGAGTTTACCATGAAGCCCGTCCTTGATGAAACCGGCAGGCTTATCCCCCGCGAGGACTACCGGCTGTCCACGCTGAACTGCGGCGGGGAGGATTTTGCCGTTGCGTGTATGCGGGCAAATCTCCGCTACGGGAAGAACCAGCGGCGGGAAGATGTGAAAAGCCACCACTATATCATCAGCTTTGACCCACGGGACGGGCCGGACAACGGCTTGACCGTAGACCGGGCGCAGGAATTGGGGGAGCAATTCTGTAAAGAGCATTTCCCCGGCCACCAAGCCCTTGTATGCACCCACCCGGACGGGCATAACCACAGCGGCAACATTCATGTGCATATCGTCATTAACAGCCTGCGGATAGAGGAAGTGCCGTTCCTGCCCTACATGGACAGGCCAGCCGACACGAAAGCCGGTTGCAAGCACCGCTGTACCGACGCTGCCATGCGCTACTTCAAATCCGAAGTCATGGAGATGTGCCACCGGGAGGGGCTTTACCAAATCGACCTCTTGAACGGCAGCAAGAACCGCGTCACAGACCGGGAGTATTGGGCGCAGAAAAAGGGACAGGCCGCGCTGGACAAGCAGAACGCCCCCATGATTGCAGGCGGTATCACGCCCCGGCAGACCAAGTTTGAAACGAACAAGGAGAAGCTGCGGCAGACCCTACGGAAAGCCCTTGCCACCGCCGCCAGCTTTGACGAGTTTTCCTCTCTGTTGCTGCAGGAGGGTGTGACCGTCAAGGAGAGCCGGGGGCGGCTTTCCTACCTCACGCCGGACAGGACAAAGCCAATTACCGCCCGGAAGCTGGGCGACGATTTTGACCGCGCCGCTGTCTTTGCCGTTTTAGAGCAAAACGCCGCCAGAGCAGCCGAAGCGCCAGCCAGATCCCCCGATCCCCCACGCACCATAAAAGACCGCTTGCAGGTTGCCAGAGCCGAGATAGCCGCCCCGAAACAGGACGGAGTGCAGCGGCTTGTGGACATTGAGCAGAAAATGGCCGAGGGCAAAGGCCGGGGCTATGAACGCTGGGCGACCATGCACAACCTCAAACAAATGGCCGCGACGCTGAATGTGTATCAGGAATACGGCTTCACTTCCCCGGAGCAGTTAGAAGCCGCCGTTGATACCGCCTATCAGGAAATGCGCCAGACCAGCGGCGAACTGAAAGCACTGGAAACGAAGCTGCAAGGGAAAAAGGAGTTGCAGCAACAGGTACTTGCCTACGCCAAGACCAAGCCCGCCCGCGACGGGCTGAAAGCGCAGAAATCCGAGAAAGCCCGCGCCGCATACCGGCAGGCAAACGAGAGCGATTTTATCATAGCCGAAGCCGCCGCCCGGTATTTCAAGGCGCATGGCATTACCAAGCTGCCCGCCCGGAAAGCGTTGCAGGCCGAGATCGAGCAGCTTGTTTCCAAGAAATCCGGCCTGTATAACACCTACCACGAACAGAAGCAGCGGTACAAGGAGTTGCAGACCGTCAAGCGGAACATCGACCAGATTTTGCGCCGGGAGGAACCCCACCGCAGAAAGGAGCAGAGCCATGAGCGATAAGCTGCCCCGCATGGACTACCGCCAGCACCGGCGGGCGCGGCGGCTGGTGCATGAGTGCTGTAACTACGACGAGGGGAACTGCCTGCTGTTAGACGACGGGGAGCCTTGCGTGTGCGTCCAGAGCATTTCCTTTTCCCTCATGTGCCGCTGGTTCCGTGTGGCTGTCCTGCCCCTTGACGGGGAGCTGGCCGCAGCCCTCTTGTACCGGGGGAGCCGGAAACGGTGCGCCGTCTGCGGCGCGGCCTTTGTCCCCAAATCCAACCGGGGGAAATACTGCCCCGACTGCGCCGGGCGCATGAAGAAAATCAAAGCCGCCGAGAGAAAGCGGAAACAAAGGCAGAAATGTCACGCTTTAGAGCCTTTCAAACCCGCATAAATCAAGGCTTTTTTCGTGGGTGTCAAAGGGTACGCGATACATTTATCCTTTTCCCCCGGAAACGGCGTTTTAATGCGTGACAATACGCCAAAATCAACCCGAACACAGGGAGGTGATCCTATCGCTGATTATATCAGGGCAGACACGCGGCTGCCCGCCTATCTGCCGTATCCCCGTTTCCTGCTGAAAATGGAGATTTCACAGACCGCCAAGCTGCTGTATTCGCTGCTGTTAGACCGTTCCACCCTCTCCCAGAAAAACAAGTGGCTGGACGACGAGGGCAGGATTTATATTATCTATCCCATCGCGGAGATAGCAGAAATACTGGATAAAGGCAGCACCACCATCAAGGGGGCGCTTAATGAACTGGACACGGCGGGGCTGTTGGAACGGGAACGGGGCGGCTTCTCCGCACCGAACCGGCTTTATGTCAAAGTACCGCCAGTGCCACAGGTACAGTTTTCAGACCAACTGATGGCCGGAAGTCCGCCCCTCATAGAGCCGGAAAACCGTCCTACTGATGGTCAGAAAACCGACCTTATGATGGTCGGAAAACCGTCCCCTAACCAAACTACTATAAACAACCTTACAGAGAGCCAAACAAAGGGAGTGAGTGGGGAGCCGCCCGCGCCCTATGGCCGATACCAAAATATTTTTCTGTCACAGACCGAATACGACGAGTTGCAGGCAGAGTACCCCGACAGGCTGGAACGGTTCATCGAGGAAATGAGCCGCTACCTTGCCGCCAACGGGAAAAGCTACCAGAACTATGCCGCCGCCCTGCGGATATGGGCGGGGAACGACAAAAAGAAAGCCCCGAAAAAGGGCATACCAGACTACTCATGCAAGGAGGGCGAGAGTTTATGAAGAACGAAATCAACGCTGTTTTGGAGAATATGACGGCCGCCACCCCGGAGCCGGAGGACTACACCGGCGAGGACGGTTTACTGTACTGCGGCAAGTGCCGCAAGCCGAAAGAAGCCTATTTTGCGCCGGATAAGGCCGCTATCTTTGGCCGTGACCGCCACCCGGCAGAGTGCGACTGCCAGAGAGCCGCCCGCGAGGAACGGGAGGCCGCCGAGAAGCGGCGCAGGCACCTTGACACCGTGGAAGAACTGAAACGCCGGGGCTTTACCGACCCCACCATGCGGGACTGGACTTTTGAGAACGACAACGGCAGGAACCCGCAGACCGGGATTGCCCGCCGGTATGTGGAGCATTGGGAGGATATGCGAACCGACAATATCGGCTGCCTGTTCTGGGGCGGCGTGGGAACCGGGAAAAGCTACCTTGCGGGCTGTATCGCAAACGCCCTCATGGAGAAAGAAATCCCCGTCCACATGACGAACTTTGCCCTTATCCTCAATGACCTTGCCGCCAGCTTTGAGGGGCGCAACGAGTACATTTCCCGCCTTTGCCGCTATCCGCTGCTTATCCTTGACGACTTCGGCATGGAGCGCGGGACGGAATACGGGCTGGAACAGGTTTTCAATGTGATTGACAGCCGTTACCGCAGCGGCAAGCCGCTGATCGTCACGACCAACCTCACGCTGGACGACCTGCGGAACCCGGAGGACACCGCCCATTCCCGGATTTATGACCGCCTGCTTTCCATGTGCGTCCCGGTACGCTTTACCGGCGACAACTTCCGGCAGGAAACCGCGCAGCGGAAAATGGAGAGCATGAAGAAACTGATTACCGACTGAAAGGAGTATTGCCTATGGCAGATAACAAGCAGCACGACACCCGCACCGCCCGCCGCCCCGACTGCGTGACGGAAATCCGCATGGGCAATTCCGTCCTTGTCGTGTCCGGCTATTTCAAGAAAGACACCACCACCACCGCCGCCGACAAAATGGCGCGGGTACTGGAAGCGGAAGCCGCTGCTACACAGGAGCCGACTTATCCGGCGTGAACCGGGGCATGGAAAAGCGGCCATGCCAGGGAGCATGACCGCTGGAACGAAAATCGGAAGTGCTTTAGCAATTCTTAATCTCATTCTCTATAAAATAATTTGCAATTTCAAAGGCTTTTATTCTTCTCTTTGCCAATGTGATTTGTGATTTATAACGCTCGGAATTATCCTTTGATTCAAATGTTTTTACTGTTTCTCTTAGCTTGTGCAGAGTTGAATCAATTTGCCTTTTGGCCGCGGTTAATTCATCTATTGTATACTTCATGTTTTCTCCTTTAACTTCTGATTTTTTTGTTAAATCAGAGTATACCACGGAGTTATGAACTTTTCTACTGCAAATATGGGACGACAACCCATACCATAAAAATCGGAAAATTGAAAAGCTGTAAAGAAGCAAATTTAACGCTTTTGCCGCTGTACAGCCCCCGCCGTTCCGTGGTACAATGAAACCACGGAATAGTGGGGCTGGCTGTCGGAAACGGAGGATTTTATGTTAAGACAAGCCACCCAAAACCTCATTACCGCCCTTTATCCGAGATTGTCCCATGAGGACGAATTGCAAGGCGAGAGTAATTCCATATCGAACCAAAAAAGGATACTCGAAACCTACGCAAAACAGAACGGCTTTACCAATCTGCGCTGGTACACCGACGACGGTTTTTCCGGCGCGAACTTCCAGCGGCCCGGATTTCAAGCCATGCTTGCGGACATTGAAGCCGGGAAAGTGGGTACGGTCATCGTCAAGGACATGAGCCGGTTAGGGCGAAACTACTTGCAGGTAGGGTTTTACACGGAAATGCTGTTCCCCCAAAAGGGCGTGCGTTTTATCGCTGTCAACGACAATGTGGACAGCGCAAACGGCGGCATGGACAACGATTTTACCCCTCTGCGAAATCTGTTCAATGAATGGCTGGTGAGAGATACGAGCAAGAAAATCAAGGCAGTGAAAAAGTCAAAAGGCATGAGCGGCAAGCCTGTTACCAGCAAGCCGGTTTACGGCTATGTGATGGACGAGGACGAGAATTTTATTATAGACGAGGAAGCCGCCCCGGTGGTGCAGCAGATTTACCAGCTTTGCCTTGCCGGGAACGGCCCGACCAAGATTGCCCGTATGCTGACGGAGCAGCAAATCCCCACGCCGGGGACGCTGGAATACCGCAGGACGGGCAGCACCCGCCGCTACCACCCCGGCTATGAGTGCAAATGGGCGACGAACACCGTCGTTCATATCCTCGAAAACCGGGAGTACACCGGCTGTCTGGTAAACTTCAAGACGGAGAAGCCCTCTTACAAGACCAAGCACAGCGTAGAGAACCCCATGGAGAAGCAGGCCATTTTCCCGAACCACCATGAGCCGATTATCGACACGGAAACATGGGAGCGTGTGCAGGAGTTACGCAAGCAGCGCAAACGCCCGAACCGCTATGACGAAGTGGGGCTGTTCTCCGGTATGCTGTTCTGCGCCGACTGCGGCCATGTGATGTACCAGCAGCGGTATCAGAACAAGAACCGCAAGCAGGACTGTTACATCTGCGGCAGCTACAAGAAGCGCACCCGCGACTGTACGGCGCACTTTATCCGCACCGACCTGTTGACCGCCGGTGTCCTCTCCAATCTCCGGCAAGTGACGGAATATGCCGCCAAGCATGAGAGCCGCTTTGTGAAGCTGCTTATCCAGCAGAACGAGATCGGCGGCAAGAGAAAGACCGCCGCAGCCACCAAGCAGCTTGAACAGGCGCAGGAGCGCATTGCCGAAGTGAGCCGCATTATCAAGCGGCTGTATGAGGACAATGTGAACGGCAAAATCAGCGACGAGCGTTTCATGGAACTGTCGGCAGACTATGAGCAGGAACAGCGGGAACTGAAAGACCGCGCCGCCGCTTTGCAGGAGGAACTGGACAAGTCGCAGGCCGCCACCGTCAACGCGGAAAAGTTTATGGGTATCGTCCGAAAGCACCTTGCCTTTGAGGAACTTACCCCCACCCTCTTGCGGGAAATGATTGAGAAAATCGTCGTGCATGAGTGCAGCTATGACGAGAACGGCACCCGCAGGCAGGACATTGAGATTTATTACAGCTTTGTCGGCAAGATTGACTTGCCCGAATAACCGCCCGACCTATCCGACACAATGGCCAAGTGTCGGATAGGAACGGCAAAATTTTTTGCACTTCTATTGCTTCTTTATCACACATAAGCAAAAGATGCTGGGTATAAACCAGCAGGTGATGGTGCTGACATATCAGCTGGGAGATGGAATTACCAATATGCTTTGGCCGGGCGGAGGCTTGGTCGCTTGCTCGCTTTGCGGACTTAACTACGGAACATGGCTAAAAATGGCGTGGAAAACTTTTGCTGTTATGATTGCATCAGGTTATATTTTAGTATGCATAGCTAATCTTATAGGTTACGGTCCTTTTTAGACCATTCAGCTTGACTTTAGGCTGCTTAGCTTAATGTTTGAAAAGTTGAGATAGGAGCATATAAAACACAAAATAAAAAGACCGCTTTCAATTAGTCCAATTTTCAGATAAAGGCTTTGAAAGCGGTCTTATATTTTAATATACTGTTATTTTTCTATAACAGCGCCAGCAGGATGAAGTTCAGAATAAACAGTCCGGTGCATACCCACAAGATAGGGTGAACTTCTTTAGCTTTGCCGGTAAAGATTTTAATAATGCAGTAGAAGATGAATCCTGCCGCTATACCGTAAGAAATGCTGTAGCACAAAGCCATGAACATTCCGGCGAAGAAAGCAGGCACCGCTTCATTGAAGTCGCTCCATTCGATATCTTTGAAGGAAGATGTCATCATAACTCCTACGGCTACGAGAGCAGGCGCTGTAGCTGCGAAAGGAACGGCGCTGACGAATGTAGCCAGGAAGGCTGATATAGCAAAGCAGATAGCTACTACCACGGAAGTAAGTCCTGTACGACCGCCGGCTCCTATACCGGAGGCGCTTTCAACGAAGGTTGTCGTGTTGGAAGTACCAAATAACGCTCCTATGGAAGTAGCTGTAGCGTCGGCAAACAGCGCTTTGTCCAGTCTGGAATGAAAACCGGGCTTTGCTTCAAGATTCTTCTCATCCTCAGCGCTGAAAATACCGCTGCGGCGTCCGGTACCGATAAAAGTTCCTATGGTATCGAAGGTATCAGAGATACTGAATGAGAAAATTGTAATAAGCACCAGCGGCAGCTTGGACATATCCGTGAACAAACTTGTAATGCCGCCTTCGTGGAATATAGCCAGGAAGGTTGAAGGCAGAGCTTGGCAGGCTTCGCTGAAACTGGTTGTCTCCTGAGGAGTGGTTACTCCGAATGGTATACCGATCAGAGTAGTAAGTATTATAGCAATTAATATAGCTCCTTTGACTTTAAGAGCCAGAAGCACAATAGTAAGGAACAGACCTATGAGGAAAACCCAGAATTGAGGTTGGTCTAAAGTTGCCAAAGCAGGAACACCGCTGTCAAACGAAATGATTCCCACGTTTAAGAGACCGATATAGGCTACAAATATTCCTATACCGCCACCGATAGCATGTTGCAGACTCACAGGTATGGATTTAATTATGTACTTTCTGATTTTTGTTGCGGTAATGAAGATGTTGAATAATCCGCATATGAATACCATGGAAAGCGCCTGCTGCCATGTAAATCCCAGACCGAAGCATACTGTGTAAACGAAAAATGCATTCAGGCCCATTCCGGGAGCTTGTGCATACGGCACGTTAGCAACCAGCCCCATTATAAGGGTGCCGATGATTGAAGCGATTATGGTGGCTAGGAAAACTGCGCCCCACTCCATTCCGGATTGTGCGAGGATCCCCGGGTTAACGACTATAATATATGACATAGCAAAAAATGTCGTTAGTCCCGCCATAACTTCTGTCGAAACTGTAGTGTTGTTTTCTTTCAAATGAAAAAACTTGTCCATATAGTACCTCTTCTTTTATTGTTTCTTTTTCAAATCCATTTTTCCCTATAATAGCATACCATACCATCACAAAATTGTCATTAAACTTTTACAATGACAGCAAGTGGTAAAATGATAAGGATTACCATTACATTTAAGAAAATCCGTATCACTATTTACATAAAAAAATAACCGCTCTGCTTATGATCATGAAAGCAGTAAATTTTTGAATAAAATATGATGAGCATAATTACTGAAATCACGAAAAAAGAGAGCCGCATACGCAAGCTCTCTAATCTTCGCATTTATTGAATTTTCAACGCATAGCGGAACACGTCCGCAGACAGCCTTATTTTCCGAAGTATCTCTTCAGCAGACCTTCAAAAGCAGCACCGTGTCTTGCTTCGTCCTTGCACATTTCATGAACTGTGTCATGGATGGCGTCCAGATTAAGCTGTTTAGCCTTAGTAGCCAGAGCCTTCTTTCCTGCGCAAGCACCGGCTTCAGCTTCAACTCTCATTTCCAGGTTCTTCTTGGTGGAATCAGTTACTACTTCACCCAGCAACTCAGCAAATTTAGCTGCGTGCTCAGCTTCTTCCCATGCAGCCTTTTCCCAGTACAGACCGATTTCAGGATAACCTTCTCTATGAGCAACTCTTGCCATTGCAAGATACATACCTACTTCTGAACATTCTCCTTCAAAGTTTGCTCTTAAGTCTGCAATAATGTCTTCGCTAGCACCCTGTGCTACACCAACTACATGTTCTGCAGCCCATGTCTTTTCGCCTTCTTCTACCTTTGTGAATTTTTCTGCTGGAACACCACAAACTGGGCACTTTTCTGGTGCTGAATCTCCTTCATGAACATAACCACATACTGAACATACAAATTTTGCCATCTTTTTTTCCTCCTAAATTTTAAAAATAATATTGTTAATATAAAACCTTTTATAAAATACACTTAGTGTTTGGTTTTGCACTTAGGGCAAGTACCGTAGAAATAAGTACTGTGTCCTTTGATGTTACCACTATAGTACTGAGCAGCAATAGTACAGATTTCGTCAATTGACGGCATAAATATGTCATCGACACATCCGCACTGTGTGCATATGAAATGGAAGTGTGGATTAACATTGCCATCAAAGTGCTCCTTGCCATCACCAAGTTTCAGTGAAAGGGCATCACCCTGATCTACCAAAAATCTAAGATTGCGATATACTGTTCCCAAGCTTATATTAGGAAGCTCTTCGCGAATACTCTGATAAACCATATCAGCGGTTGGATGATCTGTACGATGTGCCAGATTATTTCGGATGAGTTCTCTTTGAACGCTTCGTTTAATCATGTTTACCTCATTTCTTGATAACAATAATAGTAACTATTACTAATATATCATTTTTTTAAAGTTTGTCAACTTTTTTTTGAAAAAAATCTTAAATAAATTTATAGAATTTATGTAATCAATCTTTTAGTAGTTTGATACTCTAATTTTTATAAAAAAATATCCAGGATAAAATATGTGATTAGAATTGCAAATTACATTATCTTAACAGTAAAAAATATATACAAAAATAAGTAAAAATTTTTATTAAATATTAGCATTGGCTTAAAAAATTTTTTTACTTATAACTTTAAATAGAGAGTTGAACGGGTTTAATTTAATAATGCAAATACAGGACTTTGACTTTACAACACAGGCAAATTGACTTTAGCCGGAGAAATGTATAGAAGCAACGGAAATCCGTAAGGTTATGAACCAGCACAGGCTGAAACAACTACACGTAGACCTTATGTAACATTAGACGATGGTAGTATGGAAGGTCCTTGGTCAAAAATAAAGAAGGTAAAGATTAAGAAATAACATTACGTTAATGGAAAAACAAGACTTCAACGT
>ERZ1673722.3852-NODE-3852-length-10278-cov-4.353419_pt1 | contig 10278 bp, 16 predicted proteins | sample MGYA00580222_ERZ1673722 | MGnify/ENA primary metagenome ERZ1673722 (study PRJEB41218, sample SAMN15661750) | gut metagenome | host: Homo sapiens | place: Canada: London | collected 2015-08-20/2019-03-30 | study: EMG produced TPA metagenomics assembly of...
TTACAGTAGCTATCAAGAGAGCACGTCACATAGCTCTGATGCCTTATACATGCGAGTAGAAGCCTGTAAAATCAAGGGTTTGCGGGCGATTGGGTAAGTGTTTTACTCAATTTTTTACTCACAACGGTCATATAAAGATTTTTCAAAAGACTCTGTATCCTGAGGGGTACGGGGTCTTTTTTGCGTTGTGGGAAGAGTTTGAGAGCGTAGGAGAGAAGTGGTGGGGTGCGTCTGGTTGGAAGTCGGCTTAGGGTTTATTGGGTATAAACAGGAAAAGAATGTGGATTTCTAGGTGGAATGGAAAAAGGATGTGGATAAAGTTGAAGCAGATTTGCTGCAAGCTCTAAGGGGGTATAGATGTGGTATGGTAAGAGAGTAGGACAAGAGAATAAAAACCGGAATATGGGGATTCTGGCAAGCCACAGAGGGGTCTGTGAGTTTCTGGAATGAGGAGAATGGCGGCGATTTGAAAATGGAGAATAGAAAAAATCATGCAGATTTGCTGCAAGCTCGAAGGGAGTATAGATGTGGTATGGTAAGAGAGTAGGGCAAGGGAATAAAAACCAGAATACGAGGATTCTGGCAAGCCACAGAGGGGGCTGTGAGGGTGATTCCGAAGAAAAGTAAAGATGGAAAATCGAAGGATATGGAGGCGAAAATCCGTGGATATCCCTAAAATCATAAGGGTAAGTTTGTGCGTCATCACCATTGCCGGAAGCATTATGCGGCGTTAGAATGGCACCATTAAAAATTAGGAGGTGCTGAGATGATGGTACAGGTTGTTGCGGTAATCGCAATCGTGATGATTGTGATGCTGGATGCGGTGGTTGTGTTAGCCGGATATCGTATGATGAAAAAGGTCTGCTTGAAAATAGTTGAAAGTATCGAGAACGAGGATGACAGTCGTGAGCCGTAAGCTCACGGCTGTTCTCTCGTTTAGGGGCATTCTTGAAGAACGGAGAATCATTTTTTTTGACTGTGCAGTGTTGAAGGGTATATTTATATTTATTTTATTTATGAGAGAGGTGATTCCGTTTGCTGAGTGCCGATACAAAAAAGTTGGAGAATGCTTATGCGGTATTTAATCAGGAATATTTTGATAATGGTCTTCCGGTTGCAATGATTACCATTCAATCCAGCCGGGGTGCGTATGGACATTGTACAACGCAGAAAGTCTGGGCTTCCGGAGAGGGGCGTTATTACGAGTTAAATTTGGGAGCCGAGTATCTGTCCCGCCCGATTGAACATGTCCTTGCGACCTTGATGCATGAGATGGTTCATATTTACTGTATGGAGAACGGAATCAAGGATACATCCAATGCTGGCAGGTATCATAACAAGAGCTTTAAAGCGGAGGCAGAGAGGCGTGGTCTTAAAATCAGTAAAGCTGGTTATATCGGATGGAGCGTGACAGAACCGACTGAGGAGTTTATTCAGAACATTCAGGACTGGGGATTGGATACGGCCTGTGAGAATTATCGTCTGGGTGGAGAACCGGATAGCGGCAGTATCGGACCGAGTGGATCGGGCAATGAACCGGGGACAGATGGGGATGAATCCCCTAAGAAAAGACCGAGCAGCACCAGAAAATATCTATGTCCTGTCTGTGGGAATAGTGTAAGAGCAACAAAAGACGTGAATATCCTTTGTATGGATTGCAATGTTCAGATGATAAAAGTACCGTAATGGCAGTTCCCTGTGGATTGTCCCTAAAACAGAGAGCCGATGTTCTTGCATTATGTCAGCAGACACCGTGTGAAATCAGCGTTAGAGTAGTAGTATCAAAAAAAGAAAAAATAAAGGAGCAATCAAGATATGAGTGAGAAAATGTTTACATCAAAGACAGCAGAAGTGAAGAGTTTAATCGCAGCGTTTATGGGTCAGGTACAGGAAGAAGCAGAGCGTAAGGACATCGTAGAGTATGTTCAGACCCATATAGACAATGGTGTGACAGATGGAGTAATCGCCGGAGCAATTAAAATGATGACCGCAGACGGAGAGATTTATCCGGTTCGGCGTGGTTGTTATGTGAAGGGCGTTGGGAAAGCAAAATCCACAACATTTGAGAAAATTTATAATGTGTGCCGCAGATTTCAGCTTGACCTTGACCGAGCGTGTACATTCAATATGCTGGAGCTGACAGATGCAGAGAAGAGTATCTATCCTCAGGTGCAGGAGTTGAGTGAGCAGCTGAGGGATGAAGTCAGGACTTCGACTTATGCGCTGGAGGCGTTGGTAGAGATGCTTCGGGAACGGGAACAGAACCCTTCTGCTAATGTCCCAGCAGTACAGTTGGAGCCGAACCTGACAGAATGTGAGGACGCTGGCATAATTGAGGGACAAGCTGTCTTGCCGGAGATTGGTTTACTGGAACCGGATGCAGATAAGCTGGAAGTAGAGCTTGTGGAAGGTCATAGCGAATCTTCTGGTATTGAGGAATCCCCATCTGAACCAACTGAGGAACAGCCTGTAATGGGAGATGCACCGTTTGAGAGTATTGAGGAGCAGCCAGAATCTGAGACAGATCACTTGGAGCCGTCAGAGACCTCTTTGGAATCCGAACCGTCCAGCAAGCGGAGAGGACGCAGGAGCAAGAAAAATTAAATAGAGACCATTGTTTATAAGTCAGGGGCATTGCCTCTGGCTTATCAAGCATTTATCAGTTAACAGTGCATGGTTAATGGATTGGTTACCAAATTACCAAAAAATAGCAGGTTAGGAGATGAGAGCGTGAGTATCCGAACAAGGTATAACTGGCGAGAACTTTCAGAAGAGGAGAAGGAGCAGATCCTTTCTGATATTAAGCAGAAAGATAGAGAAATGCTCAGCTATATGAATTGTTTATCCCGTAAGAGTGGAATCTGGGACTTGATAAAACGGGCAGAGAGACAGGAAATCACTGAAACGCAGCTTCTATTGTATATTATGAGCTGTTGCTGCTATATGACTGACAAGGAGCAATATATCGAGCAGAAACGGAAACAGGATGGAGACTTGGACTACATATACAGTCTGTTCCAAAAAATCCCGATTTTGAACCGACTGCTGAAGTAAGCATTCCAATAAGTAAGAGAAAAAAGAAAAGGAGAGATAAGCATGAGAAAACCTTGGGAATATCAGTGGGATAATTTAAGCGACAAGGATATAGAGGAAATCGTGTCATATATGAAACGGAAACAAGAAACGCGTGGGAACAATCCGAAGATAACTAACAACTGGGATAAACTGTTAAAGGCCGCAGATAAAGAGGGGGTTAGGAATGATTGGTTTCTGGATAGCATATATGAGTTTTGTAATGAGATAAACAAGCATCAAAGTATGCGTGAATATCAAGAGAAGATGCAGAAGGGCGAGGTAAAGCCAGCAATGAAGAATATAAACATGGAAGAACTGAAATACTTGAGATATTCTAGGGGATGGAGCATTAAAAGTCTGGCTGAGCGTTATGGCGTAACCGATAGAACAATCAGAAACCGTTTAAAGCAGATAGATGAAGCTGGAGGCAAGAAATAATAAGCGTAATCATAAAAGAATGAGATATTGGCATATGTTGATAGATCATAGGCATTAGAGTGAATTTGCTGGCTGGTTTGGTTTATTAGAATATCATCAGAAAATGGTGTAATCATAAAAGAACAAGATGTTGGCATTTGTCGGTCGATCATAAGCATTTTCCGGTAGTTCAATAGCTGTTTTGGTTTGCCAGTATATCATCAGAAAAGGGGGAGTGTAATCATTGGAAATATGTATTTTTCCATAGGGGGGGGAGCCTAGGAAATATGTATTTTTCCTTGGTAGCATTTGGATTTTTCAGCTGGCTTTATTTCTGGCCACTGGCCTTTAGGGAACCGCTATCTTGGCGTTCTTTTACACTTTGGCTTGCTCCCTGCTACTTTAGACTCCCTTAAAATCTGGGAGCAGTAGGAAAAAAATTTAATACCATTCTCCAAGCTTTTAAGTGACTAATAGGTGCTAGAAAAATCTGAGATATATCTCCTCTCTGCTTGAGCTATGAGATCTTTTTCTTGTAGATTGGGCATTGAGACTTGATACTTTGAGAACTGCTGTGATGCTTTAAGTTTAATGGCAGTAGAGCATTCCTGTTTCAGGCTGACATTCCATAGACGAGTTGATTACCAAATTACCAGATTTATAGCTGTGTCAAATCCTGTTAAGCATGAGACTGGTGTAGGAAAGCATTCCTCAGTGTGGATTTATACATATCAAGTCCCTGTATAGCAAGTCTAAAAATGGTTGACATAAGAAAATGCAATAGCTTGGAAAGCAAAATAGTCCCAACATAAATACAAACATCTGAGCGTATCTAAAATGATTCTGACTATTCTGAGCAAAGAACTGGCATAGTCCATAAATGGATAGCGTAAAATCCGGCAGATTGTCTACTGCCAAAATGATGTGTTAGCGTTACAATAGGAGCATACAAAAGAAATGGAGCGTGATAAGAAATATGATTGCATAAGAAAATGAACTAATCTAATTGAATAAAAAGGCTGTCTGTGTTAGAATAAGCTTGAAAACTAAAAAAGCATAGCACCTAGGAAAGTGCTGGAACACTCTCCCAGGTGTGAAACGTGTTTTGCAGAACACCTTTCGCAATGGTTGCTACCACTACTATGCCATTACATTATAATCTAAGTTTAGGCTTTAGACAAGATGGAAAATGGCTAGGAGTTTATTTGTTGTACTCAAAAAGACAGCGAGGCGTGAGGTTGGAGGCTTACACCTTGCTTTTTTGGTTTTCCTATCAAAGAGGTCAGCTTTGACTATGAATAGACAGCATAGAGGATATAGACAGCATAGAGGGTATTAGTTTACAGGACTGATGCCCTCTGTGTATATTTCAAGTTAGCGTTATTAAGCCAGCAGTTACCAAATTACCAAACATTGAACAATTAAAAGTGTACTGTTAAAATGAGGTAAGCAGGGTTCCGGATTGGTTTAACTCCTCCTACCCCTCCTGCTTCTTTATGATAGTCACTGCTTAGAATCGAGCTTGTTTATAGGTGGTATTAAATTTATTTTTAAGTGTATTGATACAGTGAGATTACAATAGGAGGCAAGCAATGAGAATCAGACTTAACAGACTTATCCTAACAACAGGAGCTTTGTTGTGTTTAACAGCAGTACCCATAGCTCAGACAAATCCTCTGGGTTCAATGGAGGTTCAAGCAGCAGAACTTCCTTACTCCATTTATTGGGAGACGCAGGCAGATGGTAGTTGGAAGTATCGTCTTAATACAGGTGGATATGCTTCTGGATGGATTCAAGATGAAGTAGACAAGAACTGGTATTACATGGATGAATCCGCTACAATGCAGTCTGGAGTTTATAAGTCTTATGGTAAGTATTATCTCTTATCAGAGTTACACGATGGGCATTATGGTCATATGGTTAAAAATGGAGAGGTTTATCAAGGCATAACCATATCAGCCAGCACCAATGCAGATGATGAAGGAGCCTTATCCGATTCCACCTTATCAGCATTAAGAGATGCTGGAGTCAATGTGGATAATGTTCCCGACATATCTGGTAGTCAGCACGTATCCGATGGTCAGATAGCAACCCCTTCACCAGCTCCTCAGCCCCAGAACAATCAAGCAGATATTGTTAAAGAGAGTCAAGATCTGGCAAATAAATGGTTTGGAGGCATGGATGGGCCTTTAGATAAAGGTGGAACAGGCGCAAAGGGTCATCTTTATAATTAAGCTTTGTGTATAATCATTCTTATATGTAAGGAGGCTAATAAGCTTCCTTACATAATACAATCAAAAAGAAAGGATGTAAACATATGAACAAATTTTCAAAAATCGTAATAGCATTAAACATTTTATTTGGCTTAGCTTTTGTAGCAACTGTAATTTATGCAGACAGCATTAGCTTATTCTTCACAACTGGTATTAGTTTACTTGTATCATCAACAATGTTTGTGTGCTGTGTGACATATGATTACATAAAGAACTACAGAAGAAGCACTCATAAGATAGCAGACCCCTCATAAGGGTGCTTACTTATATATCTACATATAACAATTTGGAGACAATAAATTATGAAGAACAGACTTAAGAAAATCATTATTACGACAGGGGCATTATTGATGATGACAATGGCTCCTATCACTCAGAGCAACCCATTAGGGCAGTACTTAAACGAGATGACAACTATCACAGCTCAAGCAGCAGAGCAAGCTCCTACATTCAGTGAGTATTGGTATCAGTCAGAGGATGGAGCTTGGCATATCAAAGATGGAAATGGCAATACAATTAAAAATGGCTGGGTATGTGATGATGCAGTAGCTTCTAATGGTCAGAACATCTGGTATTTAATTGATGCAAATGGAAATATGGTATCACATGGATTAGTAAAAGACCAGACAGGAAATATTTATAGCTTAGAGACAAATCATAATGGCTATTATGGAATGTTAAGGCATACAAGTGGGAACTATGATGGAGTTTATCTTGACATAGAGCAGAGTCACGATGGTGCATTTGGAAAAATCAAGAACGCAGATGGAATCAATGCCTTACAGTCAAAATATGGTTTAGTGGTAGTAGATATTAACAATAGCAACTGTTACTATACGAGTGCATTCAAAGGTGGAGCGTCTAGTGGAGGACCCGGACAGAGTGTTGATAATACAGAAGCTTCAAATAATGGTAATACTCAGCAGTCTTCGGGTGGTACTTGGGATAAGAACAGTGGTGGGGTTCCGATAGGAATAGATGCAATACTCGGAACTGGGTCTAATACTGGTGGATATAGCAGACCAAGTGATAAAATAGCTGCAGAGATAGCAGCTGGTATGCGTGGTGGTGATTACAACTAAATATGTTAAGCAGTAAGGAGGAGATGCTAAAATTAGCATCTCCTCCCAAGTAATAAGCATTGTTATAATGTTACTTGAAAATAAACTTATAATATATAGAAAGGTATATTATAAGTTTATTGGAGGTAAAGTCAGTGGAGAATAGAGTTTGTGATTATTGTGGTAAAGAATTTATACCTAAAATGGCTAATCAGATGTACTGTTGTAAGAATTGTGGTGCTTATGCTTCCCGAAATAGAAATGCAGACAATGTAAGGGACAGAAGAGGGAAATATACTTCTGTAGTTGGAAAGTCTCTTGCGGAGTGGTGCAATGAAAATGGAGAGAGAGGCCAGAGGTTAATAGCTGAGTACAGTAAGGAGAACAAGATAGCAATAGAAGATATTGCTGCAGGAAGTCATAAGAAAGCTTGCTGGATATGTAGCAACTGTGGGTATGAGTTCAAAACAGTAGTATACTATAGAACTCATAATATTACTAATTGTCCGGCTTGTGCTGGTCGTGTGGCTATTTATAACAACTTTTATGAGTGGTGTATGCATAATGGAGAACGGGGGAAACGGATTTTAGCCGAATATTCGACAGAGAATGAACTTTCTCCGGAAGAGATAGCTCCACATTCTGGAGATAGAGTACAGTGGATATGCAGTACTTGTAATAGAAAGTGGGATACTATATTAAGTAGTAGGACTGGTAAGAGGCAGAGTGAGTGCCCGTATTGTAGTAGATCAAAGACATCGTATGGAGAGCAAATAATTTATCATGTGCTTAAAAGAGAATTATCTGGACATGAAGTTTTGAATAGGGCAAAGGTAGCTGGGCATGAAGTGGACATTCTTATTTCTGATTTAATGCTTGGAATAGAATACTCTGGGTATAAGTTTCATCACAATAGGACTGAGAGAGATAGAAATAAGAAATATGCTTTAGATAAGATGGGGTATACAATAATAACTATTGTTGAAAAGCAAAGTGACTTAGAGGGAGATTTGGATGGAACTTTTAGTTTTGTAAGGCAAACTCCTTTTAACGAAGTAGAGATGCTGGAGTATGTAAAAACATACTTAGAAGATAATTATAATATTAGCATCGGGATTAGTTTATCTGGGGTAGAAAAAGAACTTTGTAGATACAACTCGACCAGTAATTATTTTGACTTAGAAGAAATTATATTCCTTAGAGTTATGGGTAAGACATTGAAGCAAATAGGAGGCATCTTTGATTGTACAGATAGATGTATTTGTGATAAATTGCAAAGAGTGGATAAAGATGAATTATTTGATAAGGAGCAAATTATTTGCGGAATAATCAATATATCAAGATTTGGAGATTCAGCAGAAAAGATTGCTTCTGACTTTGAGTTAGATATAGACTTTGTAAAGAAGATACAATCATATATAAAGAAGTATTCTGTAATTTAAGGCTTACAGTTTAGAGGAAAGACAAATGAATAAAAGTAACATACAAGGCATTGGCTTAACAAGATGGAGTTTAACTTTTATAGTTGAGATTCCATCTTATTTACATTAGAGCTTAAATTTCAGCTTCTAAAATATATAAGGGTATATTTTTATTTTTAATTTTTATATGAGAGGTGTGAAGTATTTTGAAGAAGAGTAGCAATATAATTGGAATTAAAGCGCGGAGTATGACTGGTATACTTGGAGCAAATAAGTATTATAAAAGTGATTGGAGATTAGTGGCTTATTTAATACCTCGTCAAGCATTAGAGGATACCAGAACAAAGTTTACAGAGCCAGAGCTATTACATAATAGTATATATTTCCTTGTAGGAAATCAAGACGGAGATAGTTTACATGGATTCAGGGGGAGACAGGTCTGCTTTCCTCTGGCTCTGAAAGTTCACAGAAAATCTATGGTATTTTCATAATGGGTGCGTTATAATCAAAGAAAAGGAAGGTGGATACAGATGGCAGAGTATAGTTATGCGGAAGCTTATACAAGATACATTATTTATATATCAGATAAATATAAGAAAAGTGAAAAGAGTGTAGTGGATACTTTCCGTCAGGATGGTACAGAACAGAGATTTAAGGATTTATACATGGAAAAACCGGATTTAACAAATGAACAGTATGATAAACAGCTGGGGGAAAATTAAATGTCATTAGTGGATTTACGGACAAGAAAAACCTCTAGGGGAACTGTAGTTTTGTATCATGGCTCATCCTGTATGGACATAGAGAAATTTGATATACAGTATTCCAGAGACTATTTGGACTTTGGGGTAGGTATGTACTTTACGACTAATAGAGAGCAGGCGATGCTATGGTCAATTACGAAAAGTAGATTTGGGGCAGTGTATGAGGTGGAAATTGACTTGGATCAGGTTGATTTAAAGCAGTTTTTAAGGTACGACAACGAGTTTATCAATACATTCTGTTTATGTAGAGCTGGATTTGAGCCGGATGCAAATGCAATTAAAGGATACAATGCTATATATGGCTATATGATTGATAATGACAGAGCTGCTATTGTTAAGAGTACCAATGACTATGTAATTGGGAAAGCAACTGAAGCAGAGGTTAGAAATAGCATTCGAGTATTTGAATCAAAGGATCAGCTGTGTATAAAAGAACAGTGGATTTTGGATCAGATGCAGATCAAATGGAAAGGAATCACAGAAAAAGTAGATGGCTTTCCAAGAGGAGACAGGAGGTCTGTAAAATGGAAAAAATAGATTCTTTAAAAGATGTAATAGGAGCAAAGGTAGCAATCATGGTAGAGATTATGACGCATATTTTAGGTTGTTCCTATTCAGATGCCTACTACATTATTGTAGGTTCAGACACATATCATCTTATGCAAGAGCAAGTTTATAAGACGCTGCATGACAGTCCTCAGGCAAACTTGTCTGATATAGGCGAGGAGTTAAGGAAAGCGGGAAATAAACTGGGACAGATGATAACGGATACCAATATTAAGCGTGCAATGCTTCAAATGCGAGAAGAGAACATTCGGAAAAATGATTAGCGTAAGAGAATTAAAGGGAATAGACGAACATTTAAAGGAAATAGACAGGTTGATTCAGTTGTCCCCTAAGAGGACGGTTGACCGTTCTCAGATTAGAAACCCAAAAGAGATTGAAAGGCATGAGCAAATGAAGCAGTATGCTTTGCGGTTGGGGATTAACCTTTATATGACGGATGATACAGAATCTGGTTATGACAAAGATAAAGAAGAAGCATATCTATTTATTACGAGGGGACAGAAAGTTCCGGAAGAACTTGAAAAAAAGCTGATTCAGAGAGAACAGGACAGGATAGCCAGAGAGAAGCAGAAGCAAAAAGAAAATAAAGCATAGATAGTCAGGTGGGACATAAAGTCTCGCCTGTCTTTTGGTTTAGGGGGATGCAGCGTAAACGCTTAATTTTTAGGTATGATAGAAAAAATCCCCGACTACTTTTCAG
>ERZ1673722.3861-NODE-3861-length-10243-cov-25.615528_pt1 | contig 10243 bp, 10 predicted proteins | sample MGYA00580222_ERZ1673722 | MGnify/ENA primary metagenome ERZ1673722 (study PRJEB41218, sample SAMN15661750) | gut metagenome | host: Homo sapiens | place: Canada: London | collected 2015-08-20/2019-03-30 | study: EMG produced TPA metagenomics assembly of...
GGAGCGGTGCTTAAGCCGCAAGGCGGGAATTGTGCGGTGTTGCCTTAGGCAGCGGGCGCACGATGTGTGCCCCTACTAGTGTGGTAATTCTAAAGCCTTACTTTTTATGATTTGGAGACTTTCTCCATTTGGCTTTGCTACGAAGCGGCTCTAATTTTTTAGATAGAGCAAAAAGGTAAAGTTTTAGTTTTAACACACTACTACGGGGGTACGTTTTGGGCTTAGTTCCATGTGATATTTGAAATGCGCACCCAAGTTATGCCTGACAAAAAAGCGAATATACAAAAACACCCGCAGGGATCGGCCAAGTGGCTTACACCTGCGGGTGTTGCTTATTGCTTATTCAGCGCAGCTGGAATCAGACCGGATGAGACTTGTTCTCATAGTCAGCATGCAGAGCGTCCACACCGTGCATACGGGCATTGCGCTTTTCGAAGAACTTGGGAGCAACCTGCGGGAACATAGCGTAGGTCAGAACGTCCTCTTCCTGGATGGCATACTTGGCAGCTTCGGCCTTCAGCTTGTCCATTTCGGGGGCAAGGGTATCAGCAAAGCGGCAGGTAATGGGCTCTTCGCCCTTCAGAATAAAGTCGCTGAATTCCTTCTTGATGGGAGCGGGAGTCTTGCCGTAATCGCCATGAACCAGGCCCTTGAACTCCTTGGTGACCATCTTGTAGCGCTCGCCCATGATGACGTTAAACACAGCCTGAGTGCCAACGATCTGGGAGGTCGGGGTGACCAGCGGCGGGTAACCGGCATCCTCACGCACGCGGGGGATTTCGGCCAGAACTTCGTCCAGCTTATCTTCCTTGCCAGCGTCCTTGAGCTGCTTAAGCATGTTGGAGAACATGCCGCCCGGAACCTGATACAGCAGGGTGTTGGCATCAACGCCCAGGCTCTTCGGATTGATCTGGCCGTTGGCGATGTACTTTTCGCGCAGTTTGGCGAAGTAAGCACGCACAACGTTCAGCTGGTTCAGGTCAAGGCCGGTGTCATAATCGGTGCCCTGCAGGGCGGCGACCAGGCTTTCGGTCGGCATATGGGAAGTGCCCAGAGCCAGCGGGCTCATGGCGGTATCCACAATGTCAGCACCGGCTTCGATGCCCTTCAGGATGGACATGGAGGCCAGACCGGCGGTGTAATGGCTGTGGATGTCAATAGGGATGCTGACGGTCTTCTTCAGCTCGCTCACCAGCTCGGCGCAGGTGTAGGGCTTGAGCAGGCCTGCCATATCCTTGATGCAGATAGAGTCTGCGCCCATCTCTTCCAGGGTCTTGGCATACTTGGCAAAATACTCGTTGTTATGCACCGGGCTCAGGGTGTAGCTGATGCAGGCCTGAACATGTGCCTTTTCCTTGTTGGCTGCCTCGATGGCAGTCTTCAGGTTGCGGGGGTCGTTCAGAGCATCGAAAATACGGATCACATCAATGCCGTTGGCAACGCTCTTCTGTACAAAGTACTGAACGGCGTCGTCAGCATAGGGGCGGTAGCCCAGCATGTTCTGACCGCGGAACAGCATCTGCAGTTTCTGATGCGGCAGTTCTTTACGCAGGATGCGCAGACGCTCCCACGGATCTTCGTCCAGAAAGCGGATGCAGGAGTCAAACGTTGCGCCGCCCCAGCACTCCACAGAGAAGTACGGGATCTTGTCCATTTCGGGCAGGATGGGACGCATTTCATCCATCGTCATACGGGTGGCCAGCAAAGACTGATGCGCATCACGCAGAACGACTTCGGTAATCTTAACAGGTTTCTTAGCCAATCTCGTTCACCTCATTTTTTAACGTTCGGGATCGTTTACGCTTTATCAGCCCATGGTGTACAGCACATCGCCGGAGTTGACGGTATCGCCCTTGCGAACGTCAATGCTGGCAATGGTGCCGTCCTGCGGTGCGCTGATCTCGTTTTCCATCTTCATGGCTTCGAGGATCATGACAACATCGCCAGCCTTAACAGCAGCGCCTGCCTTGACCTTGATGTCCAGGATGGTGCCCGGCATGGGAGCGTTGACAGGAACAGAACCAGCGGCAGCGGGTGCGGCAGGTGCAGCAGCCGGAGCAGGTGCAGCGGCGGGTGCCGGAGCGGCAGCAACAGGAGCAGCGCCGTTGGTGTTTTCTTCAACGGTAACGTTGTAAGCAACGCCGTTCACGGTAACAGTCAGGTTTTTCATAAAAAGGATCCTCCTTAAATATTACAGGGTGATGTTGCCGTGTTTCTTAGGCAAACGGGTGGTGCGCTTGGTGGCCAGCATATCAAGGGCCTGTGCGGCAGCAGCACGCACATCGGCAGCCTTTACAGCGGCATCGGCAGCACCGTTGGCAACAGCGGCAACTGCGCTGCACTGCTCTGCCTTGTAGGCAGCAGCCTTCTGCTTGGTAGCCTGCTGGATGTTGTCAGAAGCAAAGATCTCGTCCTTGTACAGAACGGTAGCGGCGGTTTCCGGTGCCAGCGGGGCAACGGTGCAGCCGTCCACAGCAATACGCCAGTCAGCGGAAGCTGCAAAGACGGTGTAGATGGGGCCAACAGCCTCACCGGCAAGGATTGCGACCTTAACGGTGGTAGCTTCGGCATAAACGCCAGCCATACGGGCAGCCTGGCGGATGCCGCCAGCCTGGTCGTCGCCTTCGCTCTTGACAAAGCCTTCAGTGTTGACAACAGTCACAACGGGAATGCTGTAAGCATCGCACAGGCGCACAAAACGGGCTGCCTTAGCGGTGCACTTGTGGCACAGGGTACCCTTGGCGGTAGCAACGATACCGACAGCCTGGCCGTTGACGGAACCAAGTGCGGTATAGATGTTGCGGCCATAACCAGCGTACAGCTCGGTCAGGCTGCCTGCATCGGCAATAGCCTCGGCAGCGCTCTTGGCATCATACTTGATCAGGTTGAGCGCAGCGGCGGGAGCTTCGAAATCAAACACAGCGGGGCCAGCCAGGTTGTTGGCCGGCAACATACCCACAACGCGGGCAGCGGCGGAAGCTGCCTTGACGGCATCTTCTTCCACGATAGCGGCAACGCCTGCCTTGGCGGCAAACTCAGCAGAGCCAGCAGCCTTGACCTTGTCCTCTGCATTGAAAGGAGCGGTCAGGAACAGCTCAGCGTCAGCTGCCATGATGCAGACATCAGCTGCGGCGGCCTGCACAGCGCTGGTGCCGGCGCAGGTACCGGTAACAACGGCAACCTGAGGCACAACGCCGGAGATGCGGGCGATCTCAGCGGTCAGGCGGGAGTTTGCGTTCAGCAGCTCCAAGCCGCCTTCCAGCTTAGCGCCGGTAGAATTGTAGAACGTTACAACGGGATTGCCGGTCTCAGCGGCCATTTTCAGCACGCGAGTGGTTTTATCCAGATCTGCCGCGCCAACGGGTTCCCCGTTCTGGTAAACGGCATAAACGCTTTGGCCATTGGCACAGCCGAACGCTGCGCTGACGGCACCGTCAGTAAACAGAGGAGAATAGTTCCCCTCATCAAAAAATGCTGCAAGGATTGCTTCCTTGCTTGGCTTATTAGCTGCCATACATTGACCTCCTGTTTATTCAATGAGCAAGATGGTTATCATATGCCATATGGCTTTATTATACTACTTCGTCGAAAAGCAGACAAGTGGAAAGCGCCAAAAAGTTTTGCGTTTTGCCTTATTTTTCAGCTTTTTCTGCACAGTTTGCCCAAAATTATGACAAAGCCGCCCCTTGCGGAGCGGTTTGTTTGCATAGAATGTTGTGATTCAGCTTGCTTAGTCGTGCTTGATGGGGCCGGGGCGGCGGGCGGCGGCAGGGGCGGCTTTGCGGGCCGGGGCAGCCTTGAGCGCGGCATTGCGCAGGGCACTAATCTCGGATTTTTTCAGTTCGCGGTATTCGCCAGGCTGCAGCATGCCCAGTTTGACCGGGCCTTCAGCGCTGCGCTTCAGGCGGATGACCTCCAGGCCGACTGCTTCGCACATGCGGCGGATCTGGCGGTTGCGGCCCTCGTGCAGGGTGATCTCCAACACCGTGCGGCCGGGTTCATCCACCACAACATGGATGACGGCGGGCTGGGTTTTTACACCATCGTCCAGCACAACGCCGCTGGACATTTTGACAACCTGTTCCTCGGTCGCGCGGGGGCGCACAGTAACGCGGTACAGCTTGCCCACGCCGCCGGAAGGATGAGTGAGCAGGTTGGCAAATGCGCCGTCATCCGTCAGCAGCAGCAAGCCTTCGCTGTCTTTATCCAGACGGCCGATGGGATACACACGGCGGTCCACGCCGGTGAGCAGATCCATAACGGTCTTGCGGCCGCGTTCGTCCGATGCGGTGGTAATATAGCCGCGGGGCTTGTTCAGCATCAGATAGGTATACTGGCGCTTGCGCACAATGCGCACGCTTTTGCCGTCAATGCTGACTTTATCAAAGTCGGGGTCCATCTTATCCCCCAGCGTGACCGGGTGGCCGTTGACCTTGACGCGGCCTTCATCAATCAATTTTTCTGCAGCGCGGCGGGAGCACACGCCCTGGTCCGAGAGTACTTTTTGAATCCGTTGTTCTGCCATGGTGTTCCTTTCCAATATCAGGGTAATATCCGCCGGGTGGATTTGCTTATATGAGAATGTCCTCCCGGCATTTCAGTTGAACAGCCCACTTTGGGCCGGGTTCCGGTTGGGGGAAAATGAAATCTGTCCGCTTATTCCTGCGGGGTTTCGGGCTTGTCCTTTTTGATTAGGGCGCTGATGCGGTCCACAAGGTCCGGCAGAGCGTTGATAGCGCTGTCCACCGGGCTGACATGTTCCACCAGCTGGATGGTGCGCACATTGCCGCCGCTGATCACCAAAAACGCGATGGGTGCAATGGAAACGCCCGCGCCGGTGCCGCCGCCAAACATCTGCTTGTTGGTTTTTGCGCCAACATCAGAGCCGCCGGAGGCAAAGCCAAAGGTAACGCGGGAAATGGGGATGATGGTTGCTCCATCCACCGTGATCGGTTCGCCAATGATAGTATTGGCATCCACCAGCTGGCGGATTTTTTCCATGGTAACGCCCATCATGCCTTCAATCGGATGTTCTGCCATTATAAATTACCTCCCTGTTCTGTTTCAGGTGTATTGTATTTGGGGTGTTTTGGGGGCAGCAGCTGCGGGTCATGCCGGGCATGCCACACAAAGCACACCACTGTAACCAGTGCCAGCAGCGGGCAGAGCAACAGTTTGAGCGAAACCACACGCTGCTGTTTGGCGCTGCCGGTGTAATCAGCCTCCAGCCAGAGCTGATCCGCCTGTATTTTAATGTGGTCCTGTGCGATTGCCAGGATGGTGTTGAGGGTGGTCAGCGTCTGGCCGTACAGGATGGCCGTTTCTGCGGCGGTCTCCCCTGTTATCGTCCAGATCACATTCAGCTTGCTGACGCGGAAGCCGCGCAGCAGCGGCCCCACACTGGCGCGCAGCACGCTGAACAGGTGCCGCACATAGCCAACGGGGTCCGCCCTGACTGCCGCTTTGATGCGGTCCACAAGGCCGGTATCTTCTTCCGGCTGTGGTTCCGCGGCAGGTGTTTCCGCTGCCGGGGCAGATTTGGCTTTTGGTTTTGGTACTGCCTGTTCCGGCTGCGGGGATGTTTCCGGTGCTTTTGGTTTTCCCTGTTCCTTTTCAGCGGGCGGGGCCGGTTCTGCTTTTTGGGTTTCTTCCGGCGCTTTTGCGGGCTTTGCTTCCGTGGGTTCCGTCTGCTTTTCCATTGTAGGTTGTGCGGGCAGTTCCGCTTTTGCAGGCGGCGGGGTTGGCTTGGGCGGTGCGGCGGAAGTCGGCTCGGTTTTGGGCGTGTTCCCCTGCTTTGTTTCTGCCTTCGGTTCTGCCTTTTTTTCCTCTTCATCCGCTTTGCGCGGGTACAGGGTAAAGTGCAGCGGGCCGTAACACAGCTGTAAACGCAGGCCGCCGATATGGCTCCAACGGAAGTGAATGCCCGCAGGCAGCAGCAGCGCCAACAGCAAAAGCAAAAGCAGTGCCAGCAAAATCATGCCGATTATTTTTAGCACCATCAGCACAACCGCCAACACGGCGCTCATTGCAGTTCCTCCAGGGTTTGCTGCACCGGCAGTTCTTCTTCTTTCTGGGGGTCGTCATGCAGCGGGGGCAGGTCGGCCAGACTGCCAAGGCCGAACACCCGCAAAAAGGTATCCGTCACCCGGAACGCCACCGGCTTGCCGGGCAGATCCAGGCGGCCAGCTTCCTCAATCAGTCCGCGTTCCATCAGCTTGGACACAGTGGAAGAGGAATCTACGCCGCGCACCTGCTCGATGAAGCTGCGGCTGACCGGCTGGTTATAGGCGATAATAGCCAGAACTTCCAGCGCAGCGGGCGAAAGCGGCGCGTTGCGGCGGGTATCCAAAATGCGCTTGACCACCTCGCCATAATACGGGCGGGTCGCCATCTGCCAGCGGTCGCCGTCAAAATGCAGCAGCATCAGGCCGCTTTCGGTTTCATCATAGCGCTTTTGCAGCTTTTCCAGCAGGGTCAGCACCTCTGCCGGGTCGGCGCGCATGGCTTCGGCCAGGCGGTCGGTTTCCACCGGTTCGGCGTTGGCAAACAGCATGGCTTCTAGCATGCCAATTTTATTGCGCTGTGTGATCGGCATCGGCTGCGGCCTCCTTTCCTGTGGGTTGGTTTTGTTTGTTGCGCGGGCGGCGGGCGCGGTCCATTGTCAGGGTTCCGGTTTCATCCAGCCGCACACGCCCGGCGCGGATCAATTCCAGCAGCGCCAGGAACGTTGCCACATTGGTGCTGCGGCTTTCCTGCGGGCTGAACAGCTGGCCCATGCGGCACAGCGTACCTTTCAGCATACCGCGCAGCATGTGGGCCACACGGCTTGCCACCGATACAAACGGCGCGGTGACCAACGGTTCAAACCGCTCCTGGGTGGGCTTTTTGCGGCGCTGGCTGCGGCCCATCAGGCTGAACCACGCCTGCACCAGCCGGTCGGGATCCTGTTTGCGGGAATATTCCGCCGGGCCTTCCGGTTTTTGGGGCTGGCGCACCGCGGTGTACAAATCCCGCGCACGGCTGCCCAACTCCGCCGCCACCTGCTTGCAGGTGCTGTACTCGATCAGACGGCCGGTCAGCTCCGCTTTCATGCGTTCCGCTTCAGGGCTGCGTGGCAGCAACAGGGCGCTTTTCATCTGAACCAAGTGCGCGGCCATATCAATGAATTCGCTGGAGACTTCCAGCTTATCGGCCTGCATGGTCTGGATGGCGGCAGTATACTGCTCAATGAGTTCCATGATATTGATATCATAGAGGTTCATTTTATTTTTGCCAACCAGATAGAGCAGCAAATCCAGCGGACCTTCAAAATTATCTTCCTGTAGCTTAAAGGTAAGTGTTTCCATAAAACAGCGGATATCGTTCCTTACTTAAATTGAGATGTGCCATCAGGCAATGCCGAACAGCAGTTCCACAAAGCCGGTCAGGTTCAGCAGCAAACGCCACGCCGCGTTTACGCAGAGATTGAGCGGGGTGTTGAGCAGGCCAAAGAACACCAGAAGCAGCACAACGCCCATGATGTATTTTTCATACCGCATGGCCTGAAAATACAGTTTTTGCGGCAAAAACAGCAACACAATGCGGCTGCCGTCAAACGGCGGTACAGGGATCAGGTTGAACACGCCAAGGCTGATGTTCATGCTGATCAGAACATAAAGGAAATCCAGCACCAGCTGGGGCGCCGCGCCGCCGCAGGCATAATATACCACTTTATAGAGCAGCATGGCCGCATAGGCCAGCAAAAAGTTGGAGAGCGGCCCCGCCGCGGCGGAAACAGCCATCCCCCGTTTGGGATTTTTGAAGCGCGTGGGGTTGATGCCAACCGGCTTTGCCCACCCGACCCCGGCCGCAATCATGCACAAAGCGCCCAGCGGGTCAAAGTGGCGCAGCGGATTCATGGACAGGCGGCCCATATCCTTGGCGGTGGAATCGCCCAATTTCCAGCTGATAAGCGCGTGGGCGGATTCATGGAACGGGATGACGATCAGCATGGCCACGGCGCGCAGAGCGTAATAATACAGCTCCTGCGGGGAGATCACGCCATTGAGGGCAAAATAATTCATAAAAACCTCAGCATACCGCATAGCAGGCCACACAGGCACATACGGGTAATTATTTAAAGTATTATACCGTACAATCCGCCCCAAAACAAGGGCAGCGGGACACTTTGCGCCTGTTTTTGAAAAAATGTACCGTTTCTGCGGATTTTTTACGGATTTTTTCAAAAAGGGTATTGCATTTTGGCTTAAGATTTGCTATTATAGTACAGCTATGTTAAAGGAGGTGCAAGCAGAATGGCCAAATGTGCATGTTGTGGCAAGGGTGTCACTTTCGGCATCAAGGTTTCCCACTCCCATCGTCGGAGCAATCGTACCTGGAACCCCAACGTCAAGCGCGTGAAAGCGGTTGTGGATGGTTCCCCGAAGTATATCTACGCCTGCACCCGCTGCCTGCGTTCGGGTAAGGTTACCCGCGCGGTCTGATCAAGACGCAAAAAATTGCCGGTCACAGTTGGTGGCCGGCATTTTTGCGTGCTTTTTATAAGCGGGTTCCCGTTGCTGTCAGGGGCTGCCTTGGCAGTGCTTTTTTGATTTTTATCAGGATGTATCTGATCAGATACGCCTTAGGAGGTTGCTATGCTGCCAGCTGACCCAATCATCCTGCTCAGTTATATCAACACCCAGCTGCGGGATCATTACGCAAGCCTGGATGCCCTGTGTGCCGATCAGGACGCCGATAAGGATGCCATTTGCGCAAAACTGGCCGATGTTGGCTATGAATACAACGCCAGCCGCAACCAGTTTGTGTAACGGTGTTGATCACACCCACATGTTTTCGCACGGCACTTTGCCCCGCAAGGGGTAAGGTGCTGTTTTTTTGGGTAAACCGCAGCGCTGTTTGCTGCGCAAGGCACGCCTGAAAGCTACACAAATGGTGACCCTTCCGCAAACACAAAATTCGGCTGCGTTTGTAGAAACAGGCGATGGTTTCGGCTTTTCATGTGCGCCCTTAAGGGAGGAAAGTATATTTTGAACTTTGTTTTTGTTTCGCCGCAGTTCCCCAAAACCTACTGGAATTTTTGTGACCGGCTCAAGCACAACGGGGTAAATGTGCTGGGCATTGGCGATTCCGGCTATGACGAGATCCCGGACGAGCTGAAAGAATGCCTGACCGAGTATTACCGTGTGGATTCCATGGCGGATTATGATGCCATGGTACGCGCCATGGGGTATTTCACTTTTAAGTACGGCAAAATCGACTGGCTGGAAAGCAACAATGAATTCTGGCTGGAGCAGGATGCCGCCCTGCGCACCGATTTCAATATTACCACCGGCGCACAGAACGACTTTATTGACCGCATCAAATACAAGAGCAAAATGAAGGAAAGCTACATCGCTGCCGGGGTACCCGTGGCCCGCCACCACATGGTGCATGAAAACGGCCTGGACGATGCCCGCGCCTTTGTGGCTCAGGTCGGCTACCCGGTCATTGTGAAGCCGGACAACGGCTGTGGTGCCGAGGCCACCTATAAGCTAAAAAACGATGCCGAACTGGAAGCGTTCTATGCGGAACTGCCGGATACTTCCTATATTATGGAAGAATTCATCAACGGCACCATTGTGAGCTTTGACGGCGTAGCCGACAGCCGCTGTGTACCGCTGTTCTACACCTCCAACGTATTCCCCACCCCCTTGATCGACATTGTGAACTCGCTGGGCGATCTTTCCTACTGGACGCAGAAAACCGTGCCGGAGGAGCTGCGGGATGTCGGGTTTCGCACCATCAAGGCATTCGGCGCAAAGAGCCGCTTTTTCCACTGCGAGTTTTTCCGCCTGAACGAGGACAAAGAGGGCCTTGGCCAAAAGGGCGATTACGTTGCGCTGGAAGTGAACATGCGCCCCGCCGGCGGCTACACCCCGGACCTGATCAACTATGCCAACAGCGTGGACTGCTACCAGATCTGGGCCGACATGGTATGCTATGACGAGCTCCGCCACGAAAAGCTGGACCTGCCCCACCACTATTGTGTATACGCAGGCCGCCGCGACTGCCACACCTACAAGCACAGCCATGAGGAGATTTTGGCCCGGTATGGCCGCCAGATGAAGATGTGCGACCGCGTACCGGATGTGCTTTCGCTGGACATGGGCAACCAGATGTATGTTGCCACCCTGGATACCGCCACAGAGCGCGATGCGTTTGTGCGCTATGTGCAGGAGCAGGCCCCTGCACAGGCGGCAAA
>ERZ1673722.3866-NODE-3866-length-10238-cov-5.530590_pt1 | contig 10238 bp, 9 predicted proteins | sample MGYA00580222_ERZ1673722 | MGnify/ENA primary metagenome ERZ1673722 (study PRJEB41218, sample SAMN15661750) | gut metagenome | host: Homo sapiens | place: Canada: London | collected 2015-08-20/2019-03-30 | study: EMG produced TPA metagenomics assembly of...
TATCTATACTATAAAATGGAAATATGACCAGCGTATGCCAAGTTTATTAGTATTTTGTAAATAAAATATGAACAAATAGATGACAGGGACTTTTGTTTAGAAAACCTTAAGGAAAAAATAAATTGGCGTACTGTGGAAAATCCTGTATAATGAAACAGGTCAATGTTAAGACAATGCGGGCAGTACCGCAGAACGGAGGAGACATGTACGATTGTATTGTCATTGGAGCTGGAATTGCCGGAGCGGTGGCAGCGCGAAAGCTGGCAGAGGAAAAAGGAAAGCGTGTCCTTGTCATGGAACGCCGACCGCATATCGGGGGAAATTGTTACGATGAGAAAGATGCCCATGGCATTTTAATTCATAATTACGGACCGCACATTTTTCACACAGGTCTGGAGGAAGTGTTTGCATATTTATCGCGTTTTACGGACTGGTACCTGTTCGGGCACGAGGTGGTCGCAAAGGTCGGGGATCAGCTGATTCCGGTGCCGTTTAACTTAAATACGTTACATATGGTATATGATAAGGAGAAAGCCGACCGGCTGGAGCAAAAGCTGATCGAAACCTACGGCGAGGGTTCGCGTGTGCCGATCATGAAGCTGCGCGGGAACGAGGATGCGGATATCCGCGAGATTGCACAGTATGTGTATGAGAATGTATTTTTATATTACACGATGAAGCAGTGGGGGCAGAAGCCGGAGGAGATCAGCCCGGAGGTCACAGGGCGTGTCCCGGTGTTAATCTCCTATGATAACCGATATTTTCAGGATAAATATCAGGGAGTGCCGGCGAACGGATTTACGGAAATGTTTGAGAAGATGCTTTCCCATCCGGGGATCACGGTGGAGTGCGGCACGGACTGCTTAAGCCGCATGCGCTTTGCGGGCAATGAGATTTATTTTGACGGTGAAAAATTCGACGGCGACGTTATCTACACCGGTGCGCTGGACGAACTGTTTGCATGCAGGTATGGAAGACTGCCGTACCGTTCGCTGGATTTCCGGTTTGAGCATTACGACGGAGCGTCTTATCAGGGACACAGTGTGGTCAATTACACGGTGAGTGAGGATTTTACCCGCATCACGGAATTCAAGTTCTTGACCGGGCAAAAGGATACGGACGGCACAACGATTGTGAAGGAGTATCCGTTTGCGTATACGGGAGCAGAGGGAGAGATTCCGTACTATGCGATTTTGAATGAGGAAAATCAGACGCTGTACGAAAAATACCGGGCGCTCACGTCGGGCATGGAGCATTTTCATCTGCTCGGACGGCTGGCGGAGTACCGTTATTACAACATCGACGCGATGGTGAAGCGCGCCATGGAACTGGCAGACAGATTGTAAGAGTGTGACGGAAAATCTGCTTTTGGTGAAGAAAGCCGGGTTTTTCTGAGCGGAGATAAAGGAGAGATTAGAAAATGAAATTGTTGACATTTGCGATTCCGTGCTACAATTCGGAAGCATATATGGAAAAGTGTATCGAGTCGCTGCTTCCGGGCGGGGATGATGTGGAGATTTTGATCGTGGATGACGGATCGCATGACCGCACGGCAGAGATTGCGGATGCGTATGAGAAAAAGTATCCGGGGATTGTCCGGGCGATTCATCAGGAGAACGGCGGCCACGGCGAGGCGGTCAATGCGGGTATCCGTAATGCCACCGGACTTTATTTTAAGGTAGTGGACAGCGATGACTGGGTGGATCTGGACGCTTACCGCAAGATTCTGGATAAGTTACGGGAGATTTCCGGCGGCGACAGAGTGCTGGATATGTTTATTGCTAATTATGTGTATGAGAAAGAGGGAGTGAAGCATAAAAAAGTCATGCGCTGCTCCAATTTTCCGAAAGACCGGATATTTACCTGGAAGGAAGCCGGACATTTTCGCAAGGGACAGTATATTCTCATGCATTCCGTGATCTACCGCACGAAGCTTCTGGTGGAGTGTGGACTGGAACTGCCGAAACACACCTTCTATGTGGATAACATCTATGTATACAAGCCGCTTCCGAGTGTGCGGACACTCTATTATATGGATGTGGATTTTTACCGGTATTTTATCGGAAGAGACGATCAGTCCGTCAATGAGCGGGTGATGATTTCCCGCATTGACCAGCAGATCCGTGTGAATAAGATTATGGTCGATGCGTTTGACCTGTGGAAAATCCCGAACCGCAAGCTCAGACATTATATGTTCAACTATCTGGAGATCATCACGGTCATCTCGACGATCATGCTGATCCGCTCCGGCACGGAGGAGAATCTGGAGAAGAAGAGAGAACTCTGGAAATATATTAAAGAAAAAGATATCCGCCTGTTCCACCATCTGCGTGCGGGTATCCTTGGCAATACGATGAATCTGCCGGGAAAAGGCGGAAGAAAGATCTCCGTTGCGGCGTATAAGCTTTCGCAGAAAGTGGTCGGATTCAACTAGCGGGAATCCCTGCACTGTATTTGTGAGAGATTATTTCAGGCAATGCATGGTATGAAGTTCCAGAATGCTGCCGCCGGTTGCATCTGGAACTTTAAGAACATGTATTTCCTCAAAAATCTCTTTCGGATATAGAGCAGGGATTGCCTGCTATTAAGAATCCATACTCATCTCGTTTAAGAGGGCCGTTTTCATATCGTAGAGCTTCTGGGACAGGTCGACGTAGATCTCCTGCGGGTTGACGAAACGCTTGGTCTCATCCCAGATGGTGTCTTTTTCGTGGTTACAGATTTCACGGATCTCCATGACGCTTGGGGAAGTGTAGACAGTTTGTCCGCTTTTTATTACCGGGATGAGCATCTCACGCAGCGTGTAGCTTCCGCCCGGAAGTCTCGTCTTTTTCCACGGAGCGTTCGGATCAAACAGCTTTAAGTCTTCGCTCTCGTCGAATGTCTCATCGTACAGGCAGATGAGATCGGCCTTGATCTTGCCGGTTTTTTTGTCATAGACGCGGTAAAATGTCTTGTTGCCGGGATTCGTGACTTTTTCCACATTCTCGGATAATTTGATCTTCGGCTGGAAACTTCCGTCTGCGGTGCGGATGGCGGCAAGCTTGTAGACACCGCCGAAAGCAGGGTTGTCCTTCGAGGTAATCAGATTTGTGCCGACACCCCAGGAGCTGATGGTTGCGCCCTGCAATTTTAAGCTTTCGATCAGGTATTCGTCAAGGTCGTTGGAAGCGGAGATCACGGCATCCGGAAAACCGGCTTCGTCCAACATTTTGCGCACCTGCTTGGAGAGGTAGGCGAGGTCGCCGCTGTCCATGCGGATTCCGTAATAAGTCAGCGGGATACCGGCATCGCGCATCTCGGTGAAGACACGGATGGCATTCGGAATACCGGATTTTAACGTGTCGTAGGTATCCACGAGCAGAATACATGCGGACGGGTAGAGCTCGGCGTATTTGCGGAACGCCGTGTACTCATCCGGAAAACTCATGATCCAGCTGTGGGCGTGCGTGCCGAGTACCGGCACATGGAACATCTGACCGGCGAGAACATTGGAAGTGCCGTTGCAGCCGCCGATCACGGCAGCTCTGGCGCCGTAGGTACCGGAATCCGGACCTTGTGCGCGCCGTAAACCAAACTCCATGACATTATCGCCCTTGGCCGCGTAACAGACGCGGGCGGCCTTGGTCGCGATCAGACACTGGTGGTTGACGATATTTAAGATGGCAGTCTCGATTAACTGTGCCTCCATGATGGGAGCGACAACTTTTACCAGAGGTTCTCTCGGGAAGATCAGGCTGCCTTCCGGGACGGCGTAGATGTCGCCGGAAAATTTGAAATTGCTCAGGTATTCCAGAAAATCTTCATCAAATATTTTCAGACTGCGCAGATAGTTGATGTCGTCCGCGTCAAAATGCAGATTCTCGATGTAGTCGATGACCTGTGCTAAACCTGCGCAGACGGAATAACCGCCGTCGCAGGGATTGTTGCGGTAGAAAGCATCAAAGACGACAACATCCTGATTATGATTTTTAAAATATCCCTGCATCATGGTCAGCTCATAGAGATCTGTGAGCAGGGTAAGATTCAATGTACTCATGTGTGTCTGGAACCAGAGTTCCGCTCCTTTCCTGTTTTGAGATTGGAACTATTATAACATAATCGTTGAGAAAATGTAGGAAAAGTTATATAGTTAAGGTATTCTGGAAGAAATGTGAGGCAGTGAATGGGATGAGAAGAGAGCGTGCGATGGCACTGTTTGAAGAAGGATATAATTGTGCGCAGTCGGTATTTCTGGCGTTTTCGGATTTACATGGAATGGATACGCACACGGCGGCGGCACTCAGCTCGTCTTTCGGCGGCGGAATGGGAAGACTGCGCGAGGTGTGCGGAGCGGTCAGCGGGATGTTTCTGGTGGCAGGCATATTATACGGCTATGACGACCCGGGCGCCCGGGAGGAAAAAGCGGCACACTATGCGAGAATCCAGGAACTGGCGAAGGCGTTTGAGGAGAAAAACGGTTCGATTGTCTGTCGGGAGCTGCTTGGCTTATCGGTAAAGCGGGAAGAACCGACACCGAAGGAACGGACTGCCGAGTATTATAAAAAGCGCCCCTGCAAGGAACTTGTCGGGGACGCCGCTGAGATATTGGAAAAGTATATTGCAGAACATCCAGTGGGATGAGAGGTTAGAAAAGAGAGGAACAGTCAGATGATGATTCGCAGAGCAGCTATACAGGATCTGGAGCAGATCATGCAGATATATGCGAGGGCGGTGCAGTATATGCAGGCATCCGGCAACCCCAACCAGTGGGTGGCGGGGTATCCGTCCAGGACGTTGATTGAGGAGGATATCGCACGCGGAGTCAGTTATGTAGTTGACAGGGATGGCGTGATTGAGGCTGTGTTTTCCTATATAGAAGGGGAGGATCCGACCTACCGGCAGATTGAGCAGGGAATGTGGCACACGAATGGAAGTTATGGAACCGTGCACCGGCTGGCGTCCGCCGGACGGCTCCGCGGCGTGGCGGGAATCTGCTTTTCCTGGTGTGCCGAGCAGGCAAAAATGCATGGCTGCAGCAGTCTTAGGGCTGATACGCATCAGGACAACCGTATTATGCAGCATCTTCTGCAAAAAAACGGATTTGTGTACTGCGGGGTGATTCATCTGGCAAACGGCGCGCCGCGTCTGGCGTTTGAGCGGGCTGCCGTGGCGCCGGAAGGAGTAAATCCGGGAATGCCGCAGCAGAAACAGAAAGGGGACGGCAGAGGATATGGCATTGCATCGCTCATACTTGGAATCGTGTCTGTGCTGCTGTTTTGTACCTGCATCAACTGGGTGACGGGAATTCTGGCGATTATTTTCGGAATCATTCAGATCACGAAAAATAAGGAGCATGGTCTTGCAATCGGTGGAATCATCACAGCGGCGATCTCAATGGTGCTTTCTGTCGTTTTATATCTTGCCATGTGGTTCGGAATGACAAATGCGGGGATTACATACGAAGATCTCCTATACGATCAGTATGATGACAGCTATGACAGCGATGGAAGTGATGCATGGTACGACGGCGATGGAAATGGCAGTTATGATGGCGGCGGAAACGACGGATGGTATGACGACGGCGGAAACGACGGATGGTATGACGGTGGCGGAAACGACGGATGGTATGACGGTGATGGCAGTGGCGGCTACGATTACTATAATGACCCCTACGATTATTTCAGAGATTACTATGACGTTCAGGAGCCGGGCGGCAATCAGTTTATGTGAGCGTTTTCGGCAATGAAGTGATAGCATCGCGCTTTTCGGAATATACTCTAAGTGACAGAGCATAAAGGTCAGAGTAGAAGTGCGGATAGCAGGAAGCTGGTTTTATAATAAAAAGAAAAGAGGCAGACTGATCTGGGTGACAGCAGGAATGGCATGTATGGCGGCGGGGTGTTGTGCAGCTTTTTGCATGCAGGTATCCCTGTGTGCGCAAACAGAGGTCAGGGAGGCGATGGCGATGGATGAATCGGTAAAAAAAGTGGCAATTACATTCGACGACGGACCTAATCCGGACTATACGGAGATGCTTCTTTCGGGGCTGAAAGAACGTGGTGTGAACGCCACGTTTTTTCTGTTGGGAAAAGAAGTGGAGCAGTATCCGGAGATCGTGAAGAAAATCCATGAGGGCGGACATCTGATCGGGACACACTCCTATGAACATGTCAATCTGAGTAATCTGACCGATGCAGCGGCGATCGAGCAGGTGGATAAGACGAACGCGGCGATTCATGCAATTATCGGTGAGTTCCCGGAGTATATCCGGCCGCCGTTCGGGTGCTGGAAACCGAATCTGGATTATGAGACGACAATGATTGAGGTGCTCTGGGATGTCGATCCGAAAGACTGGGCGACGAGCAACTCATCGGTCATTGCGCAGCGCGTGCTGGGGGATGTCGAGGAGAATGATATTATTCTGCTTCATGATGCGTCGGAGTCGTCCGTGCTGGCCGCGTTTAAGATCATCGATGAATTGAAGACGCAGGGGTATACATTTGTGACGGTGGAGGAGATTCTGCTGGAGTGAGACGCGGCAGGACTTGCAACCCTCTTCTCAATTTGTTACAGTATAGAAAATGATTTCCGGGGAAAATCGTGCACAACAGAGAAAATACATATTTTACTTGTAAAAAGGGCATGTATCGTGTATTGTAATAGAAGCGATGCAATTTTTGAGTTGCAATCTGTCATATTTTTTGGAAAAAGCATGATTAAAACTACGAATCATTAAAAAAATGCAAGTTTTGTATTGAGAAAATTCAAAACGGTCAAGTGTGCGCCATGTGCGGACATGCGCCGGAAGGCAGTGACTGGGAATTTTTATACATCAGAAAGCAGGTTTTGACATGGACTTATTTGAATATATGAGAGAACAGCAAAAAGAAACGGAGGCGCCGCTTGCATCCAGACTTCGCCCCACGACGCTGGATGAGATGGTGGGGCAGCAGCATATTATAGGAAAAGATAAGCTGCTGTACCGTGCAATCAAAGCGGATAAGCTGAGTTCCATCATACTGTACGGTCCGCCGGGAACCGGTAAGACGACGCTTGCAAAAGTCATCGCGCATACGACGAGCGCAGAGTTTTTACAGATCAATGCGACTTCTGCCGGCAAGAAGGACATGGAGGAAGTGATCGCGCAGGCGAAGAACAACCAGGGAATGTACGGCAGGAAGACGATCCTCTTTATCGATGAGATTCATCGCTTCAATAAGGGGCAGCAGGATTATCTGCTTCCGTTCGTGGAGGACGGCACGATCATTCTGATCGGTGCAACGACAGAGAATCCGTATTTTGAGGTCAACGGAGCTTTGTTGTCCAGATCCATCATTTTTGAGCTGAAGAGTCTGTCGAAGGATGATATCCGGACATTGATTCTCCGTGCGGTAACCGACCGGGAAAAGGGACTGGGCGCTTATAATGCTGTGATTGATGACGATGCGCTGGAATTTCTGGCGGATGTTGCGAACGGGGATGCCCGCGCGGCACTCACGGCGATCGAACTCGGCGTGCTGACGACGGAGCGGAGTGCAGACGGGAAGATTCACATCACGCTTGCGGTTGCCAGTGAATGTATCCAGAAGCGCGTGGTCAAATACGACAAGTCCGGGGATAACCATTACGACACGATCTCTGCTTTTATCAAAAGTATGCGGGGTTCCGATCCGGATGCGGCAGTCTACTATCTTGCGCGGATGCTGTATGCGGGAGAGGACATCAAGTTTATAGCAAGGCGTATCATGATCTGTGCGGCGGAGGACGTCAGCAATGCAGATCCGATGGCGCTTGTGGTCGCCACATCGGCGGCACAGGCGGTGGAGCGCATCGGTATGCCGGAGGCGCAGATCATTTTAGCGCAGGCGGTGACCTATGTGGCGAGCGCACCGAAGAGCAATTCTGCGGTCTGTGCCATCAGCGATGCCATGGCGGCGGTGCGGGATACCATGACGGCACCGATACCGGTGCACCTGCAGGATGCACATTATAAGTCATCACAGAAGCTGGGACACGGCGTCGGTTACAAATACGCGCATGATTATCCGAATCATTATGTGAAGCAGCAGTATCTGCCGGACGGTCTGACAGACCGCATGTTTTATCATCCGTCGGAGAACGGCTATGAGAAAACAATCCGGGAATATTTTGAAAAAATAAAAGGGATGCAGCCTTAGAAATAAGGTTCATATAAAATGTATATACAGATAGCAGGAGGAAGGAACAATGCAGTCATATCAGGAGATGAGCAAAGAGGAACTGTTAAAAGAGAAGGAACATCTGGAAGCAGAATACAAGAAGTTCCAGCAGCGGGGATTGAAGCTTGACATGTCCAGAGGAAAGCCATCCCAGGAACAGCTGGATCTGTCTATGGGCATGATGGATGTTCTCTCGTCCTATTCCGATCTCGCATGCGAGGATGGAACGGACTGCCGCAACTACGGTGTACTGGACGGAATCCAGGAGGCGAAAGTGCTGATTGGCGATATGATCGAGTGCAATCCGGAAAATATCATTATCTACGGCAATTCCAGCTTAAATATCATGTACGATACGATTTCACGCTCCATGACACACGGTGTGATGGGAAATACGCCGTGGTGCAAGCTTGACAAGGTGAAGTTCTTATGTCCGGTTCCGGGCTATGACAGACATTTTGCCATCACGGAATATTTTGGCATTGAGATGATCAATGTTCCAATGCTTCCGACAGGACCGGATATGGATATGGTGGAGGAGCTTGTCAGCAAGGATGAGGCGATCAAAGGAATCTGGTGTGTGCCGAAATACTCCAATCCGCAGGGAATTACCTACTCGGATGAGACGGTACGCCGTTTTGCCAGATTAAAACCGGCGGCAAAAGACTTCCGTATTTACTGGGATAACGCTTACTGTGTACATCATTTATATGATATGGATCAGGATCATCTGATCGAGATTCTGGCAGAGTGCAAGCGCGCGGGCAATCCGGATATGGTATACAAGTTCTGCTCGACCAGCAAGATCAGCTTCCCGGGTTCCGGTCTGGCTGCGATTGCAACGTCCGCGAACAATCTGGAGGATATTAAGAAGCAGCTGAAGATTCAGACGATCGGTCATGATAAGGTGAATCAGCTTCGCCATGTGCGCTTCTTTAAAGATGTGCACGGTATCACGGAGCACATGAGAAAGCATGCGGCTTCCCTCAGACCGAAGTTTGAGATGATTCTGGACACATTCGACAAGGAGTTAAAGGATCTCGGCGTCGGAAGCTGGTACAGCCCGAAGGGGGGATATTTTATCACCTATGAGACGCTGGAGGGATGCGCGAAGAGCGTGGTAGATAAGGCGAAAAAGGCAGGCGTTGTGATGACACCGGCAGGAGCACCGTTCCCGTACGGCAAGGACCCGAAAGATTCCGTCATCCGTATATCTCCGTCGTATCCGTCGCTGGAGGATCTTACAACGGCAACACAGATTTTTGTAGTCTGCGTAAAGCTGGCAAGCATTGAGAAGATTCTGGGGGAACAGCAGGCGTAAGAGCACAGAGCAGGGAATGATATGAAAAAAATAATTGGAATAGTGACACCGATTCTTCTGCAGATTTTACCGTATCTGCTTTTTGTGGTTCTGTCTGTGGGCATGGGAAGACCGGACAGAGATTCGTCTGGAGCCTATATCATGGCGGGCGATTCCAGATTGCAGATGACGCAGACGGCAATCTGCATTGTCTACACGGTGGTCGTGCTCTTAAATGTCGTCTGGGTCATCTATCAGACGGCGGCAGGAACCGGCGCGCAGGCGCTGCTTCTGTGGGATATGCTGATGAAGCTGTGCTATATCCCGTATTACCTGCTGGCGGCGTTTATGGTGCTGGCGGGATTTGCGACGTTTATGTTTGGCGGAGTCGCGATTATCGGCGTGATGTGGATTGCGGATGTCCTGTTTTTGATACCGCCGTCCATCTATGGACTGTGCGGCTGCATCCGGGCGTGCAGTGAAAAAAAGCTGTCCGTGGGGGCAGCAGTTGCCCTGTCGATACTGCACTTTATCTTTGTGCTGGACGTTGTGGCGGCGGTCGTCGGATTCTGTACCGTACACGGCAGACACAAACGTCAGAAACAGATGGAGGCTGCTAGATAGCAACAGATGCCATACCGGGATTGAACAAGTGAATGCAAAACATAACCGCGCGAACCGAACTCGTTATCATCTGCTATTGAAAACAGGGCAGATGATAACTCAGACATCGGCTTCGCGCGGTTATGTTCTGTTTG
>ERZ1673722.3872-NODE-3872-length-10220-cov-4.562125_pt1 | contig 10220 bp, 7 predicted proteins | sample MGYA00580222_ERZ1673722 | MGnify/ENA primary metagenome ERZ1673722 (study PRJEB41218, sample SAMN15661750) | gut metagenome | host: Homo sapiens | place: Canada: London | collected 2015-08-20/2019-03-30 | study: EMG produced TPA metagenomics assembly of...
GACAGGACGAAGCCTCCTGGAAAACCTGCATGCGCGTCTCGATCCGTCCCGAGCCTACGCGCTCGTCGAATGAAGGTTTGTCGTTGAAGCGCGACGACACGCCACGGTCATCCACAAGCCCGAACACGGAACCTGGCAGGGCGTGCCTGACGGCCGACATGAAACGGGAGGCGCGGAACATCGCATACGCCTCATCTTCCGAGCTATCGGCAGCCGAAACGTGACAGACCAGAACAGCCGCGCCGTGACGTCGCTTCGCCGTGCGCGCGACGATCGCCAGATCCTCGCCGAAATCCTGATCTGTTGAGCATTCGATCCTCACGAACGCCGACAAACGAGCGTTGCGAAGATGTCTGCGGACACGCGCGACCGAACCGCGAGAAGGAGCCAGACCCGCGATGCGAACGCGATCGGGATTCGGCAGGCTGGCGGAATCGCTTACCTTGCACTCGCGCATAAGCTGCGAGAGACCCGCCTCGAAGCGCTCGTCCGCATCGGCGAGAGCATCCTCCCACGCCTTTTCGTCATGCATCGCCCAGCCGTTGAAACCCCACCGCTCGCGCAAGAGCCCCGGGGCCTGATCGGCGGCAATGCCCGCAGCCTCGCAAAGCGTGAAATCCACCAGGCACGCGGGATCGACCAAGCACCACCCCGCGCGCAGCTTCTCGGGGGCGCCGACGGTTTCGAGAAGCGCGGCCGCATGAGCGCAGGACAAGACGGCGTCGCCTTCGTCTTTCGCGTCGAAGTACGATCGGCGATGCAGCGACTCCCCCGAAACGTCGAAGGTGATGGTCGCGCGGTTCTCGCGAACGCGCACTTCGATGAGCGCATCAGGGTTGTCGGCATCGATATCCGGACGCGCACCCGTGCGGGAACGCAAAGCATCGCAAATCGCGTCTTTCACCTTCAAGGCTGTGAACTGAGTGTTGCGCAGCTCGGGGTTGATGCCGTGAGCGCGCACCGCCAGCTTCGCCCCAGGAGCGACGACCTCCTCCCACGGCAAGTCGTACGCGCCCGCGTACATAAGATCGGCATCGCCTGCGTTCACGCGACCGACGACCGCCGTCACGCGAGAGGCGACTCTCGACCATAGGCACACGCGCTCGGCATCGATGGGGCGCCCGAAAAACGCCACGCCGCCGCGCAAGGGGCGCACGTGTCGAACGCGAAGACGTTTCAGCTCAGCGGCGAGAGCCTGCTCGACCCCCACCAGGCAGCTTGCGAAAAACTCTATGTTCGTTGCATCCATGCGCGTTCCCCATAACAAATCCGAGCGAGCACCTGCCCGCAAGTGATCGAGACTTCCGCTCGACCCCGTGCATTCAAAAGCCCCGCGAAGCCGTCGACGCAACCGAATGCCCGCAAGGAGCAAGTCGAATGCTTCGCGACCAACGCGGGGCCGTTCACCGACGAAACGCCGTCACGTCGCAAATCGTTAATCCTCCAGATAGTCCTTCAGCTTGGACGAACGGGAGGGATGACGCAGCTTGGCAAGCGTCTTGCTCTCGATCTGGCGAATGCGCTCGCGCGTGACGCCGAACTCGCGCCCGACCTCCTCGAGCGTGCGCGGATGCCCGTCCTCGAGGCCGAAACGCAAGCTGATGACCTTGCGCTCGCGCTCGGCAAGCCCTTCGAGCACCTTACCGAGCTGCTCCTGGAGCATGCTGAACGAAGCGGCATCGGGAGGCACCACGGCGGCGTCGTCCTCGATGAAGTCACCGAGCTGGGAGTCTTCCTCCTCGCCAATCGGGGTTTCGAGAGACACCGGCTCCTGCGAGATCTTCTGTATCTCGCGGACGCGCTCGGCGGGAAGACCCATCTCCTTGCCGATTTCCTCCGGGGTGGGCTCGCGACCAAGCTCCTGCAGAAGCTGACGCTGGATACGAACGAGCTTGTTGATGGTCTCCACCATATGCACCGGAATGCGGATGGTGCGCGCCTGATCGGCGATAGCGCGCGTGATCGCCTGACGGATCCACCAGGTGGCGTACGTGGAGAACTTGAAGCCCTTGGTGTAGTCGAATTTCTCCACCGCGCGAATAAGGCCGAGATTGCCCTCCTGGATGAGGTCGAGGAACAACATGCCGCGGCCGACGTAGCGCTTCGCGATGGAGACGACCAGGCGAAGGTTGGCCTCGATGAGCTGTTGCTTGGCATCGAACCCCACCTGCTCGACACGGGTGAGGCGGCGCTTCTCGCGACGCTCGAGCTCGACGCCCTCCTCCTCGGCACGCTCAAGCTCCTCGGTAGCGGCCACGCCCGCCTCGATCTTCATGGCGAGATCGATCTCCTCCGCGGCGGTGAGCAGCGGAACTTTGCCGATCTCCTTCAGGTACATGCGGACGGGGTCTCCGGTGAGCATGGTGACGTTCGCATCGGCGTTGCGTTTGCGCGCACGCGGCTTCGCACGCGTGCTGACCTTCGGCAGCGCGACGTCGACGGTGGCCTTGAGCTCCTCCTCGGGAATGCCCTCAAGCAGATCCTCGTCGCTGTCGATGCCCGCTTCTATCTTATCCTCGGAAAGCGTGTCGGAATTCGATTCGATCGTCTCCACGGCGGAAGGCTCGATGTCTTGAGCTTCGTCATCGTCGGCCAACTCGTCGACAATGCTGTTCTCGATTTCTTCAGATGCTTGCGTAGATTTCTTGGATGAGGCCTTTGCCACGCGATCTTCCTTTCTACGAAGGACGCCCTAGGGCATAGCTTCGCCATTATGGGCGCAAAGATTCAGTAAATTAGGATACACCTTGCGGCCGTCATACACAAGACATGACTTTTCGGATCCGCAAATCAAGCTCAACGTGAACTACGGGGCGTTATCGGCGATGACGGCAGGCTGAAGCCGGCGGGAAAACGCGCGTCGAGCGAAACGCCCCGCCAAGCGAGAAAAGATCATGCTGCAAGCGCTTGCCGCCGAAAACCGCACAGCCACGCACCCGACACCGCAAGCGGTAAGCCGCACTCCCCTGAAGCGCAGGAGCCTTCGGCGACTAAATAATACTAATTTCGAAATATAATTGTATATATATATTCTTATTTTACTATAATTATGTATCATTCATCTCTTATGCCGAAACAACGAAGGAGGCGAAACCCATGGCCGCCGCGTCCTCCCAGAAGGGAACATCCGACTCCGGCGACGGCTTCGCCGTGCACCGCTACTATCAACGCGAGCTCGATAGCTACGATCTGACGCCGAGGGAGCGCAATGTCGTGCTCATGACGCTCGAGGGCTACGCGCAGCGCGAGATATCGGAGAAAATCGGCGTATGCGAGCGCACCGTGAAAAGCGCCTGCAAATCCGCGTACGCCAAGCTCGGCGTCGCAAATCGCAAGGAGCTCATGGACCGGTTCGCGCTTCTATGAGCGCTCCTAGGACGGCGGGGCGACGGGAGCGTTGCCATCGGCGCCACCGACGATGCGGCATCAGGGCAATCCGGTCGGTTTGACGGCATCGCGATCAGCGCGAACGGCACGCCCTCCGTATCACAGCAAGTCGTTCGGATCGATGTCGACCGCCACGTTCACCTCGCGGTCGGGTTTTCTCGTGCGGAACAAACGGGCGAGAACAAGCGACATATCGTCCTCCGGCGGACATTTCACCACGATGTGCCAACGGTATGTTCCGCGTAGTTTCGCCATCACGCAAGGACCTGCGGGCAGCACGCTCCAACGATCCCCCGCCACATCACGCACCGTCTTCTCAAGGCGAGCGTGCAGCTCCCCGGCGACGCGTCTCACCTCCGCCTCGCTTCTCCCCCACACCAGCACGTTCGCCATCCGCGCATAAGGAGGGTAGCCCAACACGCGGCGCTTCGGCAGCTCGTGGCGAAGGAAAAGGGCGCGATTGTACGAGGCCGCCGCGCGAATGGCGACCGAATCGGCCTCGTAGGTCTGCACGAGAACGCGCCCTGCCAAGCTCGCGCGGCCCGCCCGGCCTGCCACCTGCTCGATGAGGGAGAACGTACGCTCCCCCGCACGGTAATCGGGAAGATGCAGCTGAGTGTCGGCGTTGATGACGCCCACCAGCGTTACGTCGTCGAAGTCGAGTCCCTTCGCGATCATCTGCGTGCCGAGCAAAACGGCGGCATCCGCCCGGGCGAACTCCTCGAGCAGGCGCTGATGCGCCCCCTTCGCCTTCGTGGTATCGGCGTCCATGCGAACGACGGGCACGCCAGGCCCGACTCCCGGCATCGAGTCGAGCAGCGCGCGAAGCTCCGCCTCGACACGCTGCGTGCCCGCTCCGAACTTCTTCAAATACGGGCTTGCGCACTCGGGGCACACCGGCGGCGCGGCGACCACGTAACCGCAATGATGGCAGACGAGCTTGTTGCCCAGCTCGTGAAACGTCAGCGAGGTCGAACACGACGGGCACTCGGGCACGAAACCGCAGTCGCGGCATAGCAAAAACTTCGCGAAACCGCGCTGGTTCAGAAGCAGAACAGCCTTGCGGCCTTGCGAGAGCTCCTCGCCGAGGGCGCGCGTGAGCCTGCCCGAGAACATCGCGCGGGAGCCGTTGTGGAACTCCGCGGCCATGTCCACGATCTCGACATCGGGAAGCGGCTTGCCGTTCGCGCGCTCGGGGAGCGACACCTGATGCCACAGCGGGTTTTTCGCGCACGCGTGCAAAGACTCGATGGACGGCGTCGCCGAGCCGAGCACGAGCACGCCCCCCGATCTGGCGACCATCCACGAGGCTACATCGCGCGCGACGTAGCGTGGAGCGCTGTCCTGCTTGTAGGAGCCCTCATGCTCCTCGTCGATGACGATCAGTCCGACGTTTTTCATAGGCGTGAACAGAGCGCTGCGCGCACCGACCACCACGCGCGCTTCGCCGCTTTTCACGAAATCCCACTGATCATAGCGCTCCCCCTGGCTCATACGCGAGTGCATGACCGCCACCGCATCGCCGAAGCGACCGCGAAATCGCGCGACCGTCTGCGGCGTGAGGGAGATCTCGGGAACGAGCACAATGGCGTTGCGTCCGCGAGCAAGCACGCCCTCGATCGCCTGCAGGTACACCTCGGTTTTACCGGAGCCGGTGACGCCGTCGACCAGCACGACCTCCCCCTGCGCGCGCTCGACGCACGCGTTCACGACAGAAAGCGCTTCGGATTGACCTGCGGTAAGACGGGGCTTCGGCGCGAGAGCCGCACCTACGCCCTTCTCGCTCGGCAGCGCCGCGCCTCGCATCCGCCTTCTCCTCTCGACACGCACGACCCCCTTCGACTCAAGGGTCTTCACCGTGGAGGAAACCGCGCCGAACTCGAGGGAGAGCTCCGCCATGCGCAGATCGCCCCGACGCAGAGCCTCGACGACCGCAGCCTGCTTGACCGCGTTCTTGCGCGGGGCGAAATCTTCGGCGGCGGGTCCCAGCGTCACCCAGCGATCGTCAACCTCCCCCACCGCAGGCTCCTCGAGGCGCCATGAACCGTCTCGCGAGCGAACCATGCGCGCAACGCCGCCCGGCGGGGTGAACAAGCGCACGCAGGACGAGAGCGGCGCGAGATAGCGACGCGCGAGGAAACTCGCGCACGCAGCGCCCTCCTCATCGAAATAGGGCTTCGAGAGCACGCGCTCGATCGGCTTGATCTTAATGTTGGAGGCATGCTCTCGCGCAAAGCCCGTTTCGGGGCTCGCCGCCTCGTACTGGGCGCCGAAGCCGAAATGAGTCTGAAGCGGCATCTGAGCACCGTCGCCGGGCTGCGCCCCCTGGTAACCGGAGGCCGCCGTCGGAACGCCCGCGACCTCGGTGGACGCGACGAACGAATCGAGCGCCCCGCGCGATCCGATGGAGCGGGCGACCTTTCCCCTCGCCGTCGCCGAGACGTCGTCGAGCAGATTCTCGAGCGTGAAATCCGCCCCAACGTCCGAACGCGCTTCGTCCTCGCCGATCGCGACGATGAAGCCGACGGCCTTGCGATTGCCGAAGGAGACGAGCACGGCGCACCCCACCTCGGCATCGACCATATGATCGGGAACGACGTAGGTGTAGGGCGTGTCGAGCGATTGAGTGGGGATATCGAGTATCACAGATGCGGTAATCATGTGCACGAGTATACCGCAGCGCAAGCCGAGGAAAGCGCGCATGCCGATTCCGCCGGGCAAAAGCGCATCGACTCGAAACGCACGTCCTCTCCATGAATCGTGAGCGCGTCATCCGCTATAATCTCGCCAGAAGAAAACCCCCGTGATTACTAAGGAGCGGTCCTATGGATCCCAACAAGCGTCCCGACGACATGCAGCGCATCACCACGCCCGAGCTGGCGCAGGCGTTCATCGAGGAGCAGGTGGCGGCATGCCGCGAGCAAATCGGCGACAAGAAAGCGCTGCTGGCTCTTTCGGGCGGCGTGGACAGCTCCGTTGTCGCCGCATTGCTGATCAAGGCCATCGGGCGTCAGCTCATCTGCGTGCACGTGAACCACGGCCTCATGCGCAAGGGCGAATCCGAGCAGGTCGTCGACGTGTTCCAGAACCAGCTCGACGCCAACCTCGTCTACGTGAACGCAACCGATCGCTTCCTCGATCTGCTCGCCGGCGTCGAGGAGCCCGAGGCCAAGCGCAAGATCATCGGCGCCGAGTTCATCCGCGTGTTCGAAGAGGAGGCGCGCAAGGTTGGCGACGAGGTCAGCTTCCTCGCCCAAGGCACCATCTACCCCGACATCCTCGAGTCCGACGGCGTGAAAGCGCACCACAACGTGGGCGGCCTGCCCGAGGATCTGCAGTTCGAGTTGTGCGAGCCTGTGAAACTGCTCTTCAAAGACGAGGTGCGCGTGATCGGCCGTGAGCTCGGGCTTCCCGAGAGCATGGTCGAGCGACAGCCCTTCCCCGGCCCCGGCCTCGGCGTGCGTTGCCTGGGCGCCATTACGCGCGATCGCCTGGAGGCGCTGCGCGAAGCTGACGCCATCCTGCGCGAGGAGTTCGCCGCTGCGGGTCTCGAGGGCAAAGTATGGCAGTACTTCGTCAGCGTGCCCGACTTCCGCGTAACGGGCGTGAAAGACGATAAACGTTTGTACGAGTGGCCCGCGTTCATACGCGCGGTCAACACCGTGGACGCCATGACCGCAGAGGTGCCCGAGCTCGACTGGGCGCTGCTGAAGAAGATCGGCGGCCGCATCGCATCCGAGGTCGACGGCATATGCCGCGTTCTGTACGACCTCACCCCCAAGCCTTGCGGAACCATCGAATTCGAATAGCAGCGAACCTCGCGCAAGCGCATGTCGGCGCGTCCCGGTTTTCCGGGGCGCGTTTTTTTATTGACCCGATTGCCACCATACGACCCATCGGCGGAAAACCATCGGAAAACGTCCCGCGCGAAACCGCAACCGAGTTCGCCCGGAGGACGCCCCGCAAAGGTTCCGTCAACGGAAAACGAACAGGAGAACGAACATGACCGTCTTCTACACATCGGACACTCATTTCGGCCACAAGAACATCATCGGCTTTTGCGATCGGCCCTTCGACGATATCGAGGAGATGAACCGCGCTCTCATCGAGCGTTGGAACGCGAAGGTCTCCGACGCCGACGACGTCTACGTCCTCGGCGATTTCGCGTATCGCTGCGGGGATTCGGTGCGCGGCATCGCGCAGAAGCTGAAGGGGCGCAAGCATCTCGTCATCGGCAACCACGACTTCACGTGGATGAAGGACGAAGGCGCCGTCGCGGAGTTCGACGAGGTCGCGCCCCTCCTGGAAATCGTCGACGGAAAACGATGCGTCACGCTGTGCCATTACCCCATGATGTCCTGGAGAAACAGCCGACGTAGCTTCAGCTGGCACATCCATGGACACATTCACAACAGCACCGGGGACATGAGCTGGCCGCTGATCAGCAACATGGACCGCATGTTGAACGCAGGCGTCGACGTCAACGGTTTCGAACCCGTCAGCTTCGAGGAAATGCTCGAGAACAACATCGCGTGGAAGGCGGCGCATGCACGTTCCTAAGGCGGTCGAATCGCCGCCTTTGAAAAACCCGCAAGCCGTCGCAAACAATACAATAGGCGAAAAGTCGAAAGGAAACCCATGAGCGAAAACATCGTCCGCACCTTCCGCTACGCCAGTCGCGAGGACACCGCCCTCATCCTCGAGTTCATCCGCGGCCTTGCCGAGCACGAGCACATGCTCGACGACGTCGTCGCAACCGAGGAACTGCTCGAAGAGTGGATCTTCGACAAGGGCAAGGCAGAGGTGATCTTCGTCATGGAAGACGATGCCGAAGTCGGGTTCGCGCTGTTCTTCCATAATTTCTCGACCTTCCTCGGTCGCGCAGGCGTCTACCTGGAAGACCTGTTCGTCAAACCCGAGTTCCGCGGACGCGGGCACGGGAAGGCGCTGCTGCGAAAACTGGCGTCCATCACGGTGGAACGCGGTTGCGGCAGACTTGAGTGGAGCTGCTTGGACTGGAACCAGCCGAGCATCGATTTTTACCTGTCGCTTGGAGCCGAGCCGATGTCCGACTGGACGGTCTACCGCCTTGCAGGCGACACCCTCGCCGACCTCGCAAGGTAAAACGTCTCCAGTTCGACGAGCACGCGAAGGTCGACCACCCGCATCTCCCTTCAGGCCGGCAAGGCACCGCACTTCGACGGTTGGCATCCGTCGAAGTGCGTTATACGTGATGCCTGCCGACGTATCAGAATTTGGGAGTATGCTGTAACGGTTGCACGGCAACCAAGTCATCGAAGCGAGGACGATCGGAGATAATGCGCCCTCGATCAACCGAGTAGCTGGAGAACGTACATGGAATCGACGTTGAGACGCGCGTGGGCTGAAATCAGCCTGGACAATCTCACTTACAACTACAACCGCATAAGGCAGCACATCGGCCCCAAGGTCAAGTTCCTCGGCGTCGTGAAGGCCGACGCCTACGGGCACGGCTCGGTTCAAGTGGCCGAGAAACTCCAGTCGCTCGGCGCCGACTACCTCGCGGTCAGCAGCATCGACGAGGCGATGGAGCTGCGCATCAACGGCATCACCATGCCCATCCTCATCCTCGGCCACACGCCGGTCGAGCAGGTGGACAGGCTCATCTGCTTCAACATCACGCAAACCGTCTCATGCGAGGCGAAGGCCGAGGAGTACAGCTCCGCCGCTCAACGATGCAGCGGCACCCTCAAGATCCACATCAAGGTGGATACCGGCATGTCGCGCCTGGGATACATCTGCGAAGGCGGCTATTTCGAGCACGGCGTCGACGGAATCGTGCACGCCTGCAGTCTGCCGGGGCTTGACGCCGAGGGCATCTTCACGCACTTCTCCATGGCAGACGAAGATGACGAGGAAAGCATCGCCTACACCGATCACCAATTCAAGCTCTTCAACCGCGTCATCGAGGAAGCTGAGGCGAAGCTCGGTCGCACATTTCCCATCAGGCATTGCGCCAACACCGGGGCCACCGCCACAAGCCCGGAGAAGCACCTCGACATGGTGCGCCCCGGCCTTTTGTTGTACGGCTACGGTGAGCACGCCAAGCTGCTCGGGTTGAAGCCGGTCATGTCGATGAAGACCACTGTCAGCACCATAAAGATCTACCCCGCAGGAACCAAGGTCAGCTACGGCGGCACCTTCACCACCCACGGCACCACGCGCATCGGCGTCGTGCCTTACGGTTACGCCGACGGGTTCATGCGCTGCCTCTCGAACAACTACAGCCTGATGACCGCAGACGGGCCCGCGCCTGTTCGCGGACGGATCTGCATGGACATGGCCATGATCGACCTCACCGGCAAACCCCGCGTAGACGTCGGCAGCGAGATTGAGATCTTCGGGGAGAAAAACCCCATCGAAAACATGGCGGAGGCTGCGGGAACCATCCCCTACGAGCTGGTGTGCTCGGTGAGCAAGCGCGTTCCCCGCACTTACATCGAAGACGGACGAGTCGTCTCCAGAGAGCTCATGCTGCGCATGTAGACGTATCGCGCGCAACAAACTCCTTTCGCTACCCGTGTTGACACTGTCCGCGGGTAGCTTTATCGTTGTCCCGACAACTGTTGTCTTGACTACAGAGCGCATACCTAAAAGACGCGCTTCGAAGAAAGGACGGGTCCCGTGGATCTCATGGGAGGCATTTCGCTCATCGCGCGTCAAATGCGACTCTACGCGGAACGACGCATCGGAGAAGACCTCGATTTGGGCTTTCCGGAAATGCAGGTCCTTATGGCGCTATCGGGCAACGACGAGGTGAACCAGGATTTCATCGCGCAGTTCATCGGGGTTGA
>ERZ1673722.3873-NODE-3873-length-10205-cov-4.484926_pt1 | contig 10205 bp, 8 predicted proteins | sample MGYA00580222_ERZ1673722 | MGnify/ENA primary metagenome ERZ1673722 (study PRJEB41218, sample SAMN15661750) | gut metagenome | host: Homo sapiens | place: Canada: London | collected 2015-08-20/2019-03-30 | study: EMG produced TPA metagenomics assembly of...
AATACAGACAAAAGCGGCCGCCGGTTCTGAAAAGTTGATGGGTCAGGAGGGATTATATAATGAAAAAGGGTCTTTGTTTATTGCTTTCCCTGACGATGCTGTGCCTCTCTGCGGGCGCGGCTTTTGCGGAAACCGTCGCGCTCAAGGTGTGGGGCAGTCAGGAGGATCAGGAGCTGCTGGCCGAGCTGTGCGAGGCCTTCGCGGCGGAACATCCCGAGACGACGTATAAATTTACCTACGGCGTCGTGGGCGAGGCGGACGCCAAGGCCCGCTATCTGGAGGACCCCGCGGCGGCGGCCGACGTCTTTTCCTATCCCGACGACCAGATTATCGACCTGGTCAACGCCGACGCGCTCTATGAGGTCACGCGCAACCATGACGCCATCGTGGCCGCCAACTCCGTAGGCTCTGTCAACGCGGCGTCGGTGGGCGGGGTGCTTTACGGCTACCCCATGACCGCCGACAACGGCTACTTCCTCTATTACGATCGGTCCGTCATCTCCGACGAGGATGCCAAGTCCTTTGACACGCTGCTGGCCGCCGCCGAAAAGGCCGGCAAAAAGGTCCAGATCGACATTTCCAACGGCTGGTACCTGGCTGGCTTTTTCCTGGGCAACGGTTGCACGCTCACGCTGGATGAAAACGGCAATCAGATCTGCGACTTCAACAGCGAAAAGGGGTTGCAAGCCGCCGAGGCCATCCGCGCCATCTGCAACCATCCCGCCTACACCAGCGGCGACGATACCGTGCTGCAGGGCGGCATGGGCGACGCCATCTGCGCCGGCATCAGCGGCACGTGGGTGGCCGCGGCGCTCAAGGAAAGGCTGGGCGACAACTATGCCGCCGCCAAGCTGCCCACCTTCACCGTGGACGGCGAGCAGGTCCAGATGGGCTCCTTCCTGGGCTGCAAGATCATCGGTGTGAACACCCAGACCCAGTATCCCGTGGAGGCCATGGAGCTGGCCGAATACCTGACCAGCGAAGCGGCGCAGATCCGCCGCTACGAGGTGCGGGGCTACGGTCCCTCCAACCTCAACGCCGCTGCCTCCGAAGCGGTTTCCGCCGACGTGGCGCTCTCCGCGTTGGCGGCGCAGAGCGAATTTGGCGTGAGCCAGCATGTGCTGGGTGCGTTCTGGACGCCCGCCGAGGCCTTCGGCGCGGAGCTGGAAGCCCATTCCGAGGCCGACCTGCAAACACTGCTGGATCAGTTCGTCAGCCAGGTCACGGCGCAGTAAGACGCCAAAAGGGCTGCTCCGCAGACGGGGCAGCCCTTGAGCATGGGGAGGGAGAGACATGAAGCGCGAGGCCGAACGCACCGCCGGCATCCTCCGGCGCGGAAACGCCTGGACGCGCCTGTCCACGCTGGTGATGGGCGCTGGCTGCCTGCGCCATGGGCAAATCGTCAAAGGGCTTTTGTACCTGGGCTTTGAGGCGCTGTACTTTGCGTTTTTCTTCGGCTTCGGCTGGCCTTACCTCAGCCGCTTTCCCACGCTGGGCGCCTCGGCGCAGAGCCGCGTCTGGGACGAGGCCGCGCAGATCTACCGCCGCGTGCCCGGCGACAACTCCATGCTGATTCTGCTTTTCAGCGTGCTCACCCTCGCGTCGATCGCGCTGCTGTTTGCGGTGTGGCGGCTGAACCTGAAAAGCGCGTGGCTGCTGGAGCAGAAGGCGGCGCGGCACGAGCCTATCCCCCGCTTCCGCGAAGATCTGAAAACCCTGCTGGACGAGCGCTTCCATGTGACGCTCCTCTCCCTGCCCATGCTCACGCTGGTGCTCTTTACTGCGCTGCCCATCGCCTTCATGATCCTCATCGCCTTTACCAACTTCGACTCCACCCACCAGCCGCCGGGCCAGCTGTTCACCTGGACGGGCCTGACGAATGTAACGGATGTGTTCCTTGGCAACGAGGTCAAAACCCGCACCTTCTTTGGGATTCTGGGCTGGACGCTGGTGTGGGCGGTGCTTGCCACCTTCACCAACTACATTCTGGGGATGCTTCTGGCGGTGGTCATCAACCACCGGGTGGTCAGGCTCAAGAAGCTGTGGCGCACCTGCTTTGTCATCGCCATTGCGGTGCCGCAGTTCGTCAGCCTCCTGCTGATCTCGCGGGCGCTGGAGCCGCAGGGCGCCGTCAACGTGGCGCTGATGGCGCTGGGCTGGATCGACGCGCCGCTCCCCTTCCTGACCAACCCCACGCTGGCGCGCGCGGTCGTGGTCGTGGTGAACATGTGGATCGGCATTCCCTACACCATGCTCACCTTCAGCGGCGTTTTGCTCAACATCCCCTCCGACCTCTACGAAAGCGCGCAGATGGATGGGGCCGGGCCCGTGCGGCAGTTTCTGTCCATCACGCTGCCCTACATGGTTTTTATCACCGCGCCCGCAACCATCACCACCTTCGTCACCAACATCAACAACTTCAACGTCATCTATCTTCTCACCGCCGGCGGGCCCTTCTCCCTGGACTACTACCAGGCGGGCAAGACCGACCTGCTGGTGACCTGGCTCTACAAGCTGACCGTGGACCAGCACGATTACGCGCTGGCCTCCACCATCGGCATCTTCATCTTCATGATCGTCTCCTCCTGCTCCCTTGCCGTCTACAACCGCACCGGCGCCATCCGAAGGGAGGATCAGTTCCAGTGAACAAACCCCGCAGCATGAAAAAGCATAACCTGCGCCTGTCGGTTTTTCTCCATACGCTGCTGGCCGTGCTGGCGCTGCTGTGGCTTTTGCCGGTGGCCTGGCTCCTGCTCTCCTCCTTCCGGGCGGAGCCGGGGGCCTACACCTCCTACCTGCTGCCCAAAAGCTACACGCTTGACAACTACGTGCGCCTCTTTACCGATACCGCGCTGTTCAACTTTCCCCGCTGGTTTCTCAACACCCTTTTTGTGGCCTGCTGTTCGTGCCTGATCACCACGGTGCTCAGCCTCATGGTGGCGTATGTGTATTCGCGCCTTCGCTTTCCCTCGCGCAGGAAGCTGATGAACGTATCGCTGGTGCTGGGCATGTTCCCCGGCTTCATGAGCATGATCGCCATCTACCACTTTCTCAAGGCCATCGGGCTGGACCAGACGCTGCTTGCGCTGATTCTGGTCTATTCCGGCGGCGCGGCCATGAACTACTACATCGCCAAGGGCTTTTTCGACACCATCCCCAAATCGCTGGACGAGGCCGCCATTCTGGACGGCGCAACCCGCAGCGTGGTGTTCTGGAAGATCATTCTGCCCAACAGCAAGCCCATCGTGGCCAACATCGCCATCAACGCCTTCATCGCCCCATGGGTGGACTTCATCTTCGTATCGGTCATCATGAAGGACAACTATGACAACTATACCGTCGCCAAGGGCCTCTACACCATGGTGGACAAGGCCAATATCTACCGCTACTACACGGTGTTCTGCGCGGGGGCGGTGGTGGTGGCCGTGCCCATCGTGCTTCTGTTCATCAGGCTGCAAAAATACTACGTTGCCGGCGTGGCCGCCGGTTCGGTGAAGGGATGAGCGCATGAATTACGCCGCGATATGGCACAGGCCGTCCAGCGAGTACGCCTTTGCTCTGGATGATACGCACTACGTGTTCCGCCTGCGCGCGCAGGCGGGCGACCTGACCTGCTGCGCCCTGTGGTATGCCGACCGGGCCGCCATGGGGCCGCTGTGCTACCGGCGCGCCCCCATGGAAAAGCGGTATACGGACGCGCTGGCGGACTGGTTCGAGCTTCGTCTGACCACGCAGCTCAACCGCATCGCCTACTACTTTGAGCTCTGCGATGGCGTCCGGACCGCCTACTACTTTGGCGGCCTGTTTCAGGACACGCCGCAGGCGGAGCGCTCGGACGGGTTTCAGTTCGCCTACAATCACCGCGCCGACCGCCTGACGGTGCCGGAGTGGGCCGCGGACGCGGTGGTCTACAACATCTTCCCCGACAGCTTCGCAAGCCGCGCCGGCTATCTGGCGAGGCAACCCCAAAGCGCCTCCCTCGGCGGCGAAACCTGCCGCTCGCTGCTGGGCGGCACGCTCCGCGGCATCCGCGAAAATCTGGACGCCATCCAAAGCCTGGGCTGCAACTGCCTCTACCTCAACCCCATCTTTGCCGCCGGCTGCTATCACAAGTACGACACACTGGACCACTTCCGCGTGGACCCCTGCTTCGGCGCCAACGAGGACCTGAAGGAGCTGGTGCAGTCCGCGCACGCCCGCGGCCTGCGCGTGATCCTGGACGGCGTGTTCAACCACGTGAGCAGCCGCCATCCCTTCTTTCAGGACGTGCTGGCCCGCGGCAGGCAATCGCGCTACTACCGCTGGTTCTACGACCTGCCGGAGCATCCCCGCCTCCCGGCGGAGGGAGAGCTGCCCGAATACGCGTGCTTTTCCTATGTGGCGGACATGCCCAAGACGGATCTGTCCTGTCCGGAGGCGTGCGCCTACTTCTGCGAAGTGGGCCGCTACTGGATCGAAACCTTTGATATCGACGGCTGGCGGCTGGACGTGGCCAACGAGATCAACGACGGCTTTCTTAGGGCCTTCCGCGCCGCGGTCAAGGCCGCAAAGCCCGACGCGCTCCTCATCGGCGAGGTGTGGGAGGATGCATCGCACTTTTTGCAGGGCGACATGCTGGATTCCTGCATGAATTACGACTTCCGGCGGCTGGCCCTGCAGTTCTTCGCCCGGCGCACCCTAGATGCGGGCGGGCTGGCCGTGGGGCTTCACTGGCTGCTCACCCGCTACAGGGAACCCGCCATGCTCTCCCAGCTCAATCTGCTGGACAGTCACGACGTGAGCCGCTTTTTGACCGAGTGCGGCGGAGACGAAGCGCGCATGCGGCAGGCCGTGGTGTTCCAGATGACGTTTCCGGGCATGCCCTGCGTGTTCTACGGGGACGAGCTGGGCCTGACCGGCGCGGCCGAGCCGGAGTACCGCCGGGCCATGCCGTGGGGCCAGGATCATCCGCTGCGCACGCTGTACCGGGAGCTGATCGCCCTTCGCCGCGCGCATCCGGCGCTCCGGCGGGGCCGCTTCCTGCTGGAGAGGGCGCAGGGCGAGGTGCTGGGCTACGCGCTGGAGGATGCGTCGGAGCGCATCTGCGTGCTTTTCAACCGCGCGGGCGCGCCGGTGGATGTGCATCCCTGGCTGAACGCGGCAGGCGCGGCGGCGCTGGCGCAGAGCGGCGTCGATTCAGACCGGCTCACGGCGGGCGGTTATCTCGTCGTCCGGGCGGCAAAGTGAGGGGATTGGCATGGCGGTCACCATCTATGATCTGGCGCGCGAGGCGGGCGTTTCCATCTCCACAGTTTCCAAGGCGCTGAGCGACAGCTACACCATCTCGGAAAAAACCAAGCGGCATGTGCTGGAAACCGCCCGCCGCCTTCAGTACAAGCCCAACGCGCGCGCCCGCAGCTTCGCCCGGCAAAAGAGCGGCACCGTGATCTTTGCCACCGAGCTGTACCAGAACATCGCGTTTGAAAATCCGCATATGTTCGCCATCCTCACCGGCGTCACCCGCTCGCTGGAGGAGAAGGGCTATTCGGTGCTGCTGAGGCACATGGAAAAGGGCGGCGCTGCCGCCTATGTGCGCGGGCTGATGCAGGAGCGTCTGGCCGACGGCGTCATCCTGCACGCGGCGCTGCTCACGCGCGACCTGGCCGCCTTTTTGAGCCATGCCGAGTCGCCCTATCTGGTCATCGGCCAGCCCAACTTTCCCTGCAACATCTGCTGGATGGACGTCAACCATGAGCTGGCCGGCGGCGTGGCCGCGAACTATCTGCTGGACCGGGGTTACCGCCGCCTCCTCTACCTGGGCGGCTGCCCGGAGGACGCCATATCCCGGAGCCGACTGAAAGGGATAGACGCCGTTCTGCGGGAGGAGGAGCTTTCGGTGGAGACGCTCTTCGGCGACACGCCCTACACCGAGGACATAGAGGCGCTCAAGCGCATTCTGTGCAGCGAAGCCCGTCCCGAGGCAGCGCTGTGCGCCAACAACCGCATCGCCCTGGAATGCCTGCAATGCGCCATGCAGCTGGGGCTGCGCATCCCGCAGGACCTGGCGCTGATGACCTTTGACCGCTATCCCTTTTCCCAGCTGCTCATCCCCCGCCTCACCGCCGTAGAGGTGGACATGTTCGACATGGGCTGGGAGGCTGCGCGCTTTCTGATGCAGCGAATCAAAAAGCCCGGCTTGCAGGTGCAGACCTTCTGCACCACGCCCAGGCTGTTGGAAGGGCAGTCCACGTAACGGATAGTCCGTGCGCAGGCGGCTTTCCCTGTGGGTTTTTCCCAGATGCGTGCCGCTCGGTTGACAGCTATGATATACTAAAAGAAGCGTGAACAGCGCTCAGCATATCGAAAAAGTGCTTTATACAGGAGGCCGAAAGGGCCGCAGTCCTCTCCCCGGAAGCCTTGTAACGCCTGGTTTTTCCGTTGCGGCGAAAAAAGCCGCAGCGTGGGCTTTTTCGATGAGCGGAGCGCAGCCAGCGCTTTTTCTGGTCTTGCACAGGAAGGGTTGATCCCATGAAAGCCAAGCTGACGCCCAAAGAATCGCTCCTGGTTGCCACCATGCTCTTTGGCATGTTCTTTGGCGCGGGCAATTTGATCTTTCCGGCCTATCTTGGCCGTCAGGCCGGCAGCGGCGTATGGCCCGCTATCGCAGGTCTGCTGGTCACGGGCGTAGGGCTTCCGCTCCTGGGCGTGGCCGCCATCGGCATCACGCGCAGTGACGGCCTGTTCGCCCTGAGCCAAAAGGTGAGCCGCCCCTACGGCCTGTGCTTCACCTGCGCGCTGTACCTGACCATCGGCCCGTTCTTCGCCATTCCGCGCTGCGCCACCGTGCCCTTTACGCTGGGGATGCAGCCGCTGGTGGGCGCGGAAGGGAGCGGGCTGGCGCTGGCGCTGTTTTCGCTGGCGTTCTTTGCCGTTGTCGCGGTGCTCTCGCTGCGCCCCGCCAGCATCCTCACCTCCATCGGCCGCACGCTCACGCCGCTGTTTCTGGTGTTTTTCGGCGTGCTGGCCGTGACGGTGCTCCTGCGTCCCGCCAGTCCGGACGCCTTTGAGCCCCTGGGTAGCTATCGTTCCAATCCCTTCTTCGCCGGGTTCCTGGAGGGGTACAACACCATGGACGCGCTGGCCGGGCTGGCCTTTGGCATCGTGGTGATCAACGTCATCCGCGGCGCGGGCGTGACCCGTCCGGAGTCTGTGGCCGCAAGCACGGTCCGCTCCGGCCTGTTCAGCTGCCTCATCATGGCGGGAATCTATATCGTCGTCACGCTCATGGGCGTGCAGAGCCGTACCATCCCTGCGGAGGCGGCCAACGGCGGCGAGGTGCTCTCACTCCTGGCCAACCGCCATTACGGCACGGCCGGCGCGCTGATCCTGGCCGCCACCGTCACGCTGGCCTGCCTGAAAACCTCCGTGGGACTGGTGACCAGCTGCGCGGAAACCTTTGTGGCGATATTCCCCAAGGGACCTGGTTACAGGGTGTGGGCGCTGCTTTTCAGCGTGCTTTCCTTCCTGATCGCCAACGTGGGGCTGACGGCCATACTGGATTGGTCCCTGCCGGTATTGATGCTGCTCTATCCCCTGGCGATCACGCTGATTTTGCTGGGGCTTGCAGGCAAATGGTTCGGGCACGACCCGGTGGTCTACCGGCTGGTCACGGGACTGACGCTGGTGGCTGCGCTCTTTGACTTCTTCGGCGCTCTGCCCGCCGGAGCCGTCGCTGCCCTGCATCTGGAAGGCGCGATCGGCTTTGCCAAGGCCTATTTGCCCCTCTACGGGCTGGGGCTGGGCTGGGTATGCCCAGCGGCCCTGGGGCTGGTCCTGGGGCTGGCGCTACGACTCACGCATGCCAAAAAGGCCGCCCGCTGACCGGCGGCCTTCTTTCTCCTTGCCTGCCTTTAGCGCTGAGCGTCCTCCAGCGCCATTTTGAGCAAATCCACCTCCACCTTCAGCCGGTCCGCCTCGCGACGGGCCTCCGCCCATTTCTGATAGGGCACGGTGTTTTCGTTCTCCGCGGGCGCGCTTGCCGCATGCTCCAGCAGCATGGTCAGCCCCTCGACCATTCGCCGGACGCACGGGTCAGCCATGTGCTTTTCCAGCGTGGCAAGGCTGGTCTGCTGTTTCCCCGCCAGGTTATAGCGGCGGCATGCCAGCACGTCGTCCGGGCAGGGCAGGCCCTCGGCGCGCAGCTCGTTGGCCACCTCCATGAGCATTTCGGGCCGGTTTTTAAGCACGGAGCGGTATTTGTTCTGATAGCGCAGCATCCCTGCGCGGTCGCCTCCGGCCAGGCGGTTTACGCAGGCGCGCACGCTCTCGCCGCGCCCGCGCCCCACCAGCACGTCGCGCAGCAACGTGTGCAGCTCCTCGGCGGTGAAGGTGCGCAGCGGCGCCTGCCGGGCTGCCAGCTGCGGCACCTCGCGCACCCTGGCATAGTAAAAGTTGCGTATGCTGTTGGGTTTGCGCGACAGCTGTCCGCCCACTTCGCTGAAAACGTCGCGCAGAGGGCGCCCGTTCTCGGCGGCCTCCTTCACGGCGGAGAACAGCAGGTCGATCTCCTCCTGTTGCCAGCCGCCTCTGGGATGGGTGGTCTGAGTCATGTTTCATCGCCTCCGACGGATATTGGGTACACGGCATAGTATGAAAAGGCTGCGGGGGATTTATACGCTCAACGCAGGCGCAGCAGCGTTTCCACCGGGTCTGCTGCGCGCAGAAACGCGTCCAGGCACAGGCTTTGCAGTTCATCGGCCGTATGCGCAAAGGCGTTGGGCAGCGTCATCCCCTGCGAAAACCGCTCCGATGCCGCGCGCGTGAGCGGTTCCCCGCCTCCGCCCTGCGCAATCGCCGGTACCAGCGCTCCTTCTGCAGCCCGCGCCTGCCAGCCGTCCGACGCCAGCATGCCGATGAAGGCCCGCGCGTCTTCGCCGTCGCGGCCCAGCGCCGCGTAGCGCACGCGGTCGCTCACCGCAGGCATGAGCAGACAGGCCGTAAGCGCTTTCCCGCCCTGCACGGCCGCAAGATGCTCGCCCAGCGTGCACACGCGCGCCTGCGCCGCCGCGCCGGCCTCCGAGCCTCCCAGCGCCGCCAGCTCGCTTCGAATCTGCGCCGGGCAGACAAACATCAGCTGTTGCAGCGCCACGCCGTCCGGCAGCAAAAGCGCGCCCGGTTCCAGCAGCTTTCGCCAGGGCAGGTCCTCCGCGGCAATCATGCCGCTTTCCGCCGTCTCCGGCGCCGGGCTGGCCAGCAGCGCGCTGGGGGCGGGCTGCGCGGTGGCCGCCGGTTCCACCCATTCCGTGGGAAAGCTGAGCACGTTGGCTTCCAGCCACAGCGGCAAGGCATAGGCAACGCCGCCGCTTCTGCCCGACGCGCCCGTATCCTCCCCTCCCGCCAGAGGAAGAAGCACCTTTTCGGGGATGTTCAGGCCTCCTGTCGCCAGCAGCGCCACATCCGGAAGCACCGCGTCCGGCGCGGTCCATTCCTCCGCCGTCACCGTGCGCAGAAAGACCCGCACGCCCGGGTATTCCTTTTCAAAGGCCGCGCAGGCCTCATTGAGCAGCTTGCGGTCGTTCACCCCTCCGGGCATGAGCCAGACCGTGAGCGTGCGCATTCTGGCCGGACGCAGCCGCTCGTCCATGCGGTTGCCGTCCCCGCCGCCCAGTCCGCCAAGCAGCCCCGGCAGCAGATAGATCAGCGCCGCCGTCATCAGCAGCGACAAAAGCAGGCTGGCCCGCCGTCCCCGCACGCCCCTCCCCCCTTTTGCGCAAGATCGCCCAAGGATATGCCGCGCCATTGGACAACATGCCCGCTATAGCGCTGGACCTCGGGCTCCAAACATGCTATACTGAATGCACCAAGCATACACAAGGAGGCACCCGATTCATGATCGCCATCGCCTGTGACCACGCCGGCATCGACCTCAAGCCGCACGTTATCGCCGTTCTGGACGAGCTGGGCATCCCCTACAAGGACTTTGGCACCAACAGCCACGAAAGCGTGGATTACCCCATCTACGGCGCGCGCGCCGCCAATGCCGTCGCCAGCGGCGAATGCAGCATGGGCATCATCATGTGCGGCACGGGCGTGGGCATCGGCATGGCGGCCAGCAAGGTGCACGGCATCCGCTGCGTCACCTGCACGGATACCTATTCCGCCAAGATGAGCCGCCTGCATAACAACGCCAATATGCTGGCGCTGGGCGCAAGGGTGCTGGGCAGCGA
>ERZ1673722.3875-NODE-3875-length-10203-cov-6.883425_pt1 | contig 10203 bp, 7 predicted proteins | sample MGYA00580222_ERZ1673722 | MGnify/ENA primary metagenome ERZ1673722 (study PRJEB41218, sample SAMN15661750) | gut metagenome | host: Homo sapiens | place: Canada: London | collected 2015-08-20/2019-03-30 | study: EMG produced TPA metagenomics assembly of...
AAAAGTGATTATCTTGTATGATAGTCAGTACAAGAGAGCGTTGGAAGCGGCACTGGATAAGAAAATAGAGGATGTCAAATGGTACAGTGTGGATTCAATGACAACTCAACTTTACGAAATTGCAGTAACAATTATGCAGGACGGTTGCGTAACAAGCAATGCGCGGGTTTTTGTGCTTGTGGGGACATATAAGAGAAGAAAGTACATATGGAATATGTTGTTGACAATTGGATACTCGGAAGAGCAACTTGTCAATGTGTATCAATTTTATTGGGAAATGCAATCTCAAATGAGATATAGAAGAATTATGTCACATACGTGTGATATATTGGATGGCATAGTATTAGGAATATCACATGGAAAGTGTGGAATTGATGTGGAAAGACTCCCCGGAAGATGGGTTAATTTGTGTTGCAGTTCTCAGGATATTTATTATAATTACAAAACGTTATGTGCGGTGTTGGATGAGTATGATGAACAAATTAAGTCCGTCAAGTATATAGTAATTGATATGTTTGATTATACGTATTTTAATTATGATGTATTAATGGCTAGTGAATGTGAATCGTATTTGGAATCCAGTGGATTTTTGGGTGAAACTAGGAATGGTATGAGTGAAAAGCGTAATATAGAGCAGATAAATGAAGAATTAATACATTTTTGGCAAGAAGGAAGAGAGGATAGAATAAAGAAGGCACTATTTGAAAAAGTATTTCCAGAAATGAAAATAGCAGATAAAAATTGGTATGGAACATGGAAGGATGATTTGATCGATCAGGCGAGAACACTAAGTCAGAAGGAAATTGAAGATTATCGAAATTGGACGAAATTTTCGGCAATTCAGACAAAAATATATGAGAGTACGATTACATTCCAAACAGAAGCGTTCCAAAAAATGCTTCAACGAATAACAGAGATAAATTCTGATATACACATATTAGGGGTATTGCTTCCAAAATATATTGTGGTAGAGCAGATGGAAGCGGAACTAAATAAAGTGTGGAAAGAAGTGTTTGTGCCAATAGTCCGGGAGATGGAAAATACATATAAAAATTTTGCTTTTTTTGACCTTAAAGGAATGGATATTGTGCAACAATCAAGAGCGTATTGGTGGGATATGACCCATTTAAACAAGGAGGGCGCAAGGATAATGACGGAGTATATTTCTACGATATTGACTGCTGGCGAATAGTTCATTAGAGATGAGAGGTAGATAAATATGGCAAAAGTATTGGTTGCATTTCATAATGGAATTGTAGATGAAAAAAATCCGGAAGCGATGCCTGCTTTTTATGAGGCGTTTATTCGTGGCTTGGATTCTGCAGGAAATCAGGTCGTTGTGTATTCACATGGAATGTTTGGAGCAGATTTTGGAGAGATCGATGAGGACATAAAAAACGAAATTTGCGGGTTTGAACCAGATATTTGTATTATTTTTAATAATTCTTTTTTCGATTTGGCAGAGGTGGTAGATTGCCCGATTATTATTTATGAGGTAGACAGCCCGCTCTATTTTAGTAATAAAGACGATATACGGAAGAAACCGGATCGCTATTTATATTTCATATTTCAGGAAGAAAGCCGAAAGGTATTGAAAGAGGATTATGGAGTTAATGAAAAGCAGATATATTTTGTCCCTTTTTTTACAGAGGTATATGCAGATGAGACTGTGCAGCAAACAACAAATGTTTCATTTATAGGAAGTTTGTTTTCACTAGGTTCCATAAATGTGTTTGAATCATTTATTCAAAAGAGACCTTCACTCAAAGAGAAGCAGATGATGGAAAGCTGTTTGCGGGAATTACAAAAAAATTCTCAAGTAACTGTTAGCAATTTGATATATAAATATAACATTACATCGGAACTAGTGGTGCGCCATCTGGATCTTCAACAGCTTTTGATGATGCTGAGTAGAGAAAAGCGGCTAAAGGTATTATCGGGAGTAGCAGATTTGGGTTTGGAATTGTATGGAACAGAAAACTGGGATAGTACCTATTACAATGATTCTAAACTTAATATGGCATATATACGTAAGAAAGTATATTCTGTTGAAGATAATCAAGATATTTATAATAGATCAAAAATAGGAATTAATGTTTCGCATTTGCAGGCGGCGAGTGGATTTCCATGGCGCGTGATGGATATTATGGCAAGCAATGCTTGCCTGGTGACAGATTATCATGCGGGATTTAAACGTCTATTTGGTGATATCCCTATTCCGGTTTATGAGTCAGCAAGTGAGGCGTATGAACTGTGCAGACAGCTGGTAAAAGATCAAAGCAGAAGAAGGGAGATTGTGCTACAATGTCAGGAGACGGTTGCAAATAAATATCGATTTAAGCATTTATTGCCTAAATTAGAAGAGTATAGTGGTGTTACACTGCATATTTAGAAGTAGTTGCTAAAACAGAAATGTAGAGGTTATCTACAATATAAAAATTTGAAATAGATTGTATTTTTGGGGATAAGCAGAATAATTCCTCTAAAGAAATATGTAAAACGATTCGATATAAATATCAGAAATATATCGAAAAACATCTCAGGGAAGAGGTAGAATAACATGGTAGTTAATCACAATATGGCATCGATCTGTGAGAGCAGACAGCTGCGTTATAATGTTAAGAAGATGGAGGTATCTTCTAAAAAGCTGGCGACAGGATATAAGATTATTGGAGCAAATGATGATGCGGCGGGCTTACAGATTTCAGAGACAATGCGCCATCAGACTAGAGGATTGAATAAGGCATCCAGGAATTCGCAGGACGGAATCAGCATGCTGCAGACGGCGGATGCAGCGCTGCAGGAGACACAGGATGTTCTGGGACGTATGGTGGAATTGACCACACAGGCAGCCAATGATACACATACGGACGCGGATCGCAGATCAATTCAGGACGAACTTGATCAGCTGAATCAGGAAGTCGATCGTATCGCGTATACGACAAACTTTAATCAGCAGTACATTCTTGCGGAAGGAACACCGCAGGCGGCACCGGGATATTATCGGATACAGTCTGGAGCATTAAACGGTCAGAGCATAGATATTCAGTTTGTGAATGCAAGTAAGGAGAGCCTTGGCGTAGACAAGGTGGATGTATCTTCTCATCAAAAAGCTTCTGCGTCTATCACGATGGTGCAGGATGCAATCGAGAAGGCATCTCACTGGAGAGATAAGTTTGGTGCGCAACAGGAACGCCTGGAGCATGCGGTGCGTAACACAGATAATTCCTCCGAAAATACACAGAGCGCAGAGTCGAGTAAGAGAGACACTAACATGAATATGGAGATGGTGCTATACTCAACCAACCGAATTCTGGTGCATGCGTCCCAGAGTATCCTGGCACAGTATAATGATGATGCGAAAGCGGTACTTGAGATTTTAAAATAGTCAGAAAAGCAAAGATGGGAAAAGGCATTCTGTGAAAGGAATGCCTTTTGGCTATAAAGACAGGAGAATCCCACATGAACCTATCCATCTGTATCATTACAAAAAACGAAGAACAGAATATTGACCGCTGCTTAAAGGCGCTTGTTCCGTACGGTCTGGAGACGATTGTGGTGGATACCGGATCGACGGACCGCACGAAACAGATTGCGGCGCGTTACACGGACAGGCTGTATGATTTCCCGTGGTGCGACGACTTCTCGGCGGCCAAGAATTTTGCAATAGAAAAGGCCTCACATTCCTATGTACTGGTTTTGGACAGCGACGAGTTTGTAGAGCAGCTGGATCTGTCCGCACTGGAAAAACAGATTGCTGCGCATCCGGGGGCGGTCGGCCGGATCCGCAGACGGAATGTGTTTCACAGAAACGGGGAGGAACAGGAGAACCGTGAGTGGATCAACCGCATATTCGCAAAAGAATATTTTCACTACGAAGGCAGGATTCATGAGCAGGTGACGTCCCTGCACGGCGCAGAGAGCGGTTATCGGACGTATGAGACGCCGGTTGTGATCTTGCACACCGGATACGATCTGCCCGGGCAGCAGAAAAAAGAAAAGGCGAAGCGCAACATCCGCCTGCTGGAACAGGAACTAAAGCAGCTGGGCTGGGATGAAAATGCCGGGGCAAAAGACGGCGTCGCAAAGGCAGAGACAGCCGGAACAGATGCGAAAGCTTGTGGGAGCGAGCAGATTCCGTATCTTCTGTATCAGCTCGGCAAGAGTTATTACATGATGGGAGAATACGGCGCGGCGTGCGACTGGTTCGCGCAGGGGCTTTCGTTTGACTTAAACCCTGCACTGGAATACGTGATTGACATGGTGGAGACATACGGATATGCGTTAATCAACAGCGGGCAGGAGCAGACGGCGCTGTTTTTTGAGAATATCTATGACGAATTTGGAAAAAGTGCGGATTTTCAGTTCCTGATGGGATTGATTTACATGAAAAACGCACGGTTCACAGAGGCGGTGCGTGAATTTGAGAAGGCGGCCGGGCATGCAGAGTGCCGGGCACAGGGAGTGAATTCCTATCGGGCGGACTATAACATCGGCGTCATCTACGAGTGCCTCGGGAAAAAGGAAGAGGCGCTTGCCTATTACCGGAAGTGCGGCGGCTATGCACCGGCAGAGGAGCGGATACGCGAGTTGGGGCGGAGGTAGAAGAAAAAGCTATGACAACGAGAGAAGAAGCATTGGAATACGGAATGTCATTTCCGGATGTCTATGTGGACACACCGTTTCACGATCCAAACTGGGTGCTGGTGCGCTGCCGGAAAAATAAGCGGGCATTTCTCTGGACTTATGAATATCAGGGACAGATGCGGATCAATGTCAAGGCAGATCCGGAGTGGATTGATTTCTGGCGGAAAGCGTACGAAGCAGTCATTCCGGGTTATCATCAGAACAAAAAGCACTGGAATACGGTCATCCTTGACGGCAGTGTGCCGGATGGAGATGTAAAGCGGATGATAGCGGAAAGCTACGACCTGGTTATGTAAGGGTAGTGTCGTGCTCGTGCCTGGATATATGAGGGGATGCAAATAGAGTTGTATTCGAGGCTACAGTTGGATTTCTACTATGTTTGACAGGGATCGAGGCGTTAAGTGTAATGGGACTGGCATTACTGGCAGTGGGGATTTTATCCGGTTTAAAGGCTTATATGCAGAGCGTAGGAAAAGCAGCACTTCAGGCTATTCTGGGAGCAGGTACATCGGAGGTTGTGAAAGAGTTATTGACTCTGGTGCTGCGGAAAGGATGATAGCGATATCGAAAATGCTTAAAAGAAGATGGCAGGGACAACGGGAACCCTGCCATTTTATTCGTGAATATTTTGGACAGATAGATCGGGTTTATAATTTACATAACAGATCCGGGGTGGAAGCCTACATTAAATCCTTGCATGTGATATAAGGATAAGAACATATAAGGAAATAACTGGGAAGTAACTGGGAAATGACGTTGCAATTTCCCACCCACGGGCTTATAATTGGGGCAGTTAGGGGAGGGCATGCAATGCAATATATGACATCCAGACAGAAAGCTACAGAATGGTCTGTCACGAAGCGTATGGTAAATTACTGGTGCGCAAACGGGCAGATTGAAGGTGCATACAAAGAAGGCAGCCGCTGGTGGATTCCAGTGGATGTAGAACGTCCTGGAGAAGAGGAGTGTTTGCGGCGCATGAGAGCGTACACCGTTCGGATTACAGGCAAGAAGAGCGTTGCGGTTGGCATTCAGGATTTTGAGGCGTTAAGACGTGATCAGATGTTTTATGTAGACAAGACGGATTTTATTCGGCAGTGGTGGGAATCTGGCGAGACGACTACGCTGATTACACGCCCCAGACGTTTTGGCAAGACGTTGAATCTGAGCATGCTGAACTGCTTTTTTTCCGTGTTCTATGAAAATCGTGCGGATTTATTTGAGGGGTTGAAGGTTTGGGAAGAGAAAAGCTATCACAAGCTGCAAGGGCGTTTCCCCGTTATATTTCTGTCATTTGCAGGTGTTAAGGGGACAACGTTTGAGGCGGTGCTTCGGCAGATAAATTATGGTATTATAGAGGTATATCGCCGCTTTGAGCGGATACTTGACATGTCGCGGTTCACGGAAAGGGAACGACAGGATTTTGGCAGAATATCATGGGACATGGATGCGTCCACGGCTGCGCAGTCCGTACGGCTTCTGACGGATTTGCTCTATGTGTATTATGGGCATAAGCCCATTATTTTACTGGATGAATATGATACTCCGCTTCAGGAAGCTTACTTTAATAGCTTTTGGGATGAGATGGTTTCTTTTGTGGGGGCTTTTTTTAATAATTCCTTTAAAACGAATCCATCGCTGGGGAGAGCATTGCTGACGGGCATTACCAGAATATGCAAGGAATCTATCTTTTCCGACCTCAATAATATAGATGTGGTCACACAAACGAGTACGAAATATGAGACGGCATTTGGCTTTACGGAAGAAGAGGTAAAGGTGGGACTTGCCAGAGTAGGTCTGCTCGATTACAGGGAAAAAGTAAAAGAATGGTATGACGGATTTACATTTGGACAGCGCAGGGATATGTATAATCCGTGGTCGATCACAAAGTTTATCGATGCAGAGGGGATCTTTGATACTTATTGGGCGAATACAAGTAATAATAAACTGGTGAGCTCGTTAATCCGAAAGTCTTCAAAGAATATGAAGATGGCGATGGAACAGCTTCTTGAAGGAGAGATGTTACATGTGGAGATGGACGAGCAACTGGACTTTGCACAATTGGAGTATCGGGAATCGGCTATTTTCAGCCTTCTATATGCGACGGGGTATCTACGCGTAAACCAAAAGAACGATCAGGAATATGTGCTGATGCTGACGAACAAAGAAGTGGAGATTATGTTTCGACGCATTATACGGGAATGGTTTAACGATCTGGATACTGGCTATGGAGATTTCAGAAGAGCGTTGCTGCATGATAATATAGAAGAGATGAACTACTATATGAATATGGTCACGCTATCCACCTTCAGTTACTTTGACACAGGCACAGGGCGTGGTAATATTGATGAGACAGAGCGCTTTTACCATGGCTTTGTGCTTGGATTGCTGGCAGATTTATCAGATCAGTTTTCAATACGGTCAAACAGGGAGAGTGGTCTGGGAAGATATGACATTATTCTCCGCGCGCGGGAAGAAAACGGCAATTCTTACATTATGGAATTTAAGGTTTTTGACCGGGAGAGAGACGAGAATATGAAAGCGTGCGTTGCAAGGGCGTTGCAGCAGATAGAAGAGAAACAATATGAGACAGAGCTTGTGGCAGACGGAATTGCGAGGGAGCGGATCAGAAAATATGGATTTGCATTTGACGGAAAAAAGGTTCTGATCGGTTCATAGAAGGAGAGTATCTTGAAGCATACCATTATTTATTTTATCGGTGTATACGACACACTTGATTTATTTACCGGAAAATTGCGGGAAGCTTTTGAGACGATGGGCTATGCGTCCTTTGTGTATGACGCGCGGCTGCCGCAGAGCAAGGATGCACTGCTTTCTGTGCTTGCGGAGAGCAGTTCGCCGGAGCGTGAATTTTCATGTGTGACATTTAATAATCTGGGATACAATCTGGATATGGAGGTGCCTGCGCCGGCACAGAGCGTACGGGAGAACGATGCGTGTATACAAAAGGGTGGGACCAGAAATGTCTGGGAATATTACGGCATCCCGTATCTCAACATTCTGATGGATCATCCGTTTCACTATGAGAAGCCGCTGCGCCTGGCGCCGGAGACGTCGGTTGTGCTCTGCACAGACCGGAATCACGTAAAATATATTCGCAGATATTTTAAAAATATCCATCAGGTGGATTTTCTTCCGCATGCGGGAGTGGAGCTGGGAAGCCGGCACAAGCCGCTTGCGGAGAGAGGGATTGACGTTCTGTATGCCGGAGCGCTTCCGATTTATACGGTGGCAAAAATGATACCGGATCTGTCTTCCATCCCGGAAGTGGACGGACAGCTGATGGCGGGGGATGTGCTGGCGGAATTGGTGCACCATCCGGACCGGACGACGGAGGAAGTCATTGAAGAGTATCTTAAAGACCGGCGAAGCGATATCCCGGACAAGCGCGTGCAGGAGATCATTGTGCAGATGCGTTTTATCGACTCCTACGCCACTTCGTTTTTCAGGGAGCAGGCGGTGCGTATTCTGGTGGAAAACGGAATCCGGGTCACGGCGTACGGTACGGGATGGGATCAGTGCGAGTGGAGCGATAATCCGCATCTGGATTATCGCGGAAAAGTGCTGGCACCGGAGATCCTGCCACTCATGAATGATGCCAAAATTGTGCTGAATACGATGACCTGGTTTAAGGCAGGAGCGCACGACCGGATTTTTAATGGAATGCTGGCGAAAGCGGTAGTGGTTACTGACGATTCCACGTATCTGCGCCGGGAATTTACCGATGGCAGGGAGCTTGTGATGTTCCGGCGGCAGGAGCTCGGGACGCTGCCGGAGAGAGTGTTTGATCTGTTTGGGCATCTGGATCGTGCGCAGGAGATAGCGGATTGTGGATATCTTGCCGCACAGGAAAAACATACGTGGAAAAGCCGTGCGGAGTATCTGAAGGAATGCTTTCTGACCTGATGGATGCACAAGGGCGAAGATGGGAGCGGTAAATGTAAGCTTCTGCGCGCGGTAAGGCGAACAAAGGCGGTAAGTCTCTGCGCGCAGTGCCGCAAAGAAGGTAATACATAGGATAGAGGAATGGACAGCTATGCACATATTGATGTACCGATGGAAAGCATACAATTACAGAGACATTGAGCAGACTTTTTTGCTGCTTGGACATACGGTGGACAATATCGAACAGGAACTCGGAAGCTATGACGTAAGTCCTGAATTTGAGCGGGTGATCGAGGAGAAGATCCGGGGAACGCATTACGATATGGTCTTTACGGTGAACTATTTCCCACTGATATCGAATGTCTGTGAGCGCACAGGAGTGAAATATGTTTCCTGGACATGCGACAATCCACTCATCAGTATGTATCATGAGTCGGTATTCCATGACTGTAATTATATTTTTACGTTTGATAAGACCAATTATTTGGAATTTCGCGAGATGGGCGTAAAACATATCTGGTATCTCCCGCTGGCGGTAGATACGGAGCGGATGGATGCGCTGCTCGGGGTGCCGGAAGAAGTGGGAAGATGGAAAGTCGCACAGGATCCGGAGATGCAGAAATACCGCGGGGATGTGGCGTTTGTGGGAAGCCTCTATGAGCGCAATTCCTATGACAAGATCAAAAACAGGCTGCCGGAGTATTTAAGGGGATATTTTGACGCTGTTATGGAGGCGCAGCTTAACATCAGCGGAGCGAATATCGTGGAGCCGATGCTGACCACGAACATTCTCGAACAGCTGCAGGAATATTTTCAGCTGGAAAAATCCGAGGGATCTTTTTCGGATCTGGGGCTGATTTTCCAGACAACCGTGCTTGGATTCAAGATTGCGGAGATCGAGCGGAGAAGGGCGCTGATTGAACTTTCAAAGCACTACAAAGTCAATGTCTACAGCAACAGTAATGTCAGTGATCTGCTGCGGATTCAGTATTGCGGGTCAGTGGACTACTGGAGTGAGATGCCGAAGGTCTTCCGCATGTCGAAGATCAATCTGAATTTTACGATACCGAACATCAAGAGCGGCATTCCGCTGCGCATCTGGGATGTACTTGGCTGCGGGGGCTTTCTTCTGACGAACTACCAGGCAGAGATTCCGTACTATTTTAAGGAGGGGGAAGATCTCGTCTGCTTCGACAGTCTGGAAGACCTGTGTGAAAAGGTGGGATACTATCTGGAGCACGAGGAGGAGCGTAAGCGGATTGCATGGAACGGGTACCGCAAGGTGCGGGAGAAGCACTCTTATATAGAAAGAATCCGTACCATTTTAGATACGGTTGCATGTGAAGACGCAAAATAAAAAGGTGGCGGCGCACTGCCGGACCGCTGTGAACAAAAGGAATTGCCGCAATAAGCATATCGTGCTTTGGGCTGATAAGTAATATTATAAGAAACAGATACTTAAAAGTTCCAGATAACCATGCGGCGGCAAATTCTGATCGCAAAATCCGGTATTTCTAACCATGCCGCAGCTGGCATCCGTGATGATCCGTGTCTTTCCAAGTTTGGAGCACTCCACGGACTGTGTGCGCAAGCCAGCAGACAATTTTAGGACTTTTGTGTGTGTCCCTTGCGGCACCAGACAACAGATGG
>ERZ1673722.3881-NODE-3881-length-10190-cov-18.948791_pt1 | contig 10190 bp, 10 predicted proteins | sample MGYA00580222_ERZ1673722 | MGnify/ENA primary metagenome ERZ1673722 (study PRJEB41218, sample SAMN15661750) | gut metagenome | host: Homo sapiens | place: Canada: London | collected 2015-08-20/2019-03-30 | study: EMG produced TPA metagenomics assembly of...
GGGCGTGGGAATATATGTTTTGTGCAACTTTTATTTTTCAAACACGCTCTAGTCCCTGTTCTTTTTTATCCATCTTTTTTTGGAGCAAAGCAGCCTCTTTTTCTGTTATAGCCTTATCTGCCTTTAAATGCTTCAACAATGAATAATTTCGAAAAAATTTATCTTCACTTTGGTTCGTATAGGTAATATTTTCTTCCTCATCTAACAGAAAGAGATACGCATTCTCATTATAACTCTTCAGTTTTAACATGGAATCTAATTTTGAATGATCATACACGGTTCCAACTGCTGTATAAACTTCCCCATTCATATGATATTCCTGACATGGAATTGCAACCAGATAACCTCCACTTTGTGTTTCTTCATAATTCCAGGCAACCAGCTTTGCAATATTATGGCCATTCCTTAAAGCCAGCAAAAGCTTACCTGGTATGTCAATCCGCATCTTCGTTCCATCTGCTGTCATTGCTTTTCCATTTTCCTGAAGAAATACTAGCCTGCTTCCAGCTTCTTTTTCCCATGCCTCAAAAAAGTTTTGATTTGCATCTGTTTCAGGCGATACTTCTTTCTCCTTAAGAATATAATCTTCAACTAGATGTAACTGGCTATAATATCCATTTACCTGAAGCTCATAGGTTTGCTGTATCTGTTCAACAACAGCTCCCATGCTGCTTTTTCCATTTTCATCAATATACCTGTTCATCCTGTTCAAAAGAAGCTTCATAAATAATATGCTTGAAAAAATGAGCAGGATTATAAGCATTGGTATTATAATTCTCTTTCTTTTTATTACCCTTTGTCTTATCTGCACTTTTATTTTTCAACCTCTATATAGTCTTCCGGTGCTGACGGCTGCTGCCCTTTTGACATAGCTGCAGCCCATGCACTTGATAACGTTGTATCCTTAAGTTGGGTAATCTCACATTCTGGATATAATTTTTTCAAAATGGACATAGTAATATCCGTAAGCAGAATGGAATACTTCTTCTCTTTATCTATTTTTTTCTCATTAACTGCTATGCTTTTTAATGAGAATCCATTTTCTTTATCTTTAACAATAATTTTCATACCAGATGCTATCGGTAATTCATATTTATTAGTTACATAAAAATCCGAATCAAAATCCGCAAGATAATTTCCCACAAGTTCATATACCTGTTTACCATTTATCTTTGCAAGGTATAATGGCGTATCCGAATTCTTTGCTGTCATTAGAGCAACACGATTACTGCTACATTCGCCTTCATAAATAGAAGAAGTGAAATAATAGTATGGTGCCAGAGCTAACTGTATATTATTCTCATTTCTAACCGTAGTTAGTATAGATGATGCCGCATCACGACCATTTTTATCATTCAGTGAAATAGAATACTCATGCTCAAAATTCACAGTCGTTTTTTCTCCTGTAGCTTTACTATTCATTACACTACACAAAGTATCATAAGCCTTTTCTTCATCCATTTCTCCTGACAGCAATCCATGAACAACTTTCAGGCTGGCTGCAAAAGACTTTTGAGCGGAATATCTGATATAAACAGAATTATCTTGAATTTCCTTTTCCAGTCCAGACACATCTTTCATCATTGTCGGAACATCAGTATTCAATGAGATGACACCACTTCCATCCGCAATACGCTTTTGCCCTTCTTCTGAAATCATACAGTCCAGTACATCTAGTGCTATATCTAATTTCTCAGGATTTTTTTCTAAATCTTTGTTAAATGCAATGTTTAAGGACGGAGTCATATTTATAAAAGCCTCATCTGAAGTCTGTGAGAAAAAAGGAATACGGATCAATTCTGCATCCATCTGTTTCTGGAATTCCTGTATAAGTGCCGGATATCCATGAAACATTGCTGCTTTTCCCTCAAGAAATGTTTCTGTTGCAGTAGTAATATCAACGCTGATGTCATCTTTCGTAAAATGTGAGTCTTTTAAAAACGTACTGGTTTGTGAAAGGATACGTTTCCACAATGCAGCATCAAACTTTATATTATCTGCCGAACTTTCTGCTGAGCTTCTCCATTTGATTCCATCAAGACTTGTGAACTCACCAATTGCTCCTGCCTGAATCACTTCTTGAGTAGACCAGTCTTCTGCAAGATCAAGTATATAAGGTTTTATACCATTATCATAAAATTGCTGGCAAGCCTGTGCATATTCCTTATAATTTTTCGGAATCTTGATTCCATACTGATCAAACAATGTCTTGTTGGCAATGAGCGTCTGCGGGATTCCGCAGATAGGTAGCCACTGAATCTCATCTTCTGAATTTTTATAATACTGCAATGCATAGGAATAATACTTAGAGACAACATCATATGAACAAAAATCCATAAGATACGGCTGTAGATCCTGTGCATCTGCCCCCGAAAATCGACGTACCGTTATGATATCCGGCAGTTCCCCATGTTCTTCAAAATAGCTGTATAAATCGGTATCATTGTTACCGGTAATAAACTCAATATCCTGATCTGGAAACTGCTTCTGGATATATGGAGCAATATTTTTCATTAAACGATTTTCCCATAGATACACGGTAAGATGATTATCTTTTTGGGATACTTCTTTTTTAGACTGTCCACAGCCGGATAAAACAGTAGTTGTTAAAAATACACCTAACAGTACTGCTATCAGACATTGTTTTGCCTTTTCCATACTCGTATTTTCCTCATTCTTTCCTGATAAAATCATTAATTTAATAATTCCATCTCAGATTTTCATCTGATTTGCCGATTATCCTATTACAGCTTTTCAAATTATGCAAAAATATTGATGCTATTATATATCTCTCTACTTTTCCAGGATTTTTCCCACACACTTAGGAATCAATTACAGCCAGTTTTTCAGGACATCATTCAGCTTATTCATATCCAGAGGTTTTGCGATATGTCCATTCATACCTGTATTTTTGGCAAGCTGTACGTCTTCTGCAAAAGCATTGGCAGTCATGGCAACAATAGGCAGTTTTCCCTTTGCACCCGGAAGACTCCTAATTGCCGCTGTTGCCTCATAACCATTCATAACAGGCATTTGGATATCCATAAAAATAAGATCATACGAACCTTTCGGAGAAGCTTCCACTTTCTCAACTGCGATTTTCCCATTTTCTGCCGTTTCCACTTTTGTACCTGTCATCTGCAAAATTTCACCAGCAATTTCTCTGTTCAACTCATTATCCTCAACTAGCAGAATCCTTTTTCCCGTGTAGTCTGATTCTGACAATTCCTCTAAATAATTTCTTGCTGTTTTTTCTTTTCTTCCTGAAGTAAACTGCCGCAGTGTAGCCGTCAGCCGGGAACGGAACAGCGGTTTTGCAATAAAAGCATCTATGCCCGCCGCCTTTGCTTTTTCTGATGAATAAGCAGAAGATAATACCTGTCCGGAACCGATACTTTTTGCTTCTGGTTTATATACTTTTATATCTGCAATCGTGCAAGGTTCATATCCCCAGGCATGGTCAATCAATAACTCAGCATTAATCCCAAATAGTTTATAAAGTAATTCCTCATTATGATATTCCTTTTCTTTTCCAACAGAGCATCTGGCAACGTCTCCCATCGTGTAAATCTGATATGCAGCAAGCTTTTTGGCATATCCTTTCCCTACTCTCCAGAAATCTGTAATCGGCTGATGTTCCCATAATTTCTTTCGATATGTTATCTCATCAAGATAAGCAATTCTCACCCCATACTCGTCTGCCAGCACATGCTTTGCCATAATGTCCATTGCAATCTTTGCAAGATATAGATTCGTACCAATCCCTGCAGTAGCTGTAATCCCTGTTTCTTTTAATACATCCTGTATCACTTTGGAAATTAATTCTTTTGCCCCCATCTGATAATTTGTTAAGTATCCTGTCAAATCAATAAAAACCTCATCAATCGAATATACATGAATATCTTCTGGAGCAAAATACCGAAGGTATACCTGATATATTTGTGTGCTATATTTCATATACAATGACATCCTCGGAGATGCTGTAATATATGCCAGTGCAACCGAAGGATTACTTAATTTATCTGAATGAAAAGATTGTCCTATGAATTTATGCCCCGGAGCAGTTTCCTGCCTTTCTTTATTAATCCTCTTCACTTTCTGTATTACTTCAAATAAGCGAGGACGTCCCGGAATACCATATTTTTTTAAAGAAGGAGAAACAGCAAGACATATGGTCTTTTCAGTACGGCTCTTATCGGCAACAACAAGATTCGTTGTGAGAGGATCTAAGCCTCTTTCCACACATTCCACTGATGCATAAAATGATTTTAAGTCGATTACAGCATATATCTTATCCAAATCTATCCCCCTCCTTAAAATAACAACATTATTGATTTAGTATACCATACGTATGTTCTTTTATCCACAAATATCCCATACTTCTTAACATATTTTTCTCATAAAAGTGCTAAATTTTCATGATATAAAACGAATTACTATTTGTAATTAATATTTTCATTACATACATATCATATTCTAAGTTACAAAACATTGATAACTTTATTGATAATAAATATAGGGCATGAAAAAAAGCCGGACGCCACCTTTTATCTGTGACTTCCGGCAATAAATCTATCCTTTCTTCTTCCTGGCAATCAAAACTCTCCGATACTGTCGCATTTTTTCTGCACCTACCAGTGTAAAGTATCGTTTTACCAATCATCTCTAGCTACTCTTTTCGTTTGATAAAACTAGTATACTGATTAGCCCTCAATACATCAAGCAACGCAAATTAACATTCATGCAACGCCCAATATTACAAGGATTCATTAAGTCCTCTACAAACTGGAATTGACATAACTCACTTAGATTGCTTATGCCAAACATATAAGTAGATAGCAAGGAACACTCTCGCAAAGCAGCTAATGATTATGCCTGCAATCAAAGCAGGATAATAACTTGTAATCAATCCTGTATCTGCTGTTACGATGAAGATAATACCAATAACGAATGCTATAACATAGATAATGGGCATAAATTTTTTCATAAAATCACCTCCTCGTCAACTCCAGATTTGTTACTCACATGACATTTCATTGAAATGATAACGGACAACATAGACTTGTTATGGATATCTTATCTTAACAAACAGTTTCAATTTTCCGTAAAACCTCTTATCTACTTTTACTTTTTTGTATGTCGTCTTTTCGGTGTTTCTTTGCTAGAGTTTCTTGTGGTTATCGCTTTTTCTTACATATTCTATAAACTGAGCTTCTGGCATTGGTCGTGCATAATAAAATCCCTGTATCTCATCGCACTTGATTTTTCGTAATACATCCAGTTGTTCTGTTGTTTCAACACCTTCAGCAAGTACCCTCATATTTAGGGCTTTTGATAATTTTATTATATGATCCACAAGAATTTTCACTCTCGTCTCACATACGTGATCGATCAGACACTTATCTATCTTGAGAACACTAAATGGCAGTCTGCTTATGCTTTCCATTGAAGAATACCCGGATCCAAAACAGTGTAGCAAGCATATCGTATGTAGAATCCTGATCCGAAGTAATACAAAAATACGCACACTTTTGTTCAGCAATATTAAAAAAGTTTAAGATTTCAATGGAGCAGATCCCATTAAAACATTTTACGTTAAAAAAGCAACTGTTGTATATCCTGTTATTCTATTTTTCTCTCTGACAAAAAAGGTACCGGAAACCACCATCAGGAGGTTTTCAGTACCTTTTTATAATCCATCTGTTTATTTGAGCAATCAGACCTGTTTTTGTTTATGTACAGTACCGAAATGTTTCATCTGTCAGTATCCTTGCAAATATCAGTCCCAGCGGCAATGCGGCAATAATCAGTATCGCTGATGCAAACCAGGACGCTGCCGGACCTAGGGACATGATTCCCAGATTATAAAACCCTCTGTAAAGATACATACCCGGAACCATTATCACAATAGATGGAACTCTGTCAGGGAAATTCTTGGATATCCTACTTTACTTTTAATCAGCGATGCCAGGATTCCTGCTGTCAGTGCACCTACAAAAGCAGCTCCTGCAGGCGGTATGGCAGTCATATCAACCATCTCCAGTCGAAGAGTATTTGCAATGGCACCTATTCCTGCTGCTGTTGCAGCCAGCCGGACCGGGCTGTTAAACATAATTGAAAATCCAAATACCCCACAAAAACTTGTAATAAGACGAAGTAAAATCCAAGCTCCAACTGGTAAAGATATTTTCAGGAAATCAACTGGCTACAAATGAAGGATTAATGCCATAAGCCAGGCCGCCATGGTTGCTACCAAAATCACAATCAATGCATACATCAGTCGCTCTGTCCCGGACCGCATATCCAATTTGGCAAGGTCAATTCCACTGGTAATAAATGGAAAACCCAGGATAATAAACAACATCGCACAGATATACCCTGCCTCGTGCTGGATGGAAATCCCAAACAGCATCTCACCAATTTTGAGAAGTCCCGCATAAACAAGACATGCAAGTGATACAGAAGACACAATACACAAAAATAAAGTAAAATGATGTTTACTCAGTTTACAACGAAGAAAATTTCCAATTCCTGCACCTATAAAAGCGCAGAACATTTCAATGGGGCCTCCACCAAGCAGGAAAGTAAATCCGCCGCAGGCCAGAGCAGCCGCAAAACCAAGTGCAATCGGTGAGTACAGTCCATGAATTTTTTCTATGTTATCAAGCAGTACATGTAATTCCTCACCTGACATATCTTTTCCGTCAACTTCAAATTCCTGGATAAAATGCTCCAGCCGATTTAATTTTGATGTATTTACTCCTGTATTGGTCAGACAAAGAGATTGGGAAAAGCCATCCTGACCATCAAAACAGGTATACTCTATGGACATCAGACCTATATCTGCTGTACAGGTAATTCCCATAATTTCAGCAAGTGTATTCATAGAACTTCTGACCCGCCAGGCACCAGTTCCACAGGAAAGTAACATAATCCCAACTCGTCCAATAATGGATGCCTTTTCTGTAAGACTTGCCTGCGTAACAGGAACATTGGCGCCATCTTCATCTGTATATTCATGCCAAGATATATCCATATGGTTTTTTCTTATTAATTGCTGCATTTTATTCACACCCCGGCTGTTTTGTTTTTAGGATCATTTTTCAGAGCCTTTATTTCTGCCAGGATTGCCTCACGACATCCAAGACCGATACCGTTGGCAAGCTCAACTGTTTTTTCCATTTCATGTTCAAAATGGCAGAACGGAAGAAAAATTACAAGTTTGCTGGTGTTTTTTTCAACTCCGTTCTCATCACGTCTTCCATAATACATTAATGCCCGGGGCAGCTGTTCCTGTAATTTCATCAGATATTTCCATATAATGGCATAAGATCTCTCTTCGTTAATCTCCAGTGTAACAGATTCCGGAAATTCAAAAAGCATAAGAATTCCTGTGTGTTCTGAAATTCTGAATGTCTCAATCTCCCCCTTCTCATTATAACCATGTTTTTCCCGAAATCCGTCCGTCATGTACATATGATAATCCGGTATCTCATCCTGCTGTTCATACAGCTTATGAAACATTTTGTATTTTTTCGCACAGGCATGCTGATGTGACCCAGACAACAGATCTCCATTTTCGTCCGTAAGAAATATGGGATTTTCCACACCCTTATCATTAAAACGTATCGAAATTAGAAACGAATTTCGCAGAAGATCAAATACACTGCTGTTGCAGACTGCCATCATAAATACAGACAGATCTTTATTTTCGTATGCAGTAAATAGAGCTGCCGCAAAAACAGTTCCCGGAATGTCTGTTCCTGCACCTTCACTTTCTTCCGCTGATGGAATTGCTTCAAAAAACGTATCTTTTAAACGTTCGCATGCATGAGGGTTTTTGAGAATCTCATCAAATATCTGTTCTGCTTTTTCTTCCCTTGGAAAAATCGTGCTCATAATAAAGCCTCCTTTTGTGCCCTATTATAAAAGCATCGTTATAAAATGTAAATTTCATCTCTTGTATATTAAATATAACAAAAGCTTATGCCAGATCCCGGTTCATTGACTGATGCACATGTTTTCTTACGAAGCAGAAGCACACTGCCTGCATGAGGATCGTAAGGATCCAGGATACCGGATAGGAAATAAACAGGAAACTCAAAGACCTGTGTGCAGGGAAAAGTCCGAAGATCCACACAATCCTGGTTCCTACGGTACCGATAATCGAAAGAATCATAGGTACTCCGGAATATCCCATTCCCCGGAGGGCTCCCGGGAGCAGATCCATAATACCACAACAGAAATATGGTACTGTAGTAAAGGCAAGGACTTCCACGCCACAGCGGATTACATCTGCATCACTGGTGTAGATCTTCAGAAGTTCCGGTCCAAAGAAATACGCTCCACAGCCAAGGGTCAGTGCCACACCGACAGAAAGGATCATACAGTCCAGAAGTACTCTGTCCATTCTTTTCAGTTTCTTTACTCCATAGTTCTGACTGGTGAAACTCATACAGGACTGGGTGACTGCATTGACAGACATATAGAGAAAGCCAAAAATATTATTGGCAGCAGTATATCCTGCCATTGCCACAGAACCAAAAGAGTTTACAGAAGACTGCAAAAGGGCATTGGACAGGTTGATCACTGTACTCTGGATACCTGCCGGTATTCCTACCTGGAAGATCTGCTTCAGATACTGTGTTTTGATTCCTAATTTTGAAAAATACAGCCGGTAACTGGTATTGGAAGTGTAGAGACAGCGAAGCACCAGAATACTGGAGATCAGCTGAGACACAATAGTTCCTATGGCTACACCTGCCACTCCCATATGAAACACAATAACCAGTACAAGGTTCAGAACTGCATTGGTCATACCTGAGATCACCAGGAAAAACAATGGTCTTTTGGTATCCCCTACTGCCCTTAATATGGCAGCTCCATAGTTATAAAGCATAAAGAAAGGCATTCCCAGAAAATAAATCCTCATATAAAGAACAGACTGGTCAATTACATCATTCGGAGTTCCCATAAGATTCAGTGCGAATCTTGCAAGCAATACTCCTGCCAGTGCCATAACAAGTCCACTGATCAGTGCCAGGGTAATAGATGTATGTACTGTCTCTGACATTTCTTTCTCTTTGCCAGAAGCATAAAAACGTGCTGCCAGAACGTTCGCACCCAGAGAGATCCCAATAAACAGATTGGTAAAAATATTGATCAGCGCTGTGGTAGAACCAACTGCTGCCAATGCCTGACTTCCGGTAAATCTTCCCACCACAATGATGTCTACTGCATTAAATAGAAGCTGCAGGATTCCAGACAACATTAATGGCAATGAAAAGGATATCAGTTTGTCCATCAACGTTCCATTGCACATATCAATTTCGTATTTATTATTTTTCATTTTCCTCACTCCATTAAATCTTATCCATCTATTTTAGTATAACACCTTTTTTTATAATTCAAAATACAAATTTCTCTCAGAACATGTTATACTTATAAAAAATCAAACTACATTTAATAAAAAAGAGGATTTATTATTATGAGATACAAAGATGAATTAAGAATTGCCGGGGTTACCGCACTGTTTTGTTGTGCCATGCTTATGATCACCGCTGTAGTTCCCAAGGATACCACTGTAGCCAAAGCACGAAAGACTTTCAAAGAAGCTCCGGAGACTGCTGCTGATGCTGAAGCACAGGCTCAGAGCGAAGCCGAAGATGCTGGCTTCACTGTCTATACAGAAGACAGCAATTATGACTATGAAGATAACAGTTACGATGATTCCGGCTCTGATGATACCAGTACAGATACTTCTGACTCTGATTCTTCAGGCTCTGATTCTTCAGGCGATACTACTTACGATCCTTCTTATGACGACAGCACAACTGATAATACAGAGGATAATGTGATCGAAGATGATTCTTCCGGCGATTACGATACTTCGGATACAGATACCAGCGACAGTGACGATGGAACGGAAGATGATACAGAGTTTGATTATCCTACAGAGGAAGAAACATTCCCGTCGGATTATGCTGACACCGGTGACTATACCGGCACAGACGTTTATACAGATAACAACTGGCAGTTATTTTGACGCCAACAAAGGGGCTGTCGGGAAATAGATAGTTCCAAAGCAGGGAGGGTATGACTCACAACGAGTCATACCCTCCCTGAATTTATCTGAAAAAAGAAAAAAAGATGGCTAACGACAACCATCTTTCTCTCCGTTACATGTTATA
>ERZ1673722.3886-NODE-3886-length-10181-cov-4.634900_pt1 | contig 10181 bp, 5 predicted proteins | sample MGYA00580222_ERZ1673722 | MGnify/ENA primary metagenome ERZ1673722 (study PRJEB41218, sample SAMN15661750) | gut metagenome | host: Homo sapiens | place: Canada: London | collected 2015-08-20/2019-03-30 | study: EMG produced TPA metagenomics assembly of...
GGCAGATCCTGATTTTTCCGGTCTGCTGCATGCCATCATGCGTGTTGCCGTTTTTTACCTGATCGGAGCAATCGCTTCTTATATATATACACGTATCATGGTAAATGTTTCACAGGGTACTTTAAAAAACCTGCGTGATGACATGTTTACCCATATGGAAGAACTTCCGATCCGCTACTTTGACACACATTATCACGGAGATATCATGTCCACCTATACGAACGATATCGATACACTCCGTCAGATGATCAGCCAGAGTATGCCACAGTTTTTGAACAGCATCATCACCATCGTGAGTGTATTTGTCAGCATGCTTCTCTTAAATGTTCCGTTGACAATCGTGACACTTCTTATGATCGGTGTCACACTTTTTGCCACAAAAAAGATCGGTGCACTCAGTGCAAAATACTTTATCGCACAGCAGAAAGATATCGCAACGGTCAACGGTTATATCGAAGAGATGATGAATGGTCAGAAAGTCGTCAAGGTCTTTACCCATGAAGAAGAAAGTATCGAAAACTTTAACAGATTGAATGACCAGCTCTTCCACAGTGCAGACAATGCCAATAAATTTGGTAATATTTTAATGCCTGTCAATGCACAGATCGGTAACATCAGCTATGTACTCTGTGCTTTAGTCGGCGGCGTGCTCGCCTTAAACGGTGTCGGCGGCTTTACCCTTGGAAAACTTGCAAGTTTCCTTACCTATAATAAGAGTTTCAGCCAGCCGGTCAACCAGCTTAGTATGCAGCTCAACAATATCGTCATGGCCCTTGCCGGTTCCGAGCGTATCTTTAAACTGCTCGACGAGGAACCGGAAACTGACGACGGCTATGTCACTCTCGTTCGTGCCAGAAAAGAAAACGGTCAGATCGTCGAATCCAAAGAGCGCACCGGTATGTGGGCATGGAAACATACCCATCAGGCAGACGGCAGTGTGGATTATATCGAGCTGAAAGGTGACGTAGTCTTTGATGATGTCAATTTCGGTTATAACCCGGATAAAATCGTACTCCACAATGTAGACCTCTATGCAACACCGGGTCAGAAGATCGCATTTGTCGGAAGTACCGGTGCCGGAAAGACCACGATCACAAACCTGATCAACCGTTTCTACGATATCCAGGATGGTAAGATCCGTTACGATGGCATCAACATCAACAAGATCAAAAAAGATGACCTGCGCCACTCTCTCGGTATCGTACTGCAGGATACACACCTGTTTACCGCAACCGTGATGGAAAACATCCGTTATGGAAAACTTGACGCCACCGATGAAGAAGTCATTGCAGCGGCAAAACTTGCCAACGCCGACACCTTTATCCATCAGCTTCCGGACGGTTACAACACACTTTTAACCGGTGACGGTGCCAACTTAAGTCAGGGACAAAGACAGCTTCTCGCCATTGCGCGTGCTGCGATTGCAGATCCGCCGGTACTGATCCTCGACGAGGCGACCAGTTCGATTGATACCAGAACCGAAAAGATTGTTCAGGACGGTATGGATAAACTGATGGCAGGACGCACCACATTCGTGATCGCCCACCGCCTCTCCACCGTTAAAAACAGTGACTGTATCATCGTATTAGAGCAGGGACGCGTCATTGAGCGCGGTAACCATGACAAACTCATGGAAGAAAAAGGAAAATACTATCAGCTTTACACGGGAAATCTTGCGGAAGGCTAACATTTTGCATGAAAAACGGGCATATATAAAGCAAAAACTTTATATATGCCCGTTTTAGTCTCCATTTTTAGTCAAACTCACAAACATTCTATAATTCTGAACGAATCTGTTTCCTCCACGGCAGAACGATATGCTCCGGCAGGCGTCCTTTCACGGTTTCTGCCCCGGAACAGATCTTATCTGCACAGCATAAGATCCAGCCTTCCATGTATTTTGGCGGAACGATATTTAATGGAAACATATGACATTTTATCATATCCTTCTCTATCTCGTTCAAATCCGGGATATCACGGGCTGCATTCTCACACGCCTTTTTTGCATGATGAAATCCATGCCATTTATGTGATGCATCTTTCTCATGCCAGTCATACAAAAAATAATCATGTAACAGCGCACCGCGAACCAGCGAATGGATATCCACCGGCGCATTCATTTTCAGTGCCAGATAATAGCTGAAATATGCAACCGACACACTGTGGCGGAACACGCTGGTGTCACCGTGCTGCATATAGCGGTGTGACTCTAACAGACGGGACTGCCTGCAGAGTTCCTCTAAGGTGTCATAAAAGTATTTTTCCTGCTCGTCGGATAAATGATAGGTCATTTTGCTCCTTCTTTCCATGCTATTCAATAAAACAGTTACCTGGGCGAAACTCTGCTTTAGGCTGTGAACGTTGTGGGAAATTGACAGCTGAAACGAAAGCACGCTCTCGCTGCGTGTCGCTCGTAGCGGATACTAAGTGACCAAAATACGGTCACTAAGTACCGACGGCTCCCCAGCACTTTCTTTTTCATCTGTCAATTTTCCACAACATCGCCAGTTCATGAATGAGTTTCGCAATTATCTTAGTATATGCACGCATAAACAAGATTGTCAAGCTATCGCAAAAATATGAGGACTTTTTTCAGTCCTCATATTTTTATACACATGATGTTGGTATCAAATATAATACCTTACAGTAACTCTTTTAATATCTGGTTCACAAGCGCCGGGTTTGCTTTTCCTTTCATGGCTTTCATGGTCTGTCCGACTAAGAATCCGATTGCCTTTTCTTTGCCGTTATGGTAATCCTCAACCGACTGTGGATTTTCTGCTAATATTTTCTGTACTGTCTCACGGAGTGCACCCTCGTCGTTGACTGTCTTTAAGCCTTTCTCTTCAACATATTTTTCCGGATCAATGTCATCTTTAAAGATCAGTTCGAATACTTCCTTTGCGACCGTGTTTGTAATGGAACCGGAATCGGCAAGATTGATCAATTTTGCAAGGTTGACCGGTGAAAAACGGATATCCTCCGGATCCATGTTATTTTCTTTTAACAGGCGCATCGTCTCCACCATGATCCAGTTGGATACTTTTTTCGGTTTCCCGCAGAGTTTTGTTGCTGCCTCAAACAGATCCGCAAATTTCTTATGTCCGGTAATGATCTCGGCATCATATTTCGGAAGATCAAACTCTCTCTGGTAACGCTCTAATTTTTCCGTGCGCAGTTCCGGCTGGTTTGCCTTTACTTTTGCGATCCACTCATCGCTGATCACGATCGGGACAAGATCCGGCTCCGGGAAATAACGGTAATCCTGTGCATCCTCTTTGGAACGCATTGCATGGGAAGATTCCTTATTGTCATCCCAGCGGCGTGTCTCCTGCACGATCTTCTTTCCGGCTTCAAGCAGTTCGATCTGACGTGCACGCTCTCCCTCGATAGCTCTTGCGATCGCTTTAAAGGAGTTTAAGTTCTTCATCTCGGTACGGGTTCCAAACTTCTTTGCGCCGGCTTCACGGACGGACAGGTTGACATCGGCACGCATGGAACCTTCGTTTAATTTACAGTCAGATGCTCCCAGATACTGGATGATCATGCGCAGCTTTTCAAGATATGCGATAACCTCCTCCGCGGAACGCATATCAGGCTCGGATACGATCTCAATCAGCGGTACACCGGAACGGTTGTAATCTACGATGGAGACATCCTCCCACTCGTCATGCACCAGTTTTCCGGCATCCTCCTCCATATGGATCTCATGGATACCAATAATCTTCTTTCCGGCTGCTGTCTCGATCTCGACACCACCGTTTCTGCAGATGGGCAGATATAACTGGGAGATCTGGTAGTTCTGCGGGTTATCCGGGTAAAAATAGTTTTTACGGTCAAATTTACAGTACTGGGTAATACTGCAGTTTGTGGCAATTCCCACTGCCATCGCATATTCCACCACCTGACGGTTCAACACCGGAAGAGAACCCGGCATACCGGTACAGACCGGACAGGTATGTGTGTTTGGTGCACCGCCGAATGCCGTGGAACAGCCGCAGAAGATTTTTGTTTTCGTTGCTAACTCAACATGGACCTCAAGTCCAATGACAGTTTCATATATTTTACTCATGTCTATTCCTCCATTTTCGGACTATGCAAGCGGGCTGTGCTCATAGGTTCTTGTCTGTTCAAATGCATATGCCGCGCGGATGATCTTCTTCTCTTCAAAACAATTTCCAATAAGCTGTAACCCGATCGGCAGACCGTTTTTATCTTTGCCGCACGGCAGTGAAATTCCCGGTAAGCCGGCAAGATTTACGGAAATCGTGTAAATATCTCCTAAATACATCTTGATCGGATCACTTAAAGACTGTCCTAATTTTGGTGCAGTGGTCGGTGCTGCCGGTCCTAAAATGACATCATATTTTGCAAATGCTTTATCAAATGCCTGTTTGATCAGTGCCTTGGTGCGGAGTGCTTTCAGATAATATGCATCGTAATAACCGCTGCTCAGCACGAAAGAGCCAAGCATAATACGGCGTTTTACCTCTGGTCCAAATCCTTCGGAACGGGATTTTTTGTACATGTTGTGAAGCCCCTCGTATTCTTTGGTACGGTAACCATATTTGACACCGTCAAATCTTGCTAAGTTAGAACTTGCCTCTGCACAGGCAATAACATAATAAGCAGGAATTGCATATTCTACCAGACTTAAATCAAATTCTTCCACGATGGCGCCCTTTTTCTTTAATTCCTCTGCTGCCTGCAAAACTGCTGCTTTTACCTCCGGGTTTAAGCCTTCCCCGAAATAATCGCGCGGGATACCGATCTTCATTCCGGCGACATCATCCACCAGCGCACTGGTAAAATCGTAATCTTCTCTTTTTACAGAAGTGGAATCCTTTGTGTCATAAGAAGCAATCGTCTCTAAAATCGTTGCACAGTCAGTCACATCTTTTGCGACCGGTCCGATCTGGTCTAAGGATGAACCGTAAGCGATCAGTCCGTAACGTGATACCGTTCCGTAGGTCGGCTTGATTCCGGTCACGCCGCAGAAGGAACTCGGCTGACGGATGGAACCGCCGGTATCTGATCCAAGTGCAAAGACACATTCCTCTGCCGCAACCGCTGCACAGGAACCACCCGAAGAACCGCCAGGCACATGCTCTGTGTTCCATGGATTTTTTGTCTCACCGTAAGCGGACGTCTCTGTCGTGCTTCCCATGGCAAACTCATCCATGTTGGTCTTTCCTAAAATAACTGCTCCTGCTTTTTCCAGATTTAAAACTGCTTCCGCCGTGTAGGTCGGAATAAAGTTATATAAAATCTTAGAAGAACAGGTGGTAAGCAGATCTTTCGTACACATATTGTCTTTGATGGCAACCGGTACACCTGCGAGCGGCCCCGTCAGTGTGCCGTCATCAATCTGTTTCTGTACTTCCTTTGCGCGTTTCAGTGCTCCCTCTCTATCTACTGTCACAAAGCTGTTTACGAGTTTTTCTTTTTTCTCAATCGCGTCAAGCGCCGCCGTAACAGCTTCCTCTACTGAGATTTCTTTTGCTTTTATTCTTTTGCCGAGTTCCACGGCAGTCAAACTCATAATATTCATATAAATCTCCATTCCTGCTCCTGCTTTTTATCCGAACATTTTCTTTGCCTGCTGCACAAAATGTTCTTTGAGCAATCTGATTAATCTCCAATTGTCTTTGGCACTTTAAATCCACCGTCTTTCTGTGCCGGTGCATTCGAAAGCGTCTCTTTGCTGCCGTCTCCGTTTGTCACTACATCTTCCCGGAATACATTGTTTACCGGGAACACATGTGACATCGGCTCCACTCCTATGGTGTCAAGTTCATTTAATTTATCAATATAGTTGAGCATTTCTTCCATATCTTTCTTTGCATGCTCTTTCTCTTCCTCATTCAGCTCTAATTTTGCAAGGATTCCGACATACTCGATCGTCTCGTCTGAAATTTCGTTTTTGCGTCCGGTCTTAACTGCCGGAATTTCTTCCTCTTCCTCGATTCCCGGTTCTTCAGCTTCTTCCGGTTCTTCTACGATCACAGGTCCAACCACCAGACCATAATAAGCAACATCCCCGGCTCCGGAATTGTTCCACTCAGCCTGAATCGCTGTTCCTTCATATTTAAGGCCACACTTTTCCATCACTTTGGCTGAGTACGGATTTCTGGTATCACATCGCGCCGCGATCCTGCGTGCCCCAACTTCGTTAGTCAAGTATTCTACCACTGCCTCTAATGCTTCTGACATGATTCCTTTATTCCAGTAGTCACAGCTTAAACAATAACCGACTTCCATGGACTGCACTTTTTCATTGACAGCTACGACACCAATGCTGCCGATTGCCTCACCGATCTCTTTTAATTCGATACACCATTCATATTTTTCCGGTTTATCGTATGCAGCGATCCAGCCTTTTAAAATGCCTTTCGTCTCTTCTTCACTCTCATGTGCAGGCCACAGCAGATATCTTGTCACTTCCGGATCCGATGCCCAGTTACGGTACATCGGCTCTGCATCGGAAAGTGTAAATTTTCTTAAAACAAGACGTCTTGTCTCGATTGTTTTTGTTCCCAAATGTTTCACGGCTGTTCTCCTTTTTCATTCATATGATCCCTGTTTACAAAACTCAATTTACATTCAATTTTGAACCTGATATGGATCTAAAATTATTTTGTTTTGGATTCTTTGCATCTGTTCTAACCTGATTACGGCTCTAATCTGCTTAAATCACGCGGGAACAGCGTCGTCTCACGGACGTTGTCCTCACCGACTAATTTCATGGTCAGACGCTCTAAACCGATTCCAAGTCCACCATGTGGCGGCATGCCATGTTTGAATACGGATAAATACTGTTCCATTCCCTCAGACTCCATACCACGCTTTTCGATTTTTTCCATCAGTTTGTTGTAATCGTGGATACGCTGTCCACCGGTCGTGATCTCAAGTCCCTGATATAAGAGGTCAAAACTTAAGGTATAAGTCGGATCTGCCGGATCGTCCATCGCGTAAAACGGACGTTTCTTGGATGGATAATGTGTAACAAATACGAAATCCGCATCATACTCTTCTTTGAAATACTGTCCGATGAGTGCTTCCTCCTCCGGCTCAAGATCGTATGGATTTCTGATCTGGCGGTGATATTTTTCTGCCACTTTTTCTTTTGCTTCATCGAAACGCACGGTCGGAATTTTGTCGACGTTCGGCAGTGTGACGCCTAATAACCGGAGTTCCTCTGCATAATCTTTTTTGAGCAGTGCGATCATATACTGCAAAAATCCGGTCTCCATCGCCATGATATCTTCAAATCCATCAATATATCCCATCTCAAAATCAAGGCTGGTGTACTCGTTCAAGTGACGTTTGGTATTATGTTTTTCTGCACGGAATACCGGCGCCGTCTCAAATACCCGGTCAAATACGCCGACCATCATCTGTTTGTAAAACTGAGGACTCTGCTGTAAAACTGCCGGTCTGTGAAAATATTCCAACCGGAACAGGTTTGCCCCGCCCTCTGCACTTTTTGCACCGATCTTTGGTGTATGGATCTCTGTAAACCCCTGACTGTATAAGAAATCACGAAATCCCCGTACCACACCTTCCTGAATACGGAATTTTGCACGCTCCCTGATATTTCGAAGGGCGATCGCACGGTTGTTTAAATTCGCCTCCAAGGAGGTATTTAATTTCCATTTTGAGATTGCAAGCGGCATCGGTGCAGCCGGTTCGGACAATACCTTGATTTTATCCAGACGGATCTCAAATCCGTGTGGTGCACGTTCCTCCGGTTTTACGGTTCCCTCCACCTCAATCGTTGCTGCCTCTTTTAAATCTTTTAAGTCAAACTGTGTTTTTCCTTCTTCGTAAACACACTGGAGCAGTCCTTCTCTCTTTCTTAAGACGATAAATGCAACTTCACCCATATCACGGATGGTATGCACTGCTCCGTTTACTTTTACACTTTTTCCCTCATAGCTGCCGGTCAGTAAATCACCGATCTCTAAGGTTTCCTTTTTGTTTACACCTGTCATGAATTCCATATTCTGTACACTCCTTTAGATATGATAAGGTGCGGGACGGGAACCTTTTTGAAAAACAAAACTCTGTCTTTCAGATTTTCAACAAATAATAGAATGCACGCTCCGCGAACATTCTATTATCATGAATACAAAAAACCCCGGAAAAGCATATGCTTTTCCGGGGCGAAATCTCTTAGTATCCCGCGGTACCACCCGCATTGAAAAATGATGTCGTTCTCATCATCTTTCCGCTCTCTGTGCTTAACGCGCACCCACGTACTGACCTACTTTCGATCCGCTGCCGCTGTTTTTAAGATCAACCGCTCGTGCAAATTCCTGTTCAATCAGTCTGCTCCAGAGTGTTCCCTTGACCTTCTCTTTCAAACAGCGCTCTCAGTCGGTGACGCTGTATTCCTGTCGACGCCCAAAGATCAGAGTCTCTTTCATCGCTTTACTGTTTTAACGTTGTAACATTTATACCACATTGATTTCCTGTTTGCAATATTTTTTTTACAACTTTTTTTATTTTACAGTAATTTTGCAGGTTGCTTTCTTTCCACTTGCAGTTTTTACAGTAATCGTGGCTGCTCCTTTTTTCAGTGCCTTTACTTTACCATTCTTATCAACTGTTGCCACTTTTTTGTTGGAACTCGTCCAGGTAAGTTTATCTGTTGAGGAAGAAGGTGTCATAGTCGCTTTTAAGGTCAGAGTCCTGCCCTTTGCAACAGTCGCCTTGGTTTTGTTTAATTTTACCTTGGTTGCCGGTACTTTTACCGTCACTTTACAGGTTGCTTTCTTTCCACCTGATGTCTTTGCGGTAATCGTTACAGTACCTTTCTTTACAGCCGTTACAACACCATTTTTATCGACTGTAGCTACTTTCTTGTTAGAACTGCTCCATGTCACTTTGTCCGTTGCATTCTTATCAAGAGTAGCTTTCAGCTGTTTTGTTGCATTTTGCTTTAATGTCAGTTTCTTTGCACTCAGTTTAATACCTGCTGACTTCTTATTACTCTTTACAACGGTCACTTTACAGGTTGCTTTCTTTCCACTTGTTGTTTTAACTGTAATCGTAGCTGTTCCTGTTTTGACTCCTTTGATCTTACCGCTCTTTGTTACTGTCACTACCTTTTTGTTTGATGTAGACCATGTAAGTTTATCTGTCGCTGTCTTCGGAAATACAGATGCTGTCAGTTTTACGGAACTTCCCTTTTTGATACTCATCGCCGGTGTCAGATATACTTTGGTTGCCGGATCTGTAACCGTGATCTTACAGGTTGCCTTTAAACCATTCTTTGTGGTAGCTGTAATTGTAGCGGTTCCTGCTTTCTTTGCAGTTACTTTTCCGTTCGCATCTACTTTTACAACAGAGGATTTGGAAGATTTGAAAGTCACGGTCTTATCTACACTATTTTCCGGTGTTACGGTTGCTTTTAAGGTGTAAGATTTCCCTTTTTTCAAGGTTAAGTCCGTTTTGTTTAAGGTGATAGCGTTTGCTTCAATATCTTTGTCCGGCTCTATTGTTTCTTCTTGTACTCCAAGAATAATTGTTCCACCTGCTTTCAGTGCAGGAATTGTAAATGATACTGTTCCATCTGCTTCCGTTACCTTTGAATCTGCATAAGCATCCTTATAGCCTTTTCCTGTTACCGCAAGTTTATCTACCACAACCGGCGTATCTGTCAGATTAATTCCTACATAAACATTTTTTCCCTGATATGATTTTTCAAATACCAGATATCCTTCTTTGCTGCCACCTGCAACCTTTGTCCGATCTCCCTTTGCAAGAATCTCTGAATATTTATTTCTCGCAGCCAAAAGTTTCTGATAGTGGACAAGCATCTCATTGTCTGTATTTAAACTTCCGTCTGCATTCTGTGCCTGGCTCCAGTCAAAATCATATCGATTGGTCTGATATGGATAATTGTCTTTTCCATACTGTCCGATCTCTTCGCCATAATATACAATGACCTGTCCTTTTGCCGTCATCTGCAGAACTGTGGCAGCTTTAAACATGTTGTATGCCTGATCCTTTGTATATCCTTCATCAATGATTTTCTGCATCAGGCCATCTTCATCATGACTACTTGTAAATGCTCCAAGTGTCGCTGTATTATCAATTGCTGCGTTTCTCTTTTCCATAAAAATCTCAACACCATCAATATCACCTTTTACAAAAGCAAGTGCCTGGTCATTGAA
>ERZ1673722.3894-NODE-3894-length-10153-cov-4.147851_pt1 | contig 10153 bp, 8 predicted proteins | sample MGYA00580222_ERZ1673722 | MGnify/ENA primary metagenome ERZ1673722 (study PRJEB41218, sample SAMN15661750) | gut metagenome | host: Homo sapiens | place: Canada: London | collected 2015-08-20/2019-03-30 | study: EMG produced TPA metagenomics assembly of...
GTTCACCCCGGTTTTGCTGTTTCCCTTTGCCGGGATCGTGGTTGGGATCGCCATCATGCTTCGCAATCCGCTGTTTGTCGGTGAGGCCTTAACCGCGCCTGATAATCTGTTCGCGCAAATTGTTCACATCATCGAAGAGGGCGGCTGGGCGGTGTTCCGTAATATGCCGCTGATTTTTGCTGTCGGCTTACCGATTGGCCTGGCAAAGCAGGCGCAGGGCCGCGCCTGTCTGGCGGTGCTGATTAGCTTCCTGACCTGGAACTATTTTATCAACGCCATGGGGATGACCTGGGGCCACTTCTTTGGCGTCGACTTCTCTGCTGAACCCACTGCCGGCAGCGGGCTGGCGATGATTGCCGGAATCAAAACGCTTGATACCAGCATCATCGGGGCGATTATCATTTCCGGGCTCGTCACCGCCATCCACAACCGATTTTTCGACAAGCCGTTGCCGGTCTTTCTGGGGATTTTCCAGGGCACCTCGTTTGTCGTTATCCTCGCGTTCTTCGTGATGATCCCCTGCGCCTGGCTGACGCTGCTGGGCTGGCCGAAAGTGCAGATGGGCATTGAGTCGTTGCAGGCCTTTCTACGTACCGCTGGCGCGCTGGGCGTATGGGTTTATACCTTCCTGGAACGCATTCTGATCCCAACCGGATTACACCACTTTGTCTACGGCCCGTTTATCTTCGGCCCGGCTGCGGTAGAAGGCGGCATTCAGGTCTACTGGGCACAGCACCTTCAGGAATTCAGCCAGAGCACTGTGCCGCTGAAAACGCTGTTCCCGGAGGGCGGATTCGCGCTGCACGGCAACTCTAAGGTGTTTGGCTCAGTCGGTATTGCGCTGGCTATCTGGTATACCGCGTCACCGGAGAACCGCGTCAAAGTGGCAGGTCTGCTGATCCCGGCCACGCTTACCGCCGTGTTGGTGGGCATTACCGAACCGCTGGAGTTCACCTTCCTGTTTATCTCGCCTTTGCTGTTTGCCATCCACGCCGTGCTGGCCGCAACGATGGCGACGGTGATGTATATCTTCGGGGTGGTGGGGAACATGGGCGGCGGTCTGCTGGACCAGTTCCTGCCGCAAAACTGGATCCCGATGTTCCATAACCACGCCTCGACGGTATTCACCCAGATTGGCATCGGCCTCTGCTTCACCGGGATCTACTTCGTGGTCTTCAGAACGCTTATCGAACGTCTGAATCTCAAAACGCCGGGCCGGGAAGAGAGCGAAATCAAGCTCTACAGCAAGGCCGACTATAAGGCCGCTCGTGGGCAAACCACCGCCCCGGCGGCAGCCAGCCAGCAGGTCGGACAGGCCGCTGGGTTCTTACAGGCGCTCGGCGGCGCAGCGAATATCGAAAGTATCAATAACTGCGCCACCCGCCTGCGTATCGCCCTGGTGGATATGACGAAAACCCAAAGCGATGACGTATTCAAAGCCCTGGGCGCACACGGTGTGGTGCGGCGCGGCAACGGCATACAGGTGATTGTCGGTCTGCACGTTCCTCAGGTGCGCGACCAGCTGGAATCGCTGATGAAAACCCCTTTAACAAACGAACAAACCACTCTGACAGAGGCTATATCATGAAAAAATTCTCAGTTGTTATTGCAGGCGGCGGCAGTACATTCACGCCTGGTATCGTCCTGATGCTGTTAGCCAACCGTGACCGTTTCCCGCTGCGTGCGCTGAAGTTCTATGACAATGACGGAGCACGTCAGGAGATCATCGCCGAGGCGTGTAAAATCATCCTTAAGGAGCAGGCGCCGGAGATTGAATTTAGTTACACCACCGATCCTGAAGCGGCCTTTACCGATGTGGATTTCGTGATGGCGCATATTCGCGTTGGCAAATATCCCATGCGTGAAAAGGATGAAAAAATCCCGCTGCGCCACGGCGTGCTGGGCCAGGAAACGTGCGGGCCGGGCGGCATCTCCTACGGCATGCGCTCCATCGGCGGCGTGCTGGAGCTGGTGGATTACATGGAGCAGTACTCCCCGAACGCGTGGATGTTGAACTACTCCAACCCGGCGGCGATTGTCGCGGAAGCCACGCGCCGCCTGCGTCCGAACGCGAAAATTCTCAACATCTGCGACATGCCGATCGGCATTGAAGGACGTATGGCGCAAATCGTCGGCCTGAAAGACCGCAAAGAGATGCGCGTGCGCTACTACGGCCTGAACCACTTCGGCTGGTGGACGTCGATTGAAGATCAGAACGGCAACGATCTGATGCCGAAGCTGCGCGAATACGTGGCGAAAAACGGTTATGTTCCGCCTTCGGAAGATGTGCATACTGAAGCGAGCTGGAACGATACCTTCGCCAAGGCCAAAGACGTACAGGCGCTGGATCCGGACACCATGCCGAACACCTACCTGAAGTATTACCTGTTCCCGGACTATGTGGTCGCCCATTCCAACCCGGAGCGTACCCGCGCCAATGAGGTCATGGACCACCGTGAAAAGCACGTGTTCAGCGCCTGCCGGGCGATTATCGAAGCCGGTCATTCTGCTGCCGGTGAACTGGAAATTGACGAACATGCGTCGTACATCGTCGATCTGGCGACCGCGATTGCCTTTAACACCCAGGAACGCATGCTGCTGATTGTGCCTAACAATGGGGCTATCCATAACTTTGACGCTGACGCGATGGTAGAAATCCCTTGTCTGGTCGGCCACAACGGACCGGAGCCGCTGACCGTGGGTGATATTCCGCACTTCCAGAAAGGGCTCATGAGCCAGCAGGTGGCGGTGGAAAAACTGGTGGTGGACGCCTGGGAGCAGCGCTCGTATCAGAAACTCTGGCAGGCGATTACCCTGTCGAAAACCGTACCGAGCGCATCGGTGGCGAAGGCGATTCTGGACGATCTGATTGAAGCGAATAAGGATTACTGGCCAGAGCTGCACTAATCTTTCTGACCGGCATCGCCTGATGCCGGTCTCCTTGTCGTGGCTGAATTACGCTATGCTGAAGCCTGCATGCAGCACGACAAGGAACTTTCATGAACATTTCCCGCCTCGGTGAAGCACCGGACTACCGCTTCTCACTGGCTAACGAACGCACGTTCTTAGCGTGGATCCGCACCGCCCTGGGCTTTCTGGCCGCAGGCGTCGGCCTTGATCAGCTCGCCCCCGATTTTGCCACCCCGTTGATTCGCGAAGTGCTGGCCCTGCTGCTGTGCCTGATTGCCGGCGTGCTGGCGATTTATGGCTATCTGCGCTGGCTGAGAAATGAAAAGGCGATGCGTCTGAAGCAGGATCTCCCCTACACGCGCGGCTTGCTCATTATTAGTACGATTTTGCTGATGGTTGCGGGCGTAGTGATGTTACTGGTGCTGTATGCCGGATAGCCGCAAAGCGCGGCGGGAAGCGGACCCCGGCCTTCAGCCAGAGCGAACCTCGCTGGCCTGGCTGCGCACGCTGCTGGGGTATGGCGCGCTGATCGCTCTTGCCATTAAGCACAACTGGCACCGCACGGGGGCGCCATTCTGGATCTCCATTGTTGTGCTGGCGCTGGTAGCCATCATTTTATGGCGCTACACCCGCAGCCGTAACCTGATGGACGTGTCGCAGAACGACTTTGCGCAGCCGAAAGCGGTGCGGGATAAGTTCCTCATCGCCCTGGCCGTGCTGTCGTTGTCACTGCTGTTTGCGGTAACCCACATTCAACAAATTTTGCACCTGTAGGCCGGGTAAGGCGCAGCCGCCACCCGGCATAATTACTTCCCTTTCGCTAAATATTTCGCCATCTCGTCTTCCGGCACCATGCCGCCGCCGGTCGCCCACACCAGGTGGGTAACGTTCTCATCGGCATCGACGCGCAGCGGCCCGGCCATCCCCGCCAGCGCCGACGGCTCCAGGCGAATCCTTTCCTCCTGCGCCAGCCAGCCGAGCATGTCGTACATGCTTTGATCGGAGAGGGTATAGAACCCGTCGAGCAGGCGCTCCATCGCGCGGCCCACGAAGCCGGAGGCACGTCCTACCGCCAGTCCGTCCGCCGCCGTCACGTTATCAATACCCAGGTCCTGCACGGCGATTTCATCGTGCAGCCCGGTATAAACGCCCAGCAGCATGCACGGTGAGTGCGTTGGCTCCGCAAAGAAGCAGTGGACGTTATCGCCAAAGGCCAGCTTCAGGCCAAAAGCCACGCCGCCGGGGCCGCCGCCGACGCCGCACGGCAGATAGACGTACAGAGGATGATCGGCATCCACCACGCGGCCCTGTTCGATAAACTGCGCCTTCAGGCGCTCGCCAGCAACCGCATAGCCCAGGAACAGCGTGCGTGAATTCTCATCGTCAATAAAGAAGCAGTTCGGATCGCTTTCCGCCGCTTTGCGTCCCTGCTCCACCGCCACGCCGTAATCCTGCTCATATTCAACGACGATCACGCCGTGGCTGCGCAGTTTGGCTTTCTTCCACTCGCGGGCGTCGGCGGACATATGCACGGTCACCTTAAAGCCAATGCGTGCGCTCATAATGCCGATGGACATCCCCAGGTTGCCGGTTGAGCCCACCGCGATGCTGTACTGGCTGAAGAAGTCCTTAAAGCGCGGCTCCAGCAGAACGCTGTAGTCGTCTTCAACGCTCAGCAACCCGGCTTCCAGCGCCAGTTTCTCCGCATGGGTCAGCACCTCATAGATGCCGCCGCGCGCTTTGATCGAGCCGGAAATCGGCAGATGGCTGTCTTTTTTCAGCAGCAGCGTGCCTGTAACAGGCTTCGCAGATTCTTTCTCCAGCCGCGCCTGCATCGCCGGGATCGCGACCAGGTCGGATTCGATAATCCCGCCCGTTGCCGCCGTTTCCGGGAACGCTTTCGCCAGATACGGCGCGAAGCGTTTCAGGCGCGCGTGCGCGTCGTCTACGTCGGCTTTCGTCAGCCCGACATACGGCAATCCTTCCGCCAGCGTCGTGGTGCGAGGGTTAAGCCAGGTGGTTTCTTTCAGGGCAATCAGATCCTCAACCAGAGGAAACTGTGCGGTTAAAGTAGTGATAGTTGCGTTTTCCATAATACGTCTCTTCGCGCTCAGATAATGAAAGAAAGCAGGAATGTGCCGCCAAGTGCAAGCACCGAGGCGATAAACGTCGCCGTCGTATAGTATTTGAAGGTCTCATTCAGGGTCGCGCCGCAGTACTGCTTCACCAGCCAGAAGAGAGAGTCGGTCACGATCGTGCAGCCAATAGCGCCGGACCCGATGGCAATGGTGATGATCTCCGGGCTTACGTTCGGGTAGAGCGGCAGCATCGGCGCCACTATCGCCGTGGCACCCATCATCGCTACCGTTGCCGAACCCACGGCGGCGTGCAGCACCAGTGCCACCAGCCAGGCGAGAAGGATAGGGTGCATATGCAGGTTCGAGAGAATATGCGCCAGCGTCTCCGCCAGACCACTGATTTTAAGGATGGCGTTGAACGCCCCGCCCGCACCGATAATCAGCAAAATGTTGGCGATAGAGCCAAAGCCGTGCTCCGTATGGATCAGCATTGCGCCCATGCCCATGTGCTGGCGGATCCCCAGCAGGTAGTAGGCGACAAACACGGCGATAAACATCGCGGTGATGGGGTTGCCGATAAACTCCAGCAGGGTATACAGCGAGCCTTCTTTTGCCATGTTCAGCTCGGCAATGGTTTTCACCAGCATCAGGGCAATCGGCAGCAGCACGGTGAACAGCGTGGCGCCCAGCGACGGCAGAGTGTGCTCTTCCCGCACCTTCAGGTCTGAAAATTCCGCCGGAACCGGCTTATAGGGCAGACGGTTGCCGAGCAGCTTCAGGAACAGCGGGCCACCAACCAGAGACGCCATCAGGCCCACCACCAGACCGTAGACAATCACCGTCCCGACGTCCGCCCCTAATTTGTTGGTGACAAATAGTGCGGCCGGATGCGGAGGCACCACGCAGTGCACTGCCATTAGTGCGGTACAGAGCGGAATGGCCAGCTTGAGCAGCGACGTGTTGGTCTTTTTGGCGATGGAAAACGCCAGCGGGATCAGCAGTACCACGCCCACTTCAACAAACAGCGTAATGCCGCAGATCAGGCCGACCAGGACCATAATCACGTCCGCCGACAGCCAGCGGCAGCGCTGCAACGTAATCCCGATGCGCTCTGCCGCGCCGGAGACTTCCATCATTTTGCCGAGAATAGTGCCAAGACCGATAACCGCCGCCAGGAAGCCCAGCGTACCGCCAATCCCGCTCTCAATGGCGTTAACCATATCCAGCGGGCTCATCCCCATCATCGCGCCAACGAAAAAGCTTGCCAGCAGCAGCGCGAGGAACGGGTGAAACTTCAGTTTTACGATGGTTAAAACAATCAACACGATGCTGACAAGCAGCGTTGCCACAACCCAGACCTGAGATCCCATATCTCACCTCACCCTTATGTCATCTGGGGATATTGGACGAAAAAACGGCTTGGGCTGACAAACGATATAAATTGGCGTTCAGATGAGCCAGATTGGATCAACTGAGTGACTGGACTCTAAAAAGCGCACTTATTTTGCCGTTGGTTCACATAAATTCATTCTTGAGCGGTATGCTGAACGCAGAAATTACGTGTGGGAATTGTGATGACCGATGCGAATGAAGGCAGAAACCGGCTGTTAAACGGCTGGCAGCTGTCGAAAATGTACACCTTTGAAGTGGCTGCCCGGCATGAGTCCTTCGCCCTGGCGGCGGCGGAGCTGTCGCTCAGCCCCAGCGCGGTGAGCCACCGCATTAACCTGCTGGAAGAGGAGCTGGGCATTCAGCTGTTTGTCCGCTCACACCGTAAAGTGGAGCTGACGCAGGAAGGCAAGCGCGTTTACTGGACGCTGAAATCGTCCCTCGACACCCTGAATCAGGAGATCCTGGACATTAAAAACCAGGCGCTGTCAGGTACGCTAACGGTGTACTCCCGGCCGTCGATCGCCCAGTGCTGGCTGGTGCCGATGCTGGGGGATTTTACCCGCCGCTACCCGTCGATTTCACTTACTATTCTGACTGGTAATGATTACGTCAACATGCAGCGAACCGGCATCGATCTGGCGCTCTATTTCGACGATACGCCGCCAAACCACCTTTCTCATCACTTTTTGATGGATGAAGAGATTTTGCCCGTCTGCTCGCCGGCGTATGCCCGGGAGCATGAACTGCTGAAAAACCCCCATAACCTCAGCCACTGCACGTTACTGCACGACCGTCAGGCCTGGAGCAATGATTCCGGTACGGATGAGTGGCTGAGCTGGGCGCAGCATTACGCGGTGAATATGCCGTTATCATCGGGTATTGGCTTCGATCGTTCTGATTTAGCCATTATCGCGGCCATGAGTAATGTCGGGGTGGCGATGGGGAGAAAGCGGCTGGTGCAAAAACGTCTCGAACGGGGGGAGTTGATCGCACCCTTTGATGGGGAAACCCTCAAGTGCCATCAGCATTATTACGTCTCAACGCTTCCCGGCCGTCAGTGGCCGAAAATTGACGCCTTTATCGGCTGGCTAAGAGAGCTGGCGGGTTGAAGAATTATTACGCTTTCGCTCTACACCAAATGTGAAAAAGCGTGCTAAATACAGGTAATGCTTTTGATTTTTCCAGGGTAAACCGTGTTAAAGCCTTTTATTGCCACTGCGATCTTACTCTCTTCCGGCTGGGCGACTGCCGCTGAGCCGCCGCTGACGGCTGCCCGTTATGCGCAGCAGCTGGGCGTCGGGATGGATGTGGACTGGGCACGCACCGAGCGCGGTATCCGCGAATTCGACCCGCTGGTGGTCCGTGATTTCCAAGCGAAAGGCATACATCATGTCCGTATTCGGGTGGCGGGCGAACCGACGGAAGCGCGGCTGATTCACCTGCGTAAGCTGGTGGAGGCCTGCGAGCAATACGGCGTCATCCCCATCATCGCTTATCAGGCCGATGAATATAAAAACGACCCGAAAGCGGATACCGAAAAAGAGGTGATTAACTGGTGGATTGCCGTGGCGCACTATTTTGGTCAGCGCTCGCCGTTGCTGGGCTTTGACCTGATCTACGAACCGGCGGACAAGCTCAACCACAACGTTGCTTCGCTCAACCGGGTGTATGAGAAAGCGATCAAAGACATTCACGCCATTGATGCCAGCCGCATGATTTTTATCGCCCCTCGTCTGCGCGCCGCGCCGGAGGATTTATCCACCCTGAAGCTGCCCGCGCACAGCCAGAATTACCTGCTGGCGGAGTGGCATATTTTCCCCTGGGGTCCGCTGAAAACGAACGGTAAATACCCGTGGACGTCCGGAACTGCGGCTGAGAAAGCGGCTATCCGTAACCGAATTAACGCCGCGCTGCACTGGCAACAAAAAACCGGGCATGTGAGCTGGGTTGGCGGCTGGGGGGTGGGCGAATCGAAAAGCCTGACGCCAACTGCCTCGCAGATGGCGTTTGCCACGTTTATGGCGTGCGAGCTGCAACAGGCCAACATCCCGTATGCGATAAACGCCGATGTTCAGTTTTATGACGGGGAAGAGGGGGCGTGGCGGCCTGCCCCAGAGCGGCTATTGCAGGCGATGATTGCGCCCGTCTGTGAAAAGCCCGGCGAGAAGCCGGGCCATCATGCGGTTAAACCGGCTGTTCGTGATGCGAGACACGCGACGCCAGCGGCAGCCAGCACAGCAAAATCAGCAGCCCCATCAGGGTCATCAGCAAGCCTAAACTCGCCTGCCCGGTCTGCGGCATCATAGCCGAAAGCCAGGCCAGCGCGCCGGAACCGATGTTCTGCAAACCGCCCACCAGCGCGCCTGCCGTGCCTGCGAGGAACGGGAACGGCTCCATCGCGCCGCTGGTGGCGAGGGGAAACAGCATGCCCGCGCCGAAGAAGAACAGCGCTGCCGGGATGAGCAACGTCCAGACCGACATCACGTCAAACAGCCCCGGGATCCACATCATCAGCCCGGCCAGCAGACAGCTGATCACCGACTGCCACATCAGGGTGGAGAAACGCTTGTTCGGACGTCCGGCGAACCATGCGCCGAAGAACGCCGCCGGGATCGGCAGAATAAACAGAATACTCACCACCATACTGCTCAGGCCAAGGCCCGCGCCCAGCAGCACGCCGGAACAGGCTTCAAACACCGCAATGCCCGCCAGGCCGCCGATTAGCATCAACAGATAACAGGTAAAGGACCCATTACCGAACAGCGTTTTGTAGCTGGCGATGAGCTTCGTGCGCGGCGCGTCTTTTGGGCGGGTTTCCGGCATCCAGCGCCCCATGCTGAAGGTGACAATAATGCACAGCACCAGCAGGAAGGCATAACAGGCGCGCCAGGACCAGACGGTGTCCAGCAGACCCCCAATCAGCGGGGCCAGCAGCGGGCTGACCAGAATACCCATATTTAACAGACTGTTGGCGTGGCGAAGCTGTGTGCCCTGGTACATATCACGCGGCAGGGTACGCGCCATAACCCCGCCGACGCCGGTGCCCACACCCTGAAGGGCGCTGGCGGCAATCAGGACGGTCAGGCTGTGAGTGGTAATGGCGATCATCGTCGCTACCATGAAAATGCTCATGCCCACCAGAATGACCGGACGACGCCCGACGCGATCGGACAGGGGACCATAAACCAGCTGTGAAACGCCATAGGTTAGCAGATAGGCTGCCATCACGCTCTGGACTGCACCTTCGCGGACGCTCAGATCTTTTGCCATATCGGCAATCGCCGGAATGTAGATGGTTTGCGCCATCTGCCCGACGGCCACCAGTAACACCAGCATCAACAATAAGTTCACGTTCCGTTGCTTTTTCATGTCGCTGAATACTTTTGCCAAAAGAGATAAATGAAGAATAAGTGACTATGCATTCCCATAAATGCGCGAGGAATCTACCACAGAGAGATGACAATTTAAGCATTACTGTGATGAATGACAGAAGACGTGAAGTCATGATTTGTAAACAAGATCGGCAACTAATGTTGCCAGCGAATTACGCCAGGCGCAGCAGGATCGCACCGGCAGCAATACCCAGTGCCGCCGCGATGCGCAGGCCGGCAACCTTCTCTTTTAAAAGCACAAATGCGATTAATGCGCCGAAGAGAATAGAGGTTTCACGCAGTGCGGCGACCACAGCCAGCGGTGCCTGGGTCATCGCCCAGAGTGCCAGACCGTAAGATCCCATCGTCCCGACGCCGCCGAGCAGCCCTTTTTTCCAGTGC
>ERZ1673722.3896-NODE-3896-length-10145-cov-5.717443_pt1 | contig 10145 bp, 5 predicted proteins | sample MGYA00580222_ERZ1673722 | MGnify/ENA primary metagenome ERZ1673722 (study PRJEB41218, sample SAMN15661750) | gut metagenome | host: Homo sapiens | place: Canada: London | collected 2015-08-20/2019-03-30 | study: EMG produced TPA metagenomics assembly of...
GCTTGCTATACACTTGAGATTGAAAAAGGAAAAGAAGAGAAAAAAGTTGGAACAAAGAGCTTTTTAAACGAAATTCGTGCAAAGTTTGCAACGGAAAATGGATTGGTTTTAACATGTCTTGATACGTTTGGTGTGCTTTCCATTCAGTTTCTGGCACTCGCAACGAAGAAATCCATGATCACACTCGAAATGTCATTTCGCTACTTATTTGAAAAAGGATATATCAGAATTTATAAAATTCCTGGATTGGATTCTTTTTATTCCCTTTCAGCAAAGGCATGGAAAGCAATGCAGTCAAGAGAAGCACGCAATTATTTAAAAATAAAAGGTATTGTTTATGATAATCAGGCAAAAAATGAAATGAATCTTGATGTGGATGAGGAATCTGTCAATGCAGCATTTGCAAGGATTGCTTATCTGCGTTTGCTGAATACATTTTATGAGATTATTCAGCCAAATACCTCAATGAAGGAAGCAGTTTTTGATGAGTGTTTTGTGGCTGTATTAAAGGATACATCTTCAATAATTATGATTGGTATTTTCTGGAGCTTAAAGGGAAGTAAGGATGAAGATATTCTTCTTGAAAATATTCGAGAGAGCGTAGATTATGGCACTGATTACGTTATTGTTGCAGGACTAAACAGGGATTATGCAGTTTGCAATGCCGATTATGTAGTAAAAGAAATGGCATTTGATCCAAAGTGTGTAATCTGCTACGATTTGTTAAAAAACGAATATTTTGAGTATGCGTCAAATGATCCGTTCTCTCCAAAGAAGCTGTTAGAAAAGAAGGAAAATCAATCAGTAAAATTAGAGAGTAAAGTAGAAAATAAAGCAGAAAATAAGGCAGAGAGTAAAGCAGAAAACAAAGCAGAAAGTAAGGCAGAGAGTAAAGCAGAAAACAAAGCAGAAAATAAATCAGATGATCAGTTAGAAGGTGAGCTGAAAAGTAAGCTGGAAAGTCAGTCAAAAGATCAGTTAGAGTGTCAGCCAGAAAGTCAATTTGAAGATCAATTACCAGATCAGTTAGCAGACTCTTCAAAAGATGAAATACAAAATGCCTGCATGATGATTGTGGAAGAAAAAACTTACTGTGCTACAGCTTATCTCGATGCTGTAAAGGATACAAATGAACAATATAAAATACTGTATGAGCAGTTAGCTTACGCAGTCAATGATCCTAAAATGAGATGCTCCTATGATTCTCATAAAATCTTTGCAATGTATCCGCAGAATGAGGATATATTGACAAATTATCTTATGCTGTCTACCTGCCTTCGCAATTTCTTTATGAACCATATTGAATATGATTATGAAATGAAGGCATTATATGAGAACATGAAGAGTATTCCTATGACACAGGCTTATCCTGAGCTGATGAGCGCAGCATATCGCATGGTGCAGTTTAAGGGAAAATTCCATAAGGGAATTGATTACTACGCCGATTATCGCCTAAGGGATCAGATGAAAATTGAACACCGACTGGAAAATCTGGCAGTGCGTGCAAAGGGATATTATGAAACATACGTGTTAGGTCAGCCTAAAAATCATAAAAACGTAAAGCGCTTTGTTGATACATGGAAATTAGTTTTTGCTGAGGATGGTGAGATGGCATCATATCTTCAGGCAATCATGAATGGTGAATATGAGTATGCGAGTCTGTTTCGTGTAAATTTGCTTATTAATTTTATTAGTGATGGCTGTACAGCCGAATATTCAAATCTTAACCGTGAAAAGTTAGGAAACTATATTAATGACTGTTGGGACAAATCAAAGACGAATGGCGGAACCAAATTTAAGACTAGCAATCTTATGAGTGACCTTAGAAATAACCTGACAAATGCTATGGAAAAGGTTATTGGGATTACATGTGAGTGGATTGATCTGGCATCTGGACGCAGCTGTTCTGAAAATGATGCAGGTGAAAAGCGCTACCGTGAGATAAAAAGTGATCTTAGGGCAGAATTAAAAGCTGCTGAAAAAATCGTTCAAAAGAAGGAAACAGCAGAAGATATTTATGTGCAGGCAGGAAAAGCTGTGCTAGCGCAGACAATAAAAGAGCTTCTGGCAAGATTGGATGGCCGTTACAAGGAAGAATCTCATAAATATTTTTACATGGATTTTTTGAGAGGAAGCGAGGTACTTTTAGACGAGGAATATTTCCCAGACAAGCGAGGAAATTTTGCTGATTTTGAGAAATTGTCACTTCCAGCTCGTATTTTGCGTCATTCTAAGCTTGAGCTTTTAAGTTTTGAGGAAAAGCTTGAGCATATTTTCAAGGAATATGGAGACGACTACGGAGCAGCAGAACAGATTTTAGATTATATGCAAAAAAATAGAAATGCAACAGAAGAATACAATATTCAGGCATCTAAGGAGCAGGCTGGAAAGGATGCACAAATCCGTCTTAATAACTTTATTGAAAATCTGGAGCTGGCGCAAAGCTATGGACAGATTGAAGAGACAAAGGAAAATAAGAAGGAAAAAATTCAGAAGATCGCAAATGAGTGGTTTGCTTATGCTGATGAGACGAAAAATTATGGTTTCTTCAAACGAATCCTGGAGGAGTACGAGAAAAAACTTCACGAGGACGCAAAGGTGCGCGGAGAGGCACTTCTTCGCGAGGTTGAAGGAATCGAGAATAACGACACATTAGATGAGTGCCGCAAAAAGCGTATTGTCGCAATAAAAAGCATGATCGAATGTCAAAACTATACAGTGGCAGAGGATCTTTTGTCAAAAATTAATAGTGAAGAGACAGATGAGGAGCGGGAAATTCGAGGCACTGATTATTTGGCAAAGTTTATTGAAGAGTATGACTATAATTATAAGGCAGTTGCTAACAGCAGCAAGAGTCTTAGTGATCTGGCAGTTGTGCGTATTCATAACAAGGATGAAAAGTGGGCAAAACGTCTTATTGACAACTGGATGAATAACGGACAGGCTTTGGGACAGTATAAGCTGACAGCTCTTCTTGAGGCGCTTGGCTTTTTAGACGCACAGGTAAAGGAGCAGGCAAAGCTTGGAAGAATTGAAAACTATATGGTTACGATTCCTGCTGTAGTAGGAAGAAAAGCAAACTATAAGCATCCGATTGCGGCATTTGGATCGAAGGCACAGACAGATGGCTTTCGCGTTGCCTGCCTGTTTGGAAAGTATGATGCAGACCGTCTGATTGAAGAATTAAAAAATATCGGAAACAGCAAAAATACACTAGTGCTTCTTGATTATGCGCTGTCACTTCCAGACAGAAGATTATTTGCAAAAAAAATAAAGGCGAGCTTTAGTGATAAGGTCTTTGCAGTCATTGACCGCGTATTATTAATGTTCTTAGTAAACAATTACAGTGTGCAGTTTATCAATCAGATATTGATGTCTGTTATGATGCCATTTTCATATTGTCAGCCGTATGTGTGGGATTCTTCAAAGGTAATGCCTCCGGAGATATTTATCGGAAGACAGGAAGAGCTTGAAAAAATCGAATCACCTTCCGGTGTCAATATCGTTTATGGAGGACGTCAGCTTGGAAAGTCGGCACTTTTAAAAAAGGCAAAAATGGATATTGATTTTGATGAAAATAATAACCGTGCAGTTTACATTGAAATCAAGGGCATGGATTATGAACGAGCAGCTAAAAAGATTTGCTGTGAGCTGTATGATGCTGGTGTTCTAAAAGAAGAAATTGATACGACAGACTGGGATGTACTAGCAAGGGCAATCAAAAAAAGACTGCTTGACGATAAAGAGGAACGTATTCCTTATCTGTTACTTTTGTTAGATGAGGCAGACACATTTATCGAGAGCTGTACAGAAGTAAATTTTAAACCGTTTGATGCTCTAAAAGAGATTCAAAATATTGGAATGGACCGCTTTAAGTTTGTTATTGCAGGTCTTCATAATATTGTGCGTTTTAAGCGCGATGCAGCATTGTCTAATAATAGTGTGATTACGCATTTAAGCTCAATTACGATCAGACCATTTCACACAAAGGATGCAAGACAGCTTCTTGAGGAGCCGCTTTATTGTCTGGGATTTCGTTTTCCAAAGGAGCGTCAGGCGCTGATATCACTTATTTTAGCAAGCACCAATTATTTTCCAGGATTGATTCAGCTTTATTGTGCGAATTTAATTGAAGCAATGAAAAAGGATGATTATGCCGGATATGATGAAGGAAATACACCAGCCTATGAGGTTACACAAAAGCATATTAAAAAGGTGCTCTCAGATCCATCCTTTATGAATCAGATTCGTGAAAAGTTTGAGATCACGCTTAAGCTTGATGAAGATAACATGTACTATATCATTGCACTTTTGATGGCGTATCTGTATCACCAAAATGCAAACTCAGCAGCTGACAGTGAGGGCTTTTCGGCAGAGGATATCAAAGAGGCGGCAATTGGCGTAGGCATCAATCAGGTTGCCGTTCAGAAAACACAAGTCATTAATGGACTGATGCAGGAGCTTCTTGAGCTTAATATTTTGCGTCATACAGTAAACGAAAAGTATCTGTTCTCACGATACAGCTTCTTCCAGATGATGGGAACATCAGATGAAATTGACAGCCGTTTGCTTGAATACATGGAGAATCAATAACGGGGTGAAACAATGGATAGACTATGGTGGGAAAATATAACAAATACATCACATTTCATTGATCAGATTGTGGAAGCCGTTCAGTCAGGCAGCCATCTGTTTTTACAGCTTCCGCAGTTTGTCCCGTGGTATGAGACAATGAGCGATCTGGTCATATCGAAAATTGAAAGGCAAAACTCAGACCGTTCCCTGAAAATTATTATGGATAGCGGCAAAGATCCGGGGGAATATCTGTTTTATCAATATTGCCGTCAGGAGAAAAGGGCGCAGTATAGGCCAGGAATAGGATATGCGCAGTTTCTTGCAAAAAGCGAAGAGTTAATAATGAACCATTATATCCTCTGGGTAACGCAGGCAGATTTAGCGCAGGCGAAGAAGTGGTACACTTTTCTGGAAGGCTACAGCAAGGCGCTTGGCAAAGGGAAAAAGGGCTGCATATTTTTGATTGAAACAAGAGAAGATGTATCAATTCGTGAACGCGGAGGCATCAAAAGACTTGTTTATGAAAAAGAGATAGCACATTATGACACATATCTTTTTGCGATGCTTGCGGCATCCACGCAAAAGCAGACAGAGGGCTTTCGTCAGTATCTGGCAGAGGCTGTTTCATCTGTTGTGCCAGATGATGCAGAGCTTGCCTGCGCATGTATCAAGAGAGGGCGTATATTTTTAGAGGACCCTGTAAAAACAATTGCGTCAATAAAAAAAGAAACATTTAGAAGCGATGGAACGGCCTTTTGGCCTGACATAAGCGAAAAGCAGATTGCGGAACGGATGTGGGAAGCGCAGATCAAGGTAGTATTTCCTATTATAGAAAAGCAGCGAAGCATTATCGTGGAGCGATACAGAAAAGGAATTGAAGCACTTCTTCCAATCACTGGTGCATACGGCGAAATGTTTTTTGATGCCGAGGATGTGGAAATTGGTGTCTTGTCTCATCTGGTATCATTAGGGAGATTAGTTGTCGCTTTCGAAGATGGGAAAATGATTGCAAGGCTTAGAAATGCAAGAAATACACTGGCACATATTAAGCCTATGACACAGGCTGAAATTGATGAAATTTTGTAAATAAAAAAGCAGCGACCGGATTGATCGCTGCTTTTTTTCATTATAAGATTCGTATACGAATAATATTTTCCATTGCCTCTAACTTTTTCTCAAATTCATCACTTACAGGCGCTTCTACATCAAACATTGCATATGCATATTCGCCGCGGCTTTTTGAAACCATATCACTGATGTTAACACCAGCCTCACCAAAAAGAGAAGTCAGCTGACTGATAACATTTGGTCTGTTGTAGTGGCATACACAGATACGTGCTGCCTTTTTGCGATAGCCAAGGTTGCAGGATGGGTAGTTGACAGAGTTTTCAATATTTCCATTTTCAAGATAATCCATAATCTGGTTGACAGCCATAACAGCACAGTTTTCCTCAGATTCTTCAGTTGAAGCACCAAGATGAGGAAGTACAAGAGCACCAGGCATATTTACAACAGCTGGATTCGGGAAGTCTGTAACATAGCGGGAAACCTTGCCGCTTGCAAGAGCATCAGCCATGTCAGCATCATTTACAAGAATATCTCTTGCAAAATTTAAGATCTTGACACCATCCTTCATTTGATCAAAAGCACGCTTATTCAGCATACCCTTTGTAGAGTCAAGTGCAGGAACATGGATGGTGATGTAATCACATTGATTATAGATTTCATCATTATCCTTTACGATTGTAATGTGGTGAGAGAGACGAACTGCATTCTGGATGCTTAAATAAGGATCGCAGCCAAAAACCTCCATTCCAAGCTCACTTGCAGCATTTGCAACAAGAACACCGATTGCACCAAGTCCGATTACGCCAAGCTTCTTTCCCTTAATTTCATTTCCAGCAAAAGCCTTCTTTGCCTTCTCAGCTGTCTTTGCAATATTTGGGTCATCCTTATTTTCACGTACCCAGTGACAGCCGCCTGCAATATCACGTGAAGCAAGCATGAGTCCTGCAATAACGAGTTCCTTTACACCATTTGCATTTGCACCTGGTGTATTAAAAACAACAATACCTTTTTTTGCGCAGGAATCAAGCGGAATATTATTCACACCGGCACCGGCACGTCCAATTGCAAGAAGAGAATCAGGAAGTGTCATTTCATGCATAGAAGCACTGCGAAGAAGCACAGCATCAGCATTTTCAATCGAATCAGCGATGCAGTATGTATCATCAAAACGGCTCATTCCGGCATTAGAAATTGGATTTAAGCAATAAACACTTTTCATTTCAAATTCTCCTCCTCAAACTTTTTCATAAATGCAACAAGTGCCTCTACACCTTCCTTTGGCATTGCATTATAGATACTTGCACGCATACCGCCTACAGTGCGATGACCCTTTAAGTTAACAAAACCGGCAGCCTCAGCTTCCTTTACAAATTTGGCATCAAGCTCCTTGTCGCCAGTTACAAATGGAACATTCATTAAAGAACGAGAGGACGGCTCAACTGTACCGTGAAACAGCTTGCTAGAATCAAGATAGTCATAGAGGATCTTTGCCTTTTCTACATTTCTTCTTTGCATTTCCTCAAGACCGCCTATTTTCTTAAGCCACTTGAAGACCTTGCCGCAGATATAAATACCATAGCATGGAGGTGTATTGTAAAGAGAATCAGCATCTGCATGGATCTTGTAGCGAAGCATGGTAGGTGTTCCTGGAAGAACATCATCAGTAATAAGGTCTTCACGGATGATTGCAATTACAACACCGGCAGGACCGACATTTTTCTGAACACCGCCGTAAAGCATACCATATTTAGTAACATCAACCGGCTCAGATAAAAAGCAGGAAGAGATATCAGCTACAAGTGTTTTTCCTTTTGTATTTGGAAGTGTGTGGAATTTGGTGCCGTAGATAGTGTTGTTTTCACAGATATAAACATAGTCGGCATCGTCATCGATTGGAAGATCAGAACAGTCTGGAATATAAGAAAATGTTTTGTCAGCACTAGAAGCGACAACGTTAACTTCGCCGTAGAGCTCAGCTTCTTTAGCAGCCTTCTTTGCCCACTGACCGGTTACAATATAATCAGCTTTCTTATTTTTCATCAGGTTCATTGGGATCATAGCAAACTGCTGGGATGCACCACCCTGTAAAAATAAAACTTTATAATTGTCCGGAATATTCATAAGCTCACGAAGATCAGCCTCAGCCTCTTTAATGATCGTATCGTAAACCTTAGAACGATGGCTCATCTCCATGACAGACATACCGCTTCCCTGATAGTCAAGCATTTCAGCTGCAGCCTCCTGCAGTACCTCCTCTGGCAGCACAGCTGGACCAGCAGAAAAATTATAAACTCTTCCCATAAAGAAACCTCCTTATCGCTGCATTAGATATTATCGGGCGGTCAAAGACCGGTGAGATGCAGTGATTTACTATGGTGCTTTACCATATTAAAGTCTAATATAATACTCAATTAGAAATAAGTCAATACCTAATTTCAATAATTCTTCACAAGAGGACAAACAATGGACACAAATTTATCAAAGAGTCATCACATTTGACGCCTAACATTACAAATGATAGCAAAACAGCAATAAGGCTGTTTGCAAAAATGAGATGCAGGAGGACAAGACTTTGATTGAAGTAACAGGTCTGGTAAAAAAGTATGGAAACCATGTGGCTGTCGATCATTTAAGCTTTCGCCTAGAGCCAGGAAAGATTTATGGCTTTCTTGGTCCAAACGGAGCTGGAAAATCAACGACCATGAATATGATGACCGGATATATCGGTCCTACAGAGGGAACGATTTTAATTAATGGTCACGATATCGTGAAGGAACCAGCAGAGGCGAAGCGCTGTATAGGCTATCTACCGGAGCTTCCGCCGTTGTATACAGATATGACAGTATGGGAATATCTTGAATTTGCGGCACAGTTAAAAAATATTCTGGCGAAAAAGCGTCAGGAGAGCATTTTAAATGCCATGAAGATGACTGGACTTGTCGATGTCGCAAAGAGACTTATCAAAAACCTTTCAAAGGGCTACCGTCAGAGAGTTGGTTTTGCACAGGCTGTGCTTGGCATGCCGGAAATTATAATTCTTGATGAGCCGACTGTAGGTCTTGACCCAATTCAGATTATTGAAATACGTTCTCTTATCAAAGAGCTTGCAAAAGAGCATACAGTTATTTTAAGCTCACATATCCTTTCTGAAATCAGTGCCGTATGCGATGAAATTTTGATTATCTCTCATGGAAGATTAGTTGCAAGTGATACAACAGAAAATCTTATGCACTACATGGATAGTGATGCTATGCTTGAAATCAGCATAAGGGCGCCAAAGGAGCAGGCAAAGAACAGCTTTGCACAGCTTCATCATGTTGCAGCAGTTTTGGAAGCCACAAAGCAGAATGAGGATGATAAGCATCTGAATTTGACCTCATTTGAGATACGTACAGATGGCGCTGATGTGCGTGAGGCTGTATTTGGTATCTGCGCAGAAAAAAATTGGCCGATTTATGAGATGAAATATTCAAAGGCAACACTTGAAGATGTCTTTATGGAGCTGACTGCCGACAATAAGGCTCATGAAGAAGAGATGGATGAGATTAAAAAATCGGCAGAGGAGGCCGTAAAGGAAGCAGAGCAGACAAAGCAGGCCAATAAGGAGGATGACAATGAAAGCAATATTTAACAGAGAATTTAAATCTTATTTCACATCCATGATTGGACCTGTATTTGTGGCCGCACTTGTGCTCGTGACAGGTATTTACTTTATGGTGTATAACATGAGCTATGGCTATCCTTACTTTGCCTACACATTAAGTGCCTCTGCCATAGTATTTGTACTGACTGTTCCGCTTTTGACAATGAGAAGCTTTTCAGAGGAGCGTCATTCAAAGACAGATCAGCTTCTTTTGACATCACCGGTATCTGTGACACAGATTGTTTTAGGAAAGTTCTTTTCAATGGCAGCAGTTGTTGCGATTCCATGTGTGATCTTTTGCCTGTGTCCATTGATCATTAAGAGCACTGGAACAGCATATTTTCTTGTTGACTATTCAACTATTCTTGTATATTTTCTGATCGGCTGCGCTTATGTTGCCATTGGAATGCTGATCTCAGCAATGACAGAGAGTGTCATCATCGCGGCAGTTGGAACGATCATTACACTGCTTTTGATCAATTTGTCAAATGGTCTTTCCAAATATGTGCCAAATACAGCAATTGCCTCTTTAATAGGCTGTCTGATTCTTTTAGTTCTTCTTTGCGTCATTGTCTATGTAATGACAAAGAGCAATGCAGCTACGTTTGGTCTTTTGATCGGTGGAGCAGCAGTTTTAATTATTCTTTACGTTGTAAAGCCAGCTCTTTTTGAGGGACTTGTTCCAGGAATGATCGAAAACATAGCATTTGCAAAGGTAATGACAAGCTTTGTTTCTGATTATGTGTTTGATGTAAAGGGTGTTGTGGAGCTGATCTCGATTTGTGCGGCATGCATCTTCCTTACCACACAGGTAATTCAGAAGAGAAGATGGAGCTAAGATAAGCGCTAGATTGGTGTA
>ERZ1673722.3905-NODE-3905-length-10116-cov-17.013219_pt1 | contig 10116 bp, 10 predicted proteins | sample MGYA00580222_ERZ1673722 | MGnify/ENA primary metagenome ERZ1673722 (study PRJEB41218, sample SAMN15661750) | gut metagenome | host: Homo sapiens | place: Canada: London | collected 2015-08-20/2019-03-30 | study: EMG produced TPA metagenomics assembly of...
AGATCGAGAGCCAGGGCTTCCGCGGCATTTCCTGCCGGATTCATACCCCTCAGGGGAGCTTTTCTGCACTGATTCCGATTCCGGGACGCCATATGGTTTACAATGCGCTGGCCGGAACCGCAGTCGGATGCACGTACGGGCTGACGCTGGAGCAGATCAAACAGGGAATCGAGACACTGCAGTCGGTGAGCGGAAGATTCCACATCATCGAGACAGGAAAATACACCGTTGTCGATGACTGCTACAACGCAAACCCGGTTTCGATGAAGGCATCTCTCGATGTTCTGAAAGAGGCGAAGGGAAGAAAAGTGGCCGTGCTCGGCGATATGGGCGAGCTCGGAACCGATGAGGCAGCACTCCACGCCGAAGTCGGCACACACGCCGGAACCTGCGGCATTGACGCCCTCTACTGTGCGGGACCGCTCTGCGAGCATCTTGCAAAAGCAGCAAAAGAGGCTGATTCGAAGCTTGAGGTACGCCACTTTGCAGACCGCGAGAGCCTGATGGCAGAACTGCCGAAGCTCTTACAGGACGGGGATCAGATTCTGGTAAAGGCATCGCACTTTATGGAGTATGGAAAGATTGTGGAGATGCTCTCCGTAGAGAAATAAGAGTATAAGACAGAAAAAGAGCCGGACACTTCTGGAAAAAAACAGAAGGGTTCGGCTCTTTTTCTAGAGCGTGTCTGAAAAAGGCTTTTCGCAAGCTGCGAGTCCCACTTTGTGGGAGATTTTGTTCGAATGAGGGCGGCGTAGCGGGCTACGGTAACCGAATGAGGGCAAAATATACCGCAAAGTGGGGCTTGCAGCTTGCGGAAATGGTTTTTCAGACACGCTCAGGCCAGTCATTGATTTTATCTTGCCGGATTTTCTTTCAGCTGTTCCAGCAGAATGTTTTTCGTATAATTTCCGATTTCTTTTTTCTCTTCCTTCGTAAGCTCACCCGGAATGATCGGCTTGCCGTACGTTACGGTAACGTGGGTACCGCGGATCTTCGGAAAGTGTGCTTCCAGAATATTTCTGGAACCGGAGATGGAAAGCGGAATGATCGGGCAGCCGGTTTTCGTTGCCATCTTGAATGAACCGTTGTGGAACTCGCCGAGCTCCAGCTCGCTTGGTGTTTTGCCGCGGGTGCCTTCCGGGAAGATACAGATGGAAGTGCCGCTTTTGATCTCCTCACATCCGGCAAGGATCATCTGCAGACCCTGCTTGATGTCGGAACGGTCGAGAAACAGGCAGTGGATGAGTTCCATCCAGTTCTTTAAGAGCGGAATGCGCGCCAGCTCCTTTTTCGCTACGAATCCGCAGGAGCCCGGAACCGTTGTGTAGGTTACGAGAATATCAAAATAGCTGCGGTGATTGCCGATGTAGAGAACGGCACGATCTTTCGGAATATTTTCCTGTCCTTCCACCGTGATCTTCGTGCCGGCGAAAAACAGAATCACGCGGAAAATCCAGCGGATCAGCGCACGGCTTACCTTGTCACAGACCTCCGGCTTTTTCTTACGGATCAGAAGCAGAACAAGAAGCACCGGGATCGACAGAATCAGATACAGAAAAGCGGTCAGAATGACCAGAATAAAACGAATCATGAATCTTTTTCTCCTCTTGGTAAAAATAGTGATATTCAGTTATTGCGTACTTTTCAGTATACGTCATATATGGGGCGGGTTGCAATAACTTTCGTCTTTTTCGGAAAAAGATTTTGCGTCATAGAAGACTGTGGCCCGTCATACAATGGATAGAAAGAGCAGGAAGCGGCGTTTGGAATGATGAAGAAAAAGAGACGGGGAAGAGTTCTTCTGGCTGCGGTGATTCTGATGCTCCTGGCATCGTGCCGGATCACAGATGTGAGCGAGGGCGAGCGGAAAGAACTGTCGTATGCGATTGTAAAGCCGGGCGATTTTCCGCCGGAAATCGATCAGATTTTGCGCAGGAAAAAAGAATCCGCGTTCCAGATGGCGTACGAGAGCGGGGACGATCTCTACATACTGCGCGGCTACGGAAAGCAGAAAAGCGGAGGCTTTTCCATACAGATCGAAGAAGTATCGAAATCGGAAAACGCCGTTTTCGTGCGGACAAAACTCGTCGGACCTGCCGCAAAGGAGGAGCAGAAAGGCGCCGCCTCCTGCCCTTACGTCGTGCTGAAAACGAAAGCGGCGGCGGGAATCTCAGTCGTATTTGAGGATTAGAGTGGGAGGAGCCTTATGGATTTTGTAAAAAAGATTCTGCATCAGATCAGCAAAAAAAGCGAAGCGGTGTCACAGATTACGTTTGATGAGGACTACAATGTGCCGGACGCACGGCCCGATGTGGGGCGGATGATTCAGAAAAAAGGCGAGGTGACGATCGGGGATGTGCAGATTTCGGAAGGAAAAGCGCGTGTATTCGGCGGCCTCACCTTTCATCTGCTGTACGTCTCCGACGGCGAACGGCGCCGGATCTGCCAGCTCTCCGGCGAGCTTCCGATCGACGAGACGATCCATCTCGATGGTCTGACAGGGGGCGACAAGGTCTGCATCACCTGGGAAGTGGAAGATCTGAACCTGCATCTCATCAACTCGCGGAAGCTGGGCGTGCGCGCGATCGTCACGCTGCACGCGTGGATCGAGGAACTGTGCGACCTTGCCGTGCCGATGGAAATCCGCGGGGAGAGCGACGTCGCGGTAAAAAGGCAGGAATACCGCGTGGTTGAGCTTGCAGTGCAGAAAAAAGATGTGCTGCGTGTCAAAAAGGAGCTTACGATTCCGTCCGGCAAGCCGGAATTGCACGAGATTCTCTGGCAGGATCTGGAAGTGCGCGGTCTCGATCTCCGCTCTGAGGAGGGGCGGGTCAGTGCGCAGGGAGAACTCTTTGTCTTCTGTCTGTACAGCGACGGCGAGGAGGATCACCCGCTGCAGTGGGTGGAGCAGGCGCTCCCGTTCCAGGCAGAAGTGGAATGCCAGGGCTGCATCTCCGAGATGATCCCGCGGATCGAAAGCACACTCGGCCAGACCACACTCGAAATCCAGCCCGATTCCGACGGCGAGGAGCGGGTCCTGCAGGCGGAGGCCGTACTCGAACTTGACATCTGTCTGTATCAGGAAGAAACCGTATCACTTCTGCAGGACGTTTACCATCCGCACCGAGAATGCATTCCAAAAGTGCAGGAGGAGACTTTGGAGAGCCTTCTGATCCGCAATTCCTCCAAATGCCGCCTGACCGACAAACTGCAGATGCGCGTGCCGAAAAATAAAATTCTGCAGATCTGCCACAGCGATGGCAAAATCAAGATCGACGAGGAAAGAATCGTAGAAAACGGCATCGAAGTAGCCGGCGTGGTGGAACTCAGGGCGCTCTATGTCGTGAGCGACGATGAAATGCCATTCTACGCCGCCGAAACCGCCCTCCCTTTCCGCCATACCATCGAAGTCCCGGGAATCGGACCGGACTGCCGCTACGAACTCCAGTCATCCATTGACCAGCTCTCCACAACCATGCCGGACAGCAGCGACATCGAAGCCAAAGTCGTACTGAACCTGAACGCCCTCGTCTTCCGCCGCAGAAAAGAAATGGTAATGCAGTACGTCGAAGAAAAAGACCGCGATCCCGAAGAACTCCAGAAGCTACCAGGCATCACCTGCTACTTCGTCAAGCCGGGGGATACTCTGTGGGATATCGCGAAGAAATTCTATACGACGACAGATAAGATCAGGGAATTAAATGAACTGAAAACCGAAACACTCACACCGATGCAGCAGTTATTAGTGGAGCGGGTATAGCGGAAAAGACAGCCTGCTGCCTTAAGAATGGAGTTAATCCATCAGGCAGCAGGCTGTCTTTTTGCGAGTTCCATGCCGATCTGCATTGCAGAAAGAACAGGTACACTTTTGTACCGGGAAGAAAAACGGGAATTACAACCTTGCTTCTCAAAGAAATCAACAATAACGGAAAGAAACTGTCCTTAACTTATGACGCAGTAGGAAATATTGTAGTATAAATACATGTATAATTACAGCTTTGGAGGAAAAACAGTTGCTTGACTGGATCAATGTTTTTAAAGTAAACCGGAAAATTAAATCCCGTCTCTGGCCGTGAATTAAGATTATTTTAAGTATTGTTCTTTTCTTTGTGGTATTTTACGGTGACATCTATGTTCATATTCTGGATGGAACAAATCTGGGACGAATTGTGGAAGCAATGATTCTGGTTGTGTTTTCGTTTCTGGACTATCTGGTCTGCTTTATTTCCGTAGCTGAAATGGACTGCCTGAAGGACCGGCGGTACGCGGCGGCGAAAGAAAGCGGCGAATTTTATAAGGTTTCTGAAATAGAAAGCTCTCTGTTTAATTATGTACCGCGTACCTATACGATTTATTACCGGAGGGGTAGCAGAAGACTTAAATTCGGTGTACGGACAAGAACGACAGGAAATCCGCTGGAAATGGGCGGCAGGGAATATTTCATAGGACCGACAGGAAAGCGCGAGCAGATTGTGAAAGACCTCGATACGCTGATGAAAGAAGTAAAAAAATATGCAAGATTTGACAAAGTCCTGGTACAGACAATCAATGGAGAACCGGTAAAGAAATGATGCCGGTTCTTCTTGCTTTTACGGAGAAATACAGGTAAGATAAAAACAGCATGAGAAGGATACGCATGTGTAAAAAATCATCAACGGAGAAGGTATGAAAATGGAGGAAACAAAAGATGAATTATCTGAAGGAACGGGATGGTGACCTGTTCTCCAATGCGGATCTGAAGCGGCTGATTGTGCCGCTTCTGATTGAACAGCTTCTTGCCATCGCAGTCGGCATGGCGGACTCAATTATGGTATCCAGTGTCGGCGAGGCGGCGGTGTCGAGTGTGTCGCTGATTGATACAATCTTTATTCTGCTGATCAACATGTTCACCGCGATTGCAACCGGCGGAGCCGTCGTGTGCGGCCAGTATATCGGAAAGAAGCGGCCACACAAAGCATGTGAGGCAGCTGACCAGCTTCTGCTGGTGACAACGGCGCTGTCAGTTGTGATCATGGCGGCGGTCTATCTTTTAAAGCAGTTTATTTTGCATGTTGTGTTTGGAAACATTACGGCAGAGGTAGAAAGAAACTGCAATATTTATCTGATGATCGTAGCGGCCTCCATTCCGTTTCTGGCGGTTTACAACGGCTGTGCGGCCATTTTCCGTGCGCAGGGTGATTCGAAAACGCCGATGAAAATATCCATCGTCATGAACCTGATCAATATTTCGGGAAATGCGCTTCTGGTCTATGCGCTGAAATTCGGCGTGGACGGCGTTGCGATTCCGACGCTGCTTTCACGTATGTACGCGGCTGCGGCAGCATTTGTTCTCGTACATAATAAGCGGTATCCGGTGCGGTGCTCTTATCCGGTGAAATTAAAACCGGATTTCCATATGCTGAAAAAAATCCTTGGCATCGGCATTCCGAACGGCCTCGAGAACAGTATGTTCCAGCTCGGCAAAATTATGGTGTTAAGTATGATCACACAGTTCGGAACAGCGTCGATCGCGGCAAATGCCGTGTCCAACACGATTGCTGTCTTCCAGACACTGCCCGGTATGGCGATCGGAAATGCAGTGCTGACCGTAAGCGCACAGTGCGCGGGAGCGGGAGACTATGAGCAGGTAAAATACTATGCGAAAAAGCTGCACATCATCATTTATGGCCTGATGATCGTTTGCTGTCTCGGTGTCATCGCGGTGCTTCCGGCAGTGCTTCACGTTTACAGTCTGTCTGCGGAGGCAACTGCCATGACGGAAGATATCATCGTTTACCACGGCATCTGCTGTATGATAATCTGGCCAATTGCCTTCAATCTGCCGAATGTACTCCGCGCGTCCAATGATGTGGCATTTTGCATGATTCTCTCGATTCTTTCCATGTGGATCTGCAGAATCGGCATGAGCTATGTGCTCGGTGTGCGTATGGGATTCGGCGTATTCGGTGTATGGGTCGCCATGACGATGGACTGGGTTGTTCGTGCCATTTTCTTTGTCATTCGCTATCGAAGCGGGAAGTGGCAGCATCAGATGTGATGAAAAATACGGAATGTTTTGGGGAGAGAGAAAGAAAAAACGATACATCTGGAGGAAATTATTATTGTGAAAAACGTAAAAAAAATGATTCCCGGAGCGGCGATTGCACTGGTGATTGCCGCTGCGGCGAAATTCCTGGAAAGCCTGGAGGAGAGCGCCGGACTGCACTTTATCGGGGCGTCGGTCATCGCTATGTTTATCGGTATGATTGTGAATGCCTTTTACAAGCCGAACAGCGTGACAGCGCCGGGAATTAAATTTACATCGAAGAAGATCCTGAAATTTGCGATTATTCTGCTCGGGGCGAGCCTGAATATCCGCACGGTGCTGACGGTCGGAAGATTTTCCCTGACGGTTATGGTATTTACCCTGGCAACGTGTTTTGGCCTCGGCGCACTGATCGGAAAAGCACTTGGACTGAACTGGAAGACGAGCAGCCTCATCAACGCCGGCACGGGTATCTGCGGCGGTTCCGCGATCGCGGCAATCGCGCCGGTCATCGAGGCGACCGATATGGACATTGCCTATGGCCTCTCCGCAACGTTTTTATTTGATACGGTCATGATTGTCGTATTCCCGATTCTCGGTCACTGGATGGGCCTTTCAGATGCCGCGTTTGGCCTCTGGGCCGGAACTGCGGTCAACGATACCTCAAGCGTCGTTGCCACCGGTTACGCATTCAGCGAGGCTGCCGGTGATTTCGCAACCATGGTAAAACTGACACGGACCCTTGCCATCATTCCGGCTGTTCTGGCATTCGCCGCCATCAACGTACATCTGAAACGGAAGGCGCAGGCAGCAGAAGGAACCGCCGTAAAGGTAAGCATCAAATCCATTTTTCCATGGTTTATCTTAGGCTTTCTCGCCATGTCAGCACTGACCTCCTTAGGTCTTATCCCGGCAGGCACAGCAGCCGCATTAAAAACCATCAGCAAATTTCTGATGGTAGCCGCCCTTGCGGCCATCGGCCTGAACACCGATTTCAAATCCCTCTGCCGCTCCGGCGCAAAGCCGATGCTGCACGGATTCATCATTTCGCTGCTGGTAGTCCTGGTAGCGATTGCAGTCGAATTTGCGATCGGCATTGCGCCGCATGGGGTACTGTAAAGAAACAGAGAATTAAAAATCCAGGCATCCGTATAGGATGCCTGGATTTTTTGAATCAAAACGGGTTTGTCGTTTCCTTCAAAAACGTTTTCAGAACCTGCAGCACCCCGTTCTCCCAGTACGGCGGGCAGGTGTGTTTTGCCGAGGCGATGACTTCCGCTCGGGCGTTGGAGACGGCGTAGCTTTCGCCGGCGTTCTGAAGCATCTCGATGTCGTTCAGGTTGTCGCCGAAGCAGCAGACTTCGTCTGAGGTAAGGCCGAGGTAGTTCATCAGAAATGAGAGACCGGTCCATTTGCTGACGCCGCGGGCGTTGCAGTCCAACCATTCCTTACCGGCGACAGCGAGTTTTGCCTGATGCTTCCACGCCGGGATGAAATTTGGGGAGCAAAGCTCTTCACAGGAGGTTGGATGGTAGATCGTGAATTTGATAATGTCCTCGTTTTCTACCTTCGACAGATCCGGTACTTCGCGGACATCGAAGCCGTAGGAGTCGCGGAGCCAGTGAAACATGCGGCTTCCGGCATCTTCGGCGAGGCAGTAGTCCGGGGTAGCGGCGAAGCAGTCGCAGGACGGAAGTTTGTCGTGTACCATGCGGCACATGGATTTCCAGAGTGCCGTTTCCATCGGATATGTTTTCAAAATCTTTTCCGGTGTGCGCACGACAGTTCCGCCATCGGAGATGTAGAGCAGGCGGTCCTTGATCGGAGCGAAAAGCTTCTGTTCACTGGAAAACTGGCGGCCGGAACAGACAACAAAATAGATGCCCTGGTCGACAAGCCTGGAAACAACAGTCATATATTCCGGGTCGATCAGAAGTGTGCCGTCTTTGACGAGCGTTCCATCGACATCGGTTGCGATCAACTTTATCATAATAGAAAATCTCCTTATCTTGTCACAGAAAAAATTCAAACTATAGCAAGACCAGAAAATAACGCAAAAAAGGCAGTGCTGCAGGGCGCGAATTACAAGGAACGGATTTGAAGGCGTACCGGGGTACGACGAAAATCCGTGACGCAGTAATTCACGTTCTGCAGTGCTGAATTTTTTGCATTATTTTCTGGGATTGCTATAAACATGATTATATCGTGAATTGCTTCGGGGTGCAAGCCGGAACCGGAGGAACGCAAAACTCCACGTTGACGAAACGCAGAAATAAGGCGTAAAATAAAGAAAAATATATATCCACAGGGGGATTTTTATTATGGCATTTATTCAGGTAAGCTTCATGTCAAAAACTTTAATGCGCACCGTACCGCTGCAGGTTATTCTGCCGGTCGACAAATTTACCTTTGGGCAGCCAAAGCGCGAGGAAAAACCGTTTAAAACGCTGTATTTGCTGCATGGCATTTTTGGAAATGAGACAGACTGGGTTCATGGAACCAGAATCCAAAGATGGGCAGAGGAGAAAAACCTTGCCGTTGTCATGCCGGCCGGCGAGAATGCGTTTTATGTGGATCAGCCGTCCATCGGTGCCATGCACGGACAGTTTATCGGAGAAGAACTGGTTGAGATTACAAGAAAAATGTTTCCGCTGTCCAGAAAAAGAGAAGACACCTTTATCGGAGGCCTTTCCATGGGTGGTTTTGGCGCACTCAGAAATGGCTTGAAATATCACGATACCTTCGGGGCTGTGATCTGCCTGTCCGGTGCACTTCATGTGCTGGAAAATCCGGAAGAGAGCAGAGCGGACAGCTTTGCACATGAAGAAGGTTATTTCGGAAATCTGGTCGAAGCAGCAAAGAGTGACAAAAACCCGGCTGTTCTTATCGAGCAGTTAAAGGAAGCACGGAAAAAAGATCCGTCTGTCAATGTGCCGACGGTATTCCAGGCGTGCGGAACAGAGGACGGACTTCTGGAAGTAAACCGTCTCTACCATAAACGGATGGAAGAGAGCGGCATGGACATTGTCTACTATGAGAGCAAGGGTGGCCATGAATGGGATTTCTGGGATGAGTGGATCAAAAAGGCACTGGACTGGCTGCCACTTGAGGAAAAGACGGAAGGCCTGAACAGCGGAAACGTAAATGTTTAAAGGAAAAAGGGAGACAGGCAATGCCAGAAACGAGAAATGACGAATTGTACCGTGCGTTAAAACACAACGGTTACCCGGACGACTTCTGCCGGGAAATTGCATACCGCCAGATGAACACCGATTTTACCGCCACGCGGATGCTCGGCTATCTCTACCGCGTCACAAGCCCGCGCGCCGAGGACGTTGTCGATGAGATGCTGGCTATTTTGAGTGACCGCAAAGCATGGATTGAGAAAAAACAGTCCGAGGAAGCCCAGGCGGCAATCAGCAGAATGTACCGGGAAGGCCTGTAACCTGTGTGGGCGTTTATGCAGAAAAAGCGGAAGGGATAGAGTAAACTTACTGTCAGTTGGAGAGGCGCAGAAGATTCCCTGGGAGCAATCTATTCCGAAGAATGCGATATACGATAAGTTCCGAGAGCTTGCTGCTACGGTCCATCGCTTTGAAGACCAGATCTTCGCCTACTGGGATTGCCCTATTGCGATTTCTAACGGCTATACGGAATGCACCAACAGACTCATTCGCGAGAATAACCTGCGTGGACGTGGATATTCTTTTGAAGTCCTACGCGCACGAACTCTATACAGAAAAACAAACCTTCGTGCAATGCTTGAAAACGGTCTTATAGATGTAGGACCAGTCATTCCAGAAGATCAGCCTGTCTTTCATTTTGAAAGTGCCAAGGAGGATGAAGATGAGGATCTTGAGGATGACTATGAGCCATTCCCAAATCCAGAAGAAGAATAATTTTCAACCTGAAGATCAAATTTCCACGGTTTACAAAAATAGTAGTTTTCAACCTGAACACTATTTTTTAGGCCGTGGATTTTTTATTCTTATGATTCTCTTTTTCAACCAGTTATTGAGATATCATATATTTCCCGCGCGCTGATTTTCAACTACTTATTGCGACCAAACGAACATAAGAAAAGGGTATCC
>ERZ1673722.3915-NODE-3915-length-10102-cov-4.673136_pt1 | contig 10102 bp, 5 predicted proteins | sample MGYA00580222_ERZ1673722 | MGnify/ENA primary metagenome ERZ1673722 (study PRJEB41218, sample SAMN15661750) | gut metagenome | host: Homo sapiens | place: Canada: London | collected 2015-08-20/2019-03-30 | study: EMG produced TPA metagenomics assembly of...
AAATCTGATAGCCAGACACACTGCGGTCTGTTTGCACATACTCTTCAGATTCTTTCTCCATTTTATTTAAGTATGCGTTGAGCTTCTCCTGTATCTCATTAACCGATCCAATACCAAGATTCCTAATGTCGTTCAAATCGTCAAATTCCAACAGGATCAGATCCGATATTTTTCTATATCCACTTTTAACAAGACCGTTCCTTGCTCTTACACTTAAACCTAATTTTTCGATCATACCGTCTGAGATTATATGATTTGTTAGGGTATTGTATATTATCTGATTATGTACGCTATACTCTGGAGCTATATTGCTGTTAATTTTATGCTCCTGTATTGGAACAACAAGAGGCATGGTCTGTATCTCTGAGTCTTTTTCTATCAGGTTACTTTTCTTATGTTCATCAAGATATTTAGGCACAGTTTCAATCAATTCCCTGTAAGATTTGCAGCCTATATTACCATAACTTCGTATTTCTTTTTTGGTTAACGAGATGATTTGCGATAAGCAGGTTATATTTGCTTTCCACAGTGCGTTCGTTAGCCGAACACTAAACCCTAATTCATCAACCCAAACATCTTCGACGTATTCCCCACTGTTTTTATTTATAATCCTTCCATCGACTACTTCATATTCAGGAGCCACTAAATTTTCTTCTTCGTTGATTGCATGACTCCCCTCCATGTCACCTGTTAATTTAAAATTGTTGACTTTGTCTATTATCTCTCTGACGCTTTTTTCACCTAAATTACGAATTATTATCAAATCGTCATATGAAAATGAACTTAATTCCGAAACAGTAGTGATATTTAATCTTTTTAACGCATTATAAGACCTTTGGCTCAAATTAAGCGCCTCTATCTGAGTTTCTTTCATTTTTTCTTTGACTGTAGCATCATTGCCTTCATTTAATGACATTGGTTTCAACGATCCTCTTTTTCTTTTTCTTCCAGCCAGCTTTTCATATCCACTAAGGCGGTGAGGTAATCCTCTGATACAGGAAAATCCTCGGCCTGGCAGTAATGAGATATATTTATAATTTCACTATCCTTAATGGCAAAATAGTCCTCATCGCACTTTATGGCTATAGCATTATCAATAAAATCACACAAGGTGCTGAGGCCTTTCCAGAAAGCCTCCACATGAGGTTCAAAATCCTCGTCGAGAAAACCATCGTAGGCTATGGCGTTGCGCTCGCCCATGTATTTCATAATCTTGGTGTACTCTTTTCGCGCCTTCTCAATCATATTGCGCCTTTCATCCTCACCCTCAGCGATTTCACAGTCATCATCCTGGATGTAATTGCTGTCAGAACTGTATGCATATATCCTGCGCCAGTAATATGGCAGCGTACCATAACTGGAGTCTGAGGCAAAGGCCGCAAACATGTTGTTATCCTCAACGCAGCGCTGGTATTTTTCAAAAGCTATTAGCACCTGCTCATACAATAGTTTTAACTGCTCTCCGGTGAATAGTCTCGTTATCGTGAATCTTTTCTCATCGAAAAATCCGCTTTCGCTCGGCGCACTGCCTTTTCCTATCAGATCGTGCAGGCGACAGGAAATATCATAAATTTCACTTGCGGCCTTTTCCAGTTTCATGGTCACTTCGTCCGTAATATCTTCACTCGCTTTATTTATAATCTGTTCAAAGGACATGACATATTTGCAGATCTTATCCAGGAGATCTTTTCTGTTTTCGCACTTTTCGAACTGCATGTACCTAATGCTATAATGAGAGAAATTTGTTGCAGGGATATTCCTTTCGATATGATGTTTTGCATATCTGTTAAATATCCTTACGCATTGCAAAACTTCTGCATTTATTACATTTCGCAGCTTTGCTGTTCTTCCCCAAATTGAATCTATAACTTCGACCAGCTTTGGTTCTTCTGCGATGACTTGGTTGCCGGACACCACAAACCCTACGTCTGATGCAACCCTGCTTCCGCAATATGGGCAGAAGAAGATTTTATCGACAAAGTCGAAGCTTTTATGGCAATTTTCGCAGTTGTAGAGCATGGTGACTTCCTCCCGCACTAAAAAATATCCAGCGCCTTCTTGGCTGCGTCGATCGGGTCTGTGTACAGTACCGGCTGGACTTCGCTAAGCAGTTCTTGCGATACATTCTGCAAGTCAGCTATACAGTTCATTGGAATTAATACCCGCTTGGCGCCAGCGTTCTTGCACACCCGGAATATATCCTCAAGGTTGGTGAGTTCCATCAACGTGCCGGACAGTTTGATTTCTCCAGCGATAGCGAGAGATTCCATTACGGACCTTTCAGCAAGAGCTGAACATAATCCTACAAACTCTCCGAGGGAAATTTCATTGCTCAGACCTTTACCCTGGGTGTCCGCATAATATAGAAGATAATCCTTATCCTTAACTCTGATCCCAGGTATGACTTTGCGAGCGTTGTTCTCAAAATATGTAAATGCAGCGTTAACGGCTTCCTTAACTGGCCTGTTGTTACCTATGCCTTGGGTTTCTAAGCTGCCTGAACCTCTTACCGCTTTGTTTTCCAGGCGGTATACGCCTATTTCTCCATTGCCACCTTTTCCAACTGCAAACACATGACCAAAAGGCAACTTGACATCAGGTATCAGCGTATTTGGTGTTTGTTCAGGTACAGCGATAATCTCTTCTGTTCCCTCTTCTTTGTCGATGAAGCCTAGGTTTACATCTATAAACTCAACACCTGCCATGGTCTTAAGCTGCTCCTTAACTCGGCGACGGCCCTCTATAGCATATTCAAGTAGCATTTGTATCTGCTCTTTTGTAATATTGCCATCAGGAAAAAGCAACTTGGCAAGGCCTGACATTGTCTTCCTGACAGCTATTTCATCCCTCTTGTTAAAATCCTTGTTAAGGATAAAGTATTCATCAAAAATGTGAGAAAAGTCTTTCTTTCTCATTTCCTTGCAAAATTCTGAGAGACAGTCAGTTATGAGACCGTACTTTCCGGTCAGAAGTTCCGATCTCATTTTGGGAATTTCCCAGCCAGGTAGATAATAGTGCATCCTGTCGAAGAAAGCGCTGTCGTTGTTAAATTCCTCTGGAAATGGGCTGAACAGGTGGGTCACCTTGAGCAACGTCGCCACGCTGTCGTTTATATTTCCTATATATACTATTGAGGCGTCAGCATTTATCTGGTCTCTGCCTCTTGCGAAAGATCCTGAAGCCATATAGTCCTTGAGTATCTGGATGGCATCCATGTCTTTGAACTTCATGCCCGCCACTTCGTCAAATGCCACGCAGTCCCAATGTCCCACAAGGCCCACATGACGGGTCCGCATATCAAAGAACAAGTTGGCTATGGAAGTCTTGCCACCGCTCATCAGGATAGAATAAGGTGAGATTTCCTTATATATGTGAGATTTTCCCGTGCCCCTAGGGCCAAGCTCGCAGAAATTGTAATTGCGCTCAATCAGTGGCACCATCCTCTCGATAAAATGCAGTTTCTCTTTTTCCTGGAGCGCTTCCGGCTCGTAGCCTGCCGACCTGAGAAGCAGGTCCCGCCATTCTTCATAGGTAAACTCTGAGCGTTTATCCAGAATTTCTTGCAGATTTAAATTAGGCATCTGGATAGGTTTAAGACTTTTTATCTTGAACGGCGAGTCCTCAGGGTTTTTCTTTTTTCGCGAAGACTTTTTTTCTTCAAAGTCATAATCGTTGTCACCGTACTGATAAGCAATCTGGGTCAAACACCATATGCCGCCGGTTAGGATCTTGCTGTAATCCCTGGCGTATTCGGCAGGAAGTACAAAGGGCTCGATCTCAAGATTAGTAAAATGTGCCACATATATGTCGTTATATTCGTCCAACCTTGCAGATACTTTGTCTATAACGGTATATTGCCCTCTTTCTCTTATCTTTGATTTAATCTTTTCACTTTCGTCTGGTCTGACATAGTTTTCGGACAATATCTTGCTTATCTTTTCCAGGCCGATCTGTAGGGCGTCCTCGTCATCAGTGGAACAATACATACCTAGCAGGTATTCCAAAACAAAAGTGGGAACATTGGCTCCACGCTTCATGTATGCGGTCAGATCCTTGCGGACTATTTTCCCTGGAAAGGTTTCAACTATTTTCTTGTCCAATTGGTCCATGCTTTTTCCTCCAAAGTAATTGCTTATTTTTGACGCATAAAGATTTATGTTGCTTTGTGGCGTGCTCGCATCTGATATATCTTCCCTGTAACTTGGGCTGCGCCGTATAGTATAGTTCCTTTTCTTTGCTTTTTTATCATCGGTTATTGCGCCAACTATGGCTCTGGCAGCAATATCAGCCAGTGTATTTACAGCAGGGCTGTGTTTTGTATTGGTGTTATTCTGACGTGTATTATGTATAGTCTTGGTTCTATATAAGCGATATCCTTTACCCTTAGGAGTAAAGCTATATACATATTGCCGCATTGACTTTCCTCCTCAAAATCAAACTAAAAGTCAAATTCTGCTGCGAATTCGATGTTAATCTTATATGGGACTCTACTCAGTATCTGAGAGCCTCCGCCCTTATATCTAAGCATGATGAAGTAATCAACTTCCTTATCGAAATCTCCATGAGCAAAAAGGTTAAGCGTCACCTTGTATGTCATGTCGCCTCCGGTCTTATCAGCTTTAATTCCTTTAATATTGCTTATAATCTGGCCATTCTTGTCAGCCATAAACACTTCGTATTCTGCCGGTCCTCGATTGTCGCTGACCGGCTCTGTCTGAGTAAATTGGATGTTGAATATGTTGTTCGTTATCACTCTACTATCGCCGATAAGGGTCAGGCCTACTTTATCTTTGGCTATTATCGCATCGGAATATATAATCGGTTCCGGCTCTTTTGCCTTCTTCTCGGCTTCTTGTTTTTCTATAAGCTTCTGGCGGCGCAATTCCATGATCAGGTTGTATTCTGCCTCAGTAAGACCGGAAAATCCTGATGGGTCGTCAGATGATAGATTTGCTTTTCTTGTTCTTATTTTGTAATCCGACTCATGATTTGGATTGCCTGCCGAAGCCGATTTGCTAACATACTCGCATTTGATCTTATGCTCTATCCGGAATTTAGAAGCTATACTTCCCCTGCTGCATCTGATAGTTATTTTCTTATCATCGAAGAAAGCCGTATCTGCTATCTTAGCCACAGAATCGGGAATATCCGCAAACAGGAGATTTCTGCAGTTTGCGAAGGCAAATGTTTCTATTTCCGTAACTGAATTTGGAATTTTTACTTCTTTTATATATGTATTTTTGTAGAAAGCTCCCTTGCCGATAGTCTTAACGCCTGGTGGTATGACAGCAATTTCGTCTTTTCCTACATAAATTTCCAGATAATCGCCATCTATCACATATCCGTTTTCAGCATGATCCTTAAGCCAAGGTGTGCCATTGAAACAGCTTTTTCTGTGCCAGTCCACCTTAGCGCTGACCTTTATATCCTTAAGTTTTCGACAGCCTGCAAAGGCGGATTCCCCTATATACGTAACCTGGTTCCCCAAGTCAAATCCCTCAAATGATGTGCAGTTATAGAAAGCTTTGTCACCTATTTTTTCTAACTTATTAAAGTCTGTGCCGTCCGTGCCTGATGCATAAAGTTTGCGCAACTTTCGGCATTCAGCAAAGGCCCCGCTGTCTATCTTAACGATATCGGAAGCTACTGTAACCTCGGTCAAATTACTGAATCCTCTAAATAAACCTTTGGGGATTTCTTTTATACCGCTGCTTAAAGTTATCTGTTCCAAATACCTACACCCTTTGAACACATCTTTTCCTATGATCTTAACGGTATCCGCCATGACTACCTTTTTTAGATTATTGCAGTTACAAAATGCCTCGTCATCGATAATCGTTACGCCATCCGGTATTATAATCTCCTCAAGAGATGTGCAATAGGCTAACATTCTTTTTGTAATTGTCTTCAGCCCTCTGGGTAACTTTATCTCTTTAAGATTGCTACAAAAGCTAAATGCCTCGCTTCCTATTTTTCGCACTGTATTCGGAATTTCAAGTTTCGTAAGGCTGCTACATCCATTAAATGCAAGGCTTTGTATTTCTAATATTCCGTCTGGTAATTCAATGGACTCTATCTTAGACAGATGAAATGCCGGCCCTACGACGGTGACAAGGTCTTCAGGTATCTTGATGACATGTTCTCGGCCAGTATAATCTAATAAAATATTATTTTCTATTTTGCTCTTAGCCTCAAAATCTAACACTTCTGATAATTCATGTACTTTTTTCAAATCATCTGTACTCAAAGAAAAATCAATATCTGCGTCTCCATTAAGGCCCTTTTCGATCGATTCACCGAAATACTTGGATAAGATTCCGCAGTAGCAATTTATCGTTTTCTCTTTAAGCGTCTTTTCTCGTTTATCGCGACAATATCTAATATATCTCTCTTCAATACCGGTTGAGGATGAGAATGAGGCTATAAGTCTTTTTACATCGACTTGTGAATTAACTATCTTAACATCATCGTATTTTATCACTTTCAGTTCAATTGGTTTGTCATGATCACGATATAGTGTTCGTTCAAAGAAAATCGCATAGCATGGCGTAAGACATATAGCCCGACATTCTCCGTTAAAAATATGTGTGTATTCCTGTTTGAAAAAATCAGATAGATATGTTCTGAAGCCATCACTAGGAGCCATTGCATTAGTAAAATCGTTATAAAGTCTCCGTTTTTCCATATCCCTATAAAAGCAATCGTTTAATTCTGATTTAAAAATATATGCATTAGACTCAGAATATGTCTTGCATGCAAACAAAGATGTGTTTTGAGCACTGAGCTCCATCTCAACTTTATTGGCTTCATCCTGTCTATCGAGCGCAATCAGAGCAGTTCGCTTTTGTTTTAAATATTTAATAAGTGTTTCAATTTCTGTTATTTTATTTTGATGTTTACAGTATTCCCGAAATTGCAGATTAATTTTTTCTTCTTCTTTACATGAGAAGTCAGTATTTGTGGAAATCTCAATCAAAACTGGAGCAGGCGGAGCGGACTCAGCAATTGAGATGTTTCGTTGTCTTTCTTTTTCTATGCGTTCTTTCTTTTCATTCTCAATTCTCGCTTGCATATTTTTTTGATTTTTCCTCTCGTCATCGATATTTGCATATATTCCAGCACAAACAACACCTATAGCAAGAAGTATAAATAAAAAAAACACAGGGGCATTTATTATTACTATTATTAAGATTAAAAGAATTATCCACATTGCAATTAAAACAATTATCCACATTGTATTTTCGAGCCTCCATGAGCACATATCTACCCATATATTACCATTCATATGATTTTTTTACAACAGAAATTATTATAAAAGAGGCTTTATATGAGCTTTTAAACACGAAAAATGCGCAAAACGGGAGGTATATTTATGAAAGACATTGAATACGGGCACATAGAGATAAGACTAAAGGAAATCATGGAAAATCAAGGAATAAGCATAAATAAACTTGCCTGCCGTGCAGAAATGCAGCGTACTCAGTTAAAGAAATACATGAATAACAATGTCCAACGCGTTGATCTGGCTATCCTTTGCAGACTTTGCTACTGTCTGGAATGTGATCTGAGCGATCTGCTCGTATATAGTAAAGAATAAAACTTTAATTATCATCAATTCTTTTCCACGCACCATCTCTGCTATATCAGGCTCTCATCCCCACCCCCTTGACTTTTGTCTTATTCCCACTATACTTTTGTAAGTGGAAACAATTATTGAAAGGATACGTCATGACAAAAGCTACTATCAAATCTAACCACATGCATATAGATTGGCATGATTATACAGGCAACGCAAAGGACAAGCCTATATCAGAGGCCAGCTTGTTTGTCAAAGCTGCGTTTATCGGCAGAGTCGGGCTGATGTTGCTTTCCTGCGGTACCGGGGCTTGGCGGATAAGAAGTTCTATGAACACTCTTTCTGAGCAGCTGGGTATTACATGCACTGCCGAAATAGGGCTTACAACTATCGTCTACACATGTTTTGACGGGCACAAGACTTATACCAATTCCCTCTGTCTTGATAATACCGGGGTAAATACCAATAAGCTGGATAGATTGGAGCGATTTGTAGAAGGCTTTTCTAAAGAAGGGATAAATATGTCTGCAGAGAAGCTGCATACCATGCTTGATAAAATTCAGCATGGCAGTGGCCTTTACACGCCTTTGAAACTGGGGCTGGCAGCCGCTTTTGCGTGCGCTGCTTTTACTTTTTTGCTGGGAGGCGGTCCGGCAGAAATGATATGTGCGTTTATTGGCGCCGGGGCAGGTAATTATTTAAGAAGCAAACTTATTAATAAACAGTTTACCTTGTTCTTATGCGTAGTATCTTCAGTAGCACTCTCATGTTTCGCTTATGCGGTTTCCATCCGCATCGCGGAAGCTGTCTTCTCCGTACCCGTCGGACACGAAGCAGGATATATATGTGCAATGCTTTTTATCATTCCCGGTTTTCCGTTTATCACCAGCGGTATTGACTTAGCCAAGCTGGATATGCGTTCCGGCCTGGAAAGGCTTGCTTATGCTTTGATGATTATAATCATTGCGACAGCTACCGGCTGGGTAATGTCTTTGCTTTTAGGCCTTGAACCGGAAGAATTTCCGAATCTGGTTTTATCTCCTGAAATACTTTTGGCGCTCAGATTTTTAGCCGGTTTTGTGGGGGTTTTCGGGTTTTCTCTCATGTTCAACAGCCCTGTAAAGATGGCTGCTTCGGCGGCGGTCATAGGGGCTTTTGCCAACACTCTTAGACTTGAGCTGGTGGATTTATTGGGTTGTCATGCTGCCGTAGCCGCCTTCATAGGCTCCCTTGCTGCGGGGCTTCTGGCTTCATTGATGATGAGCCGGCTTGGTTATCCAAGGATTTCTGTTACGGTTCCATCTATCGTAATAATGGTTCCGGGGCTGTATCTCTATCGCGCAGCATACAATATGGGGCAAATGGCGCTTGAAGTTTCAGCAATGTGGCTTGCATCTGCTCTCCTGATAATTCTGATGCTGCCCCTCGGTCTTATATTCGCCAGAATAATAACTGATAAATCTTTCCGCCATGGGGCGTAACCCGTAGAAAACTTAACCCGTAGAAAACTTAACCCGGCGCGTGGTTTTGCTTATACAAAAAGCAGTCTCGCAAAGAGACTGCTTGTCGATATTAAACGATATTAGATGCTATTAATACAGTTTTGCTCCTGCCGGAATGAAGTCGTCTACCATAAGCAGGTTCAGTCTTTCTTCTCCGTCCTCGCTGCAAAGGGCTGAAAGGAGCATTCCGCATGAGTCTACCCCCATCATCTTTCTCGGCGGCAGGTTGGTTATGGCTACCAGCGTTTTGCCGATAAGCTCTTCAGGTTCATAGTAAGCATGAATTCCGCTGAGTATGGTTCTGTCCTTGCCTGTGCCGTCATCCAGCGTAAACTGCCAAAGTTTCTTGGACTTAGGTACGGCAATGCAATCCTTTACCTTAACTACTCTGAAATCCGACTTGCTGAAAGTCTCGAAATCTACCATGTCCTCAAAGAGCGGCTCTATTGTAACCTTGGAAAAGTCAGGCTTCTTAATCTTCGATGTAAGACCTGCTTCGCCGGTCGTCTCTCCGGACTGACAAGGCACAGCAGCGGTCTTCTTCTGTTCTGCAGAGCGTTCCGCCGACTTGTCCTGTCCCAGCGGCTTCATGGTCGGGAACAGTATTATATCTCTTATGCTCGGAGCGTCGCAAATCAGCATTATCATCCTGTCAATGCCTACGCCCAATCCTCCTGTCGGCGGCATGCCCACCTCAAGAGCATTGACGAAGTCTTTGTCCATCGGATGAGCCTCATCATCTTCGCCGAGATCCAGCTGTCTCTGCTGCTCGGCAAAGCGCTCATACTGGTCTATAGGATCGTTGAGCTCAGAGAAAGCGTTGGCGATTTCCCAACCGTTGATATATGCTTCAAATCTGCGGGTTATGCGAGGGTCTTCCGGATCTCTCTTGGAAAGAGGCGAAATTTCTACCGGATGGCCTATGACGAACACCGGTCCGTCCAGATAACCCGGCTCATCCTCACAGAATTCTTCAAACATTTCAGCAATTATCTTGCCTCTGGTCCACTTGGATACTTCCTCT
>ERZ1673722.3921-NODE-3921-length-10094-cov-5.399442_pt1 | contig 10094 bp, 7 predicted proteins | sample MGYA00580222_ERZ1673722 | MGnify/ENA primary metagenome ERZ1673722 (study PRJEB41218, sample SAMN15661750) | gut metagenome | host: Homo sapiens | place: Canada: London | collected 2015-08-20/2019-03-30 | study: EMG produced TPA metagenomics assembly of...
CCCTCGGCGTTAACCCCGCGCAAGCGAGATACTCAAATCATAAGTTATCAACGACTATCCGGGAACGACGGTGTACCAAACCTCGTCGTTGGATTGGGTCTCGGAAACCACCTTGTAGCCGTCGGCAACGAAAGAGGGCGAGCCGACTTCGGGACCCTTCGACGGATCGAAGTTAACAAACGTGCCGCCTTTGACCTCAACCGTGGCAGTGCCATCCGCGTACGCAGAGTCAATGCAGTTGATGAGATAGCTTGAGAAGCTCGGAGCCGCGCTCTTGATGGTGGGAGCCAAATCGAAGAAACCACCGTTGATAATGCAGGAGCCCTTCGCAACCTGAACGGCGGACATGGCGCCGTAATACGAACCGGAGTTGATGACGAGGCTGCCGCCGTTCACCTGAATCGCATAGCTGTTGTTGTAGCCAGCCTCGGCAGACACCACGCCGTCGCCATCAAGCGTCGTCGTGCCGCTCCGCACGTCGATGAGGATGGACGTGGTGGGCAGTTCTTCGCTCGCAACCGAGGGATCGAGGCCGATGGTCTTGCCGGAAAGATCGAGCGTCGTATCAGCGCTCACGCTCATCTGAGCGAAAGCGCCATCGGGATCGACGTCGGCGGGGAACTCGGGGTCGATGATCATGTCGGATCCCAGCGGCACGGAGCCGCCCTGGGTGAGTGCGGTTTTAAGATCCGCCGTAGAGGTGACGGGCAGCGTGGCGTTCGCATCGTACCGGTCGTTGCCGAAGCCGTCCTGCTCCTTGGCGGCCTGGGTGGCCTTCACCACGATGTCGAAGGCGACGCTCGCGCCCTGGTACTCGTTGCCCGCGCTCTCGCGCATCTTCACCACGAGGTTCAGCGTCTTCGACGAGGAGCCGTCGGAGCCCGTGTAATCCTTCGGGGCGAGCACGCCCTCGGCGGCGAGCTCGGCGTCGCCGGTGGAGAGGTCCGTCAGGTTGCCGAGCAGGGTGGCGCCCTCGAGGTTCGTCGCGCCGTCGGCGACCGCATACACGTCGAGGACGTCGGAGAGGTTGGCGCCGCCCGCGTTCTGCAGGTTGTCGACGGAGATGGCGTACTTCAGCCACAGGCTGCCGGTGTTGGACACCGTGGCGTCGGCCTTCTCGGAGTAGCCGGGCTCCCACCGCCCGTCGCTGGCGAGGATCACGCCGCCGTCGCCCGTGGTGGAAAGCTCGATCCCGAGCGTGCCCGCCTGGATCCTGTTGCCCTCGTTCTTCACGCTGTCGGTGAACCACGCGAACGTAAGCCCGAGCAAGAGCGCGACGGAGGCCGCGGCGAGGGCGACGCTCGCGGCGAGCTTCCTGCTGTTTGCCTTCTGCATCTTACCTTCCCTTCCCGCTACGAACGCACGTCCCCGCACGTCCTCCGCAAAACCACGCTCCCGCGACAGCTTTGCGAACTTCCTTCGCTATCACAGGGGATTCCCTGTGCTGTTGCCATCTCCCCGCCCGCACCCCGACTGCTGCAGAACCGTCGAGCTGCGGCGCGCCCTACAACGCGCCGGACACCGAAGCTCCTGCGACCCGGCTGTCATCAGCGGTGGAGTCCCGCCCCGCGCTCTCGGTTACCGACCCCGCGCCCGAAGCGTCACCCGAGTCGACGCCATCCGCAGACGACCCGCCGTCGGAGCCTTCGGCATCGATCGAGGCCGAAGATCCGGAAGACGCATCGCCCGGCTTCTGCGAGTCCACGTCCTGCGCATCCGGTGCGGACGCCGGCTGCGAATCCGACGCACCCGAAGCCTCTACGACGGAAATCTTGTTTCCGCTGTTCAACGTCGATTGCGTGAACCACGAATGAGAGACGCCCACGAACAGGGCACAGGAGGCCGCCGCCAATACGGCGATAAGCGCAACGACCACCAGAAGCGTCAACCATATCGTCGTATCGCCCGTCGGAGCCAGCGGGGACAAATTACCCGCTTCGTCTTCGCCCACGAACCAATGAAGATCGACGACGCAGGACGTATCCTGATACTCGTTGCCTATCTGCGTGGGAAGAGAGGCCTCCACCGTCCAGGAAAGACGCGATACCTCCTGCCCTTCAACGGGGACGGAAACCAGCTTGCCGACGAGCTCGGACGCCGAGCCCTCGAGAACGATCGCTCCCGTTACGCGATCGACGACGCACAGATGCAGCACGTCGGACAACCGGGCCGCATCGCCCGCGCGGTTCTCGACGCGCTCGACTTCGAACTGGACGTCGACCGAGGCCTTGTGGCTGACGTCGACCTCGACACCTTGAGTTTCGGCATCGTCCGGAAGCATGCCCGAGACGGAGAAGGGCGCGTTCGCGGATTCAACGCCCTGCGAAAGGGTGATGTCAGTCTGCGGTTCATCGGCTGCAAGAGCCTGCTGGGGAAGCGCAAGAGATGCGAAGACAAAACGCCGAGGATGAATGCAACCGCTGCGAGAATCCAAACATGTGCAAAGGAGCGTCCGTTAGTCTGAGCGCAGACGCATCCACCCCGCGCGTTTACGCAAGCAGCTTCCCCCGTCGCGAACACGGGGGGACCGAGCTTCTCGCGGGAAGCCTCACGATGAGCTATCCGGGTCAACTTCGAGTCCTTTTCTGGTGCGTTAATCCATTGTTCCCAAATAGGGCAAGTATGCCGACAGTATATACGCTTTTTCAACAGATAAGATTCTTTTTGTCTCGCAGGTAACAAACAGCATTCGTACCGGAACGAACGACGCTAACGCACGTTGAAAAGCCGGCGAGAAGCGCCGCTTGCGGCTGAAAGCGAGACGCGGATCCGCGTCTCGAGAGGGCCGAGGTCCGAGCCAGCGGCCCTGCGCCTGCTGACCCGAGACGGGATCGGGCGTGCGGCTGGGAGGGGGGCGAAACCCAGCCGGCGTTCAACGCCCCGAGACGAAGCTTGCGCCGGCACCTTGGAGGCCGGGCCCGCAGCTAGGGGCAGAGTTTGCGCCGGCGCAGATCATCGTTGAGCTTCAAAATGGCGTTCGCGAACTGGACGCGCTCCTCGTCGGTGAGCGCCGAAAAAGTCTCCTCCGCGAACTCGCGCTGCATGCGACGACCGTCTTCCGCGCGATCGCGCCCTAGATCGGTGAGCGAGAGGAGGATCGTGCGCCGGTCATCGTCGCTCGGCTCGCGCACGATGAGCCCCTCGTCGACCAGCTGCACCAGCACAGGTCCCACCGATTGAGGCCTGATACCGATAGACGAGGCGAGATCCGCCTGAGACAGGCGCCTCTTCGCGAACCCGTCGGCCATGGCCTCCTCGTGCATCGCGAGCCTCACGAGGACCTGCATGGTGCGGTTCGTCCCGTCGAGAGGCCTCACCGCGCGGCGAATCACCGAGGCCAGATGCCCCAGCTCGCGCAATATCGTGTCGGGGCTCATATCCTCGGCGGTCAGTCGCGCGGCAGGAGCAGCGGCGACGGACGCGGCATTCGAAAGCCCTTCGATGGCGCACCCGACGCGATCGTTTTCGCAGCTGGTCCGACTCCCCGCGTCGTTCGCAGGAGACTCGCTGCTCACCTGCGCCGTGCTCTTCGCTTTCATATTCCCCACCTATCACGCGGAAGCGATCGCAGGTTCAGAATCACGAAGACGACCGAGCTTGCGAACCTCACGGAACACGAATATCGACGTCACGCAAACCGAGAGAGCATCGGATACCGGCACCGCCACGATGACCATGGCAAGCGGCGACATGCCGAAGGCACCCGCAAAATACGGCATGACGAGATACAGCGGAATCAGGAAGATCACCTGACGCGTCAGCTCAAGCACCGCCGCCTTCATGGGCTGGCCGCTCGACTGGAAGTAGCTCGACCCGATGATCTGGAAGCCGACCAGGGGATACAGGATGGTGTAGATCTGCAGCGCCTGCACGGCGAATCGCTCGAGGTCACCGGTCACGCCGAACAGGTTGACGAGTTGATAGGGGATAAGGTGAGACAGCAGCAAAAACACCGTGCCGAAACCGATTCCCCAGATCTCCGCCCACTTGAGCGCCTTCAAGACGCGATCCCAATTGCGGGCGCCGTAGTTGTAGCCGATAAGCGGTTGCGCGCCCATCACCAGGCCGACCATCGGGGTGATGGCGAACATGGTGGCTTTCTGCGCGACGCCGATGGCCGCAAGGGCGCCTGCTGCGCCGAGCGGATCCATCGCGCCGTACTTCGTCACCACTTGGTTGAACACCACCGACACCACCGTCGACGCCACCTGCATGACGAAAGACGCGATGCCGAGCGTCATGATGTTGAGCATCAGGCGAAAGTCGGGCTTGCAACAAGACAGCTTCAAACGGAACGGAGCGCTTTTCGCGAAGATGAAATACCACATCACGGGAACCATGCCGCACGCTTGACCTGCGACGGTGGCCCACGCGCTGCCCGCGACGCCCCATCCGAGCACTGCGACGAACAGCAGGTTGAACACGACGCACATAATCGTGCCGAGCATCATGGTGACCAGCGCAAGCGTGGGCTTACCCGCCGTGCGCAGGAAGTTGTTCATGCCCATGCCAAGCGACTGGAAGCCGAAGAAAACGCAGATGATCTGGATGAACTGCTTCGTCGGCTCATAGAGATCGGGCGTGGTGCCGATGAGCGCGAGCACCGGGTCGATGAACACGAAAGCGGCAAGGGCGACGGCGGCGGACATGACGAACAAGAGCACCGCCGAGTTTCCCATGGTCTTCTCAACCAGCCTGACCTTGCCCTCGCCGAGTTGGATGGCGGCGAGGGCGTTGCCGCCTTGCCCCGCGAGCATGGAGAAGCCCATGAGAATGGTCATGACGGGCAGCGCGAGCGTGGTGACCGCGACGCCCACCTCGCCGACGAACCAGCCGAGCACCGCCGTGTCCACCACGTTATAGAGCGTGTTGAACACCATCGATATGATGGCGGGGACGGAGAACTCGAGCAGCAGCTTGCCGATCCGCTCGGTCCCCATGCGATCGGGGCTCGCCTTCCCCGGGCGGGAGGAACGAGGCTGCCGGGACCGCGGATCCTGGGGCTGCGATGCCGGTTGCTGATGCCCCTGCGCCTCCTGAAGCTGCGATTCTTGCGAATTCAGGTGCTGCGTCGCACGAGACGACCCGGAGCCTTCGACGGACAAGGTTGTTTCTTTCTTCAAACTAGCACCAACACTTTCAAGTGCTTGCTTTTTCTTTCCCGAAGAAGCTTAGCACTCGAGCATATTAATTAGTAAGTTTTCTTACTATATATTCACCAAAGATCGACGATCGCGCCGGCGGCGGACGCCTGATCGCGCAGACGAGACGGGTCGCTTCGCAAAGATCGACGAGCGCGACGGCTGCGGCTTGCGCAGCCGAGAGGGCCGCTCGAAGCCCGCGCGTCGCAGCCCGATCCTTGCGATCGCCGTTTATCGTACGTCCGTCTAGCGCAGCGCGTCGGCAACCTTGCGCGCGGCGGCGGTGATGGACAGGTCGTTCACGTCAACCGTGATGTCGGCGTACTTCTCATAGAGAGGCTTGCGCTCGTCGAAGAGATCGCGCAGACTCATGCCGATGCCGCCCTTCATGACCACGCCGCGCTCGGAGAGGTCGGATAGACGCCCTTTCAGCTCCTCGTAGTCGATCTGCAGATACACCACACGGCCGATCGAGGCGAGGTGCGCCATGGCCTCCTCGGAGTAGATGGCGGAACCGCCCGTCGCGACGATGGTGCGCTCGTACTCGATCTGGGTAAGGACCTGGTTCTCCACCTGGATGAAGCCCTCCGGCCCGAGCGCGTCGATAATGCGCTCGAGCGTCTTGTCGCTTTGCTGCTGAATGAGCAAGTCGGCGTCCACGAAGTCGTAGTTCATGATCTTGGCGAGGACGATGCCCAACGTCGATTTCCCCGCACCGGGCATGCCGATGAGGATGATGTTATCGCGTCCCGGCTCGTCGCATTTTTCCTTCATCTTCTACTCCTGACGACGGTCTGTCCTTGAACACGCGAGAGATTACTGCAACGGGCGCGGACGCGCAAGCAACTTGCCGCAAACGGATACGGCATCCGCCGACCGTTCGACGCGAACTACGCCGACGCTTTTTCAACGCCGGCAGGGTCGGGGTCGGTTTCGGCGACGCGCAGCCCGTCATCGCCAGCGGCGCGCTTCCTCTTCCCCTTCCGCTTCAAGGGGAACGTCTCGCTTATCACAATGGCGGCGAAGATGAGGGCGAAGCCGAGCAGCAGCCTTCCGGTCACCACCTCGCCGTACAGCAGAACCGAGAACACCACGCCGAAAACCGACTCAAGGGAGAGAAGCAACGCACCCTGAGCAGGGGGGATGTAGGCCAGCGCGACGTTTTGGATGCCGAACGCGATGACGGAGGCGAACACCGCCAAGAAGACCATGCTCGCGACGATGGACGGCGTGATGGCCGACAGGGCGGGCAGGGTCTCGGTCGCCGCGCCGAAGACGCAGCCGAGCGTTCCCTCGGCGACGAATTGGAACACCGTGAGAACCAGCACGTCGTTTTTGCGCGAGAACTTCGACACGTAAACCATGTGCAGGCCGAACAGCAGCGCGCACAGAAGCGTCATGGCTTCGCCGTAGCCCATGGAAAGCGAGCTATCCGAGGACGTCACCGACACCAGCCAGATGCCGACCACCGCCAGCACCGCAGCGCCGATGTTGAAAACCGTGGGACGCTTACGCGCGATGATCCACCACAGGAAGGGAACGATCACGCAGTACGTCGCGGTCAGAAACGCGTTGATGCCGGGCGTCGTATGCTGGAGGCCGACCGTCTGGCTCCAGAACGCGGCGAAGTCGAGGGCGCCGAGGACGATGCCCGCCGCAAGCGCCTCGCGCGTGAACATGCGCCGCACGTGCTTCCAAAGAACGGCGAGCAGAATGGCCCCCGCCATGAGGAAGCGAATGCCGAGAAGCCACGCGGGAGGCAGAACCTCCACGACGTCCTTCATGACGACGAAGCTGAAGCCCCAGATGATGGTGGCGACCACGATGAGAAGCTTGTAAACAAATGTCGGTATGTTGTCGAGTTTAACCACGGCGCGACATTATAACCGACAATCCGGCTCGCTTAACCGCGGGCGCGCCTCATCTTCCACGAGAAGCGCCCGGCTCCGCTCAACCTGGCATTCGCCTCGGATATCGACGTGCGAGCGGACGACAGCGTCTGCGCCATCGTCGCCGAAAGAGCCGCGCAAGCGGTGGGCTCGAGCACCGCCGCCTCGGTGGCCTCATGCTCCGTTGCCGCAGAAGGCTCTCCTCGCACGAACCATGCGGCGAGAGGATCCGGCTTCGACGAGCCATCGACGAGCAAGCGCTCGGCTGCGGCCTCGATATCCTCCCGAGAGACGCCGAACAGGTACGCATATAAAAGCAGAGCCGGGCCCTCGTCGTCGGCGATTGCGCAGGTATCGGCGCCTGCGCAGCCTTCGTCAGCTCGCATGGCGGCATCAGCCCGCAGAGCCGCAGCGGCCCGCGTGCGGGAGAGCGCGCCGTCGCCCGCGTGCGCTGCGGAAGGCTCATCGCCGGCCGAAGCAGGCTCCCCGCCGAACGCCGCCAGATCACGAACGTAGTTGCGCGCGGCTTTACACCGCGCCGCCACCTCGTTGCCCGCGACGGTGCGGCGCGGCATGGCGTTGCCCATCACGACCAACACCGCAGCTGTCACGGCGAAGGCGACCGTGCTGACAAGGCCCCCCGACGTGAGGAAATTCGCCGCTGCGGCGATCGCGAGCACGAGAGCCACGACGAACACCGCCGTGCGAAGCTTCATGCTGCGCCTATCGAAGAAGTCCCGCCTGGCGACCTCCTCGGTGAGACGATGCTGCCAGCGTCCCATCGCGGCGACGAAAGACGACGGCTCGTCTTCGCCGAATTTGCGGATCGCGGCAAACCAAAGCGCGCCGGTCCCCTTCGCGAACTCGTCGAAGAGCACCTCCATCGTCACCTGATCGATGGGATCGGAAAGCTCCGCAGCCTTCGCGTCGTCACGCGTCAGGCGAAAATCGTCCATCGGCGCGCCCGCTCCATCGGGATACGAACCACGCGCCAGCTTCACCGCGCCCTGGCGGGCGAGGTTCATGACCGAAACCGTGAAATCGTCGCCCGATTCCCTGTTCCAACGCCAAAGCCTTCCAACGAGAGCGGGATGCAGGTCGCGGGCGGGGTCGCGACGCAGATACGCGCCGGTGAAGCGAGGCTTGTGCTCTCGGCCAAAGCACAGATACAAGATCACCACAGCGACGAGAACGAGCGCGCACACGGCGATCGAGCCGGCAGCAAGGGCGTAGTCGATGACGCGGCGGTTGCTATCATGATCGGTCCAACTGGCCTCTTCGCTGAAAATCGTCCCGAGCTGCGTGGTCCCCTGATTCGCGAGCCGGACCTTCCTGTCGAGATTCGTGAGCCACCCCACGGGAAAAGCCACGTGCGCTTCCGCATACCGACCCGCTTCGACCAGGGCGACATGGTAGACGACGGTTCCATCCTCCTGAACCAACGCCTCGCCATCGGCAGGTCCATGGCCCCAAGCATAGACGTTCTCGCCGGGCACGACCTGCGTCGCCGAAGGTACGGGAAGCTCGATGGTCAGCGTGACGCTCTCGGATGCGATCGCCCAGCCCTCAGGAACGTAACGCCAGTATATTTCCGCGACATCATCGTAGGGCGTCACGCCGTCAGCGACGACGTAATCCATTTCGAGCACCACTCGATCTCCCATATCCTCGAGGAACACATACACCATGCTCTCCAAGCGATCGAGTGACCATGCGCTGTGATCGGGGCCGCCCGACTCACGCCAGCTTGTTTGGAAAGGGGCCCGGGAAAGGTTCTCCCATTCTCCGACGACATTGCCCTCCTCGTCGACGGCGGCGGCGCGCATGGAGGATATCTCGGCCTCGGACCCCGCCGACACGCCGGCGAAGCTCCACTTCAACCGTACGGAGCTGTCGTCGGTCGTGAATACGCGCTGCTCCGTCACGTGGAGAGAGCCGTCCGTTTGCGCCTGCGCCACGATGTCCGTCTGCGGGCACAAGACCTCGGCGGCAAGCGCCGGATTCGGGAAAACGGCGATGGCGAAAGCGAGGGTGATGAGCGCGAGGGCGGCGCGGAGGACCGGCATCGCAAAGCGCGACGGGGTCCGGACGGGTGCGCCATCCGGGCGCACGAACGCGGCTGCGGCGGCGTTTTCTGACGCGCGCGGCGACGAGAACCTTCCGAAGCTCGCCCGCGTACCGACCCCCGCCGCGAGCCTTCCGAAGCCCGCCCGCACGTCGGCGTCCGCTGCGGCGCCTTCAGCCTCCCGCAATGCTTCGGACCCTTCAAGACCGTTCCTGTGCGCGTCGGCGCCCGTTGCGAGCATGCGCGTCTCCCTCGCTAGTCGCTCCAACCACTTCTCGCGCAGTGGCCGCGCTCTCCCGTTTCTCCAGTGAAAAACTTCGCAACATTATAAAGCACCATGCCGAGCTAGCCGCGCTGTTCGCCGCGCGTAGTCGAGGCACCCGCTGCGCGCCGTCCTCGCTGCGCGCAGCTTTTGCCACGCGCCCTGAACAGACCACCCCGCCACCCGGCGCAGACGCGCCTCGCCGTTCCGCCTCGCGCCATCGCCGACATGCGCCGCAGGCAGGCCTCGCGAAGCGATGACGTGTTGACCTGATGAATTCTCGTTGACAGGCCCGAGTCAAGTCGGGTAAGATTCATTCTTGCTGACGGAGAAGTGACCGAGAGGCCGAAGGTGCTCGCCTGCTAAGTGAGTATGCCCCAAAAGGGCATCCAGGGTTCGAATCCCTGCTTCTCCGCCACCTGACTACACAGACCCCCTGCGCTATCGAACGCAGGGGGTCTTTTCATTTCAGGAGAAGCTGGGATACAGGATACGCGCCTGCTCCGAGGGGCTATAGGGCGAAATGCGGGGCTATAGGTCAGAATGTGCCCGCTCCGATTATTCACTGCCGGCATTCGGTTGGCATATGGAAGCCGGGCCTCTGGCCAGACCCACTTTTTGAGGCCTAAGCTACCTCCACGATGCAAGCATGCATGAAATCGGGTTTCGGGATTCCCTTAAATCAACGACTGGGGGTGCTGCGCCCAGACCGGACCGATTCCTAGGCCGTCAATCCA
>ERZ1673722.3938-NODE-3938-length-10072-cov-5.147449_pt1 | contig 10072 bp, 8 predicted proteins | sample MGYA00580222_ERZ1673722 | MGnify/ENA primary metagenome ERZ1673722 (study PRJEB41218, sample SAMN15661750) | gut metagenome | host: Homo sapiens | place: Canada: London | collected 2015-08-20/2019-03-30 | study: EMG produced TPA metagenomics assembly of...
CTTCGCCGTGGTGAGTGTATCTCCGATGGAAAAAATACCCGGATCAAACACACCGATGATGTCTCCCGCATACGCCTCGTCCACGATATGACGCTCCTGCGCCATCATCTGCTGCGGCTGCGAAAGCTTGATCTTTTTATTGCCGCCCTGCACGTGTGTCACTTCCATGCCGGCGGTAAACTTGCCCGAGCAGATGCGCATAAACGCAATTCGGTCACGGTGTGCCTTGTTCATGTTTGCCTGAATCTTGAATACAAACGCAGAGAAATCCTCACCAAACGGATCAACTTCTCCGATATCCGCCTTGCGCGGCAGCGGCGAGTAAGTCATCTTTAAGAAATGCTGTAAAAAGGTCTCCACACCGAAATTCGTCAATGCCGAACCAAAAAATACCGGGGAAAGTTCTCCCTTCGTCACGAGTTCCTGATCAAACTCCGCGCTCGCTCCGTCCAGAAGCTCGATCTCCTCCATCAGCTTATCATACGCATCCTGTCCAATCTCTGCAATCAGCGCCAGATCGTCCACGGAAATATGCTTCTCCGTACCTTCCTTGGTTCCCTTTAATGTATCGGAAAACGTCATAATCTCTCTTGTGTTGCGGTCATAGACCCCCTTAAAATTCTTACCGGAACCAATCGGCCAGTTGATCGGGCAGGTCGCAATGCCAAGCTCCTTCTCGATCTCATCAAGAAGATCAAACGTGTCGTTCGCATCGCGGTCCATCTTGTTGATGAATGTAAAAATCGGAATATGGCGCATCACACAGACCTTGAACAGCTTTCTGGTCTGCGCCTCGACACCCTTGGAACCGTCGATTACCATGACGGCAGAATCCGCCGCCATCAAGGTACGGTAAGTATCCTCCGAGAAGTCCTGATGTCCCGGTGTATCAAGGATGTTGATGCAGTACCCCCCGTAATTGAACTGCAGTACCGATGACGTGACGGAAATACCTCTCTCCTTCTCAATCTCCATCCAGTCGGACACTGCATGACGCGCCGTCGCTTTTCCCTTGACGGAACCCGCCAGATTGATTGCTCCTCCATAGAGCAGGAACTTCTCCGTCAGCGTCGTCTTACCGGCATCCGGGTGGGAAATAATTGCAAACGTACGTCTCTTTTCAATCTCTTTTCTTAAATCAGCCAAACTATCTATCCTCCAAAAAACAAATCACTTCAAAAATGCCAACGCAGCAAAGCCGAAACTTTGCATACGTTGGCACTATAACATAATTTCATGAAAAATGCAAAAACTTCTCTTCCGAAGATCTGTACTATTTCTGAAATACCGGAATCGCCTCGCCCGCGCACTCCGGGGTCAGATCAAAGTAGGACAGAATCGTCGCTGCAATGTCGGAAAAGCTCTTTCTTGTTCCGAAATTCTCCCCTGCCCGCACCGGTGCTCCGTACATCACAAGCGGCGTATACTCTCTGGAATGATCCGTGGACGGTGTACTCGGATCGCAGCCGTGATCTGCCGTGATCATCAGCACGTCCTCCTCACCCATCGCTGCTAAAAGTTCCGGCAGGCGCTCATCGAAGTACGTCAGTGCTTTTGCGTAGCCCTCGACATCATTGCGGTGTCCGTAGAGCATGTCGTAATCCACCAGATTCGTAAAGCACAATCCGTTAAAATCCTTCTTCATATAATCAAGCGTCTTGTTGATGCCGTCCTCATTTCCGGTCGTGCGGACATACTCTGTGATGCCCTTCTCCGCGAAAATATCGATGATCTTGCCGACAGAAAGCACGTCAAAGCCGGCTCCCGAGAGCTGGTCTAACATCGTCACTTTCGGCGGCTGCAAGGAAAAATCATGTCTGCGGGTCGTGCGGGTAAAGTTCCCCGGCGTTCCGGTGAACGGTCTCGCGATCACACGGCCGACGCCGTGCTCTCCGCGCAGCATATCTCGCGCGATCTGGCAGTATTCATACAGCTTCTCCACCGGAACGATATCCTCATGTGCAGCCACCTGAAACACAGAATCCGCTGATGTATACACGATCAGATCGCCGGTCTTAAGATGCTCCTCCCCGTAGTCGCGGATGACGTCCGTACCGGAATACGGCTTGTTGCAGAGCACGCCCCTTCCTGTCTTTTGGGAAAATTCCTCAATAATCTCCTGCGGGAAACCATTCGGGTAGGTCGGCAGCGGCTTGGGTGAGATGACGCCTGCAATCTCCCAGTGCCCGATCGTCGTATCTTTTCCCTTTGACACCTCCGTCATGCGGGCAACCGCTCCGGCAGGAGTTGTCTCCTTTTCTCCGATCTCCACGCCGTCGATATTAAAAAAGCCAAGCTTTCTCATGTTCGGCATAGAAAAATAAGGGCTCATGGACGCGGCTTTGATGGTGTTGCTTCCCGCATCCCCGTAATCTGCAGCATCCGGCATCTCGCCGATCCCCACGCTGTCCAATACAATCAAAAATACTCTCTTCATCCTATCTATCTCCCTTCCTCAAAAACTGCATGATCACATCATAGTTCTCCGCCTGATGTGGAAACGTGCATTTCATGCAGGACTTGATCTGTACTTCTCTTCCGTCCTCCCGTCTGCTCTTAATATACTCCGGATTCCCCGGGCAATGACGTCTCTCATAGAGCGGACAATAGCAGAACAGGCAGTTCATCTCCTCAATGCCCTCATGGCACGGATAATACTGACATTCCCGGTTGGAAAAAAAGCGATATGAATTCTCTGTCATTATACCACCTCTCCCTCATCTTTGACAATAAGCGTCGTAAGATAGCTTCCGCTCTCCCCAAGCGCCTCCACTCCCAGGCGGATCCGCTCATCCGCCATTCCGCAGTTCTCCACACAGTAGACGGACATTTTTTTCTCCTTCTGCTGTTCTTCCAACAGCGCTTTTAAATGCGCGAGACTTTTTCCGGATTTCATGTACACCCGGGTGCCGGAAAGCGCCATCGTCTCCTCCATCTCGTACGATCCCGGAATCACATGGATCTCATCCCGGTTATCCCCGAGCGATATTCCAAGACTCGCCGCAGCCGCGCAAAAGGACGGCACGCCGCTTATCATTTTAACATTCCCGCCCCACGCCGCGACCCTGCGGTGGATATAACCGTATGTGGAATAGACGGACGGATCTCCGATCGTTAAAAATGCCACAATCTTTCCTTCGGTAAGATAAGAAACAATCCGCGCAAAAATCTCCTCGTGTGCCCTGCGCAGCTTTTCTTTCTCCTTTGTCATCGGAAACGGCAGGCAGACAAGTTCCTTTTTCTCAATCCCGGGGTACGCCTGCCTTGCGATCTGATACGCATGACATCCCGCCGCATCCGCCGCCGGAAGCACGATAAGATCGCTCTCCTCCATGCAGCGGAGCGCCTTTACGGTCACCAGCTCCGGATCGCCGGGACCCACGCCGATCCCGTAGAGGGTTCCCATGCAGTGCCGCAGATGTCTAAAATAGCACTCTCTCACCGGCTCATACTCTCCAATCCCCTTTAACAGGCAGACCGGTTCATATCCCGCCTCGCGGAGTGCGGCAGCAAAGGAATCCTCCTCTCCTGCCATATCATGATTGGCATGATCTCCCGCAACCAGCATAAACGGCGCCACAAGCACACGTCCGCTCTTATGCCTTGAGGCCCTCATCCTCCCGATCACATCGTCAATCGTAACGCTTCCCTCCACGGTCGCCACATAGACGTCGTTCTCTGTCACCTGTGCAAGCACACATTCCAGACGCTCGTAGCTCTCATCCGCCGCATGCTCACTTCCATGACCCATAAAAATCACCGGCGAAGATCCCGCCTCCGCCGCCACCGATTCCCAGAGAGCCTCCGCCGTTCTCTGATAATCCTCCGGTGTCTTAAGCAGCGCATCCGCAATCCGGACGTCCTCAAACCACGGTGCACAGTCTGTTACCTCCTGCTTCATCCGGTGGTTCTCAATCCCGTCAATGATGTGGGTCGGAAATACGATCACACGCCGCACCCCGGCATCGCGCATCCGGCAAAGCGCCTGCCTCACATCATCTTTCGTGATGCCGTCCCGCTCTCTTAACACATTCCTCACAGTGCTGCTGGAATACGCCTCCTCCACCAGATCATGTGGATACTGCTCTCTGACAAGCGCCACCATCTGATCGATATTCTTTTCTCTTGTCTCCTGATAAGTCGTTCCAAAGCTCACGACCAATATGCCACGCTCCATCGCGCACCTCTCTTTCTCTGCCGCCGGTACACATGCCCTCCCCGATGCATTCACCGTTCCGGCACACCTGCTGTCTCCAATTCACACGCCATCCCCGATTTCAGATTCCTTCCAAATGATACAGTGCCTCTACAGGAATCAGCTTTCCAAGTGTTTTTGCATACTCGCGCAGCGCGCGGTTCGCTTCGTTGTAAGGTCCGAAAGCTTCCGCACAACAGACACACGTTTCGCACGTCTCAATCCACGATCTCGCCTCCGCGATCTCCTCCTCTGTGACCGGGAAAAACGGCTTCACAGAAACCACCCGGCTTGCCGCGGCACACGAATCCTGATATTCCACATCATTTTCCATCAGAATTCCCGCCGCAAACGGCACATTTTTCCGCTGTAAGGCATGATAGACCGGTATGCCGCTGCCAGCCCCACCGATCACAAAGATCTTCGGCCGGCTTTTATTTCCACGCAGATACACGGCGCCTGTCCGCGGATCAAAACACTCTGCATCCACCCCGTATAATTTTTGAATATAATCGCCCGAAAATACTTCCTCAGGCGTCCCGGTTTTTCCGATGTGGTCTCCCTCCACACAGGCGATCACATCCGATACCTTTAACGCCAGATCCAGTTCGTGGAGCGACATGACAACCGCCATATTTCTTTCTGCCGCGAGTCTTCGGATACTGGATAAAATGTCGATCTTGTAGCGCATGTCCAGGTAGGAAGTCGGTTCGTCCAGAATCAGAATCCGTGGCTCCTGGCAGATGGCGCGCGCTAGCATCACCCGCTGTCTCTGTCCGTCGCTGATCTGTGAAAAATTCCGGTCCGCGGTGTCCCTGGCATGCACCAGCTGCATGGCATCATCCACAAGCTTCCAGTCTTCTGCGGAGAGAATCCCGAGCCTTCCGGTATACGGATACCTGCCGGTCGCAACCACCTCGCGGCAGGTCATAAACTCCGGATGAAGCCGTTCCGTCATCACCATCGCAAGCGTCCGCGCGACTTCCTCTTCCCGCATCCGGCTCATGGCTGTCCCCTCCAGAAAGATCGTTCCTCCAAGCTCTGCAAGCTGTCTGGTCACGGTTTTTAATATCGTGGATTTGCCTGCACCGTTCGGTCCGATCAGCGTCAGGACATTTCCGGGACTTACATGCAGCGAAATATGGTTAAGCAGAGCTTTTCTGCCGTACCCTGCCGCCACATCCTCAAGCCTGATTCCAGACTCTTTTTTCCTCTGTTCCATCACACGTTCCTCCGTTACCTGTCCTCATTCCTGCGCAGCATCATCACAATCACTACCGGCACCAGAAATACGGCTGTCACCGAACTGATCGAAAGCTCCGTCGGAGCAAACACCGTCCTCGCAAAGCCGTCGCAAAACAGCGTGATAATTGCCCCGCCCAGAAAACAGCCCGGTATCAGCAAAAGCGGTTTCGCCGTCTTCATCGCCGTCTTCACCAGATGCGGAACCGCAATTCCCACAAAGGAGATCGGTCCGGCAAAGGCCGTCACGCAGGCAGACAGCAGACTCGACAGCAGAATCAGCAATACGCGAAGCAGACGGATCTTAACGCCCATGTTTCTCGCATACGCCTCGCCCATCTGATACGCACCGATCGGTTTTGCCAGAAAAAAGGTCACTCCCATCGTGACTGCCACCACCGCTGTCATCATCCGCACATTCGACCAGGTCATTCCGGAGAGACTGCCCATCGACCAGTTGTGAAGGTTCACAATGTTGGAGTCATCCGCAAACGTCACGCAGAAATCCGTGATTGCCGAACAGATATAGCCGATCATAATGCCGCATACCACAAGCATGGACATTTTTTTTACCCGGCAGGAAATTAAGAGCACGAACCCCATCGCAAGCATCGATCCAGCAAACGCCGCCACAATCATGCCGAGCGAACTGATCGTCCTGCCCATTTCCAGAAGGGTGATCATCGTCAGCGCAACCACAAGCTTTGCCCCGGATGAAATGCCAAGCACATAGGGACCCGCAATCGGATTCTGAAAAAATGACTGCAGCAGAAATCCCGCAACTGAGAGCGCTCCCCCCAGAATAACCGCCGCACAGATCCGGGGCAGGCGGATCTCCCAGACAATCTGCCGCGCCGTCTCATCCGCCGTGCTGCCAAAGCGGTGCAGCAGAATGTCTGCAATCTCACTTCCCGTCATCTTGACACTTCCGGAACCGATATTAAAGAAAAGCAACCCGCCAAGCAGCAGGATCATCGCGCCAAAGGCTATCACATATCGTTTCATTCTTACCTCACGTGTTTTAAAAACCGATAATTATCATCTGTCTCATCCACAAGCACCTTGTGCAGATCCTCAATGAAATCACAGGTTCCCGTGGATTCCTGAAAGAAATTGCTTCCGGTACAATATACATTTCCCTCTTTTACCGCCTTAAAATCAGAAAACAGCGTGCTTTTTGCCAGAAGTTCATCGACACTGTAAAGCTCCCCCTCGATCGTACTGTTGTAGATGAGGATGTCGGCGTCCTTCGCTGCCGCATAAAAATCCTCCATCTGCATGTTCATCGTGGACAGGGCATTCTCCTCCGCCGAAAGACGGTCGTTTAGGACGTAGGTGCCGCCGGCGAGTCCGATCATCTGCGCAATATAGTCATTCGGCTTGCGGACATTGACCGCTCCGTTCGCCGTGATATAAAAAAAGGCCACCGTGCGGCCTGTATCTTCCTTTTCCATGATTGGTTCTATTTTTTTTAGCTGTTCTTCATAAAATGCATCGGCTTCCTGTTCTTTTCCATACAAAAGACCATATAACCGGATCCACTCCAGTCTTCCGAGCGGATGTTCTTCATAGCTGGAACGTTCCACCATGACCGGTATGCCAAGGCTCTCCAGCTTTTCTTTTACCTCCGGATTATGTCCGATCATCGTATTCTCCAGTGCAAAGTTGCACCCTTCCTTTAAAATCAGTTCATAGTCCGGTTCATTGTATTTTCCAGCATACAGCATACGGCCGTCTTCCATTGCAGCCGCAGCTTCCCCTATATACCAGTCCGACTCCTTTACTCCTGTAAGCCGGATGTCAGAAAGCGCTCCGATCTCACGGATCATATCCATCACCGATGAGGATACCAGATACGTGTGATCCAGCGGCTGTTTTAACACAACCACATCCTCCGGCACATGTTCCGGTACCGGAACATTCTCCGGCACCAGCAAAAAACGGCTGTCATCAGCCATTGTAATCAGATCATACTCCCCGTATTGTTCCACACGATACTGCGTGGCATAAGAGAGATCCCACTGCCCCGTCTTCGTCAGTTCCGAAAAGTCCGTCTCTTTTAACGCAAATGACAGTGTGTACTCAATCTCATGCGGCACGCTCATCGCCGTCGTATCCGCAATCACCGAGATCTCACATGGCAGCTTTTCAATCGGAATCGTAAATGTCGAATTTTCTCCCACTTTGGCCTCGTTGTAGTAGGTCTCATCCGCAACAATCATGTAATCATAATACGGGCTGCTCCACACGATGGTGACATATATTTTGCCGTCCTCCACCGTAAGCGCCGCCGGTGAATCCACCGTCGCCCTGCCGCTGCCGCCAGTGAGCGTGACATCTGCCTGATAGGTTCCGTCCGCCAGTTTTTCACTCTGCGGCGCGTGGCACGCTGTGAGAAAACAGATCACAAATAGCAGGCATACGATCAGTTCTGTTACTTTCTTCTTCATCTCTTACTCCGCAACCGGGTCGGATACACTCACCTTGTGATCGTACCACACACCCTTGGTTCCAATAATTGCCAGATCAAATTCCTGATCCAGTGCCTCCACTGGAATATCGAATCCGTACACTTCCTCGGATGTTCCGTCACTGTAGGTTACGGTATCCTTCGTCGGCTCAAGCAGCTTGGCTCCGCTCTTCTGCGCGTCCTCGGCGGTTCCCGGATACAGATTTACGATACTCTGTGACACAAGACTTACGTGAATGGTCATCTTGCCATCCTTGACGGTAAGTGTGCCGCGTCCGTCACATGCCTCATTGACATGGAACATACTGCTGTCAGTGTCGAAGACGGCACTGTACGTGCCGTCCTCCAGATTTCCTGCTGTGGTTGCCGCTGCTGCGGTATCTACGCTGCCGATCGTATCGATCGCATCCTGCGTGTGGGATACATACAGCTGCTCAATCGTATCGATTCTTCCAAGACCTGCGATCTGGCATGTTACACTCTCAAAAGATCCGTCCGCCTCAAACATGCTCTTCCAGGAATCATCGTCATCCCCGGCCATATCATTGTTGGCATGATCTCCTGCCACTACCATGAGCGGTCTTAATACCACTTTCGTGTAGCCGGCTTCTTTGACTGCCTCGATCACTGCCTCGCATGCAGTCTCTTCCGGTTCTCCTTCCACAGTGCCGATGAAGACATTCGCGTAGTTTAAGTTCTTCATCACACTTGCCATCTGGCTGTAGCTTACCTTCGCGGTATGAGCGGTTCCATGTCCCATGAATACAAATGCGGTACCGTCTTCAGCTGCCGCATCCAGGGAATCATAACCTGCCTCTGCAACTGCCTCTGCCGTGATCGCCTTTGCAACGGCTTCCTTATCGTCATTGATCACGGTTGCATCTTTGCCAACCTCGCCGAGCAGCGGTTCTGCGACTGCAACGGATACAAACTGATCGCGGTACTTCTCCACTGCTTCCATCAGCTCGTCATACTCTGCGCCATGCATCAGATGGGTCGGCTGAATCACAAGGTTCTTTACCCCGTTTGCCACCGCGCGGTCTAACGCCTGGTCTACATTGTCGATCTTCTCATCGTCTCTCGCCTGTACATGGTTGATGATAATCTGTGCGGTAAACGCTCTTCTTACCGACCAGTCCGGATAAGCCTCCGCGATTGCTTTTTCCACGCCTCCGATATCCTCGGTACGGCTGTCATTGAATGATGTACCAAAACTTACAACAAGGATCTCATTCTCACCGATCTCATCTTCATTTAAAGGATCGTCCTTGGAAGCGTCGCCGGTATCTCTTCCGAAATAATCCGGATCTGCGTTCTCACCTTCGACAAGTTCCTTCTGTGCGTCGGTCAGTGCATCCCATGCCGCCTTTGCCTCTGCACACTGCGCATCGGTCTCATCCGTGCGCTCCTGCACGTAGATTGCATCGATCAGCGCAGCGACATGATCTGCCGCATCCTGATCGGATACTGCCTCTGTCCCGGTCTCTGCAACAGCTTCTGTCTGTGCTGTCTGCACGTTCTCCTCTGTGATTGTCTCTGTCTTACTGCCGCATCCGCCGATCATGCCGGCTGCAAGTGTCAGGCTTAGTAAGAGTACCAGTGTCTTTTTTTTCATAATTCCTCCTGCTGATGATTGTATATTTCCCATAAAACAACAGAAAGAAACTCCGTTCTATGAAACATAGAAACGGAGTAGCTGATCAACACACAAAAGTACGACCAATTACTCGTGATCCGGAATCTCTTCCTGTACTATCATAACTGGCAGGTTTCCTGGCTGATAGATCCTCATGCAGCTACTTACCTTCCCGGCGCATACGCGCCAGTGGCGTAAAGCTTTCGTATCTGCACTCCCTAATCACAGTGACGAGATCGTACAGGATTCCCACCTGTTTCCCTTTTAACCAACCTATTTTTAATATGAAAAATATACTGTACTTTATGTACTGCTCCATTTCCCGGATAAAAACAGCCGGCACCAATTATCTTCTCTATGAAACTTTTAATATACTAGCATATCCACTCCCTATTTACAACAACCACTTTTCTCTTGCAAATCATTCAAAATATGGTATACTAATCAAGTATTTGCAAAAACATATCTGGAGACGTATCGAAGTGGTCATAACGGGGCGCACTCGAAATGCGTTAGCCCTCCGGGGCAC
>ERZ1673722.3943-NODE-3943-length-10066-cov-5.084307_pt1 | contig 10066 bp, 9 predicted proteins | sample MGYA00580222_ERZ1673722 | MGnify/ENA primary metagenome ERZ1673722 (study PRJEB41218, sample SAMN15661750) | gut metagenome | host: Homo sapiens | place: Canada: London | collected 2015-08-20/2019-03-30 | study: EMG produced TPA metagenomics assembly of...
AAGTTAGAATAAGGTAACTCTTGGAGAAAAGCAATACCTTTTGAGAAAAAAGTTAACTTCGGTTTATAAATTATTGTTCGTGAGCTCAGCGTGCCTCCGGTCCTGTGGTTTTCGCGATGCTCGGCGGAGTTTCAGAGGGCCGCAGGGCATCGCTGCGGCCCTCTGCCCCGCTCCATGCTCGGCGATGCGCGTCGTTCCGATTTTTATCGGGGGCGAATTTCACGATGCAGGCTAAAAAAGCTTTCGCCGACGTGCTCGATTTCGGCGCCGCCGAGACGGCGCCTCGCCGGCGCCGGGCAGGTTTCGGATGCGGCTTCGGCTAAGCCAAAAGCTTGCGCGCTGCGGAATCGAGTTTAGCGAGCAGTTCCTCCGCCGAAGCCTCGTCGGCGCAGGCTGCGAACAGGTACGCCTTGATCTTCGGCTCGGTGCCGCTTGGGCGCACGATCACCTTGCTGCCGCCCGCAAGCTGCATCTCGAACACGTTGGCTGCGGGAAGCGTCTGCGGTGAGTCGGGGTCGTTCATGAGGCCGGCGGAGCCAACGTAGGGCATCCGCACTCCTGCGTTGTAATCGACGGATCGCTCGACCTGAAGGCCTGCGAACTCGGCGGGCGGGTTGGAGGAAAGTCCCTCCATGATGGCGCGCATCTTCTCGGCGCCCTCGGCTCCCGGATACTCCAGGCTGATGGTCGCGTTTTTGTGGTAGCCGAACTTCGCGTAAAGCTTCTCGAGCGCTTCGACGAGGTCCATGCCGCGCGCCTTGTAATCGCGTGCCATCTGGCAGATGAGCATGCTCGCGTTAATCGCGTCCTTGTCGCGCACGTGAGCGCCGGAGAGATAGCCGTAGCTTTCCTCGAAACCGAAGATGAAGCGCTCCGGCGTGCCGGCTGCTTCGAGCAGGCCGATCTGCTCGCCGATGTATTTGAACCCGGTGAGCGTGCGGCGCAGCTGGAACCCGTACTCACGGGCGAGCGCGTCCACCATGGCGGTGGAGACGATGGTGGTCACCGCCACCGCGCCGTCGAGATCCTCGCCGCGTGCGGAGCGGATGCGGCAGATGTAATCGAGCAGAAGGATGCCCATCTCGTTTCCCGAGATAAGCTGGTAGGAGCCGTCGTGCTCGGCGGCGATGCCCACGCGATCGGCATCGGGGTCGGTGGCCAGAAGGAGGTCGGGGTGCACCTTCTCGCACAGGGCGAGGCCGCGCTCAAGCGCCTCGCGAATCTCAGGATTGGGGTAGGGGCATGTGGGGAAGTTGCCGTCGGGCGTCGACTGCTCCTCGACCAGCGTGACGTTGCGGACGCCAATGCGATCGAAGATGCGCTCGCAGCACTCGAGGCCGGTGCCGTTGAGCGGTGTGTACACCACGTTCAGCTCGACGTCGGCATGCGCACCGTCAGCTTCGAGCGATTGGTCGGACACGGCGTCGATGAAGCGGTCGAGCGTGTCCTCGCCGATGTAGCTCGCAAGACCCGCCTCGACGGCTTTGACGAAGGGCATGCGCTCGACCTTGAAGATGTCGACATCGTTGATGGCGTTTTGGATGTCGCGCGCCGCCTGAGTGGTGATCTGGCATCCGTCGGGACCGTAGGCTTTGTAGCCGTTGTAGGGAGCGGGGTTATGGCTGGCCGTCATGCAGATGCCCATGCAGCACCCAAGGTCGCGCACGGCGAAGCTCAGCGCCGGCGTGGGCTCGATGCGCGGGTAGATGAGCGCGCGGATGCCGTTGGCCGCCAGCACACCCGCTGCGGTTTCGACGAACTCCTCGCCCATGTTGCGGCTGTCGCGCGCGATGGCGACGCTCGGATCGGTGAAGTTCGCGTTAATGTAATCGGCGAGGCCCTGCGTGGCCTTCGCGACGGTGTAGACGTTCATGCGGTTCGGGCCCGCGCCGATGATGCCGCGCAAGCCTGCCGTGCCGAAGGTGAGATCTTGGTAGAAGGCGTCGCGGACGGCGGTTTCATCCCCCGTCTTCAGCTGCTCGAGCTCGGCGAGCAGAGCGGGGTCGTCGACGTTGTCGATCCAAAGTTCGAGCAGCCCGGTGAAGTCCTCCATGTCGGTTCCTTCCTGTTCAAGGCAAATCAATCGTAAGCGGTGCTATTGTACCCATGACGTTGGACGGGAATGTGAAGATATCGTCGCCCTGCGCGAATTAGGCTAGCCGAGATGCGGAATCTTTTTGAGAAGGGCCCATGCCCGCTGTTTTTCCTTCGCCGAACCCATCATGCGCTCAAGATCGCGGAAGGCTATGACCGTCCTGCCGAGAACGCGCGTGCTCGCGTCAAGCTCGACAGGACGCCGATAGGCATGCGAGACGACCTGAGCCGCCTCCTCGTCGCAGACGACGATCGCAAGCGGATCGATGGCCTCTATCACGTTGTGCACGTCGGCCGCGCCGAGTTCGCTGCCGTCCACCTTGACGGCGATGTGCGCGCAGGAGTTCTCTCCGTAACCGAGCGCCGCCATGGATTTTTCCACCGCCGCTTTCGTGACGTCGTCGATCTCGTGCGAACAGATCGAGGCGACGAGCGTGCCGCCTTGCGTGCGCACGAAGTCCCCGTACACGGCGAGAGCGCTCCGGGCGTTGACCTCATACATGTTACAATTCGCGGAAGAAATCACACTAACTCCTTGCGATGGGAGTCGCTTCGTATTACAACAGCAATCATATCAATTGTGCCGCATGCGTGCGGCGGACTAGGAGGAAGACATGTGCACCAACGGCGTCAACACCGGCCAGCTCGAGCTCATGATCGAGCAGATCGACGACCATCTGAAGCTCGAGCGTCGCTGGACGCATAATCTCGCCCACAATGCCGAGGACGCGGGCTTCGCCACCGTTTCCGAGAAACTTCACGCTGCGCAGGCGCTGCTTGACGACGCTCGTGCGCTGCTCGACGAGGCTAAGGACGCCATCGAGGACGACGCCGAGAACGCCGAGGGCGTCACGGTCAGCTTGGTGTAGCGGGCTTCTATGGGCAAGGAGCTGATGCGTTTCTCGGTCGCGATGCCCGAGGATCTGCTCATGCGCTTCGATCAGCTGGTCTCACGTCGCGGTTTGGCGAAGAATCGCAGCGAGGTTGTGCGCGATCTGGTTCGCGACGCCCTCGTCGAGGACGAATGCGCCATGCCGGGGGTTATGGTCATGGGCACGCTCACCATCGTCTACGACCACCATGCCAGCGACTTGCAGGAGAAGTTGCACAGCATTCAGCACGACTACTTCGAAGCGATAATCTCGACCATGCACGTGCACGTCGACCAGCATATGTGCCTCGAGGTGATCGTCATGCGCGGTGAAACGGGGATGGTTCAAGACATAGCCAACCTCATCCTCGGGACCAAGGGCGTTCAGAACGGCAAGCTCGTTCTCACCACGACCGGCCATCACGTGTAACCGTGCAATCATGCAATAGCCCGACGCCTCGCCGGCGGCGGGTGCGCCCCCGTCGGATCGCTTTCGCGATGCGCGGGGGCTTTCTGGATAAAAGCGAAAGGGGCGGATACCATGCCGCAAGATGCAACCGTCATGCTCGGCCACGGCAGCGGCGGAATCATGATGAAGCGGATCATCGACGAGGTGTTCTTCTCGGCGTATGGAAACGACGATCTTCTGCGCGGCGATGACGCGGCGGTTCTCCCCGCTCTTGCACCAGGCGAGCGCTTGGCTTTCTCGACCGACTCGTTCGTCGTGTCGCCCCATTTTTTCCCGGGCGGCGATATCGGGCGCCTCGCGGTATGCGGAACCGTCAACGACGTGGCGACCAGCGGTGCGCGTCCGCTCTATCTGAGCTGCGGCTTCGTTCTCGAAGAAGGCTATCCCCTGGACGATCTGCGACGCGTTTGCGCGTCGATGGCCGAGGTGGCTCGTGAGGCGGGGGTCAGGATCGTAACCGGCGACACCAAGGTGGTCAACCGCGGGCACGGTGACGGCATCTACATCAACACAAGCGGCGTCGGCGTGCTGCGCGAAGGGCTCGAACTCGGTGGTGCGCAATGCCGACCCGGGGACAAGATTCTCGTGACGGGCACGCTCGGCGACCACGGCATCACCATCATGAGCTGCCGGGAGGGTTTGGGCTTTTCGGCCGATATCGAAAGCGATGCGGCTCCACTCAACCATCTGATCGCCGAGGTCATCGAGGCGGCCCCGCACGTTCGCTGCTTCCGCGATCCCACGCGCGGCGGTATCGCCTCGACGCTCAACGAGCTTGCGGATCAGGCGGATGTCGACATGTACGTCGACGAGGATTCCGTGCCGGTGAGAGACGCGGTGCTCGGCGCATGCGAGATGCTCGGATACGACGTCATGCAGGTGGCGAACGAGGGCAAGATGGTGTGCGTGGTTCCCGCCGACGAGGCCGATGCGGCGCTCGCGGCCATGAAGGCCAACCGCTACGGAGTCGACGCCGCTGTCATCGGCGAGGTTGCCGCGGCGGATCCCGAGCGGGGGCCTAAGGTTTTTCTGCGCACGGCGTTCGGATCGACGCGCATTCTCGACATGCTCGTCGGCGAGCAGCTGCCGCGCATTTGCTAGCGCGGCCCGATGAAGAGGCGAGGCGGGTGCTAACTGCGGCGGCAACCGCAATGCCCGGCATTTTTACCGAAATCTGAAAAAAGGGTTTTCCCCCTTGTGCGGAACGTGATTAATGGTATCTTGCGCTACGAAAGTTATTGGGAAACATCCCAAGGGGGACTTTCGACGAAGAAGGAGTTGCTATGTCACACCCGGTAATCGAAGCTGATGAGTGCATCGGCTGCGGCATTTGCGTTGACGCATGCCCGCAAGAGGTTCTCGAGGTCGTCGACGGTGTTGCTGAGGCTGTCAACGAGGACGCCTGCATCGCCTGCGGCGATTGCGTCGAGGAGTGCCCGATGGGCGCTATCCCCGAGGTTGTCGAGTACTAACTTCGAGAAATGTCGCCGCGCAGCGCGCAGCCGCTTTGAGAAGACGAAAAGGGAGCGACCGGGTGTCGCTCCCTTTTCTATTTTCGGAGGATCGTTTGCGTCTCGTTAAACCTGTCAAAACGTCGATTTTCGCGAATGGCAGATTTACCTATCATTCGCGAAAATGAGCAATACGATAGGTTCATATGGCAGTGGGTGCATGTGCGAAGGAAAGGAGAGGGCTGTGCTCGAACGAGACTACGTAGCAACGATAGCCCAGCGTCTTCGCGAGCCCAGAAAGTTTATGCAGGTAGTCGTAGGGCCCCGCCAGACGGGAAAAAGCACTTCGGTCGGACAGGCTCTGGATAAGCTTGATGTGGCCAAGGTCGAATTCTCCTTCGACAGGCCGAGGGATCATCGCGCGCAAGCTCGAGGAAGTGTGGGGGAGCGCTCGGGCAATGCTCTCTTCCCGCGACGAAGTGGTTCTATCGCTCGATGAGGTTCAAAAGTTCCCGAGTGGTCATCAACTGTTAAATACCTTTGGAACGAGGATACGCGTCGCGGGCGAAACGCGAAGGCCGTGCTCACGGGCTCGTCGACGCTTACGCTGCAAAGCGGCATGGCGGAGTTGCTCAAGGGTCGATTCGAGATTCTGAGGTCGACGCAATGGACTCTTTCCGAATGTAGAAAGGCGTTCGGGTATTCGCTTGACGACTTTCTTATGCTGGGAGGATATCCGGGCGCTTCTGCGTTGAGGGGCGATACGTCGCGTTGGCTGAGTTATTTGCGGGATTCCATTATCGAACCGACGATCACGCAAGACGTCTTGGAGATGGAGATGGTGCGAAAACCTGCGCTGCTGCGCGCCTTGTTCGAGGTGGGGGCATTGTATTCCTCCCAAGAGATCTCGTACCGCAAGCTGCTGGGACAGCTTGACGATCGGGGCAACACCGATGTCATCGCTCATTATCTGGATCTTCTGTCCCACGCGGGGCTTATGAGCGGATTGAAAAAGTACGATGAAAAGGCGCTGGTGGTGAAAACCAGCTCGCCCCGACTGCTGGTGCACGACGCGTCGTTGATGACGGCGTCGCTCGGCAACGACGCCGACAGGGTTATGAGCGATACGGCTTTGCGAGGGCATCTGATCGAGACCGCAGTGGGGGCCTATCTGCTCGCGCGTTCGCAGAGAGAAGGGTTTGACCTTCGTTGGTGGCGAGACAGGGGGGCGGAAGTCGATTTTATGGTGACGGTGGGTTGTCGACGCACCGTCATCGAGGTGAAAAGCGGTCGCGTTAAAGGAACGAAGGGACTCGGCGAATTCGTGCAGCGCTACCCTGGCACCTATGCTCTGATAGTGGGCTCGGAGGAGTTTCCGTTAGAGGATTTCCTGCTGGGCAAGGTGCCGCTGTTTCAGTAGAAAATAGCATATATATAGGCAAGGGCCGCCACGCTCTGGTGCGTGGCGGCCCTCAGCGTTCCTGATTGTGTTGTGCGCCGGCAAACCTTACGACTCCGTGTGTTATTCCTCAAGTTCGGTGATGCGGTACAGCTCGGGCTCCTCGGGGCGCTCTTCGCTGACGGAGCCGTCTTCGTTCTCGGCCATCCACGCCTCGCGTTCGGCGAGGAAGGAGGTCAGAAGCTCGTCGTAGTTATCGACGGGGGCGATCTCGTAGGTCTTCGTCTCGGTCGTGCCGTCGGTGTAGGTCGCGGTGACGTGCAGCTTGCATCCGTTTATCCTGGCGGCGGCATGCGTCTCGATCTGGCGATCCAACCCGCTGCTCGCCTCGCTCAGCTGCGCGTTCGTCTCGTCGAGCGCTTGTTGCAGTGCGTTCTCGTCGGCCTTCTCGCCCTCTGCGGCGCTTTCGTTTCTCACCTTGTCCTGCAGCGCTTGGGATTGCGCGGCGTCGGCGGCAAGCGCCGCTTCGTACACGGCGGCGAACTCCTCGTCCATCGGCAGGCTCACGATGATGCCCGGGATGTAGCGCTGGCCTTCTCCCACGCCGTAATCGTGCTGACTATCGGCATCGATGGTGAGCGCCTTGTCTACGATGTTGTACTTGTCGACCACCGTCGGGGTTTCGTGATTCATGTCGATGATGCCAAAGTACGTGCCGTCGCCCTCTATTTCGTACGTGTAGGATGCGACGTCGTTTCCGATGCAGGTGAGGTCGAAGCGGAACCAGTAGCCGAGCACGTCGTCGAGCACCTCGCCGGTCTCAAGATTCTGCCAATGCCCGAAGTAGCCGCCGACGTTGTTGCCCAGCGAGTTCTCGGTCAGGACGGTCGTGTGGTAGGGCTCCTTGCTCAAGTCACCCTGCGCGTATGCTTCGAGCGCGAACGCCTTCTGCCCTGCAAGCAGAGCCGAGCCGCCGCCTGTGTCCGAGCCGCCGAGCGAGGTGAGCCCCACGGCGCCGATGCTCGCCGCCAGGGCGCACGCCGCGATGCCGGCGATAATGGCCGTCCTCGGTTTGCGCGCCTGCGGTTTGGCCTTGCGCGGCGTCGGTTTGACGTTGCGGGCGGGGCTGCCACTTTGCGAATGCACCGCGAGCTGCGAAGGAACCTCGCCTTCGGAGCGCGCGTGCTCCGTCACGGCATCGAGGATGCGCGCTCGCGCCTCATCTTCCAGCCGGACTTGCTTCATGCGATTGGCGAATTCGCGCGTGCTTCGGTTGTTCATGACGTCCCTCCTTATTAAGGTTGAGTTTCAAAATCTTTCTCGCTCGGTGAAGCCATGAGCGGACGGTTGCGGGCTTGCAGCTCATGAGCTTCGCGATATCCGCCGTCGCATACCCTTCCACGTAGTAAAGGTGGAAGGCGCTTCGCATGTCGTCGGGAAGCTCGTCGACCGCGCTCCAAAGCGGGTGCTCGCGTGCGTGCACGTAAGCGGCATCGGATCCTGCTCCGTAGCGCAGCTTGCGTTCGGCGAGTTCGTCGTCGAGGGAGACCCGCTTCGCCCATGGGGCCCGCGCGAGGCTTCGGCAGCGGTTGATGGTCGCGGTTATGAGCCAGGCTTTGAGATGCTCGTCGTCCTCGAATCTCCTTGCCGAGCGCATGAGGCTGACGAATACGTCCTGCACGACGTCCTCCGCGTCGCACGGCGACCGCATGCGCGTCAGCGCGACGCGATAGACGGTGTCCGCCCATGTGCTGACGGCGTGCGTCATGAACGATTCGTCTTGGAGGGGGACGGTCATAGGCGCTCCTTCCGGGAGGGTTCGGCTTGAGGGGCTCGAGCGGCGCACTAGTCGTCCGCTCATTAATAACACGCTTGAAAGTGGCGAAATGTTGCAGAAAGATCGAGAAACGGCGAAAACGATCGCGGCGGCCCTTTGCGTCGCTTGAGATTCGACTCCGCGTTCGCCTTCAGCGCAGCCCGGCATCGCCCGCGGCATGATGCGTGCGTGCTTTCGGTGCGGCCCGGCGTCGCCCGCCGCTCGATCAGTGCGCGGTTTCCAACTCGGTGAAAACGATGACTTATCTCCTACGCGCGGGCATCTTCCTCGCTACAAAGAGCCCTTCGGGCGCGTAAGGGGAACAAATGTGTGTAAAATCCGGAGTCGTAAGTAATTTCACGGCAAATAAGGAAGATAAGTTGACAGCCACCCACTTAGATTTTATAGTGACAGTCAACATCATTCTATCTACAGTGAAAGCTGTGAAAGAGAGGAACAGACAATGGCTAAGATTCTCGGTATCGACCTCGGTACTACCAACTCCGCGATGGCGGTTATGGAGGGCTCGGAGCCTGAGATCCTCGTGAACGCCGAAGGCGACCGCACCACCCCGTCCGTCGAGGGTTTCCGCAAGGACGGCGAGCGCGTCGTCGGCAAGGCCGCGAAGAACCAGGCGGTCACCAACCCCAAGAACACCGTTTCGTCCGTCAAGCGCTTCATCGGCCGCTCCTTCAACGAGACCGGTGAAGAGCAGAAGACGGTTGCGTACAAGGTCCAGGCCGGCAAGGACGGCCGCGCGGTCGTCGACATCGACGGCAAGGACTACACCCCCGAGGAGATCTCGGCGATGGTTCTGCAGAAGCTGAAGGCCGATGCCGAGAAGCAGGTCGGCGAGTCCATCTCCCAGGCCGTCATCACCGTCCCGGCATACTTCAACGACGCTCAGCGCCAGGCCACCAAGGACGCGGGCAAGATCGCAGGCCTCGAAGTTCTGCGCATCATCAACGAGCCGACGGCCGCTGCGCTGGCTTACGGTCTCGACAAGGTCGACCATGACGAGAAGATCCTCGTGTTCGACCTCGGCGGCGGCACCTTCGACGTGTCGGTGCTCGAGCTCGGCGACGGCGTCTTCGAGGTTGCGTCCACCGCAGGCGACAACCACCTCGGCGGCGACGACTGGGATCAGCGCGTCATCGACTGGATGGCCGACAAGTTCAACACCGACAAGGGCGTCGACCTGCGCCGTGACCCCATGGCTCTGCAGCGCTTGAAGGAGGCTGCCGAGAAGGCGAAGATGGAGCTGTCCGCCACCACGCAGACCAACATCAACCTGCCGTTCATCACCGCCATCGACGGTGTGCCGCAGCATCTCGACTACACGCTGACTCGTGGCGAGTTCGAGCGCATCACCAAGGACCTGCTCGATCGTTGCCGCAAGCCCGTCGAGCGCGCGCTTGCCGACGCCAAGCTGAAGACCGGTGAGATCGACGAGGTCATCCTGGTCGGCGGCTCCACCCGTATGCCTGCCGTTCAGGATCTGGTGAAGCAGATGACCGGCAAGAACCCGAACATGTCGGTTAACCCCGACGAGGTCGTCGCCATGGGCGCGGCTGTTCAGGGCGGCGTTTTGGCCGGCGACGTCCAGGGCATCCTTCTTCTCGACGTCACCCCGCTGTCCCTCGGCGTTGAGACCATGGGCGGCGTGATGACCAAGATGATCGAGCGCAACACCACCATCCCGACGCGCAAGACCGAGATCTTCTCGACCGCGTCCGACAACCAGCCTTCCGTCGAGGTGCACGTCCTGCAGGGCGAGCGTGAGATGGCCGCTGGAAACAAGACGCTCGGCCGCTTCCAGCTCAACGGCATCCCGGCTGCTCGCCGCGGCGTTCCGCAAATCGAGGTCACCTTCGACATCGATGCGAACGGCATCGTGAACGTGTCCGCTAAGGACCTGGGCACCGGCAAGCAGCAGCAGATCACCATCTCCGGCTCCACCGCGCTG
>ERZ1673722.3963-NODE-3963-length-10008-cov-30.451522_pt1 | contig 10008 bp, 6 predicted proteins | sample MGYA00580222_ERZ1673722 | MGnify/ENA primary metagenome ERZ1673722 (study PRJEB41218, sample SAMN15661750) | gut metagenome | host: Homo sapiens | place: Canada: London | collected 2015-08-20/2019-03-30 | study: EMG produced TPA metagenomics assembly of...
TGCACTGCCCGCTTTGGCGGAAGAGACCGCCACGCCGGAAACCGCCGACAGTGTTTCCACCTACACCGGTTGGAAAACTGTGAACGGCAAGGATTACTGGTACGAGAACGGCGTGAAACAGGGTACCACCGGCCGCGGCAAAGAGATTTACGACCCTGATTCCAACGCCTGGTACTGGCTGGACGCCAAGCAGGGCGGCGCAAAAGCCGTCAATAAGGATGTCTACCAGGAAACCAACGGCGGCAAATGGGTGCGCTACGATGCAAACGGCCATATGATTAAAGGTTGGGATGCCAACGATGACGGCACCTATTACTTTGATCTGATCACCGGCGCCATGGCCAAGGGCGATATTGTGGTGGACAACCTGCCCTGCAGCTTTGATACCAACACCGGCATTGGCTGCAACCTGATGTGGCACAGCATGGACGGCAAAGATTACTGGTACGAGGGAGGCAAGCGCCAGGGCTATGACCCCAACAATGCAGCCTACCGCGGCAAAGAAATCTATGATCCGGCCTCCGGTGCCTGGTACTGGCTGGATAACGTGCAGCAGGGTGCTAAAACCGTCAGCAAGGATGTATACCAGGAATCCGAAGCCGGCGACTGGGCCGAAAACGCAGACGGCACCGGCAAGTGGGTGCGGTATGACGCCAACGGCCACATGGTAAAAGGCTGGGATACCAACAATGACGGCACCTATTACTTTGACCAGGTGTACGGCACCATGGCCAAAGGCATTGTGACGATCGACGGCAATCTGTACCTTTTTGATGTTGATACCGGCGTGATGCAGGCCAGCATTACGACCAGCGAGGAAGCCATGGCAGACCGCGTGATCGAGCTGGTCAACCAGGAGCGCACCTCCCGCGGGCTGCAGCCCCTGCTCAAGCACGATGGCCTGATGGTTGCCGCCGCGGCCCGCGCCAAGGAGCTTTCCCAGCGATACAGCCACACCCGTCCCGACGGTTCTGAATGCTTTACCATTTTGTGGCACCTGGGCATTGACTATGGCTATGCCGGCGAAAACATTGCCATGGGCCAGAGAACCCCGGAGATCGTGATGAACGACTGGATGAACAGCTCCGGCCACCGCGCCAACATCCTGAACGAAAACTATGACTGCATCGGCGTTGGCTACACTATGGTGGATGGCTACCCCTATTGGGTGCAGCTGTTTACCGGTGACTTTGATTTATAAGCAGTTTGTAAACAAATTTAAAACACAGCCCCGCAGCCGTTGTATTTTTTCGGCTGCGGGGCTATACTGTTTCCACACGCTTAACATATGCCAACTATTTACATATAGCAACAGAAAGGAGAACCTTTATGGAGGGACATATTGGTGACCAGCGCAGCAAAGCCGTGATGCACTATCTTGACCGGCTGAAAAAGTCTGTGCGCCGCGGGGCGTCTTTAAGCCTTTCCAACGCCCCCAAGCTGCATCTTGGCATTCTGGAAGGGCTGAACCACGCCATTGAGGTGCGCGGCCAGGATGGTGCCGTGTATGTTTCGGACCTGGCGGAGATTTTCAAGCAGCCGCTGCCGGCGATTTCCCGCGGACTGCGCACACTGGAGCAGGATGGCCTGGCCCAGCGCCAAACCGATCCCAATGACCGCCGCCGCACTCTGGTGCGCATCACCCCAAAAGGGGAGGAATCCCGCCTGATCTGCGAAAGCCGTCTGAATGATTACATCACCGGCATTATGGATGACCTGGGCGAAGAATTTTGCCAGCAGTTTGCAAAGGATGCCGAAACCCTGCTGCAGGCCATTGAGCGCCAGAACGAAAAGCTGCTGGCCGAAAAGGAGAAGATGCCATGACAAAAATTTTCAAACATCTGGCCAAACACTGGGCGGCCTGCCTTGTTATTATTGCCCTGCTGTTGGTGCAGGCATACGGCGATTTGACCCTGCCGGACTACACCAGCAAAATTGTGGATACCGGCATCCAACAGTCCGGCATTGCGGACGCTGTGCCAGAAGTAGTGCGGGATTCCACCCTGCAGGTGCTGGAGCTGCTGATGACGGACGCGGACGCCGCCGCGGTGGAAGCCGCTTACACCCAGCCGGGCGGCACCGACAACGCACTCTCCTCCGCTACCAGCTTACAGAAAAAGCTCGCATCCCCCTATACGGTCCGCCTGCTGCGGGCCGATGCGGACCGGGATACGCTGGCGGAGGTATTTTCCACCCCGGATATTGTGCTCTATCTGGCTTCCGCTCAGGCAGCCGGGGAGAGCAACGCTCCGGATGCCGCCGCGCTGGATACCGTTACCGCCCAGTTTGCGGCCATGACCCAGATGCCCGGTTTCAGCCGGGATGCCGTACAGGCCCAGCTGGCCGCAGCCATGGGTCAGGCCGGCGAAAGTGAGCTGAGCGGGCTTTCAGCCCAGGCAGTGCTGCTGGTGGGGCTGGAATATCAGGCCCTTGGCATCAGCGATGCGGTACAGATGAACTACCTGATGCAGACCGGCGGCCGGATGCTGGGGCTGACCCTGTTGATGGTTGCCGCCGCGGTTCTGGTGGGGCTGCTTGCTTCCCGCGTGGCGGCTGCCATTGCGCGGGATCTGCGCCGCGGTGTGTTCCGCCGGGTGGTCAGCTTTTCTGCCTCTGAAACGGACAAGTTTTCCACCGCATCCCTCATCACCCGCACCACCAACGATGTACAGCAGATCCAGATGACCTGCGTAATTTTGCTGCGCATGGTGGCGTATGCCCCCATCCTTGGCATTGGCGGCATCATCCATGTGGCGCAGGCGGGTTCCAGCCTGACCTGGATCATTGTGCTGGCCGTCGCTTTGCTGCTGGCGCTGATTACGGTATTGATGCAGTTTGCCATGCCCAAGTTCAGGATCATGCAAAAGCTGGTGGACCGGCTGAACCTGGTATCCCGCGAGATTTTGACCGGCATTATGCCCATCCGCGCATTCAGCCGCGAACAGCACGAGGAAGCACGCTTTGACGCCGCCAACACCAACCTGATGCGCACCCAGCTGTTCACCAACCGGGTAATGGCCGCCATGATGCCCTTTATGACCCTGATTATGAACGGAACTTCCCTGCTGATCGTCTGGTTCGGCGGCAAACAGATTGATGCCGGCACCATGCAGGTGGGCAGCATGATCGCCTTTATCACCTACACGATGCAGATCGTGATGTCCTTCCTGATGCTGACGATGGTTGCCGTGATGCTGCCCCGTGCCGGCGTTGCCGCGGACCGCATTGACGAAGTGCTGACCACCGAGCCGGCCATCCATGACCCGGTGCCGGAAGCCATCCCCGCTGACCTCAATCAGCACCACTGGAACGGCGAAGTCGCATTCCATCATGTCAACTTTACCTACCCCGGCTCCAGCGAGGACGCCCTGCACGATATTGATTTTGTCGCCAAACCCGGCCAGACCACGGCCATTATCGGCTCCACCGGCTGCGGCAAAACCAGTTTGCTGCATTTGATCACCCGTTTTTATGATGTGACCGGCGGCAGCGTGACGGTAGACGGCGTGGATGTGCGCCAGATGCCACAGAGCACCTTGCGCGGCCTTTTGGGTTATGTGCCGCAAAAGGGCGTACTGTTCAGCGGCACGATTGATTCCAACCTGAAATTCGGCGGCGAGAACATCACCGATGCCGATGTGCGCACCGCCGCCCGCATTGCCCAGGCGGAAGAGTTCATCTCCGCCAAGCCGGAGGGGTACGAAAGCCCCATTGCCCAGGGCGGCACCAACGTTTCCGGCGGGCAGAAGCAGCGGCTTTCCATCGCCCGCGCCATTGCCAAACACCCGAAGATCTACCTGTTTGATGACAGCTTCTCCGCGCTGGACTACAAGACTGATGTTGCCCTGCGCCGCGCGCTGAAAGCCGAAACCGGCGACGCCACCGTGATTATTGTGGCACAGCGCATTTCCACTGTGCTGCACGCCAACCAGATTCTGGTTCTGGAAGATGGCCGCATTGTGGGCAAGGGCACCCACGCCCAGCTGATGGAAAGCTGCCCGGCTTACCAGGAAATTGCCCGCAGCCAGCTGAGCAACAAAGAGCTGGACCTGAAAGGAGGGGAAGCCTGATGCCGCATCCCGGACGAATGACGACCCAAAAGGCAAAAGACTTTAAGGGCACCATGCGCAGCCTGCTGGCAGAGCTGGGGCACTACAAGTTCCGCCTGATTGCCGTGATTGTTTTTGCCGTTCTTTCCACGATTTTTAATATTGCAGGCCCCAAGGTGCTGGCCAAGGCCACCACTGCCCTGGCCACCGGCTGGGTGGCCAAGCTGCGGGGCACCGGCAGCATTGACTTTGGCTATATCGGCAAAATCCTGCTGATCCTGCTGGTCATGTATCTGGTTTCCGCTGCGTTCAGTTTCTGCCAGAGCTGGATCATGAGCGGGCTTTCGCAGAAGATGTGTTATGACTTCCGCCGCCAGATCAGCGAAAAGATCAACCGCCTGCCCCTTGCCTATTTTGAAAAGCGCACCGTGGGCGAGGTACTTTCCCGCATTACCAACGATGTGGACACCCTGGGCCAGAGCCTGAACCAGAGCATTACCCAGCTGATCACCAGCATTACCACCATGATCGGCGTGCTCATCATGATGCTGACCATCAGCCCCACGATGACGCTGATTGCCATTTTGATCCTGCCGGTCTCGATGGCGCTGGTGCTGTTGGTGGTCAGGTTCAGCCAGAAATATTTCCGCGCCCAGCAAAAAGTTCTGGGCTCCGTGAACGGCCAGGTGGAGGAAGTATATTCCGGCCACAATGTGGTCAAAGCGTTCAACCGCGAAGATGCCGTTCTGAATGATTTTGACGAAGCCAACAACCGCCTGTTTGAATCCGCCTGGAAAAGCCAGTTCCTTTCCGGCCTGATGCAGCCCATCATGACCTTTGTGGGCAACCTGGGCTATGTAGCAGTGGCCGTTTCCGGCAGCATTTTTGCCGCGCGCGGCATCATCACCATTGGTGACATCCAGGCGTTCATCCAGTATGTGCGCAACTTCACCCAGCCCATCCAGCAGCTGGCCCAGGTCAGCAACATGCTGCAAAGTATGGCGGCGGCTTCGGAGCGCGTGTTTGAATTTTTGGGTGAGCCGGAAGAAGAACAGAACGCTGACCCCGCCCGCCGGGCAGACCCCGCCTGCATTGACGGCCAGGTCACCTTTGACCATGTCAAGTTTGGCTACACGCCGGAAAAGACTGTTATCCGGGATTTCAGCTGCGATGTAAAACCCGGCCAGAAAGTTGCCATTGTCGGCCCCACCGGCGCAGGCAAAACCACCATGGTCAAGCTGCTGATGCGCTTTTACGATGTCAACTCCGGCGCTATTACGCTGGACGGCCACAACGTAAAGGACTTTGACCGCAGCGCCCTGCGCGAAGGCTTTGGCATGGTATTGCAGGATACCTGGCTGTTCCAGGGCACCATTATGGAAAACATCCGCTATGGCCGCCTGGATGCCACCGATGAGGAAGTCATCGCCGCCGCCAAGGCCGCCTGTGCCGACCACTTTATCCGCACGCTGCCCGGCGGCTACCAGATGGAGTTGAACGAGGATGCTTCCAACGTGAGCCAGGGCCAGAAACAGCTGCTGACGATTGCCCGCGCCATTCTGGCGGACAACAAAATTTTGATTTTGGACGAAGCCACCAGCAGTGTGGACACCCGCACCGAACAGCGCATCCAGACCGCCATGGACAACCTGATGCGCGGCCGCACCAGCTTTGTGATTGCCCACCGGCTTTCCACCATCAAGGACGCCGACCTGATTTTAGTCATGCGGGATGGTGACATTGTGGAGCAGGGCACCCACGACGACCTGTTAGACGCTGGCGGGTTCTATGCCGATTTGTACAACAGCCAGTTTGAAGATGTAAGCGCGTAATTTTTTCTCTGATAAAACAGCAAAAGCCCAAAGCTGCCGGTTAAGTGAACCGTGCCGCTTTGGGCTTTTGGGTTATAAAATAGAATTTTTCAATACATGTACCAATCAGGCAAAGAACGAAATGACGAGCGCAACCAGGAATCCAACGCCGCCAACCAAGGTTTCCATAATGGTCCAGGTCTTGAGGGTGGTTTTTTCATCCATGCCGACAAGGCTCTTAACAAGCCAGAAGCCGGAATCGTTAAAGTGAGAGCAGACCGTGGAATCACCTGCGATGGCAGCGGTAACACAGGCAAGATACAGAGGAGACAACTCGCTGATGCCGGGCATGGCAATGCTGCCATTCGTGCCCTTAGCATTGTCAAAGCTGTGGATGATGTCTTCGCGGGTAACATGGATGCCGAGGTGTGCGGTCTTTTCTTTCAAAATCTCATCGCAGTGCTCATATTGTGCAGCCGTTTTCGATTTGTCCTTTCCAGTATAACACACTCTGCATTGCTTCTTCCACTTTTCTGCCAGGTTTCATTCCCAGCAGTCTACACATAAAAACACCAAAGGGCCAGCGTGCAGTGCTGGCCCTTTGGTGCGGTATAGGAAAACATAAAAAAGAGAATGGCAATGTTATTGGGTGTGCCTGAAAATTCAAAATCCAAGCAGTTGGCTTCAGGTTCACCTTGGAGCGGCCTCACACGCCGCCGGGCAAGATCACACGATCTTGCGGGATTTGTGAACGCCGGTCTTTAAGAATTCGACCCATTCGGCCACGTTCACGGCGTGGTCACCAAGGCGTTCCAGATATTTGGTCACCATAAACAGATCCAGCGCGGTCTCTGCTTCGGTGGGGCGGGCGGCAATGTACTGGGCAATTTCGCTGCTGATGCGCGCGAACGCGGCGTCGATGACATCATCATGGGCGATCACTTCCGCGGCAACGGCAAGGTCCACCTGCACATAGGCGGCAATGGAGCGCTTGACCATCTTCAACACATCATCGCCCATTTTCAGGATATCTTCCAGCACGCCCACGGCATCGGTGGATTTGGCGTGCAGGTGCAGCACCAGTTCCGCAATATCGCTGGCCTGGTCGCCGATGCGCTCCACATCCGTTACCATTTTCAGGGCTGTACTGACCTTGCGCAGATCCGAAGCCACCGGCTGCTGGCGCAGCAGCAGCTGCAGGCAGCGGTGTTCGATCTCGTGTTCGCCTGCGTCGATCTGGCTGTCCCGCGCAACCACGCTGCGGGCCAGTTCAATATCATCATTGCGCAGGGCAGTCAGTGCGCTTTCAATGGCGGCACCGGCTTCGTGACCCATGCGGGCCAGCAAGGTATCCAGCTGCAAAAGCTCTTCATCATAAGATTTACGCACACTAGGCATGGTATTGCTCCTCCGATCAGCCAAAACGGCCGGAAATATAATCTTCCGTGCGCTTGTCCACAGGGGTGGAGAACAGGCGTTCCGTATCGCCCATTTCCACCAGCTCACCCAGCAGGAAGAACGCCGTCTTATCTGAAATACGGGCGGCCTGCTGCATGTTATGGGTCACGATTACGATGGTGTAGCGGTCCTTTAATTCCAGAGCCAGCTCTTCCACCTTGGAGGTGGAGATGGGGTCCAGGGCAGAGGTCGGTTCGTCCATCAGCAGAACTTCCGGCTCCACCGCCAGGGCGCGGGCAATGCACAAACGCTGCTGCTGGCCGCCGGACATGCCCAGCGCGCTTTTGTTCAGGCGGTCCTTCACTTCGTCCCAGATGGCAGCGCCGCGCAGGCTTTTTTCCACAATTTCATCCAGCTGCGCCTTACTGCGCACACCGTGGGTGCGGGGACCGTAGGCGATGTTATCGTAAATGCTCATCGGGAAGGGGTTGGGCTTCTGGAACACCATGCCAACCCGCTTGCGCAGCACATTGACATCCATCTTATCCTTATAGATATCCACACCGTCCAGCAGGATATCGCCGGAAATGCGGCAGCCTTCCACCAGGTCGTTCATGCGGTTCAGGCTCTTCAGAAAAGTAGACTTGCCGCAGCCGGAAGGACCGATGAACGCCGTGATCTCTTTTTCGGGGATGGCAATATTGATATTTTTCAGTGCATGGAAGCTGCCGTAATACAGGTCCATGTTTTTAACTTCGAATTTATTCATCATGCAGTTCCTTTCGGCATTACTTTTTGGCAAGGCGGCCGGCAATAAAGCTGGACAGGCTGTTGATGAGCAGCACCAGGATCAACAGCACCACGGCAGTGCCGTAGGTTTCATTGATATGCAGGCCCTCGTTGGAAAGCAGATACATATGGGTGGCAAGGGTACGGGTGGAGCTGAACACGCTGGCGGGCACGGCGGCAACGGTGCTGGCCGTGTAGATCAGGGCCGCGGTTTCGCCTACAATGCGGCCCGTTGCCAAAATCACGCCGGACAGGATGCCCGGCATGGCGCTGGGCAGCACAATGGTGAATACGGTGCGCAGCTTGCCGGCCCCCAGGCCAAAGCTGCCCTCACGGTAAGAATCCGGCACTGCAAGTAGCGCTTCCTCGGTGGTGCGCATGATGACCGGCAGCACCATGATGGCCAGCGTGAAGGCACCGGCGATCAGGCTGTAGCCCCATTTGAGCTGCATGACAAAGAACAGCATACCGAACAGACCGTATACGATGGAGGGGATGCCCTGCAGCGTTTCGGTGGTGATGCGCACCACCTTGACCAGCTTGCTGCCGCGTTTGGCGTATTCCACCAGCCAGACCGCAGCAAAAATGCCCAGCGGTGTGGCAATGGCCAGCGAGAACGCCGTCATCAGAATGGTATTGATAAGCGCGGGCATCAGGGATACGTTGTCGGAATTATAGGTCCACTCAAACAGGGACGGCTTGAGGTTGGGAATACCGTTGACCAGGATATAGCCGATCAGGAACACAAGGATCGCCACGGTAATCAGGGCCGCCAGCCGCACCAGCCAGCGCATGACAAGGGCATACGCGCGGGCCGCCATGCGGTTTTCGTGGCGGGCGGGGGGAACGATTTTCGCATTTGCGTGGGTCATATCATCGGTTTTACCGGCGGTTGCAGCAAAATCAGCCATTCTTTTCGCCCCCCTTTACCAAACTAAAGCAGAGATTGATCAGCAGAATGAAAACGAACAACACAACGCCGGTTGCGATCAGCGCTTCGCGGTGCAGGTCTGCAGCGTAACCCATCTCGATGACGATGTTGGAGGTCATCGTGCGCAGCCCCTGGAACAAGCCCTTAGGCATCCAGGTCTGGTTGCCGGCAACCATCACAACGGCCATCGTTTCGCCGATGGCGCGGCCAACACCCAGGATCACAGCGGACATTACGCCGCTTTTGGCGGCGGGCAGCACCGCGCAAAACACGCTGCGCTCATGGGTAGCACCCAGAGCCAGGCTGCCCTCGTAATAGCTTTGGGGCACAGCGTCCAGGCTGGTTTTGCTGACCGTGATGATGGTGGGCAAAATCATGATGCCCAGCAGCAGGCTGGCGGTAAACAGGCTCATGCCCTTGCCGCTTTTCACGTGCAGCACAGTTTTGAAAAAGTCCGATTTGACCATAGCCTGCACCGCCGGGACCATAACGATCATGCCGAAGAAGCCGTACACGACCGAGGGGATACCGGCCAGCAGCTGTACCGCCGGCAACAGCACCTTGTTGATACGGGGCGATGCAAAGCGGGACATATAGATGGCCGTCAGCAGCCCAATGGGCACCCCCACAATGATCGCGCCTGCGGTGACATAGATGCTCCCCAGGATCATGGGCAGGATGCCGTACAGGTTGTTGCCGGGTTTCCAGGCAGTGCCAAGCAGGAACTTGAGGGGGCCGATCTCAAAAATGGTGGGCAGGCCGTTTGCAAATAAGAAGATGCAGATCAGCGCCACGGCCAGAATGGAGATGCACGCGCAGGCGGTAAATACACCCTGCATGACGATCTCTTTCAGGTGCGAAGTTGTTGTTTTCATTTTCCCATACTCTCCTGTCTTTGCTCAGGAACTATATACCGATGGCTTTCAAAAAACGGCCGTTGCCGCCTTTTGCCGCCGCAACAGCCGTCTTTTTTAAAAAGGGGGATTACTGAACGTCTGCCCAGGTGGTCAGCTCGCCGGTGTAGATGCCT
>ERZ1673722.3964-NODE-3964-length-10006-cov-5.416642_pt1 | contig 10006 bp, 9 predicted proteins | sample MGYA00580222_ERZ1673722 | MGnify/ENA primary metagenome ERZ1673722 (study PRJEB41218, sample SAMN15661750) | gut metagenome | host: Homo sapiens | place: Canada: London | collected 2015-08-20/2019-03-30 | study: EMG produced TPA metagenomics assembly of...
CGATATCGTTGGTGAAGCGGCTCATCAGGTCGCCGGACTGGTGCTGGTCATAGTAGCGGATGGGCAGCTCCTGCAGGCGGTCGAACAGATCCTGCCGGATCGCGGCCACTGTCCGCTGGGCCACATGCACCATAATGCGGGCGTAGGCGTAGGAGCACCCGGCGCTGAGGGCGAACAGCCCGCCCAGCACCACCAGCATTTTCAGCAGGCCGGGGAAGTCGCCGGGGAGGATATAGTTGTTCAAAAGGGGCTTCAGCAGATAGCTGGAGGCCACGCTGGCGGCGGAGCTGACGATCAGGCACACGGCCACCAGCACCAGCGACGCCTTGTATTTCCCCACGTAGCCCATCAGCTTTTGGAAGGTGCCCTTCATATCCTTGGGCCGCTGGTAGCCGTGGGCATTGGGGCCGTGTCCGCCCCGGGGCGCTCTCGTTTTGTTGTCAGCCATCGATGCTCACCCCTTCCTGCTGGGATTCATAGACCTCGCGGTAAATATCGCAGCGCTCCATCAGCTGCGCGTGGGTGCCCTGTCCCACGATGTGGCCGTCGTCCAGCACAAGGATCATGTCCGCGTCCATCACGGAGGTGACGCGCTGGGCGATGATAAGCTTGGTGGCGCCGGGCAGAGCCTCCTTCAGCGCGGCGCGGATCTTCGCGTCGGTGGCGGTATCCACGGCGGAGGTGCTGTCGTCCAGGATCAGCACCTTGGGCCGCCGCAGAATGGCCCGTGCGATGCACAGCCGCTGCTTCTGGCCGCCGGATACGTTGGTGCCGCCCTGCTCGATGTGGGTATCGTACCCGTCGGGCATTTTTTCGATAAACTCATCGGCGCAGGCCATGCGGCAGGCCTCGGCGATCTCCTGATCGGTGGCGTCGGCGCGGCCCCACCGCAGGTTCTCCCGGATGGTGCCGGAGAACAGAGTGTTCTTCTGCAGCACCATGGCGCAGCCGTCACGCAGCGCCTCCATGGTGTAATCTTTCACGTTGTGGCCGCCCACGTACACCGCGCCCTGATTAACTTCGTAAAGGCGGGGGATCATGCTGACCAGCGTAGACTTGGCGCTGCCGGTGCCGCCCAGAATGCCCACCGTCATGCCGCTTTCGATATGCAGGTCGATATCGTTCAGGTTCCAGCTCTCCGCCGTGGGATGATACTTGAAATACACATGGTCAAAGCGGATATCGCCGTTTTCCACCGTCAGGTCGGCGTCCGCCTGACCGTCGGTGATCTCCGGCTGCTCCTGCAAAACCTCCTTGATACGCTTGGCGCAGGCGATGGCACGGGTCAGGAACATCAGCACCATGGACACCATCATCAGGGACATCAGGATCTCGCTGGAATAGGTGAAGAAGGCCATCAGGTCGCCGGACAGCAGCGTGCCCTCCGCCACATCGTGGCCGCCCAGCCACATGACCGCCACGATGGTGCCGCCCATCAGCAGGATCATCACCGGCATGAACATCACCACGAAGCCGAAGGCCCGCTCGGCGGTGTCCCGCAGCTTGTCGCTGCGCTGGCGGAACTTCTCCTTCTCCTCGTCCTCCCGGACGAAGGATTTCACCACCCGCACGGCGTTCAGGTTCTCCTGCACCACAAGGTTCACATCGTCGGTGGCGCTTTGCAGCGCGGTGAAAAAGGGCCCTACGTACCGGATAACGATCACCACCGCGATGATCAGCAGCGGCACCACCACCAGAAACACCTGACTCAGATCAAGGCTGATCTCCGTGGCCTTGATGATGGCGGTGATCAGCATGACCGGAGCGCGGACGCACATGCGCATGCCCATGAACAGCGTCATCTGCACCGAGGCCACGTCGTTGGTCAGGCGGGTGATCAGGGACGCGGTGGAAAAATGCTCGATATTGGCAAAGGAAAACCGCTGCACCTGCTCATACTCCGCCTGACGCACCTGCGCACCGAAGCCCATGGAGGCCTTGGCGGCGAACACCGCCGCGCCTACGCCGCCTGCCAGCGCCAGCAGCGCCAGCACCAGCATTTTCAGGCCCATCAGCATAATGTAGCGCCGGTCGCCGCTGGCGATGCCCACGTCCACGATATCGCTCATGGCCTGGGGCAGCTCCAGCTCCAGTACCGCCTCCGCGATGGAGCAGGCCACGCCCAACAGGATCCATTGGCGATAGCCCTTGGTATAGGGGTAAAAGCTTCTCATTCTGTGTCCTCCTGTGTTTCGCTGAGATTGTCCGCCAGACGCAGCAGCAGCTGGCGCAGCGTGTCCCGCTCCTCCGAGGAAAAGCCCTGCGCCGCCTGTTGGTTCACCTGCTCGGCAATGGCGAGAAACTGCCGGTAAAACTGCCGCCCGCTGTCGGTCAGCGCCAGAATGCGGCAGCGGCCGTCGCTGTCGCTGGTCTGGCGGCGCACCAGCCCCTTCTCCTCCAACCGGCCCACGATGCCGCTGGCGGTGGAGGGCTTTACCATCAGGTGCTGCTCCAGCATCCGCTGGTTCACCTGTCCCTCCGCCTCCTGCAAATAGGTCAGCGTCCGGCACTGCATGGGAGATACGTCATACTGCCGCAGCTTTTTCGTCATCAGCCGGTGCATCTGGTGGTCGCAGTAGCCCATCAGCACACCCAGATGCCTTACCTCATGGATATCGCGGCATGCCATAGCATTCCCTCCTTTTGTGGATCATATTTTTAATATTTAGTATGCTAAAAATTAGTATGCTAAATACTACCACAACCATTTTTAATCGTCAAGAGGCAGCAAGCCGTACCCCTGTGAACAATTTGTGAATTCTTTGTCATAGTCGTTGACAGCGGCCCCCACTGGATGTATAGTGGTATCAGCCGAAGAAAATGTTTTACATTGTTATTCTCTCTCCTTTCATGAAAAAAGACGAGGCTGATGTCCGCAGCCTCGTCTTTTTGTTTTTCTTTATTTTCCGTCAAAATACGCCAGCAGCAGATCCACCACCGTGCCGTAGTTCTGCACGCCGTCGGTGAGGCCGTTGGACTTGAGGAAGCCGTCGTACACCTTGGTGGCGGCGGTGTTCACCAGCCCGTCGAACTGCGCCCAATAGGCGCTGTTCTGCCGCAGGTCGGCCCGCACCGTGTCCGGCAGACTGTCCCGGAGGGTCTGCCACGTCTCAGGCACCGCCCGGTACAGGGCGTTGGCCAGATGGACATAGCCCATGAGGTAGCCAGAGTACTGGTAGGCGGGGCTTTCCGCCGTGATGGCCGCCAGAATGCCCACGAAGTTGCACTCCTGCTCGGTGGCGATGCCCTGCTGGTGCGCCAGCTCGTGACAGATGTTGGCGGGCAGATAGCAGGCAGGGCTTTCGTCATTGAGGTTGGCCTCGCCCGTAAAGGGGAAGTAAAAGCCGCTGAAGTCCAGATAGCTCATGCCCCGCGAGGACACGAAGGCTTTCGGGGCGGCATTGGGCTTTTTCAGGCAGTCGAACTCCTCCACCACGCCGTCATAGGCGGTCATGGCGTCGGCAAAAATGGCGCTGCGGGGCACGGCGAAGCAGCCGTTTTCATCCCGCTGTATCTGATTGCTGAGAGCGGATACCTTTTCGGCAAAGCGCTCCGTCAGCGCCGCCAGCTCCTCCGCCGTGCCACCGCGAGCCGTCAGGCCGCTCCTGTCTTGAAAGCTGTCGGCTCCGTAGAACACGCCCCACAGCAGGCAGAAGCCCGCGTAAACGCTCAGCGCCGTACACAGCGCCGTCAGGCCCACGCGGCACAGCCGCCGCCCCTTATGGGGTCGGGTCAGCAGGCACCGCAGCTGCCACGCCAGATAGAAGATAACGATATAGATACCCGATAAAATCAGCACCTCCGCCACGGAGACGGAGGTCAGGCCGCACAGGCGACCTACCGCCTGCTCAAAGGGCAGAACGATCCGGCCGCACAGCCAGTTCATGGCCGGGCGGCTGTTTCTGAAAGAGAAGTAGGCGGCGAAAAACACTGCCAACCCCGCCAGCCACCACAGATAGCCCCGGTATCTCCGGGCAAACGCCTTCATGCCAGCTGCTTGCCGGTGAAGTACATCACGGTGTGGCCGGTGGTGATGAGCTTGCCGGTTTCGTCACGAATCTCGGAATCGCAGAAAACCAGCTTGCCGCCCGCCTTCTGCACCCGTCCGGTGGCGATGAGCTTGCCGGAGGCAGGCCCGGCGTTGACACAGTCGATGGTGCCGCTGACGGTGACGCAGGCCTCCATCCGCGTGGTCAGGATGGCCATGCCGCAGGCCACGTCCGACAGGGTAAACAGAATGCCGCCGTGGGGGGTGCCCCAGCGGTTCAGCGTCTCGGGGTGGATCTCCACCTCCACCTGCGCCCAGCCGTCGTCCACGGCCACGATCTTCACGTGGTTGTGCACGTCAAAGGGCTCGCTGTCCAGCGCCAGATTCAATAGTTGCTGCTTTCTTTCGTCTGTCATATGTTATCACTCCGCTGCTTTTAATAATTGTTTCGTATATTCCGCCTGAGGGTGGTCGTACACCTCGTCCACCGTGCCCTGCTCCACGATGCGGCCGTCCTTCATCACAAGGCACCGGTCGCAGATCTCATACACCACATTGAGGTCGTGGGAGATGAACAGGTAGGAGATGCCGAACTCCTGCCGCAGCTGGGCAATCAGCTGCAAAATCTGGGCCTGAATGGTCACATCCAGCGCCGACACCGCCTCGTCCGCCACGATCAGCCCCGGCTTCTGGATCAGCGCCGCGCCGATGCACACCCGCTGCTTCTGTCCGCCGGACAGCTCGTGGGGATAGCGGTCATAGTAGCTCTCGTCCAGTCCCACCAGCGCCATGGTGTCCCGCACCCGGCGCTCCACGCCGGCCTTGTCGTACTTGCCGTAGATATACAGCGGCTCGGCCAGCGCTCTGCCCACGGTAAAGGCGGGGTTCAGGCTGCCCGCCGGATCCTGAAACACCATCTGGGGCCGCTTGGTGTGGTGCGTCACCGTGCCGGTCACATCGCTCTCCATGCCCAGCACAGCGCGGGCCAGCGTGGATTTGCCGCTGCCGCTCTCCCCCACCAGTCCCAGTATCTCGCCCCGGTACAGGGTAAAGCTCACGTCGTGCAGCACCTGATGCCGCCGCTTGCGCAGGCCTGTGCCGCTTCTGTACCACACATTCAGGTCGTTGACCTCTAATACCGTTTCTCGCATAGCTTCTTCCTCGTGGGTATGGCGGCAATGAGCCGTCTGGTATAATCCGCCCAGGGATCGTAGAACACCTGCTGGGTATCGCCGGTTTCCACGATGAGTCCCTTTTCCATCACCGCCACGCGGGTGCACAGCTTGCGCACCACGTTCAGGTTGTGGGAGATAAACAGGATGGACATGCCCATTTCCCGATTCAGCCGCCGCAGCAGCTCCAGAATCTGGGCCTGAATGGTCACATCCAGCGCCGTGGTGGGCTCGTCCGCCAGCAGCAGCTTGGGCCGGGAGATAATGGCGGCGGCGATCATGGCCCGCTGGAGCATGCCGCCGGACATCTGATGGGGGTACTTCTGATAGACCTCCTCCGCGTTGGGCAGGTCAACGTCCCGCAGGGCCTGCAAGGCCCGCTGCCGCCGCTCCTGCGCCGACAGGTCGGTGTGTACCCGCAGGGCTTCCTCCACCTGAAGGCCGATGCGCATAACAGGGTTCATGGCGCTCATAGGCTCCTGAAACACCACGGAAATGGCGCAGCCCTGCCGCTTGCGCATCTGGGCCGGGGTCAGCGCCAGCAGATCCTTGCCGTCCAGCAGCACCTGCCCGGACACATCCGCCCGGTCATGGGGCATCAGGCCGGACACCACCATGGCGGTCACGGTCTTGCCGCTGCCGCTCTCGCCCACCAGGCCCATGATCTCGCCGTCGGCTACCGTTAGGTCAATGCCCCGCACGGCGTCGTGGTCGGCGCCATGGAACCGCACCCGAAGGTCCTTGATCTCCAGCACGGTCACGCACCCCCTTTCTCCAGCCCGTCGCCCATCATGCTGACGCCTAAGATCAGCAGCACGATCACAAGGCCGGTACACAGCACGTACCAGGGGGCCTTTATCATATAGCTCTGGGATTCGGACAGCATGTAGCCCAGCGAGATATCAGGCGGCGCCACGCCGATGCCCAGATAGCTCATGCTGGCCTCCGCCAGCACGGCGTTGTTAAACCCGATGACCAGCGCCGGCAGCAGCACGTCCCATGTGTTGGGCAGAATGTGCCGGAAGATGATCCGCAGATGGGAGGCTCCCATCAATCGGGCAGATTTGACATAGTTCATGGAGCGGTGGCGGGCAAACTCCGCCCGCACCACTCTGGCAAAGCTGGGAATGAAGGCCACACCCAGCGCCAGGATCACATTGTATTTACCAAAGCCCAGCATGGCGATGAACACCAGCGCCAGCAGAATGTTGGGAAAGGCCGTCAGCGCGTCGTTGACCCGCATCAGCACCTCGTCCGCCACGCCGCCGAAGTAGCCGGTAAAGGCGCCCACCAACGTACCCACCGCGCCGCCGATGGCCACGGTGCACAGAGAGATAAAGAACGTCGTCCCCATGCCCGCCATCACCCGGCTGAAGATATCCCGGCCAAAGTTGTCAGTACCGAACAGGTGGCGCAGGGAGGGCGGCAGGAATTTCTGACTGCCCGCGATGGCTACCGGATCATAGGGCGTCCAGACATAGCCGATCAGCGCCAGAGCCGCCATGATAACGGCGATGGTCAGGCCGATGCGGAAGGACGTATTTTTCTTTTGCAGCAGCATGCGCGTCCCTCCTTATTGCAGCCGCAGCCGGGGATCCAGCCGCTGGTTGAGGATATCGGCCAGGCAGTTCACCAGCACCACCCACAGCGCCAGGATCACCACAATGGCCTGCACCACCGGGAAGTCCCGGTTGGCGATGGAGGTCAGCAGCAGGCGGCCGATGCCGGGGATGGCAAAGACCTGTTCGATAATGACGCTGCCGGCCACGATGTCCGCCACCGTCATGGCGAGGAACGCCACCGTTGGCACCACGGCGTTGCGCAGCACGTGGCGGTACAGGGTGGCGCGGGGCGAGTTGCCCCGGCTGTAGGCGGTGCGGACATAATCCTTGTTCAGCTCGCCCACGATGGAGCTTTTCAGCATCCGCACCGTCATGGCAATGCGGGGCAGGGCGATGGCTACCGCCGGATAGATCAGATAGCCCACGCTGCGCCAGAAGCTCTGGTCCGGGGAGATAAACGCGCCGGGGTCGAACCACCGCAGCACAAGGCCGCACAGCAGCGTCAGCAGAATGCCCACCACAAAGGGCGGCACCGCCATGACCACCTGACCCAGCACCGTCAGGGCGCGATCCAGCCAGCCGCCCTGACGGGACGCGGCGAACAGCCCCACCGGCAGCGACACCGCCACGATCAGCACAAAGGCGATGGCCGTCAGCAATGCGGTGACACCCAGCTTGCCGTGCAGCAGCGACGCAACCGGCATGGCGTACACATAGGACGTGCCGAAATCGCCCCGCAGGGCGTTCAGCATCCACTCGAAATAGCGGGTGAAAAAGGGACGATCCAGCCCCAACTCCGCCCGGAGAGCCGCCACCGCTTCGGCGGTGGCGTCGCTGCCCAGCAGCTTGGTGGTGGGGTCGCCGGGGATGATCTGGAACGCCAGAAACGCGAAGAAAGAGACGATGACCATGGTCAAAAGCATCATTCCGATCTTCTTCACGATGTTTTTCATGGTCATCATCTCTTTCGTCTTGTTTGGTTAGATAAAGCCTCGCAGAGTTCGCGGCGCGGACGCCGCGAAAAAATCAAATCATTTTTCTGACGACATGTGCGTCAGAAAAATTCTTCTCGGTCGCCAGTGTGTCCGCAGGACGCGCGCAGCGACCGTAATCCCATTTGGCAATGAAATCGTCAGATTTCATGCCAGTACTTTTTACTCCCAGCCCACCGTGCTCAGATCCTGCGCATAGATGGGATAGAAAGTATAGCCCGTCAGGCCGGAGTGGATCGCCACCAGATCCGCCATATCCTGCAGGTACAGGTTGGCGGCGGTCTCGGTCAGCATGGTCTCCATCTGCTGGTAGAGGGCGGTCTGCTCCGCGTCGTCGGTGCAGGCGCGAGCCTTGACGTACAGCTCGTCATAGGCCGGGTTATTGTAGTTGACAAAGTTCTTGCCGTTGTCGGAGACAAAGCGCTCCAGCATGGCACGGGCGGTGATATTCTTGGCGTCAAGGCCGGTGATGGTGGCGTCGAACTGGCGGCCCACATACACATCGTTATACCACGTGGTGGCGTCCACCGGCTGCACCGTGGCCCGGATGCCGATGGCGGCCAGCTGCTGCACCACTACCTCGGCAGTGTCCATATGGGGCTGGTAGTTGGAGGACACGGCGATGGTCATGTCAAAGCCGTCGGGATAGCCGGCCTCGGCCAGCAGCTCCTTGCCCTTGGCGGGATCATAGCTGTAGTAGTCCACCAGCTCCGGCAGGAAGTACTTGGTCAGCTTGGGATAGATGCTGCTGCCCACGGCGGTGCCGTGGCCGTCAGCCATAATGTCCATGATCTCCTGACGGTTGATGGCGTAGCTCATGGCCTGCCGTACCTTTTCGTTGTCAAAGGGTGCTCTGGCGTTGTTGAGATACACCGCCTGCACCAGATTCATGGTGCCCTCGGCAACGGTGAAGTCGTCGCCCAGCTGAGCGGTCTGTGCGCTGGTCAGGTGGGCGCAGATATCCACGCTGCCGCCCTTCAGAGCCATCATCAGCGCGGTAGAATCCTCATAGATCTGATACGTTACCTTGCTGACCTTGGCGGGAGTGCCCCAATAGTCGTCAAAGCGCTCCATGATGATGTTCTCCTGGGGAGAGCGGGACACCAGTTGGAAGGGGCCGGTGCCGGGGATGAAGCCGGTCTGACCCTCGCTGCTCTGGGGAATGATGGCCGCCGTCAGGAAGTAGATCAGCTCCATGTCGGGCTGCTCCAGACGGAAGGTCACGGTGCGCTCGTCCGTCGCCTTCAGATCCTGAATAGCAGAAAGCGCCGACACCAGGGCGGAATCCCCGGAATTGCCGGCGCAGCGGTTGATAGAATAGATCACATCCTCCGCCGTTACCGGATCGCCATTGTGGAACTTCACGCCCTCACGCAGGGTGAAGGTGTAAACCAGTCCATCGTCCGAAATGTCGTAGCGTTCGGCTACCGCGGGGATCAATTCACCATCGGGGCCGGTTTTCACCAAGCCCTCGTAAACGTTGAATAAGACCTCTCTGGTTCCTGCCGCCGCTGACGCGTGGGGGTCAAGACTGTCTTCCAGGTCCTGAGCGATGGCCACAACGATCTCGTTGTTGGCTTTCCGCTCGTTTTGTACTCCGTTACTTCCTTCGTCGCCCTGGCTGCTGCCGCCTCCGCATCCGCAGAGTACAGCGCCTACCATTACCAGCGACAGGAAAAGAGATACCAGTTTCTTCATGTTCTTCTCCTTTTCTCCCCGCGTCCTTCCACGGGGACAGAAATAATGGTTTCCTTATTCAATTGTCAATGGGTCTGAGTCCCGCGAAAAGTGCAGGCTCAAGGGGCAGTGTACCACACTTTTCCCCATATGACAAGAAGAATTTTTGCGATAGCGTCGGCTTGTGAGGTGTTTCGTCCCCTCGGGGACGAGGTACTTTTGCCCATGGCGGCAAAAGTACCCAAAAACGCCATTTGAAACCGCAGGTTTCAAAACTTCCTACACGCTATACCCCTTGCAAATGTGTCACCTTTTACCGCGCGTTCACAGGACACGGCTGATATCGCGGCGTGTGACGAATCGATTTTCTTCTTGCGCCGCTGCCGCTCATCTTTTCAACGATAGAATCAAAAAGGTTGTTCGCTATGGGAATTAGCGGTAGCGGCACTGAAGCAGAAACGATCCTTTTACAAACCGAAAACGAAAGTATTGTGTAAACGCGTGGCATGCAGCCATAATCCTGTACGCAGCATAGCGCGCAAGGAAGTGAAGAAACCATCGGTTTCTTCCGGCTCTTTTGCCCACTTTTCCAGCTGTTGGGAAAAGTGGGCCGCC
>ERZ1673722.3980-NODE-3980-length-9970-cov-4.099042_pt1 | contig 9970 bp, 8 predicted proteins | sample MGYA00580222_ERZ1673722 | MGnify/ENA primary metagenome ERZ1673722 (study PRJEB41218, sample SAMN15661750) | gut metagenome | host: Homo sapiens | place: Canada: London | collected 2015-08-20/2019-03-30 | study: EMG produced TPA metagenomics assembly of PRJNA649273...
CGCAACATAACCACGAAGTCCGTTCCCGCCAAAGCAAGGAAACGGGCGCTCGTCCGTACGAAGAGGACTGATATCTCCCGCTGAAATATGAACCCCAGCTTTCATTTCGACCACTTCACTAAGAAGGACAACCCTCAAGAAATTACTTAGAAGACCTCTCTCTCTCTCTCTGCATTTTCGAAGCTCAACAGCTTATCCCGGTAGTAGGCATACTGGCGCCTGCGCGCCTCCAGCTCCGCCTCCAGCTCCGCGAAGGAGTCTAGCACCCGGACGATTTCCTCTTGAACCTCCATAGGGGGAACGGGAATACGGACGTCCAGTAGTTTTGCGGGGGTAACTTCGATAACCTTCGTCCCGTGAGCCAGTTTTCTTTTGTCAGCCTCAAAGGCAGACGACCTGAAGTAATACGTCATGTATTTCGAGTTCTGGTCATGACGAATGATCGCAGTATGCCCGCTTACAGCAACATCGGAATCTCCAAGCCAAGTTACGCATTTGCACACGTCTTCCATGTTCTCACTGGTAACCGCCATAACAACATCGCCAGGATTAGCCTTCTTGGATTTCTCGAAAACGCTTTCATCTACAAAAGTGAGCGTTTCGAACGCATGAAGACCGTACTTCGTGTAAATCTGACCATAGTGAATACAAGGCATGCCCTCTTCCACAAAGTCTTTCTTTTGGAAGCTTCCACCTCTATCCACGGAGCCGAACTCCCCCAGCGCCTTATACTCCACCCCGTCGGGACAAAGCCTTTCGATCAGCTCGTCTATCCTACTCATGAACATCCTCCCCTGCGAACGCTTCATCCAATGCGCGGTACTCGGCGCTCAATTCACGTGCCAGCTCCTCCTTACTTGGAAGATACGGCAGATACTTGGCGGCAAACACCTGGTCGTTATCTTCGGGCAACGTGTACTCAACGATGGAGTCGCTCTTATCGGCGCACAGCACGATGCCGATGGGCGGATTGTCACCCTCGTTCATAATCTCGCGCGTGTAGTAGTTCACATACATTTGCATCTGACCCAAATCCTGATGCGTCAGATCGCCCGTCTTCAAATCGATGAGCACGAAGCAACGCATAAGGTAGTTGTAAAACACCAGATCGATGTAGAAATGCCGCCCATCGAACGTGATGCGCTTCTGACGAGCCTCGAAGGCGAAACCGCGGCCGAGCTCAAGCAGAAACTTCTGCAAATGCGCGATGAGCGCCTGCTCAAGATCGCTTTCGCGGAAAGCCGCATCGTCCGAAAAGCCCAGGAACTCCAGCGCGTACGGATCGCGGATGATATCCTCCGGACGACGCGCGGGCGCGCTCTTCTGAATTTCAGTGGAAACCGTTTCCTTGTCTTTGCTGGCAAGCAAACGCTCGCGGAACATGGTATTGATCTGGCGCTCGAGCTGGCGCGTGCTCCAATGCGCTTCTGCGCATTCGTTCATGTACCACATGCGCGCTTCAGGGTCGGCAATGCGCGACAACCTGCGGTAATGCGTCCAGCTCAATTCGTGACGCAGTGCGTCACGAATCGGAAACGCCAAATAAAACTGACGCATGTAACGAAGGTTCGAGGCGTCGAACCCCTTGCCGAAATCCGCCGTCAAACGCTCGGCAAGACCCTGCAGCAACGCCTCGCCGTATTCGGCACGTTCTTTGCCGCCCTGCTCCTCCACGATGCTGCGGCCGATCTCCCAATACGCCTCGACCATCGCGAAGTTTACCGCAGCATACGCCCTCTTACGGGCGGCATCCAAAATAGAAGAGATCTGCCGATAGAAGCCATCTGGAACAATAGCGATATCGCAACGTTTCGCGATCTTGCCCATCTTCACCCCTCCAAATCCGCCACGATGGCGTCGATCTTGCGACGCAGTTCGTCCTCACGAGCCACAATACGGGCGATCTCCGCGTTCAGCTCGACGATGTCGATCTCCTCGCGCTCATCGATCTTTTCCACATATGAGCTGACGGAAAGGTTGACGTCGTTTTCCAGAATGTCGTCGTTGGACACCAGCTTGGAGAAGTGCTCTTCCTCCGAACGCGCCGCGATAACGTCCATGATACGGTCGATGTTCTCGGGCATCAGCTTGTTCTTGGAATCGCGGCGCTCGAATTCCTCGGATGCGTCGACAAACAGCACGTCGCTTGCGGCCTTGTTCTTCTTCAGCACCAGAATGCACGTGGCGATGGTGGTGCCGAAGAACAGGTCGGCGGGCAGCTGGATGACCGCTTCGACGAAATTGTTGCGCACCAGGTAATCGCGAATCTTACCCTCGGCGCCGCTGCGGTAGAGCACTCCTGGAAACTCGACGATGGCCGCAGTACCCTCTGCGGAAAGCCAGCTGAGCATGTGCATGGTGAACGCCAGGTCCGCCTTGCTCGGTGGCGCCAGCACGCCTGCGGGGCTGAAGCGCGCGTCGTTAATGTTCAGCGGGTTGTTCTTGCCCTCCCATTTGATGGAGTACGGCGGGTTGGAGACGATAGCGTCGAAGGGCTCGTCGTCCCAATGCTGCGGATCCTTCAACGTATCGCCCAGCGCGATGTTGAACTTGTCGAAGTTCACATCGTGTAGAAACATGTTGATGCGAGCCAGGTTGTAGGTGGTCAGGTTGATCTCCTGCCCGAAGTAGCCGCTGCGCACGTTCTTGGCTCCCAGGATCTTCGCAAACTTGAGCAGCAAACCGCCGCTACCGCAGCAGGGGTCGTACACCTTGTTCACGCTATCGCGCCCGTCTATGGCAATGCGCGCCAGAAGCTCGCCCACCTCCTGCGGGGTGAAGAACTCGCCCCCCGATTTACCGGCGTTCGAGGCGTACATGGTCATGAGGAACTCGTAGGCGTCGCCGAACGCGTCGATGGCGTTGTCCCGGAACGCCCCGCCGAAATCCAGCGAGCCGATCTTGGATATGAGCGTCACCAGCTTCTTGTTGCGCTCGATGACGGAGTTGCCCAGCTTCGCGCTGTTCACGTCCATATCGTCGAACAGCCCCTTCAGGTCGCCCTCGGAGTCGGTTCCCACCGCCGAGCCCTCGATGTTCTTGAACACCTGGGCAAGCAGTTCGTTAAGGTCCTGCCCGTCTTCTTCGAGGCGCATGCCGTCTTTGTCGACGCGCTTCAGGATATTGCAGAACAGCTCGCTGGGCAGGATGAAGAAGCCCTTTTCGTCGACCGTATCCCTACGGCCCCATTCCGCCTGATCGTCGGGCAGGGAAGCGTAATCGAAGGAAGGGTCGCCTTCCTGCTGGGCCAGATACGCGCACAGGTTCTCGCTGACGAACCGATAGAAGAGCGTGCACAGGATGTACTGCTTGAAGTCCCAGCCGTCCACGCTGCCGCGCAGATGATCGGCGATAGACCAGATGGTTTTGTGCAGCTCGGCGCGCTGCTGATCGGATTGAGTGGACATGCCGTCTAACCCTCCTTCTCAATGGAATTCAGAATATCGGCGATTTGCTCGCTCAGTAAGTCGATGCTCTCCTGAGCTTTTCGTATATCGCCCATGATGTCTTTAGCAGAGCGGGCCTCGTCGAGGATGGCGCCGTAGTCGAAGACGTCTCCGTAGGTTGAGTAACAAAGATTGCTGCTGGAAGCGAGAATCCTCTCGCGATCCGCAATCGTCGATACCAGCGGAATCTCATCCCGCCCGTCGACCGTCTTGGCCAGCCAGTCGATACCCTCGCTGGTGATCTCGCAGCGGCCCCGGCCCTTGACGACGTACCCCTTGTTGTCGAGCTCCCTACTGTCGAGGTCGACGATGAGAACGCCCTCGCTCGCAGGCTGCTTGCCGACGACCAGCAGCGCGCTCTTCACTCCCGCACCGGGGATGATGCCACCCGGTAGCTCGATGACGGTTCGCAGGTAGCCGCCTTCAACCAGGGCGCCGCGAAGCGCTTGGCGCGCCTTCTGCTGATGGAATAGAAAGCTTGCCGAGACGTGCAGCACGGCGACTCCATCATCCGCAAGGGAGCGGAATGCCTTCGCGACGCAGAAGTCCTCCATGCTAGGCGTTCGCACGGCGGCATCGTCCACGACCGAGGCCATAACGTCGGCGTAGTAACCCTTCTCCTGAATGTCGAACTCGCGAAGGCGCATGCCGAACGGGGGCGCTACGAAAATGCGCTGCGCCGGGGCGATCGCCGATGCCGCCGCGAGGGCGTCCGCCGCGGCGATGTCGTGTTTTGCCGTCGGGTCGGCGAAGAAGCAGCCGATCTTGGCGCGCATGACGGCCTGCGGGCTGATGTCCCTACCACAGATCGAGGCAGCACCCTTGGAAAGCGCTGAGGTTAGATAGACGCCGCTGCCGCACGCAAAGTCGAGCACGGTCTTCTTCTCCACATCCGCAAGCCTCGTCGCGAGGTTTGCTATGGAGAGCGGAGTGGCGAATTCGCCGCCGTGCCTGCCCCATGAGGCCGAAGCGTACATTTCCGCGAGGACGAACCCGATGGTCGATGCCGTCTCGTAATCGCCGCCCTCCATCAGGCTGAGCCCCGAGTCGTCGAGCATTGCCGCCCAGCTGGATATCGCCCCTGACAGATCATGGGTTCGGAGGTCTGCACCCCTCAGGTCGGGAAGGCAATCGTTCTGAGTGCAGAGCCCCGCGTAGTAGTCCACGAATGTCGTCGCCACGTACGCGTTGCCAAGGCGATCCCCAGCCTCGTCGACCGAGAAGCTGAGGTCGAAATCCTCAAGACCGAGCTCGTCGACATTGCGCGACACGTACGAGCAGTAGAGCATGAACGCCGAGAGGTCGATCGCTTCGCTGGGGTCGTCCCGGCGCATCTCGCCCGCATACGACCGGAGAAGCTTTTTCAGCTTCGGCGCAAGATCCTCTCCGTCGGGGACGGACACGGAGATCGAAGCGAACTTGGATCCGATCTTCTTGCGCACGGCTACTCCCCCTCTCCCCAGATAGACCTGGTCATCTGACTGGCGACGAGTTCCTCGTCCAAGTCGATGAGCCTCGTGTACTGGCGTTTGCGCTCTTGCACCGCTTGGAAGAGCTCTGCGAGTTTCTGCTGGCGCTCGATCGGGAGCAGCGGGACCTCGATATCGGCCACCGTCTGGCGCTTGAGCATGGCCATTGCGACACTCCGGCCGGTGCTGACCGCCTGCAAGACGGAGTTGGTTTGCGGCAGGTTGAGGAACATGGACAGGTACTGCATGTCGATGTCGGCCTCGGGCTTCTTGCGGATGACCATACCAAACGAGGTGATCATAATGCCCTCGTGGGCTTTGTCGACATACACGGAGTCATACGGAGTGGAAAGCTTGATGACGACGTCGCCCTCGCAGGTGTAATTCTCGTCCTTAACCTCGCCGACAGCCTCGATGGCGAGCTCGTCGTCGATGATGGCACCGCCCTGCATGGCACGAGGCAGAAGGACTCGAACATCCTTGGGCTCGACGCCCTCTGGAATCTTCTTCGCCCGGCTCGTCGGGGTCCCTGTCTTGATTATGCAAAGCTCCTCGAGCCTAACGGTCTTGCTATTCATGGGCATCCTTTCGGAATATGGAATCTGTTGGTATACTACGGCTTGGCTTGGTGCCCGTCCCATCTGGGGCGGGCGCTTTTCTTTTGGCGCAACGTACCGTTCTTCCTTAAGCGGCATCCCCTCCCTTCTTGCGGTGCGATTTCAGTTTCCCACCTCCTTTCACGGTATCCCGTGTTTCGATTGGGACTTGGAAAACATGTGTCCTAATCGCTCTGAACATAATCTATTTTCAATTGTCCTATTAGTCAAGTGCTTTAATAAGATTTGTCCTAATTAATTTGGACTGATGAACAGAGATGTTCCAAGCAACAGGTTAAAGCCACTAGAGCGAAGCGCAACGCACGGCAACGAGGCCTTCCGTCCGCCGGACGCCCACCCGAGCCACTCGATTCATGGGGCTCAACGCAGCCCTCCCCTAGCGCAAGCCCCTCCCTGGGTCGGACCGAGCCCTCAAAGCGAAGCCAACGGGAGGGGCAGCGCTCGCTACAGGCGCGAGCGAAGGTATTCCAGGTACGCCTCGCGCACCGCAGAGCTACGCTGACGGCTGACGGGCAAAGTTTCCCCGATGGTGAGACGCAACGACCGTGCGCTCAACTCCTGCACGAACGCCATGTTGACCAGGTAGCTCTTGTGGCATTGGACGAACACGTCGGGCAGGTCGTGGGCGAGATCCGACAGCTTCGCGTAGGTCTCGATCGCATCGTCGCTCGTGTGCAATATGGCTTTGCGCCGCGCGCTTTCAACGAAGGCGATCTTACTCGGCGGCAGCGCGACGATCTTGCCCCTCGATATGATGGCGAGCGGCCTGGACTTTCGCGTATTGAGGTTGCGAAGCGCTTTAGAAAGCGCCGCGTCGAAGTCGGCGCTCTGAATAGGCTTGGAAATAAGGTACGCGTGATCCGTCTCGTACACCGGCGTGCAGTAGCGCAAATGCCCGGTGACGTAGATCACCTGCGTCGAGCAACCTTCGGGAAACAGCCTTTTCACCGCGTCGATGCCGTCCTCGAAACCTCCGCCCGCGCCAAGATCGATGTCCATGAAGCAAATGTCGACGACGTTGCCTTCATCCAGGTATTCGGCAAGCTCGTCGGCGCTCGAGAAGCTCATGACGTGCGTGTCGACATACTCGCGAAACCGCTCCACGCTCTGCGCGATGAACTCGGCCTGATCGGGCTGATCTTCGACGATGGCAACGCTGTGCATAGATGGAACGACCCCCGCGATTGATACGTCACGAACTTGCGTCTGATGCGGTCAAGGTTCACCAGACACGCCCATTTTTGCCTATATCGCCCGAATAGCAACGCCCTATGTCATTTTTGGTATCGATATTGTAACGAACAGCGCACTTTACGGGCGAAAGGGCTGCCGTCCGGAGAAAAGGCGAGCACCGCGCCCGCGCGCGAACCGACGCGACGATAAAGCGCAAGCCGATGAAAAACAGCCGCACGCAGCGTCGGCTCAAGCGGCGGTTGCGCGCTGCGAAACAGGAGGCCTATCCTTGAAAGCAAGCCCCTCCCCCGACGACAGGAGCGCCCATGGAAAAAGCGAAGCACGATAAAGCCGAAGCCGCAATCCCGCACGGCGAGACGACGCGCAAGTCGAATCTTCGCGCGCGCCTCAAGGCCTCGCGTGCGGCAATCCCCGCCGACGAACGCGCGGCAATCGATGCGGCCATTTGCGAGTGCCTTGTCGAAACGAGCGAGTACGAGAAATGCGAGATCATCCTCACCTACCTTTCGACGGAGCGCGAAGTCGACACGCGAGACCTCGTCATGCACGCCATCGCCGACGGGAAGCGCGTCGCGCTGCCTCGTTGCGTTCCGGGAACACGGGAAATGAGCTGGCACCTCGTGAAGGGACTCGACGGGCTCGTCACCAGCTCGTTCGGCATCGAGGAGCCCCCCGATGAAGACGACACCCTCGTCCGCCCTAACACGCTCAAGCACGCCCGAGCGCTCGCCATCGTCCCTGCGCTCGCCTTCGACGAAACCGGCTTGCGCATCGGGTACGGAGGAGGTTTCTACGACACGTTCCTCCCCTCCTTCCCCGGCACGACGGTAGGACTCTGCCGTGAATCGCATCTTCTCGAAAGCCTTGCTGCTAGGGGGGTTGTCGAAGAGCACGACCGCGCGGTGAACCTCGTCGTAACCGAGAGGCGCATCATCGAGGCGACGCACGCGTAAAACCGGGTGCAGCGCGCGGCAAACCGGTTCTCGAAAACCCCAAAGAGTTCGAATCGCGCCGCGAAACGACCGCTTAACATAGTGGTGTCCGAGTCACGCTATCATGTTGCATCTTGTCATTCGCCTGCAAATTGCAACGCTTCAAAACGCGCTTTCACGCAAACGACGAGCGCGAAGCGATGGCGTACGACGATTCGACCCGTTGCGCTCGCAAGACGCAACGTTGTCTTGAAAACGAGACGAGAGACGAGAGGTAACCCGTGAGCACTTCATCCATCGCGCCTCGATCCGCCGACGACGCTCGCGTCAGCGCAGGGCTCGACGCATACGCGCGGCGCATCGAAGCCACCCCACCCGGAACCTGTCCCATCGCCGTGCAGGCGGCGCTGCTCGAAGCCGCCGCCGCGCAAACCTGCGGCAAGTGCGCGCCCTGCCGCGACGGCCTGCCGCAACTCGCGAAACTGCTCCACAGCGTGGGCAGATGCGAAGCCGACGAGACCACCATGGATCAGATCCGCATGCTCGCGACGTTCGCGCACGACGCCTCGGACTGCGCCATCGGATACGTCGCCGGACGCGTGGTCCTCGACGGCCTCGAGGCGTATGCGTCGGAATACGAGAAGCACATCAAGGAGCGCTTCTGCCGAGAGGGCGTCGGTCAGACGCTTCCCTGCGAAACCAAATGCCCTGCGCACGTCAACGTCCCCGCTTACATCGCGCTGGTCGGAGAAGGCGACTGCGCCGGCGCCGTGAACACGGTGCGCAAAGACAACCCGTTCCCCACCGCCTGCGCGTTCGTATGCGAGCACCCCTGCGAAGCAGGCTGCCGCCGCAAGCTCATCGACGCCGCCATCAACATCCGCGGCATCAAGAAATACGCCGTCGATCAAGCACGGGCCGACCGGGTTCCCACGCCCGCGCCCTCGGCGGCAACCGGACGTCGCATCGCCGTCGTCGGAGGAGGCCCGTCGGGTTTGACCTGCGCCTACTTCCTCGCCCTCATGGGACACGAGGTCGACGTCTTCGAGGCGAAGAAATCCTTCGGCGGCATGATGCGCTACGGCATCCCCGCCTATCGCTTCCCGCGCGAGCGCCTCGACGAGGACGTCGCGGCCATCTTGTCCGCCGGGGCCATCAACGCGCACCTAGGCGTGCGCATCGACGCCGCGGCTATGGAGAAGCTCTCGAAAAGCCACGACGCCGTCTACGTCGCCATCGGCGCCGATGAGGGCAAGAAGCTCGACATCGAAGGAGCCGACTCGCGCGGCGTCGCCTCCGCCGTCGAACTGCTCGGCTCGATCGGCGACGGAGACTACCCCGACTTCACCGGCAAGCGAGTCGTCGTCATCGGCGGCGGCAACGTCGCGATGGACTGCGCGCGCACCTCGGTGAGAGCAGGCGCCGCTGAGGTGTCCATCGTCTACCGCCGCCGCATCGAGGACATGACCGCGCTCGACGAGGAAATCGAAAGCGCCATCGCCGAGGGCGTGGAGATGATCGCGCTCGAATCCCCCGTGCGCATCGAGGCCGACGAGCAGGGTCGGGTGCGCGCCCTCATCACGCAGCCGCAGATGATCGGGCCCGTACGCGGGGGGCGGCCCGCGCCGCTGAACGCAAGCAAGCCCGAACGCCGCACCGAGGCGGACATCGTGCTGGTCGCGGTCGGACAGGCCGTCGTCGTGGACCCATTCGAGCAGTTCGGCATGACGGCGGTGCGCGGAAGATTCGCAGCAGACGACATGCTCGCCGCCGAGGGCTTCGACAACGTGTTCACCGGCGGCGACTGCCAAACGGGCCCTGCGACGGTCATCCGCGCCATCGCCGCAGGCAAAGTGGCCGCCCGCAACATCGACAACTTCCTCGGTTACGACCACAAGCTCAACTGCGGCGTCGAGGCTCCCGCACCGCGCCCCAACAACCGCACCCCCACCGGCCGTGTCAGCATAGCCGAGCGACCCGCCCGCGAGAGAAAGCTCGATTTCGATGCCGTCGAACTCGAGATGAGCGCCGAAGAGGCCGCCCAGGAATGCGGGCGCTGCTTGCGCTGCGATTTCTTCGGCTGCGGAACCCAGGTGGGAGGAAGGACCCAGTATGAATAACGAACGAACCGCGCTCGCCGACGAACGCGCGTCCGAGAAGATCGTCACGCTCACGATCGACGGGGTCTCCGTCAACGTGGCCGACGGCGCGACCATCCTCGACGCCGCGGAGGCGGCGGGCATGAGCGCGTCTGCGTCGTGGAAGTCGAAGGCGCAGACGCGGCATGAGCTGATGGCGCTCACGTCGCGCAG
>ERZ1673722.3991-NODE-3991-length-9948-cov-13.521581_pt1 | contig 9948 bp, 11 predicted proteins | sample MGYA00580222_ERZ1673722 | MGnify/ENA primary metagenome ERZ1673722 (study PRJEB41218, sample SAMN15661750) | gut metagenome | host: Homo sapiens | place: Canada: London | collected 2015-08-20/2019-03-30 | study: EMG produced TPA metagenomics assembly of...
TTAGTTTTATCATTGTCATATTTCAATCCACGCTCCCCGCATGGGGAGCGACCTTATACATAATTCCCATATCATCTAGGGCATATAATTTCAATCCACGCTCCCCGCATGGGGAGCGACCTCCTACATTTAATGATGTAACATCAGTAGCAAGCATTTCAATCCACGCTCCCCGCATGGGGAGCGACGTTGGATTCAAGGTAAGAAATTGCGGCATTTTTATTTCAATCCACGCTCCCCGCATGGGGAGCGACTGTACAGTCAAAGCATACAGCAATGACCGCATAAAATGGAGTACTTTGCGCGAACCGCATTTTCTCTATTCTAAGAATGCGTGTTTTTCGCCCATTGTCTCCATGTGTGCTACTACTTCGCGCACACAAAATCAGAGAATCAGAGTTTCATTCGGATCATATCCCGGCTTGGCACCTACGTGTTTCACCTTAGACTGGTATCGGTTCCCCAGATTATAGAACCGTATGCTGTCAGACTCCTTGTCCATCAGCATTTCCAGTGTGGCACGAAGTGAGACAGCCTGCGCCTCATCCACCTGACACTCAAAGACGGAATTCTGTACCCGCTGGCCATGAGCTTCGCAGCATTTGGCTACTTTCCGAAGGCGTTTCTGTCCTGCGGGTGTCGTGGTATTTACATCATAGGTAATCACAAGAAGCATGTCATCACTTCCATAGAAAAGGCGGATACCCATCTAGGTCTCCACGAAGGTAACGGGCCAGCAACAATGCCTGCACATAAGGGATCAATCCCCAATATATTTTCTCGCCGAGGAATGGATGTGTCAATGTTTCCTTCTTCCGCTCCTGCCATTTGCTAAGAAAAGTCTTACGTCCCACTGCATTCAGCAAAACGACGCCATCCTCCATCAGTTGGAAACACTGCGCAGAAAGGACTCTGTTATTGACCAGTGATAAGACGAATCGATCGGCATATACACTTCGAAGCTCTTCCATGAGATCCAATGCCAATGACTGCCGCCCGGGGCGGTCTCTATGCAGGATACCGATGTAGGAGTCCATGCCGGCCGCTTCTATGGCAGAAGCACAGTCATGGGCAAGGAGTGTATAGGCAAAGGAAAGCAATGCATTCACTCGATCGAGCGGCGGCCGTTTATTCCTGCCATGGAAATAGAAGTGTTTCTTGTCATTCAAAATGAGCGCATCAAAAAGAGAAAAGTAGGACACGGCAGCATTTCCTTCTATTCCGCGCAGATGATCCAGCGAATCTGCTTTGACAGCCTCCCGAGCAGAGTCTTGCAGATCCTGAATGACGGCTTGAAAAGAAGTCGCATCGACTGACAGTGGATGGTCCCGCAGGAAGCGCATAAGCACGGTACGGCTATTTAGAATTTTTCCTGCGATCATGGTACGCGCAATGGCAAGACCACGAGGCTCTTCTTCGGATATACGATACTGTTCTTTTCTGAGAAGCACATTTCCAGCGGTCAGTCCCTGAGCGCGCGCCAGAAACTTTCCCTGCGGTGTCAGAAAGCAAAATCCGATATGCCGCTTCACGCAGGCACCAAGAAGCGCAGGGCTCGCACCTTTGTATCCAAAGTACAGAATGTTTTCCAAGTTCATCAGCGGTATTCGCTGAAGGATTTCGTTTCCTTTCCATGCTGCCACATTTTCATTATCCAAAGACAGATACAAATCTTCTGAATTGACAAAAAGCGTATTGAGCAGTTTTCTCATGACCGTTCCTCCCCCAGAGATTTTGCCATATAGTCTGCCACCGACTGAGTGCGGCACAGCTTAGGTAAGCAAAGTCCCTTCAGGGAGCAGGACTGACACTTCTTGGAAGTTTTGACTTTTGGCGTGTACCCTCTGTGAAACAGTTCGTGCATTTCTCTCAAAGCCGACTTCACTCTGCTCCTGATATCCTCATCAAGGTCGATCTTTCGCCGTCTCCGTATTTCGTGGTAGTAAAGAGATCCGTATGGAATCCGGCAGTGTAACATTTCTTCCAGACACAAGGCTTCGGCACAGAGCTGAAAAATATCTGAATCATCTTCTTTATCTTTGCCCCTTTTGTACTCCACTGGTACTGCCTGCCAAAGCCCTCTGTGTCCGTGAAGCGGTACGCCCTCCTCAGAAGATAAAAACTCTACCACATCGCACTGCCCCGTGATGCCCAGTGTGGGAGAAAATACGCGGAGGCCTCTCGTCACCAGTATACCCGGGCGCTTTTCTATGAAATCATCCTTATGCGCATTCCGATGAATGACTTCACCTTCCACGGTCAGACGGTTCTCCTGCCATTGCTGCTCGATGTGAATCAAGGCCCATTGTCTCCGGCAAAACATAAAATGCTGAATGCCGGAAATCATCAGGTAGTCATTTTCCGCGTAGCTCATATTTTACGCTCACAGGTGACTCCCTGCGGCATATTTTCTGTATCGACCTGTACTTCATAGTCACTGTAGGAGCGCGGCGGAGTATGCGGATCCTTTCTTGCTACATGTACTCGTTCAAACAGTTTGTAAGAAGGGGCATTCCCCAGTTCGCTGGCATGCTTGAAGACGATGAGTTCGCGCACCGCCATATTTCCTCTCGCAGCCGAATGATCATTTTCGAACATATTGATGATGGCCTGCCACAAAAGATTCAGATCGTCTTCGCTAAAGTGTGTGACTTTTCTTGCTAAATTGGCTGAAATGTAACCTTCGGCCTGATAGAGCGCATAAGGAACAATGAACTTGCGCCCGATTTCGGTCTTTTTTTCAGCGCATCTTCTTCTGTCGTGATCGCTATGCGCGTCAACGTAATCTCCTGGGGAGCGATTGGATCGATGCTTCTTGCAAACCCAAGCTGGACAGGACCGCGCACCTGTCCGCAGTTCAAAGCGCCTTTCACAAAGGTGGTCATGACAGCCCCGAAAGTACGAATATCAAAGAAATTGGAACACATGAAGTCTCGCAGCATTCTATCCGCATCCGGATTTTTCTTTTTGGCCGTTTTGATATCATCGATGCCTACATACGCCAAGGCTTCTTTATCACTCTGTTCCAGCGGTACGTTTTCTTTGATGTAAATCCGATACCCAGGCTTATCTTCTTTGGCTGCTTCCACATAGTTTTTGATCTTACGTTTCAGGCAGACATCGGTCACAAGGCCAAGCCCCGTTTCCGGATCTACGCGCGGCATATTCCCCGCATCCGGATCTCCATTAGGGTTGCCATTCTCCACATCGAAAAGAACCACGAAATCGTATCTGTTATGAATCACTTCTGCCATTTGCTTATTCCTCCTCTTTACCTTTATATCTTGCCTGTGTTTCCTGATAATAACCAAGGATAAATGCGCCTTGTTCTTCCAATGTCAATCTGGATGGAAACGGAATGCCCTCCTCCGGCATGATGATTTTATCCATTAAAGCGCCCATTTTCTTTTTAAAATAGACAGCCTTTCCTTCATCGAGCTTAGAGAGGTGCGTATTCGCGAGCTTCAACAGGATGGGAAATACGGAAGCCGGTGTCGCACATGCAGAATTAAAATACCGTTCCTTGATGGTGGTATTGATCGTAGGGTTCGCACTCTGCTGGATATTTTCCAGCAGAGAAAACATCCGCCCCAATACATAAGAAATATCATTGCAATTCTCATTGAGTACCATTTGTAATTTTCCCTCCCATTGTTCTTTACCATTCTTCAAAAGGTACGCTTTGATAAAAGCTGCCTTGGTATGACTGATTTTCTGAATGGCTGATTTCCCGCCCTCTGCGTCTTTATCCCGGTCAGCAAACACACGAAGCATGATGTTTTGGAATACAGACTCAGGATACTTTGTATTCTGCAGCACGGTTCTGAATAAACTGCCCGCCATCAGAGGCGAAGCCGCCTGTTCTTTGCCATTCGGGTTCGCTGTCGCCTTGAGTGTCTTCCACAGGGGAATATTTTGTTTTTCCCAAGATGGCCCCTCAAGTTTCATTCGATCCTGATGAAGCGATAGATTCGTCACCAGTTCGCGGAATGTGTTCCTTAAAAACAGCCTGACAGAAATTCTGGCTGCATTAGGCGCCAAGCCCAAAATGTAAAACGGCTCATCCGGTGAGATCTTGATGCCTTCCAAATCTACAGGAAGCCCATCTCTCATGTGGGTAACGATCGTATCAAGCGTATGATCATCAAGCCCTGCATCATTTCCCAAGAAAGACATCATGAAATCCTGACAGGCAGAAATACCATGCTCTGACCAGTATACGATGGTCGTGTCTCCTATGATCTGGCTGTGACTTCGATCAGCAAGCAATGCATTGAGTGCACTGCCGTAGGCGAAGGCTGCCCGCTCACTGACTGGTGCATTTTTCCCCTGCTCACCGTCTCCCCCATAGGAGCAGAAGGCAGGTGCATTAAATGATACCAGATTCGCCCCAGCCGTCTGCGCTCCAAGCACCCCCTTTATTTTGGGATGAAGCAAGGCGATTTTCTGATTTTCCGCACCTGTAATCAGGCACTGCCCCGCCGGAAACTCATCATCTCCATCCTCCTCACGGGCTTCTTGAAAATCTTCCCATGCTTTTTTTATTTCTTCATCTTCAATAGCATCTACGCCATCTACTTGAAACACAAAGTTGCTCCCAGCTATAATATCCTCCAAATTTTCTTGAATCAATGAATCTTCTTCTGCCTTATCAAATCCCCAAGTATCAAAAAAATGCAGAATGGCCTTCGCCACGGGAGAATGGCAATGTTCTAACACTCGATGATGCAGCATTTTGGCTGCTTCGAAGCACTGGATGGTTCTTTGGACTTTCCCCTTGTCATCAACAGCCAGAAAATAGCTGGAATTATCACACAGAAAATTGGCTTTTACACCGGAAGAACGAGTCACGGGCAGCGGTACGCACATTTCACAAGGCACTTCACGCTCCGTTTTCCCTCTCTGTACCTTTTTGCGGGCAGAAATGATTCCACAGAGATGGCCCTCTTTATCGAGCAGAATGCGGTGGGTGACTTTGGTCACTCCCCATCCTTCTGCTTGAATTTTCCCCTGCTTGCAAAGCTCCTCATATAAGTGAACCACCGCAGTAAGTATCATCGATGCACCTCGCAATTCCGAAGATCCATAACCCCTTTTTCTAATCTGGCGTGGAAAAACCGGGGTGTGATGTGCTGCAAATCAGAGAAATCCATATCATACAGCATAAATCCCAAGTCCTGTGTGACAGGGTAAGGGATCACGGTCTCATCATCCTCTACCAGACGGAAACCTGCCGGAAACTCTCGACATCCCAAGTACGGCTGATGATAGCATTGGCCTTTTCTCGCACGGCGGCAGAGCATTTCCCTGAATTTTCCCGCATTATCACTGGCATTGGCCTTCTCTGTCATTTCAAAGTGTACATGAATACAGTACCTGACATTTTTCAAGATCAAGGCTGCTCTCTGCTGAATGTCTTCCTTTGGACATAGATACATGGCTTTCCCATGTCGGGCGTTTCCTGCAATACTCGACACATTGATTTTGGATTTCACTTCATTTCTTCTGACATTCGTCATCTGAATCGGACTCATGACATCGATCTTATCGATCACATACCGAAGTCCCGGATGCCAGAAGATCGCTTCGACAAGTCCGCGTGCCGCAGACGGTGTCATCACGTCATAAGATACTCGTTCCACTTTCATTTCCGGTCGTGTAAAGCAGGCATAGTCGCCCCAGCACTCTATCCTTACTCCATATGCCATACATGTTCCTCTTTTCCTTTTACCACATGATCCCCACGCCATCTTCAGACTTGATTTTGAGTCCAAGCTCCGCATCATAGTCCTCCGTATGTACCAAGTAGGCTAGGTTCTCATCCCCTGGAAACATCTCTATTTGCCCCTGCGTGAGCAGTTTCATGAAATCGGACTGCCCCCCAGCCTTCGAATACCGTACATCGATCATGTACGCCCCGGCGGCCCGCATCAGCTGCCGAGACCGATTCCCCGTCATCAGCTGTTCCTTTATGTTTCTGGCTTTCTCGTCAAAGGGTATAAAGACTGACTTCGTGCTGTCATGGATCAGATGAAATTGCTTTCCGATCTCAGCAAAGCTGAGTGATTGAGCCAGTTTCTCGATTTCCTTGTAATCCAGATTTCCTTCATTGCTTTGGTACCAGTTTTCAAAATAGGTGCGAATCGCCGACGGTTCGGTCATTTCTTCAGCATTGTATTTTTTCCGAACCATATCCGTCACTTGTTTTTCTTTGCGCATGAACGGACTCTTCTTGCTTTCCTTTGTCCAAAAGATATGCGCCCTGCTATGTTGTAAAGACTGCCGTCCTTCTCGATTGCAGCGGCCCGCCCCCTGGATCAGACTGTCCAGCCCTGTATACTGCAAATATACCACAGGAAAATCGATGTCAACTCCAACGGAAATGATGCTGGTCGATACGACTCGGCACGGTTTTCCATCCCGCAGGCGAGTTTTCATTTCTTGAATGATCTCCCTGCGATGGGCCGGACATAAATTGGTCGACAGGTACATGGCCTCTGTGTCGAGCAGTTCAAATATTTTTTCGGCTTCTTTTTTGGTAGAAGCGATACAGAGTACCTGCTCACATTCATCTAATTTCTTCGCAATCTCAGCATAATCCGTTTCGCCATCTATATCGAATGTCACCCGCTTGAAAAACTGAAACAGTTCTCCCACATTTTCCATGATTTCTGTCGGATTCTTCTGCAAGTAGCGCCCCAGCTTCGGCTGCGTCGCACTGCATAAAACAACCGTACAGCCATAATAATGAACCAGTTGCTCGAGCACATGGAGACACGGCTTCAGAAAATCGACCGGCATCATCTGGGCTTCGTCAAGAATAATGACACTGTTTGCTATGTTATGCAGTTTTCGGCATCTTGATGTTTTATTGGCATACAAAGACTCAAAGAACTGCTCATTGGTCGTGATCACGACAGGAGCCTCCCAGTTTTCTGCAGCCAGTTTCATACTCTCTGCCAGTCTGCCCGCCTCTTCACTTCCCTCTTCCGTCAAACTATCATAGTCGACCTGGCTATGACTTTCCAACACCGCATGATTTCCCAGAAAAGCACGGAAAACGTCGGCGGTCTGCTCAATGATAGAGAGGTAGGGAATTACGTAAATGATCCGTTCCTTTTGCCATTTCATGGCCTGCTTCATGGCAAAAGCCATCGAGGAAATCGTCTTACCGCCCCCCCGTCGGTACCGTCAGCGAGTACAGCCCCTGTTTCCCCTCCCCTTTCCGCATGCATGTATGAAGGATTTCACAACGCTTCTCATTTAAGGCATTTTTAGGCCGGAAGTATCCATCCTCTTCGAGCCTGCTCCAAAACATAGCCGCTATTTCTTTTAAAGAAGAAAACTCATTTTCCCTGATAATCTGATGATTCATAAAAGCTTCTGTATCTAGGAAATCTGCATCCACGAGGCACGAGAACAGCATCCGTGTAAGCATCATAACGTCAAGTGCATTTCCGCTTGCGATCAATTCATTCAGATGATGTTTGTTTATACTCGTACTATCCATAGAGTAAAGTTCCGGATGTCGGACGGAAGGGATATCTTTTTTCATACGCCCTTGTAGCGTAGATGTTCCTGCAGTATCTACTTTGCTTCCAAAGTCTGGAATTCCTGCATGGTGCCCCGCCACGCAGAATGCCCCCAGCAGCCGCAGCCAGCCTATATCGCATTTTCAAAAAAGACTTCGCACCAGCCGTTGAATGATCCACGCGTCTGTGCTTTCGGCCATGGATATAGTCTTGGAACGCAGCGGTATCTTTCCCTTCGTCATGTATTTTCCCCCAAAGGCCAGCTTCTGCCCCCAGTCCCATACCTGCACCAAAGCCTTCGGCTAACCGCATTGTGCCGTCCAAATGATCTGTCAAAGACTGCACTCTTTCGTCCGGTATATGCCCTGCGATGATCTCCTTCATGTAGATAAAAATTTTTCTATAGTACATTTTAAGGAAACACTCTCGCTATGAAAATCACTTCCTTTCTTTCCTACCACCTGCAAGACAAAAAACGGAGACATGTGCAAATCACATTTGCCCACGCCTCCGTCTTCTGCCATTATTGATAAAAGCAATACCTACGGCGACTTCCTCGTCATTTCTTTTTTCCAGCGGACGGTAAACTCAAAGAGCCCCGTGCGCGCATTCTTTTTCCGACTCTTCAGCTCCGTGAGACCGCCCCATGCCCGCGTGAGATGACTTGTAAAATTCGAAAGATCGGTCGTCTTCTGCGAAGTCCCTTTCAAAAGGACATCCTCTCCCTCTGCGGAGATCTCCGATAGCACGACACCTTGCGGCATACCATCAGCAAGCAGTACCAGACGCTGCTCCCAGTGCGGATCTTTGGCCTCCTCTTCCTTTAACATCGCAAGCAGAGCTTCTTCCTCCTCACTCGCCTTTCTCATCTCCGCCCTCTTCACTTTCAATGGAGACAGCGCCTCATTCTCGCCCAGCTGCGCCTTATCCATCCGATAAGCCGAAAGAAAGGATGCACAGGAAAAGAGGAAAAAAGCTGCGCCGAGCGCACATGCTCCCTGCGCGATGCGAAGCTTCCGATTCTCCTCCGACAGGAAAGGGCGCGCCCCCATGAGAAGAGGCAATGCCGTCCCCGCATGAGTTACAGAAAGTACCACACGCATGGCATCATCCCAGTATCCGCCTTCCTCCAAATGCTCCGTCACGAGCGTGACGGACTTGCTCTCCGCTTCCTCTATCCCTTCTGCCGCAAGAAGAGCCAGCTCCTTTTCCATGTAAGAAAGCCACGCCATGCGCTCCTCCAGTCCGCAGCTCTCCATCGGTACAAGGAAGCAGTGAAGAGCAGAAAGATCATACATGTCCATCTGACGCTCCATGAAAAGCAAAGCCTTTCCCTCATCTGCCGGATGCAGAATGCGGCTCTCCCAGAGACCCTCTCTCCGGAAAAGAAGCATCGCCGAACGGCGGCGCATATATAGAATAAAGTGCGGTCCCTCTTTCAAAGGAATATCCGTCACGGGAAATGCACGGGTGATGGTAAGCCCCGCCTCATGCGCTCCCATCTCCCAAGCCCCCATCTCCACGCGCGGCAATGCATGCAAGAGAGCTTCCCAGCCCTCTTCATCATGAGAGAGCACACGATGCCCCATGGCGATCGCTTCCTCGGTGTGAAAGACGCGATCTGCCTCCCACTCCATCGATTCAGCAAATTCCTCCTCCGTCATCTGCGGATATCGCTTCCTGCTCCAGCGAAGCGCCTCTGCATTCACCAAAAGCCACAGCTTCTTATCCCGAAGCCCTGCCGCCTTCATAGAAAGAAAACACTCTTTCAAATGCGACGGGTCGCCATCATAGTCCACCTGCCACTGCCCCAGCCGCTTTCCCTCTACCGTCTCCACCGCGCAGAGCTTCCCCGCCAAAGGAAATACGACCGTCCGCACCCGATTCTTCTGCCACGCCACGACACGCTCTCGGATCCGGTTCATCAGCTCCATAAAGAGTCTCCTTCCTGAATGACGAAATCATTGTATAGCTATACTCTAGCAGGTTCATAGAAATGCAGCAATGGGAAATATGAATTCCCCATCCATACGCCCAATCCTCGGAAAGACAGATTTCCCATTTTCATTCACACGCATACACCGTTTCACCGTGAGCGAAAAAGCCTCAGCTCTCGGATTTCAACATAGCGGTTAAGAGTAACTGGGAAATCTTATTCCAGCTGTCTTTCATACCATAGTCACCCTATCCGCCCCTGCGGGGCACCTTCCCTAGAGGGGAAGTCTGCGATACGAGAATACCATCCTCTAAAAAGGGCGGCGAAGCCGCCTCCATACAACAAAGCTCCCTCCACTTCGGTCGGGATGACGTTCAAGAAAGACGGGTAGCCTCACATAGTCTTTCACGCCGCTGCGTGGATCCATCCTGCGCCTTTGGCGCGGGCCGTTTGGCCTCACAGGAAGGCGCCTTAATGGGC
>ERZ1673722.3996-NODE-3996-length-9937-cov-3.791540_pt1 | contig 9937 bp, 10 predicted proteins | sample MGYA00580222_ERZ1673722 | MGnify/ENA primary metagenome ERZ1673722 (study PRJEB41218, sample SAMN15661750) | gut metagenome | host: Homo sapiens | place: Canada: London | collected 2015-08-20/2019-03-30 | study: EMG produced TPA metagenomics assembly of...
CGGATGCCGGCGGCCTTGGCCGCCTTGACGACCTCTTCCATCACGCCCATGGTGGCGACGAGCAGCGTGGAGCAGCAAATCACCTGGCAGTTCTGCTCCTTCGCGGTCTGGATGAAGGTTTCCGGAGCTACGTCGGTTCCCAGGTCCACCACCTCCAGGCCTTTGCCCTCCATCATCATTTTGACCAGGTTCTTGCCGATGTCGTGCAGGTCGCCCTTGACCGTGCCGATGCACACCCGGCCTCTGGCCTTGACGCCGTCTGCAATCAGCAGCGGCTTGAGCAGCGCGGCGCCTTGGCTCATCGCGCGGGCTGCCACCAGCACTTCGGGCACAAAGACCTCATTTCTTTTGAACTTTTCGCTGATGATACCCATGCCGCTAAGCAGGCCCTCCTCCAGAATGATCTGGGAGGGGATGCCCTCGTCGACGGCCTTCTGCACCAGCTCCCTGACCTCCTTGGCCTTGCCTTTTTGCAGGTGCTCCGAAATCTGCTCCAGCAGTTCCATGGCGTTCCCTCCTGTGGTGGTTGCAATGTTGCGGATTTTGGATGAATTGATTATAATGGAAACGAATCGAAATTGCTTGTTTACTTTTTGGATATTTTGTTCGTTTTTGAGGTTCCTGTGAATGCGCTGTATTCATTGATCGCCAAGGAAGCGCTCAGCAAACGGCTGGACGAGCTGTCCCAATGCCTCAACATCCCTGCGCGTCTGCTGGACGCGGAGGGAAACCAGCTGGAGCAGCACGGAGAAACCGGCGCGTACTGTGCGCTGCTGAAGGCGCGGGCATTTTGTGACTGCGTCCGGACATACCTGAAGGCCGGAAGGATCGCCTGCGAGCCGGGCGAGAGCCAAGTATTCAGCTGCCATGCGGGGCTCAACCACATCGCCTTTTCTCTGGTGCGCCGCAAACAGCTGCTGGGTACGGTGATCGTGGGACCGTTTCGGATGGACGCGCCGCAAAGCATGCCGCTTTCCGGCCTGGCCGACAAGCGCCGCCTGGCGCCCTCGCTGTGCCTGGACCTGTACGACGAGCTGCAAAAGCTGCCCGTCATCACCCCCGCCCGCCTGCACGGCATCAGCTGCCTGATGGACGATCTCTTCACGCCGCTGCTCTCCGACGCGCGGCTCCTGATGCGGGAGCGGCAGGAGAAGCTCTGCCGGCAGCCGGCGGTCAGCGATACCGTGCAGCATGACATGGGGAGTCGGACCGACTCCATGTGCACGCTGATCTATCAAAAGGAATGCGCCCTGCTGGGCAAGGTCAGACAGGGCGACATCCAGGGCGCCAGACGGATACTCAACGAGCTGCTGAGCTTTGTGCTGCTGGCTCGGAGGCAGGATCTGCAATGGATACGGACCCGCGCGTGCGAGCTGACCATACTGCTCAGCCGCATCGCCATCGAGGGCGGCGCGCCGCCCGACCGCATCCTCTCGCTCAATCCCAAATACCTGGAACAGCTGCAAAAGGACGAAAGCTACGAGGATCTATGCTTTTCGCTCAAGGAGATCGTGGAGAACTTCATCCAGACCATAGCGCTGCCCGGAGCGGCTCAGGCACACCCGGTTGTGCGAAGGGCCGTGCAATACATCGCGGACCATTTTGACCAGCCGCTGTCCATCCAGAGTCTGGCGGATGAGCTGGAGGTGAGCCCGTCCTATTTCTCGGCGCTCTTTTCAAAGTGCATGGGCATCGGCTTCCATGAGTACCTGACCCGCTTTCGGGTGGAGGAGGCCCGCCAGCTGCTGACGGCTACCCAGTATCCCATCAATGAAATCGCCGTGACCGTGGGCTATGCGGATCAGAGCAGCTTTACCAAGGCGTTCAAGCGTGTGACCGGCATAACGCCCTATCAGCTACGGACGTGAGGATGTTGGATGCGGTTGACAGCGCCGCCCGGCGGGGCTATACTGAAAACAGCATAGGCCCCGCCTTTTCAGGGGCGCGGCGGTGCGTCCGCCAGGGTCAAAACAGGAAAGAGGGAAGAAGGATATGGACGGAATCTCCATTTGCCGCGAGGTGCTTTTTTCTTTGCCCATGTGCTATGCGGTCAACCAACTGCATACGCCCCAGGGGCGCTTGGGCGTATGCGCCTCCGAGGGCCGGGGCGGCTGCCGGGTGTACGGCTGGCACGCGCCCGAGGCGCAGACACCCGTATGGCATGACGCCGGCGGCTGCATGAGCATCAGCCAGCTGGAGCCGGAGGGAGCCTTTCTGGCCGTACAGAACTTTTCCCCGGTTTTGACGCGGCGGAGGCCTGCATCGTCAAGACCTCGCCCACGCCGGAGGGCTGGAAGGCGGAAAAGTGGATGGAGTATCCCTATCTGCACCGCTTTGACATCGTCGAGATTCAGGGGAGGCAGTTCCTCGTCGCCTGTCAGCTGTGCAAAGCAAAAGCTTTCCGCGACGACTGGAGCTCGCCGGGCGTAACGGCCGTGGGCGAGCTGGACGGCGGCCGTCCGCCGCGGGACATGCAGCCCATCATTCCCAGCCTGACCAAGAATCATGGCTTTTGCCGCACCATGTGAAACGGGCGCGAGGTGCTGCTGATCGCCGGTTCGGAGGGGCTGTACGAGGTGGCGGTGCCCGGCGGCGCGGACATCCCCTGGCGGGCCGAGCGCCTGCTGGATCGGGAAATCAGCGACGCCGTGACGGTGGACCTGGATGGGGACGGCGTGGAGGAGCTGGTGACCATCGAGAGATTCCATGGCGACGAGATCGCGGTGAACAAGCTGTGCGGGGACCGGTGGGAGATCGTCTATCGTTTCGATGCGCCCTTTGCCCATGCGCTCTGGGGCGGAGACATTCTGGGCCGGCCCGCCCTGCTGGCCGCCTACCGAGGCGGCGACGGTGCTCTTATGATGCTTCAAAAGCCCGATGCGGAAGGGGACTGGCGCATGCGGACGACGGTGATCGACCGCGATGTGGCCCCCACCAACCTGTCCGTCACCAGCGAAAAGGACGCCTGCGTCATCGACGCTTCCTGCGGCAAAGTGCAGCAGCTGGTGCGTTATACGCTGACGCGGGAATGACATAAGCCGCCCCGGCCCCATTTAGGGCCGGGGCGGATCGGCTTTGCAAAACAAAATCTCCTGGCATGCGCCAGGGGAAAGAGGTGGAGGCCGTTTACACGCGATAACGCTCCACGGTTTCCGGATTCAGTTCCACGCCCAGACCCGGCTCGTCGAACACCGTCACCACGCCGTCCTGCATCACGATGCTCTTTTTGCAAAGCTCGCTGCGCAGGGGATTTTCGTCCAGGGTGTATTCCATGTACTTGGTGTTGTACAGCGAGAGGCCGAAGCTGAGGTTGGCGGCCAGAGATACCATGGATGCCGAGAAGTGGGGGATCACCATTTTGCCCCAGGTTCCAGCCAGCATGCCCACGCGGCGGGCCTCCGTGATGCCACCCGTCCAGATCGCATCGGTCTGTACGATGTCCACGGCGCTGCGGGTGATGAAATCCTTCATGCCATAGCGGGTCAGGAGCGTTTCGTAGCCGGCGATGGATACGTCCGTATGCTGCGCCAGGCGCAGGCAGTCCTCCGGATAGTCGGTAGACATGGGCTCCTCAAAGAACAGCACGTTTTCCTTTTCGCAGGCGCGCGCCATTTTCAGGGCCGTGGGATAATCCCAGGCGTTGTTGGCGTCGATGCCCAGCGCCACGTCGGGTCCGATGGCCTCGCGCACCGCGTGAACCCGCGCGATGTCCTCCTCCACCGGCGCTCCGCCGACCTTGATCTTTACGGCCTGAAAACCCATCTTCACATACCCGGCGCATTCCTCCTGCAGTTCGGGAATGCCCTTGCCCTCTTGGTAATACCCGGCGCTGGCATAGGGAATCAGCGAATGCTTGGCCGCGCCCAGCAGTTTGTACACCGGCATGGAGGCCGCTTTGCCCAGAATGTCCCATAGGGCGATGTCCACCGCGCTGATGGCGGCCATCATGATGCCACGGCGGCCATAGCGCGCGGTGCCCAGGTACATGCGGTTCCACAATGCCTCGATCATGGTCGGGTCCTGGCCCAGCAGCAGCGGCTTGAGGGTCTCCATGGTCAGCGTCGCCAGCGATTCCAGCGAACCCAGCGCAAAGCCTTCGCCGATGCCGGTGATGCCCGCGTCGGTTTCGATCTGCACCAGAAACACATCGCGCGTGGGAATGGCGGCCAGGCCGTCGCGCGGCGGGTTGGGCGGCCAGAATTGCAATTTGATGGGTTTTACGTCGGTAATGATCATTCTTTTTGCTCCTTTGGCGGACAGCAGCTTTTGCGAATGGAGAGCTGCGTATCCAAGATATGCACTTCATGTTTGCGTTCAGGCTGCGCGATTCGCTTGAGCAGCAGCTGGCAGGCAATGCGGCCCATCTCCAGCCTCGGCACACGCACAGAGGTCATTTCAACACCCTGTATGGCAGACCAGCTGATATCATCCATGGAAACCAGAGACAGATCGTCGGGGATGGAGAGGCCACGCTCCAGGATAGCCTCTCTCGCGCCGAATCCCATCATGTCGTTTCCGGCTACCACGGCGGTGAAGGACAGACATCCTGACGCACGCGCGTCCAGAAATTCATTCATCACCCGATAGCTGCTCTGCATGTCCAGCTGGCCCCAGCCCACCAGCGCAGCATTGACTGCGATGCCGTGCTTTGCGAGCGCTCCGGCGTAGCCGCGATACTTTTCCAGGCTGGAGAGCGAATTACGCCTGCCGCAGATGTAGGCGATGTTGCGGTGGCCCAGCATGATAAGATGCTCGGTAGCGGAAAACGCCGCCTCATAATCGTTAAAGAGCACGGTGTCGGCTTCGACGGTGGAAAGCTGCCTGCATAGCAGGACAAACGGCATGTCGTTTTGCACCAGCAGCGGAATGACGTCGTCACTCTCCAGTGCGCCCAGATGCAGCACGCCGTCAATGCCGATCTCAATGATCTTTTTGACCGTTCTGATGCAAGAGTGATCGCCCTCGGAAATGGTGATAACGTCAAAACCGTTCTGTGAGGCTTCCTGATGAATCCCAAGCTGGATATCATCATAGTAGGGGTTGTATCCGTCCGGCACAATCACAGCAATCAAATCACGGCGCTTTTGCACAAGCCCGCGGGCCAGCCCGTTGGGCACATAGCCGGTTTGGCGTATGGCCTGCTCCACCTTTTCCCTGGCAGCCTTGCTCACGTGCGCGTTGTCCGTCAGCACGCGCGAAACCGTGGAGGTGGATAACCCGGACAGGCTTGCCAAATCGCGTATGGTTGCCCTCATGTGCCTATGCGGCCCCCCTTTGGAAATTCTCGTTTAATAGCCAAACAGGCGCGGCAGGAACAGCAGCACCGGCTCGGCAAAGATCAGCAGCACGCAGAAGATGATTTCCACCAGCGCATAGGGCAAGATGGATTTGTACATCGCGGACAGGTCGATCTTTGCGACGGTGGATGTGGTAAACAGCAGCATGCCGACCGGCGGATCACCAGGCCCATGGTCAGTGTCATGGCGACAAACAGGCCGAAGTAGAGCGTATCCACGCCGAAGGCCCTGGCAGCGGGCACCAGAATAGGTACGATGATCAGGATGGCGGGGGTGACGTCCACCAGCATGCCGATGATGACCAGCAGCACGAAGCACAGCATCATGAACTGCATCTTGGTATGCGCAAAGGACAGGCACCATTCGGAGATCTTTTGTGGTAGGTGCATGGTGGTAATGCCCCAGCCCATGGCGGCGGCCACAGCGATGATGAACATGACCACGGCCGTCATCTTGGCCGACTCCACCAGCGCTTCGTACACGTCGCGCCAGGTGAGGTTGCGCAGGATGAAAGCCGAAACTACCAGCGCGTAGACACCCGCCACCACGGAGGACTCGGTGGGCGCGAACACGCCGCCCAGGATGCCGCCCAGAATGATGATGGGCATGAACAGGGCTGGCAGAGTCTGCAGCGCCGTTTTGCCCACATAGCGCCAGCCAGCGAACTTCTCATTCTTGGGGAAGTTGTAGCGCTTGGCGTAATAGACGTTGAGGCCGATCAGCAACGCAGTGAGCAGCACAGCCGGCACGATGCCACCGATAAACATGGCCGAAACCGAAACCGTGCCCGCCGTAACGGCGTAGACAATGAAGATGTTGCTGGGCGGCACGATGGAAGACAGGATGGCGCTGGCCGCGGTAACGGCGGCGGAGTAGCTGCGCTTATAGCCCTTTTCGGTCATCATTTCGATTTCGATGGCGCTCAGGCCCACGGCGTCGGCGTTGGAGGTACCGCTGATGCCGCCAAAGAGCATGCTGGCCAGCACGTTGGCGTGCGCCAGGCCGCCGCTGAAGTGGCCGCAGATGGCGTCGCAGAACAGGAAGATGCGTTTTGTGATGCCGCCGCGGGACATGATGTTGGCGGCGAAGATGAAGAGCAGCAGCAGAAAGGCAACCAGAACGATGATTGCTTCCATGGTTACTCAACGCCTCCTTGTCCAACAGATTCAAAGGGCTTGATCTCGCCGCAGGCAAAGCCCATCATTTCGATGATGTAACGGATGATCACGATGCCCATTCCGATAACAACCGGTCCATATTGGAAAAAGCCTGGCAGCTGCATGACCGGCGAGGTGAAATTCCAGTAGGTTTGCAGCGTGGAGAAAGAATAGATGAAGGCAATGAGCGCGATAACCAGGCACAGGCCGCGCACCAGCAGGTACAGGGCGGTTTTGGCCGCACCCTTGAGTTTGCCGGGCAGGTAGGTATTGGCGGCCTCCATGCCGTCCTTAATGCTGACGGGCAGCAACAGATAGATGATCCAAAACAGGCAGTACCTGGCCAGCTCTTCGGTAAAGGCCAGGGGAAGGTTCATGAAGTTGCATAGGATATAGCGATAAATGACCTGCAGAAAAATTGCCAGGAAGGCAATCGACATGGCAAGCGTGCCCAGGGCTTTACAGACCTTGTACACCTGGTCTTCTACCTTGCTTGCCGTGAAGTAGACTTTTTTCAATGTTTCCATGGCCTGCTCTCCTCATAGATGCGGGCCATCTGGGCGCTTGCGCGCCCAGATGAACCCGAGGAAGTATTGATCGTGGAAATGTTGCGGCGGCTTACTTCAGGCTGTTGACGATCGCCATGAAGTTGTCCACGGTTTCCTGGCCCAGCTGCTCGACGACGTAGTCGTAGGTGCCGTCATAGCAGGCAGTCATCCACTCGGCGATCTCTTCTTCGGTCGGCTCGTACACCGTCATGCCCTGCTCCTTGAGGAAATCAAGGCCCTCGGCTTCCATGATATCCACGCGATCATTAGAGGCCTCAAAAGCGGCCTGCGCAGCGGCCTTGATGCCTTCCTGCAGCTCGGGATCAAGGCTGTTGAGCCAGGCGGTGTTGGTCACCATGAAGGCGACGGAGTACACGTGGCCGTCCAGCACCAGGTAATCCTGCACCTGATAGGTCAGGTCAGAGATGATGGAAGCAATCGGGTTCTCCTGGCCCTCAATGACCTTGTTCTGCAGGGCGGAGTACATCTCGCTGGAGGCCATGGGAACGGCCACGCCGCCCATTGCTTCAACCATCTTGACGTACAGCGGGTTTTCCATGGTACGGAACACGATGCCGTTCATGTCGGCGGGGGTCTTTACCTCACGGACGTTGTTGGTGAAGCGGCGGGCGCCGGCGGAGAAGCCCATCAGGATGGTGGTGCCGGTCTGCTGGCTCACATTGTCAAAGGTCGCCATGGCCTCTTCGCTGGACAGAAGCGCGCGCATATGGTCCAGGCTGACCACGGAGCCGGGGATCTGCCATACGTTCAGGCTGTTGTCCACGGTAGCGATGGCCGCCACGTTGACCAGCGAGATCTCAATGCTGCCGTCGGAGTTGCCCGCGTAAGTTTCCGCAAAGGAGCCTAGCTGACCGGACGGATAAATCTCCACTTCAAAGCGGTCGGGGAAGTGCTCTTCCAGATAATCGCGGAAGGTGTAAGCGATGGTGGTTTCCACGCACTCTTCGGGGGTCAGTTCGGGGGCATGTAGGCGAATTTGATCTTGATGGTGTCTTCGGCACCCGCAGGAACCGCGGCAAGCGTCAAGGCCAGGGCCAGTACCAGGGCAAGAGCGATGAATTTTTTCATGGTATTTCCCTCTTATGTATTTTTCAGCGCCGAAGGACGACGCCTGAAACCCGGACAAGCATTCGCACAAACGCCCGCAAGGGGTTTGCTCAACAGAAAAACAAAGGGGATACCCATGGCGTATACTGCTTTCAGGTTGCGCCCAAGCCGTTTGGGAACGCTTCCATTAATCCTTAGCACCACTTTAACATAATGATTTGAAAAATGCAATATGTTTCCAATAATAAAATAATCCACAAAGCAATTGCTTTTTTACTGTGAAAGTGATTATATTTAAAGCAGAAAGGTTGAGGAAAGCAAGGATGAGAATCCGCCGTATCCGCCCCCCCGCAGGGCTAGGAGACAAGGTATTTCGCTTGCTTATGGGAACGTTCCCTTGGCGTGTCAGCAATGATGCGGCCACGTTGCTTTCCGTCCGGCGCTTCAGGCGCCAGTTGTGAATCGTTTGAAGGAGGTAAGAAACATGGGCTCCATTCATGAACTGCTCAAAGATGTGCCCATTCCCCGACTGGCGCCGGTTCGCCAGATTTTTGACGCTTCCCACCTTGAGGATGTGGCGGCCGAGGCGCGCCGCGAGCTGGCGCGTCCGGCCGTGGTTTCCGCCATTGAGCCGGGCATGTCGGTGGCGATCACCGCTGGTAGCCGCGGAATCGATCAGTTAGCCGTGGTGATCCGTGAGGTGGTTTCCTTCCTCAAGGAGCGCGGAGCCAAGCCCTTCGTGATTCCCGCCATGGGCAGCCACGGCGCAGGGGCAGCTGGACGTCATCCATGGCTATGGCGTCACGGAGGAAAACGTGGGATGCCCCGTGGTGGCGACCATGCAGGAAAGGACATCAGCGGCGAGGGCATGGACCCCAACATCGCGGGGCGGTGGATTGTGCCCACGATTCAGGGCGGCATCGACGCCTGCCGCATCGGCATATTGGACATCACCGACGAGACGCTGGGCAATGTGGTGGGCCTGGGCATGGCTGACACCTGCTCGCGCCGCGTGGTGGAGCGCATGAGCCGCGAAAATACTACCCCAACTCGCTCACCAGCACGGTGACCTGCCTTTGCAAGATTCCCATGTACTTTGATACGCAGAAGGAAACCATCCAGGCACCATCAAGATGACCCCCGCAAAGCTCCCGGAGGAGGTCACCATGATCCGCATCGCCAGCACGCTGGCCATGGACACCATCTACGTATCCGAAAATCTGCTGGACGAGGTGGCCGCCACGCCCGGCATGGAGATTCTGGGCGAGCCGGAGGCACTGGTGTTCGACGAAAACGGGGACCTGTTCTGAGCTGTCCTGAAAGGAAACTAACGCATGCAAACCATCGTTCAGGTGGAAAACCGGCTGTATCAGGTGCCCCTCGCCCAGCCGCTGGGCGACGCCAGCCACGAAAAGCACACGCATTTCGAGCTGGTGATGTGCATCGTCACCACGGAGGACGGCTGCACCGGCTATGGCTACACCTATACCGGCGGGATTGGCGGGACCGCCATCGTGGAGCTGCTCGACAGGGACGTAAACCCCGCCCTTCTGGGGCGGGACGCTGCCTGCATCGAGGGCATCTGGACCGATTTGCGCCGCAGGCTGCACTACGTGGGCCGCGGCGGGATCGATGCGTTCGCCATCTCGGCGGCGGACATCGCCCTGTGGGACATCCGCTGCAAGCGGGCCAACCTGCCGCTGTGGAAGATGGTGGGCGGCGCCAACGGCCGCGCGCGCGCCTATGCCGGCGGCATTGATCTGGATTTCAGCCAGGAGGAATTGCTGGACAACATCCGCAGTTATCTCCGGCAGGGGCATACGGCGGTCAAGATCAAGCTGGGCAAGGACACGGTAGCCGAGGACGC
>ERZ1673722.3997-NODE-3997-length-9936-cov-4.753163_pt1 | contig 9936 bp, 10 predicted proteins | sample MGYA00580222_ERZ1673722 | MGnify/ENA primary metagenome ERZ1673722 (study PRJEB41218, sample SAMN15661750) | gut metagenome | host: Homo sapiens | place: Canada: London | collected 2015-08-20/2019-03-30 | study: EMG produced TPA metagenomics assembly of...
GGAAGACCGGCCCGCACGGCGGGCCGGAAGAACGTTCCGACCCTCCCCCAGTCTCGCTTGCGCTCGCCAGCCCCCTCACAGAGGGGGCCGAGAACGCCGATATCCATCTACAAAACCCCACCCAACAAACACCACCCCCGGCGGCATTGTGGCCGCCGGGGGTGATCTCATTTCATCCGTTATTGACTTTTTCCACGGCGCGGAGCAGCTTGTCCAGCTCCTCGGCGCGAGGCACACGGAGACGGACGCTGCTGCGATCCAGCGGCTCGAACTCGCCGCCGGAGCAGGTGAGAACGCCCTCCGCCATCAGCAGCTCCTGCAAATCGGCGCGGGGGTTCCGGTGCTGGAGAAGACAGATGGGCACCCGGTCATCGGTGACGGCCATGGTCAGCTCCTTGCCGCAGACGCCGCGCAGCGAGCGCTTCATGGCGGCGAAATCCGGGCCGTGACTGTCAGCATAGGTGCGGTCGCTGAGGGCGGCGGCCGCCAGCTCACGGGACAGCTCGCTCATCATGTAGGGGTTGGAGACCTTGCTGATATAACGGATCAGCTCCTGCCCGGTGATGATATACCCCGCCCGCAGTCCCGCAAGGCCGAAGCCCTTGGAAAACGTGCGGACGATGATGATATTCTTATACTTCGGCCCCAGCGTCACCGCCGATTCTTCGCGGGGCAGGAAGTCGCCGTAGGCCTCGTCCACGATGGCGTAAACGCCCAGTTCCTCGCACCTGTCCAGCACACGGCTGATATCCGCCAGGGACAACGTCTGGCCGGTGGGGTTGTTGGGCCGGTCGATATAGACCAGACTGGTATCGCCGCTGATAGCGTCCACCAGGTCGGATACCTCCATGCGCCAGTTTTCCTCACGGCGGGCGGGAATGCCCACGTATCGCATGGCCATCATGCGGGAATACTCCACCATATCGGTAAAGGTGGGCAGGAAGCCCACCACCTCCGCGCCCTTTTTGGCCAGAATGTTGCACAGAAGATACAGGGCCGACACGCTGCCGTCGGCGAGGACGATGTTCTCCGGCTCGATAAAGGCGTAGTCCGCCCAGTAGTCCACGATGGCCTTTTGGGGTGCGTCGGAGTGGGGATAGTGATAGAAGCGCTCCGGGTCAAAGGCGGCAAAGGCCTCCTTCACCACAGGCGGAAAGCCGTAGGGATTCACGCCCAGCGAGCAATCCAGCGTGTCCTCCGCCGCGTGGGGCGTGTGGCCGGCGTAGCTGCGCACCTGAGAGAGCAATTCGTTTCGGATCTTCATGTCTGACCGCTCCTTTCGCCTGTCCTTTATCAACAATTTACCGCAAAAGACCGCTTCTGTCAACGAAAAAGGCGCAGTTGGGTTTGTGAATAACTAAACAACCGATTTTTTGCTTTTTTTCTTGCATTTCTTGTCGCATCGGTATAAAATATTGAAGAATATTCACACGGAAAGGTTTTGCTCATACATGACTCACCCTTACAAGACCCGTGAAGGCGGCGCCACAGTCACCGTGTTCGTCCCCTATGACTGCCAGAACCACTGCCCCTTCTGTATCAATAAGCAGGAATATGCCGACTGCACCGGCTTTTCGCTGGAAAAGATCATCGACTCCATCCGCACACTGGACGCCATCACGCCCCGGTGTGATTTTGTGTTCACCGGCGGCGAGCCGCTGGCGGATCTGGACGCGCTGCAGCAAATGCTGGATGCCATCCCCACCACCCACAAGGTGTATATCAACACCACCTTCCCGGTGCAGGAGCACACCACGCTGGACGAGATGGTGGCCTTTACGGAGCGGAATAAGGACAAGATCACCTGCATGAACATCTCCCGCCATTTGCAGAAGTACGTGGAGGAGAGTCCTGACGAGGTGCTGGGCCGCATTGCCTGCCGCACCCGCATCAACTGCGTGCTGTACAAGCGCTATCCCGCCGACAAGCTGCCCGCCTATGTGGAGCGCTTCCTGCCCTACGGCATCCCCGTGCAGTTCCGGTACGACTACACCGAGACCACGCCGGAGAACCTGTACGACGAGGAGCATGACCAGATTTTGCACGATCTGCGGCGGCTATTCACCTATAAGGGACTGGACGGCTGCCGCATGCGCAACGGCTTCCACTTCGAGTACAAGGGCCTGCACCTGACGTACCACAAGACGCTGCCCTATTCCACCATTGTGGAGAAGGGCGACGACGGCGTGACCTACGACATTCTGTACGATGTGCTCATCAAGCAGAACGGCGAGATCCACAGCGACTGGACAGGCGTGAAGATGGATGTGGACGCCTACCGCAAGGTGGTGTACGAGCCGTATGATTTGAAGGTGCTGAACGGAACGATAGACTTTTGAGAAATAACACAACCACGCTGCCTCGACGGGGCAGCGTGGTTTTTTCATTGAAGCGTTGCAGGGGCAAAGTCCGCGGATGCCGCCCTGCGATCTCATGCCGTTGTAGGGGCGGGCAGAGTCGTCCGCCCCTACAATTTCTATCGATAGATCAATTGCAAGGAATGCCGCCGTGTTCTGTCATGCGTCCTCTCCCCTACGCTCCTGCCGGGGCGTCAGGGCTACCAGCTTATTGAAATAGTGATAGAACGGGATCAGGGTCTTGAACCCGGCGATGATGTCCTCCGCCAAGGCGGAGGTGAAGATCCGCTCGTCCAGCGGGCCTTCCCACCGGAGGGAGAGGGATTTCTTCTGATACCAGGAGCGCAGGAGATCGGAGGTCTGGCCCTTGCTGCGGGCGTACTCCGGGCCGTCCAGCGTGAACACCGACTGCCTGTTGAACTGCCGCACCAGCTTGGAAAGCTCCTCCGGGTGGGCGTCAATCTGCTTGCGGTACGTTTCCATCAGCGCGGCGGCAGGCGACCAGAAACCCAGACCGAAGCTGTAGTAATCCGGCCCCAACTCAAACCAGAAGGTGGGGCGGCCCGTCCAGTCCTTGTCGCCGGTGCGGATGCACCACCACAGGTGATCCTTATAGGGGCCGCGGCCAAAAAGCCGCCGGGCATCCCGGTAGATGCGGGAGACCTTCAGCATCAGCGGCTCGTCCGGCAGCAGGGCATGCACCGCGTCATAGACCTGCTCGCCCAGCTCCCTGGTGGGGGTGAGAAAGGTGTTGATATAGTCGTCCTTGTGCTCCAGAAACCAACCCCGCTCGTTATTGAAGCGGATGCCCCACATGAAGTCCACCGTCTGTTGTGTATAGCCTTGAAATGCCATCTTGAACTCTCCTTATCGATTCATATCTTTACCGCTATTGTACCCACTTTGGACGAAAAATGCAAGGGGTCACAGCTCCACAGGAAGTGGGAGCACCGCCTCCGGATGGCCCAGCGATACGGCGCGGGTCACATCCACCGCCAACACCGGCACGCTGCGGCGGAGATAGGCGGACAGGCCCTCCGGGCAGTCCGCGCCGCGGATGAACACCTCCGCCGCCTGACGCAGCAGGACTTCCGTCTCCTGACGGCTTCTGCCGGTCAGCAGGGCGGTCAGACGCTCCGGGTCGTACCGCAGCCGGGCCACGCTCTGCCGGGTCAGCACGCACCCCAGCGCCGCCGCCAGCACCGGGCCGTAGAGGTTCAGGATCAGCAGGGGGTAGTTTTCATCCAGTCCCAGCAGCAGGGCGTGGACGGTCTCCGGGGCGAAACAGCGAAGGAAACGGTTCTCGTGGGACAGGCAGCGGAGATACTCCTCCATAAACTCCACGCCGTCCAGCGGCGGCAGGCCGAAGAAGGTGGGGTAATCGGCGGTGATATGGATCTCCTGGGCGGCAAGGGCAGGGCGGTACAGCTTGAAAAAACCGTCGATTCCGTCCGCCAGCGTGGCGCGGTAGAACTGGTTGGTGGTGGGAAACAGCGTCTTTTTCAGCTGGCGGTGGAGGGTGCGGGCGGCTTGCAGCTTACGGGTGATGCGCTTCTGTCCCGCCGCGTACAGCGCCGCCAGCGGCTCACGCCGCAGGCTCTCCACCGCTTCCTCCGGGGTGGGGCCGGCCTTCAACTCCAGTGAGACGATGTAGAGCACCGAGCCCAGCAGCTGCTGGGCCCGCTCCGCTGGGAGCGAGGTACTCAGGCCGTGGCTCCATGCGTCCGCCCGCTCCGCCAGCAGTGTCAGGCTCTCCCCTTGCAGGCGGCTCAGGTCCCGGTCGGACAGCAGGCCGCAGCGCTGGCCCTCCGCCAGCAGCGAAGCGAAGTAGTCCCGCCCGTCCAGCGCCAGCGGGTCGAGCAATGTCCGGCGGGTCAGATCAGTCATGGCGGCCCTCCTCCGTCAGCGGACGGGCGGCTTTTGCCCGCAGCTTCCGGGCCATATCCGGCAGCGCCGTGCCGGTCAACAGCTCCAGCGAGCCGCGGCACGGGCCGTCAAAGGCCTGCTTCATGTACCGCAGCAGCGCATCGTCTCCTACCCTGTCCTCCGTCTCGTTTTTGAAGTAGTAGAAGGCGTCTACCAGCTGGTGCAGCGTCTCCTCGTAGCTCTCCTGCATCAGATAGGGCGACTCACAGAAGGTCAGGACGACCTTTTGCAGAATGCTGCCGCCCAGCTCCACCCGGCCTGTTTTCCGCAGGGCGGCGGAACGGGTGTTCAGCAGTGCCTGCGCCTGTTGGGGCGTTAATCGCAAGCCGTAGGCGGCGGTGGTATCGTTGCAGGCCAGCAGCTCCCGGGCCTGCCGGGCGGCGGACAGGGCGCCGCCCTGTGAAAGCACCGCCATGCGTAGATCAAAGCTCATAGCTCTCCCCTTTCCCGAAAAAACGGGCGCAGAGCTTCCGCAAGCCCTGCGCTATATTACATAATGCTTGTTATATATTATACCATATTTTTCCGTTTTCCGCAAGCGGTTAGGACAACTTCGGTATAAATTCCCAGTGGGCGGCGTACACTAGTCCTGAAATGCGTACAAGGATGGGAGGGTCTGCTATGACCGACAGGAGATGGCGTAAGTGGGAGCTGGCAGGGCTGTTTCTCACGCTGATCTTCGGCAATTTGCTGCATTTTGTTTACGATTGGAGCGGGCAGAACAGCGTGGTGGCCGCCTTTGCCGCCGTCAACGAGTCCACATGGGAGCACATGAAGCTTCTGGCTATGCCGTGGGTGATTTGGTCGCTGGTGGAGGCCGTGGCGCTGCGGAGCAGCCGCCAGAGCGTACTGATGGCAAGAGCGCTGGGATTGCTGGCGGGGCTGGTGACGATCCCCACGGTGTACTATACCTACACAGGGGCGCTGGGCGTCAGCAGTATGATCGTGGACGTGGTGCTGTTTCAGGCGGCGGTGCTGCTGGGCGCGCTGGTCTCCTGGCGGGTGCTGGCAAAAAACAAGCTGACCGGCCCCATCTGGGGCGCGGTGGGGCTGCTGCTTCTGCTGGGCGTCGCGGCGCTGTTCGTCTGGTGGACGTATGCTCCGCCGGTGCTGCCTATTTTTATCGACCCCACCAACGGCACGGTGGGACTGCCCGCCATAGGGATGTGAGGAAAGAGACGGGGCAGCCCGTCTCTTTTTCTTGACCATGCACGGCAGTTGGGATATAATGTAGGGTGTAAAAGTATCTGTCCGCTGAACGGAGGCGATCGCGTTGAAGCAAGTTGTTCGTAAATCCACTATACCGCTGTACGCGGCGGCAGCCACATGGCTGCTGTACGCGCTGCTGTTCCCGCTGTACCGGCCGCTCCACTATGTGCTGGCGGCAGGCGCCGCCGCGGTGATCGGCATTGTGGCCCGGCTGCTGTGTCCCAACACGGTGGAGGAGGTGCCGGAGGAGCCAAAATCCACCGGCAACGCCGAGCTGGACAAGATGATCGACGACGGCAGGAAGGCCATTGCCGAGATGAAGCGGCTGGACGGCAATATCGCCGATCCCACTATCTCCGCCCAGATCGTCCGCTTGCAGGAGCTTTCCGGCAAGATCTTCGCTCAAGTGGAGCAGAATCCGGAAAAGCTGCCCCAGATCCGGAGGTTCATGAACTACTACCTGCCCACCACGCTGAAGATCCTCAACGCCTATGACCGCATGGGCGAGCAGGGCGTGGCCGGTGAGAACATCACCTCCACCATGCATAAGGTGGAGAGCATGATGGCCACCATCATCACCGCCTTTGAAAAGCAGTTGGACAACCTGTTCGGCGCAGAGGCTATGGATATCTCCACCGATATGGTGGTGCTGGAGAACATGATGGCCCGTGAGGGACTGACGGACGATCCGCTGCACCGCACCGCCGCAGCTTCGGCGGAGGATACGCCGGAGGACGGCGGCATTACGCTGGAATTATAATACAAATCGCAATTCAAGGAAGAAAAAATACAGAAAGGAATCAAAAGCCATGACTGATACCAACATGCCTGAACTGACATTGACCCCCGATACCGCCGCTGCGGCGGAGATGCCCACCCTGACGCTGACGCCGGAAGCGCCCGCCACCCCTGCCGCCCCTGAGGTGAAGAAGGAGGTCGAGCCGGTGGTGCTGGACGACAGTATGCTGACGGAACAGGAGAAAGCCGCTGTCAACGAATTTGCCAAGAAGATCGACGTGCGGGACACCAATCAGGTGCTGCAATACGGCGCGGCGGCCCAGAAGAGCGTGGCCAGCTTTTCCGAAAACGCGCTGTCCAACGTCCGCAACAAGGATATGGGCGAGATCGGCGAGGATCTGAGCCGCCTTGTGGTGGAGCTGAAGGGCTTCGGCGCAGAGGAGGAGAAAAAGGGTCTGGCAGGCCTGTTCAAAAAGACCAGCAACAAGCTTGAATCCATGAAGGCCCAGTACAGCAAGGTGGAGACCAACGTGGACAAAATCGCCCAGAATCTGGAGAGCCATCAGATCGCCCTGCTGAAGGACGTGGCCATGTTCGACCAGATGTATGAGCTGAACCTGAAATACTACAAGGAACTGACCATGTACATCCTGGCGGGCAAGAAGCGGCTGGCCGAGGTGCGCGGCGGCGAGCTGGAGGAGCTGCGGAAAAAGGCGGAGCAGAGCGGTCTTGCCGAGGACGCCCAGGCCTATAACGATCTGGTCAGCATGTGCGACCGGTTTGAGAAGAAGCTCCACGATCTGGAGCTGACCCGGATGGTGTCCATTCAGATGGGGCCCCAGACCCGGCTGCTGCAGAACAACGACACGCTGATGATCGAGAAGATCCAGTCCTCGCTGGTGAACACCATCCCCCTGTGGAAAAGCCAGATGGTGCTGGCGCTGGGCATGGAGCACAGCCGTCAGGCCACGGCCGCCCAGAACGCCGTTACAGAAATGACCAACGAGCTGCTGAAGAAGAACGCCGACACGCTGAAGATGGGCACCATCGCCACCGCCAAGGAGGCGGAGCGCAGCGTGGTGGATATCGAAACGCTGAAGCACACCAACGAGCAGCTGATCTCCACGCTGGACGAGGTGGCTCGTATCCAGAAGGAGGGCGCCGCCCAGCGCAAGGCGGCGGAAGCCGAACTGGGCAAGATTGAGGGCGAGCTGAAGCAGAAGCTGATGGAGCTGAGAGGCTGAACCTTTCAAAGCCTCCCCTGTGTAAGGGGAGGTGTCGCGGCGTAAACCGCGATGGAGGGGTTGTCTGTCACTTGCGAGCAACATCGCACACGGACAATCCCTCAGTCAGCGCTTTGCGCTGACAGCTCCCTTTACACAAGGGAGCCTCGGTAAAACAGCGATCTCCTTATGGAAGGAGGAATCTCCTATGAAAATTTTCAAAAACCGCGCGGTGGCGTGGGTGGTGCTGGTGCTGGCCGTCGTGGGCAGCGTATGCATCGGTCTGAGCCGGAAGGACAGCTTTCTGGCAAAGGAGCCGGTGGCGTTGCCGGAGGTCGAATACCAGCAGTGGATCTGTGACGAGGCAGACATGCTGTCCGACGACACGGTGGCGTATATCACGGAGCGCAACGCGGATTGGGACGCGAAATACTACGCCGTGGTGGCGGTGGCCACCGCAGACAGCATTCAGGGCTGGACGCCGGAGGAAGCGGCAAAGCAGCTGGGCGCCGACTGGAAGCTGGGCAAAAACGACATGCTGCTGCTGATGGTGCGGAACGACGATTACTATGTGGCCTGCGGCGACAGCGTGCTGGCCGTGCTGAACCAGTACGACACCATGCAGGCCAAGCTGAAGCAGTCCATCGAAGGTCTCTACTACAGCGGCGACTTTGACGGCGCGGCGGCGGCGTTCTTCCGGCAGGCAGATGTGTTTTACGGCCAGATGGCCCAGATGCAGCCCTCCGGCGGCGGCTATAACAACAGCTATAACAGCGGCAGCAGCGGCGGCGAATGGAACGCTCCGGCGAAAACCGGCTCCGGCGGCGTGTCCCTCGGCAGTGTGGTGCTGCTGATCGTGGCGATCCTTGTGGTGTGGGCGCTGCTGGATCGGGTGCGGTACAACCGCTACCGGCGGCGGTATATTCTGGGCGCGCCGGTGAACGTGGTGCGGCCCGTGTACTATCCCATTTTCTGGGGACGGCACCTGCGGCCCCGTCCGCCCCGCAGTCCCCGGCCGCCCCATGGCGGCTACCGTCCGCCGACAGGCGGGCCGCGACCTCCCGCCGGCGGCGGATATCGCCCGCCCCAGAGCAGCTATCGTCCGCCACGGGGCAATTCCCGGCCCGGCGGCGGTTTTGGCGGCAGCAGCCGGGGCGGCGGGTTCGGCAATGGCGGCTTCGGCGGCTCTCGCGGCGGTGGAAGCCGCGGCGGCTTCGGTGGAGGCGGCTTCGGCGGCGGACACCGGTAACACAGTTGAGAAAAGGCGCAGCGGTATGCCGCTGCGCCTTTTGTGTCAATTCTTACGGAGTTTGCGGAATGGAAACACATTATCATTGACAGTCGTAAGGCCGTCTGCTATAATACGCCCGCCTTTGAAAAAATATTGCTTTTTCGGCGCGGCGGGTATTGCTTATGACGCTGCGTCATGTGGTAGGATACAGGATAGAAAATATGATTTGGGAGGAAAGCATATGCTGGACATTCAACATTTGACCAAGCGCTACGGCGAGAAGAAGGCCGTAGACGATTTGACGCTGCACATTGCCGCCGGTGAGATCTACGGCTTCATCGGCCACAACGGCGCAGGCAAGACCACCACGCTGAAATCCGTGGTGGGCATTCTGCAATTTGATCAGGGGGAGATCACCATTGACGGCAAGTCCATCAAGGCGAATCCCCTGGGCTGCAAGCGGGAGATGGCCTACATCCCCGACAACCCCGACCTGTACGACTTTATGACGGGCATCAAGTTCCTGAACTTCGTGGCCGATATCTTCGGCGTCGGAGCGCGGCAGCGGCAGGAGCGCATCCGAAAATACGCCGACGCCTTCGAGCTGACGGAGGATCTGGCCCAGCCTATCGCCGCCTATTCCCACGGCATGAAGCAGAAGCTGGCCATCATCGCCGCGTGGCTGCATCAGCCGAAGCTCATCATCATGGACGAACCCTTTGTGGGCCTTGACCCCAAGGCGTCCCATCTGCTGAAGGGCATGATGCGCGAGGTGTGCGACGAGGGCGGCGCCATCTTCTTCTCCACCCACGTGCTGGAGGTGGCGGAAAAGCTGTGCGACAAGGTGGCTATCATCAAGGGCGGCAAGCTGATCCGCTCCGGCACCATGGAGGAGGTCAAGGGCGACGACAGTCTGGAGGAGGTCTTTCTGGAACTGGAGGGAGAGGAATGCTGAAGCTTTTGCTGAAAAAGCAGCTGATGGAGGTGTTCCGCAGCTACTTCTACGACGCGAAAAAGAACAAGGCCCGCTCCAAGGGGACGACCATCGCCTATATCGTGATGTTCGTGCTGCTGATGGTGGGCGTGCTGGGCGGCATGTTCGCGGTGCTGGCCAACGTTATGTGCGGCCAGCTGGCGGAGATGGGTCTGGACTGGCTGTACTTCGTCATCATGGGCATGATGGCGGTGTTTCTGGGTGCCTTCGGCAGCGTGTTTAACACCTATTCGGGGCTGTATCTGGCCAAGGACAACG
>ERZ1673722.4006-NODE-4006-length-9904-cov-21.458930_pt1 | contig 9904 bp, 9 predicted proteins | sample MGYA00580222_ERZ1673722 | MGnify/ENA primary metagenome ERZ1673722 (study PRJEB41218, sample SAMN15661750) | gut metagenome | host: Homo sapiens | place: Canada: London | collected 2015-08-20/2019-03-30 | study: EMG produced TPA metagenomics assembly of...
ACATAGAATACATATTGGAGATAATGCCTCAGATTGATATCATTCAGCATCCAGAGAAGATTGACTGGTTCATGCCTTGGAGTGATCAAATTAAAGAAGAGTTTGGAATAAAGGACGATTAAATCGAAAAAATGATTTAATCGTCCTTTTTACGTACACTATATAATTTAGCGCTTACGAACAACAAAATAGACCTTGATATAACAATTAAAGATAGAGAAGGAATGCATCAAACTGAACATAGTTTTGATATGAATGGTGTATTTAAAAATTCTAAAAAAGTCCATTATGTAGTAAAAAGTCAAAGATATATCTACATGCCTTATTCATTAATGAAATCCATTTATGAAAAGAACAGTAAAGATAAACAATATATAGGATACGTAATCTGCTATGATACATACGATAAATTAGAAACAGCTCTAAAAGGCTATGAAAAGAGTGGTTATACAATCAATGATTCATTTACAGATAGAGAATCCATGGATAGTTTAAACAACTATTATCAAATGTTGATGTTTACATTTGCAGGTATTATTATTCTTGTAGCTATGATTATTGATATTGTTCTTGAATCACATTTATTAATGCAAAGAAAGAGCGAACTTGTTTTATTAAGAATTTCTGGCTTAAGAGAAAAAGATTTGATTCATATATCTCTTACCGAAAGCATTATTGGGCTTTGTGCTGTTTTAGTAATTAGTACAATTATATCTATTATCATGTTGCTTTTAACAGGTATATTCTCACTTGTAGCACCTCTTATATCTACTTTTGTATTTATGATTGCACTTCTTTTAGAAAGAGTGATGACGCAATCTAGATTTATCAAAAAGATTGATATTGTTACAGAACTAAGAAATGAGGTGGTTTAATATGCTTGAAATTAAACAACTTAATGTGTCTTTTGGAAAAAAGACTCTATTTAAAAATGCTTCATTCTGCGCTGAATGTGGACATTTAACTGTTATCAAAGGAAGAAGCGGATCAGGAAAATCCACATTTCTTAAAGCCTTCCAATTTGCTTATGACTGTATTTATCTTTATGAAGGTGAAAGAATAGATACTCTTGATGAAGAAAATAAACAAAAGTTTATTTATAATCATCTCGCAAATGTTCATCAGATCCCTTTATTTATAGAAGGAATGACTATTGGCAGTCATATTAAACAGCTAGAAAAATTAGGATGTAAAAGAATTCCTGATTATGAAGAACAATTAGGTATAAAACCTCTTGAAAATAAGTATCCTAAAAGCCTATCTGGAGGAGAAAAAACACGTGCTGCTGTTTATTTAGCATTAATAAGACAGCCTGAAATACTCATCTTAGATGAACCTACTGCTGCACTTGATGTCGGTTATGCACAGACAATGATTCGTATTCTCAAGGAATACGCAGATAAAGGTCATTATGTTATTAGTGCATCACATGATAGTAGAATGATTCAAGCAGCTGATACGCTTTATAAAGTGGAAGGTGCATTAATCATAGATAGAGATCTATCCAAAGAAAAGAATCTAATAAAAGCACCTATCATGAAAGATAAAAACATGGATATTCGTTTTTCGCATCGTACTTTCAGAACAGTAATGAATATACTTGTTGCTTTCACGATGATTATATGTGCTTATAGTTATAATATTTATGGAACATATAGTGCTTCTTATGAAGACAAAATTAATTCTGTTGCTTCTAGAGACCTTGTTGTCTACAAAGAAAAATATAAGAATGATTATTATACATACTATTCTGGAGAAACACCTCTGAGTCAACAGGATTACAATAAGATTAAAAGTGTCAGTCACATAGAACGCCTTACATGGAGATATGATGTTCACTATAGCACCTTCTCAGAATGGACGGATGATATGAATGGTGCAACAGAAAATAACTATGATCAAATATCATTATCTGATAGTCATATTAATGGTAGTTCATCTATCTTTATGCTTCAAACTTATGATAGCAGGGATGATTATACAAACATCACTATTAAACATGCTGATAATAAAGGTGTCTATTTAAGCAGCGAAAAAATGGAAGCTTTCTTAGAAGAAAATAACCTTAGACTAGAAGATATTAATATCAAGAAGTTAAAAATAGGATTATGGGTTCCAATACCTGTCTATAATGCTTCTGGTATTTCTCAAGTGAGAACATCATCTGATGGTGATGAGTGGATCGATATCAACACACCTTGTGTAAAACTTGTTTATATGACCCTGCCTGTACGAGGAATTTTAAAATCAGGATCAGCTATAAGTACAAATAGTGTCGGTACAGGAAATCCATATGTTTATATTCCTAGCGACTGTATAACACCTTATATTGAGGCATTTAAAGCCAAAGAAAGTGTTGTCGTTTATAGTATAGAGGATACTCACCTCGAAGAAGGTTTTATAACATTTGAAAATGTTCTTCCTGAAAATTATACTATGAATGATGTAGATGATATCATCATGAAAACACCATGGCGTCCAGATGCTTATACATTAAGAGTAGATAGTCTTAAGAATATCAATAAGGTAAAGAATGAATTAGAAAGATTAGGTTTTAAGGTAGAGGGTGCATTTGTAGATAATGATGCAATTAATTCTCTTATCAATAACAACAAGAAAGTACTAATACAATTCATTGCAGTTGTCTTTATATTATTGTATGGTTTCTATTTTTACCTTAAGTATCTCATTTTAAGAGAAGAGAAACAGACAAGAGACTATCTCTATAACATGGGTTTAACAACTAAGAGAATAGATCACAGCTTCTATCGCACATACTTGAAAAACGCATTAATTTTAGGTACATTTGTATGGATTCTTCTAGAAATGATTATGATTTTCACAATAAAGATGATGATTATTCCATTAATCATGCCTATCACAATAATTCATATTGCATTATTCTATGCTTCTTCATTTGTGATAGAATTCTTTATACCTGTATTCATTCAAAAGATGATATCAAAACATAACATCCGTTAAAAAAGACTTCAATTGAAGTCTTTTTAGCTACCACTTCTTATCTTCTTTTCTACAATCTTCATTTACTCTTCTTTCTTTCACAATCTTGTCGAACCATTCAACCATATTAGGATCATTATGAGAGAAGAATAAGCTATTACTAGTATCTAATGTTTTAATAGAATTCATGTCTTCTTCTGTTAATTCAAAATCAAAGACATTGATATTTTCCTGCATTCTTTCAATATGAGTAGACTTGCAAGCAACAATAACACCTCTTTGAACAAGCCATCTCAACATAACCTGGGCAGAACTCTTATTATATTTCTTACCAATAGAAACTAATGTTTCATTAGTAAATAGATTATTTCTTCCTTCACCAAATGGGGCCCATGCTTCCATTTTTACACCATGTTTTTCCATGTTTTCCTGAGCACACCATTGTGCATTAAAAGGATTGACTTCTACCTGGTTCACTGCAGGAATAACCTTTCTATCAAACATACAAATATCTGTCAAACGATCAGGATAGAAATTAGAAACACCAATTGCTTTAATTTTACCTTCCGCATATAACTCTTCTAAAGCACGATAAGCACCATAATAATCACTAAAAGGCTGATGAAGCAAACATAAGTCCAAATAATCTGTTTTTAGTTTTCTTAATGATTCTTCTACTGAAGCCTTACACTCTTCATAACCATAATGATCAATCCACACTTTAGTAGTAATAAAGAGTTCTTCTCTAGGTACACCACATTCCACAATCGCATCTCCTACTTCACTTTCATTGAAATAGCTCTGTGCCGTATCAATGCCTCTATATCCTGACTTAATTGCATCTAAGACACATCTCTTAGTATCTTCTTTAGGAATCTGATAGACTCCAAAACTGATGAGTGGCATTTCTATGCCATTATTTAATTTTACATATTCCATAACGAATACCTCCTACATTTACTGTACTAGACGGTAGTTACTCCCTGTCAAACTTCTCTTGCAATTTCTTATTAAAGTTCTAATATAAAGACAAGGAGGTATACATATGAAGAAGATACTATTATTACTATGTCTCTTATTATGTGCATGTAGTGCTCAAACTGATATAAAGGACTATACAATCATTTATAAGAATAAAGAGGTCTATCCTGGTGTGAGTGCATCAAAGATGTCAGATGCTTTATTTGATTCTAATATTCAATATTCAGAAAAGGATGGAAAAATCCAAACAATCACTCTCTTTACTAAGAAGTATAAACTTAAGAATAGTATTACTGTTGGAACTGATTATTCTACAGTAAAGCATACTTATTCTTCTCCTACTTCTAACCATTACAATAACGGAAAAGGTACAATAACCTATAAATATAAAGAGAAGAATATACAAATTAAGTTTACTTTTAAAGACAAAAAAATTTCAGCATTTTCTTTATCAAAATGTTAAAATAACTATTGACGTATTCGTTTCTCCTATGATATACTCAATTCTGCTGGCCGGTTGGAGAAACGGTTAACTCACATGCCTTTCACGCATGCATTCACGGGTTCGAATCCCGTACCGGTCACCATATTAAATACTACGATCCTTCGGGATCGTTTTTTTTATACCTAAATAAAAAAAGATAGCACAAAGGCTATCTGTATAAATCATACAACATTCCATGCTTAAGACTTGAGGAATCAATACCTAATACATCTAAAAGTTTATAGGCAAATGCAAATGCTGTGGCTGGTCCTCTACTTGTAATAATATGACCATCTACAACCACTTCTTCTTCAACATATTTACCTGCTTTTAAATAGCTTTCAATTTCTTCTCCTGGATAAGAAGTGACTTTCTTATTAGTGATTACACCTGCTTTACCTAGAGCCATAGGTCCTGCACATATAGCGGCAATATATCTTTCTTCATGATCATATTTCTTAATGAGTGAAATAATACGATCATCATCTCTTAAGGTCCATGCCCCTGCTCCTCCAGGAATTACAATCATATCATAATAATCCATGTCTGTAAGTGTCTTATCGGCACGTACAGGAATGTTTCTAGAAGAAATGACAACCTGCTCCTCTTTAATAGAAACAGTGTCTACATCCACCTCTGCACGTCTTAAGATATCTACTACACCTAAGGCTTCTACTTCTTCAAAACCATCTGCCATTAAAACTGCAACTTTAGCCATACTATTATCCTCCTATCAATGATTGAAACACATATCCTGCAATCATTAATCCTGCACTTGCTGGCACAAACACACTACTACCTGGTGTTCTCTGTCCTGTCTTTGCAGGAATCTCATCTGAATAAGCAACTAAACACTTCTTAATTCTTCTTGCTTTTAATTCTCTTCTCATTACTTTCGCAAGAGGATCAATCTTTGTCTTATAGATATCAGTAATCTGTAAGTGAGAAGGATCAAGCTTATTTCCTGTACCCATAGAAGAGATAATAGGTACATTCAATTCTGTACATCTCTTAATCAATTCTATCTTTGCAGTTACTGTATCAATTGCATCAATTACATAATCATATTGAGATAAATCTATTGTATCAGCATTCTCTGGTAAATAAAATGTATCAAACGTATTTATATTTAAATTTGGATTAATATCTAACATACGTTCTTTAATAATATCTACTTTCTTCTTACCTACTGTAGAATGTAAGGCAATGATCTGCCTATTGAGATTTGTGATATCCACTGTATCATGATCAAATACATCAATTGTTCCTATACCAGAACGAACCAATCCTTCAATGACATAGCCTCCAACACCACCACAGCCAAACACTGCAACATGTTTAGTCTTCATGATATCAATAGACTCATTACCTGCTACCCATCTTAATCTTGTAAACTGATCATCCATTAGTCCTGCTCCTTATAGAAATCTAAGAAACTCTTCTTTGATTCATCCCAGTCAGTATAGGCAATAATTGTTTTAAGATTGACATTCTCTACACTCTTAAAGATATTCTGTTCTACCTTAGGATTAATCTTTCTTAATTCTTTAATCAGATTCTTTGTTTCTGCACGTTTAGATGTATGTTCAATTTCTCCACGTGCTTCAGACTCTTCTGTAAAACGACATGCACACTGTAAGAACTTTAAATTAAACTTCTCAGCCCAGGCAATAATATCTTCTTCATGAATCAAATACATAGGACGGATTAATTCCATACCTTTAAAGTTCTTACTATGAAGTTTTGGCATCATAGTCTGGACCTGAGCCCCATACATCATACCCATTAATATTGTTTCTATGACATCTGAATAATGATGGCCTAACGCAATCTTATTACACCCTAATTCCTGTGCTCTATTATATAAGAACCCTCTACGCATTCTTGCACATAAATAACAAGGGTTCTTTTCTATTCCATGTACGACATTGAATATATCTGATTCATAGAACTGAATAGGAATACCTAGCTTTTCCGCATTCTCTTCAATCAGTTTTCTATTGGCAGGATTATAACCTGGATCCATACAAATGAACTCTAAATCAAAATGAAACTTACCATGTCTCTGTAATTCCTGTAATAGCTTCGCAAGAAGCATTGAATCCTTCCCACCTGAAATACATACCGCAATCTTATCACCGGGTTCAATGAGTTCATAATCCTGAATACCCTTAATAAATCTACGCCATAAAGGTTTTCTAAAGTTTGTAATAATACTACGTTCTATCGCTTTAATGTTATCCATTGTTTCACCTCTAGTTCCTACTAAATACATAGGAATATACTCTAAAATTCAAGGTTATCCTCTAAGGATAACCTTACTAAAAAACATTATAAACAGTTAATAGGCATAAATGCAATTATTATCGACCAAAATAAGCGTCAATACCATTCGCAATACCTTCCGCAATTTTCTGCTGGAAATCACTGTTGTTTAACTTTCTATCTTCATCACCATTAGAAATGAATCCCATCTCAAGTAAGCATACAGGTGTTTTACACCAGTTAATTCCACTTAAATCATTACGTGCAGCCATTCCTCTATTTCTAATACCTGTTGTACTACAATAATGATTCAGTACTGTTCTTCCTAAAGATTGTGAAGCAGACACATTACCTGCACTCATATAAGGATTTCCATTAGCTGGTTCCTGTACACTTGCACCAGTGACACCGCTATTACCAATACCATCACAATGTAATCTAATAAAAGCACCAGCACCTGCATTATTAGCCATTTCAGCTCTTTCTCTATTAGAAATATTTACATCATTCGTTGTACGAATCATGACAACCTTATACCCTCTAGACTGTAAAACATCTCTTAGTTTCAAACTCACATTAAGAGTTGTCTGGTATTCAGGAATACGTGTGGCAGTTCCTGTTGCTCCACCTGCGACCTTAGCCTTTTGTGTTGAAGCACCAGGACCAATAGGTTCCAATTGTGAATTACCTCTCGCCTGATGTCCTGCATCAATAGCTACCACATTATTATTTATCGCAACAGGTGCCTGTTGTCTTTTTACTTCTTCCTGTCTTTTAGCTTCCTCAGCTTTTTTCTGTTCCTCTAGTTTTTTCTGTTCTTCTAATTTCTTCTGTTCTTCTATTTGTTTCTGTTCTTCTAGTTTCTTAGCTTCTTCTTCCTTCTTCTTTTGTTCTTCTAATTTCTTAGCTTCCTTTTCCTTTTTCTTTTGTTTCTCTACTACTGCAGTATCTTTCTTTTTTGCCTCTTTTGTAGTACCACATGCCACAAACAATATACTACATAATAATAAGCATAATAATCTTTTCATCGTTTCACCCTTCCTTATCTTTAATAATATACTATTTTAGAGGTAAAAAAAAGATAACAGATGTAACTCTGTTATCTTGTGAATAGTGTACCACTACCATCCTTAGATAATATTTCAATAAGAATAGAATGTGGAATACGACCATCAATAATGACTGCTTTTGACATATTGCCTTTTAATGCATGAGTAATACAATCCACTTTAGGAATCATACCTCCTGCAATAATACCTTCTGCTTTTAAGTTTTCTACATCCTGGATAGATACCTCTGGAATCAATGTCTTTTCATCATGAGGATCTCTTAATAAACCAGGAATATCACTAACCACAATCAGGTTTTCTGCTTCTAGACTATCTGCAATAGCTGCTGCTGCATAATCTGCATTCACATTATAACTATGACCTTCATCATCCATTGCGATAGACGCAATAACTGGAATATATCCACTCTTGATTGCATCCTTAATGATTTCATTGTTTACCTGTGTAACAGTGCCTACATAACCTAATTCGTCTTTTATCTTCTTCGCCTCTAATAACTTATTATCAATACCACAAAGACCTACTGCACGGCCTCCCCCATTCATTATTAGCTTTACAAGATTCTTATTGACTTTACCGGCTAATACTTCCTGTACGATATCAATTGTTTCTTCATCAGTATAACGTAACCCATTAATAAACTTTGATTCTATACCAGAACGTTTTAATGCCTTATTGATTTCAGGGCCCCCACCATGAACCAATACCACATTAATACCAACTAAAGTCATTAGACATATATCAGAAATGACATTGTTCATCAATTCTTCATTGATCATCGCATTTCCACCATATTTTACTACTACTGTCTTACCATTGTATTCCTGTAAATAAGGAACAGCTTCAGATAAGATTTTTGCTCGATATATTTCTCTTTCTTCCATTATGTTCTATATTCCCCATTAATTTTTACATAATCATAAGTTAGATCACAGCCCCATGCTGTTGCATCCCATATTCCATCATTCAAATCAATATTAATATCAATTTCATCTTCAGATAAGACCTTTAATGCTTTTTCTTCATCAAAGATAACACCCATGCCCTTCTCACAAACATGAATATCTCCTGCAGATGAAGCTAATGTCACGGATACTTTGTTGATGTCTAGATCAGCATCAGAATAACCAATAGCACATAAGATACGACCCCAATTCGCATCTCTACCAAACATCGCTGCTTTAAATAAAGTAGAAGTGATTACACTCTTTGCGACAATCTTGGCATCCTGTAATGTCTTCGCGTTCTTGACATTGCATGTAAGCAGTTTAGTTGCTCCTTCACCATCTTTCGCAATACCACGAGATAATTGTTCACAGATATGATATAACGCATCCTTCATAATATTATAAGACTGATCCTTTAAGACAATCTTATTATTTTGTGCCATACCATTTGACAATACACATAACATATCATTAGTAGATGTATCCCCATCAACACTGACCATATTAAATGTATCATCTACAACTTCATGTACCATTGCTTCTAAACATTCTTTAGAAATAGCTACATCACTTGTTACAAAGGCAAGCATTGTTGCCATATTTGGATGAATCATACCAGAACCCTTTGCGATAGCCCCAATATGACATTTAGCATTACCTAATTTAAACTCTACTGCATATTCTTTAGGCTGTGTATCAGTTGTCATGATTCCATAACATGCATCATGAGACCCATCTACATTTAATCCCTTTACAAGTTCTTTCATATGAGCTTTAAAAGGATCAATAGACATAGGCTGCCCAATAACACCAGTAGAAGCGACAATAATATCATCTTCCTTTAAACCTAATTCCTTTGCAGCTAAAGCACATACTTCATTCGCAAGCTCAATACCATTTGAATTACATGTATTCGCATTACCTGAGTTACAGATAATTGCTCTTGCACGCCCATTCTTTAAATGCTGCTTTGTAACTGTCAAAGGAGCACCTTTTACTTTATTTTGTGTATATGTTGCAGCTGCTGTACATAACTCTTCACTCACAATAAGAGATAAATCCTTCTTAGATTTATTCTTTCTCATTCCTGCATGAATACCATTTGCGCTAAATCCAATTGGTGCACAAACACCACCAAGTATATCTTTCATGATTTCCTCCATTTCCCCGCGCCTTCGTTGCGCGGACACAAATAT